>Ga0207705_10003910_pt1 | contig 11329 bp, 8 predicted proteins | sample KBSC13metaG_FD_184314 | JGI IMG/M metagenome (GOLD analysis project Ga0207705, IMG submission 184314) | Corn rhizosphere microbial communities from Kellogg Biological Station, Michigan, USA - KBS C1-3 metaG (SPAdes) (version 2) | ecosystem: Host-associated > Plants > Roots > Rhizosphere > Soil ...
GGCCTCGAAGACCTTGCGGCGCTGGCGCCCGGTGACGTGGATGGGTACGACCGCTTCATCGACTACAGCCGCAAGGTCTTCGAGGCCGCTTACGAAGGGCTGGTCGACGCCGCCTTCCTGCGCTTCGTCGACATGGTGCGGGTGGCGCCGTCGCTGGCCCGCCTGCGCGCCGATCGCTCGGTGTACGGCGCCGTCAGCCAGTTCGTGAAGGACGAACGGTTGCGGCAGGCGCTGTCCTTTCACGCCCTGCTGATCGGCGGCAACCCGTTCGAGACCAGCGCCATCTACACGCTGATCCCCTTCCTGGAGCGGAAGTGGGGGGTGTGGTTCCCGGTGGGCGGCACCGGCGCGCTGGTGGAGGCGCTGGCGGCGCTGTACGGGCGGCTGGGGGGCAAGCTGCGTCTCAACATGCCGGTGCAGCGGATCCGGCTGTCCACGCGTGGTCCCGGCGGCGCGCCCGTGCACGTGGTGACGGCGGCCGACGGCGTGGACCAGGTGTTCGACGCCGTGGTGTCGAACGCCGACCTGCACCACACCTACGCGCGCCTGTACGAGGGCAACGCGGTGGCCGGGCGAAGGCGCGCCCAGGTGGAACGGATGCACTGGTCGATGTCGCTGGTGGTGATCTACTTCGGCACGCGCCGCAAGTACCCGGGCCAGGCGCACCACACGGTGCTGTTCGGACCGCGCTACCGGGAGATGCTGAGCGAGATCTTTCACGGCCCCGAGCTACCACCGGACTTCAGCCTGTACCTGCACCAGCCCACGGTCACCGATCCCGCGCTGGCGCCCCCCGGCTGCGAGGCGTTCTACGTGCTGGCGCCGGTCCCGCACCTGGGCGTGGCGGACGTCGACTGGTCACGCATGGCGGAACCGTACGCGGAGCGGATCCTGGCCGCGCTGGAGACGACGCTGCCCAACCTGCGCCAGGAGATCGTCACCCGACGGATCTTCACGCCGCTGGATTTCCGCGATCAGTTGCAGGCTTTTCAGGGCTCCGCCTTCTCGGTCGCGCCGCGGCTGTCGCAGAGCGCGTACTTCCGGCCCCACAACCGCGATCCGGAGATCCCCGGGCTTTACATCGTGGGCGCCGGCACCCACCCTGGCGCAGGCGTGCCCGGGGTGATCAACTCGGCGAAGGCGACCACGCGGGTGATGATCGAGGATCTGGCGCGGGGCGGGGAGGCGCTGGCGTCATGACGGAGGCACAGGCAGCGGAGGCGCTCCGGATCCTGGCGCACCACTCGAAGAGCTTCGCGCTGGCGGGCAAGCTGTTGCCGGCGGACGTGCGGCGGGACGCGGCGGCGCTGTACGCCTGGTGCCGCCGCTGCGACGACGCCGTCGACGATCCGGCCGCCACCAACGACCGCGCGCTGGCGGTGCGGCGGCTGCGCAGCGAACTGGACGGGGTCTACGCGGGCGTTCCGCAGCACGACCCGGTGCTGGGTGGCCTGCAGGACGTGGTGCACCGGCACGACCTTCCCCGACGGTTCGCCGACGATCTGCTGGCGGGCATGGCCATGGACGTGGGCGTCGTGCGCATGGCGACCCTGGACGAGCTGCTGCTGTACGCGTACCGCGCCGCGGGCACGGTGGGGCTGATGATGGCGCACCTGATGGGGGTGCGGGACGCCGGGACGCTGCGACGGGCGGCCGATCTGGGCATGGCCATGCAGTTGACGAACGTCTGCCGCGACGTCGCCGAGGACGAGCAGCGGGGGCGCGTCTATCTTCCGGCGGACCTGCTGCAGGGCGCCCCTGCGCCCACGCGGGCGCGCACCAGGGCGGCGCGGGCGGTGGCGGCCGTGCTGGGGCACGCCGAGGCGTTCTATCGCTCCGGCGATGTGGGCCTGGCGCGCCTGCCCTTTCGATGCGCGGTGGCGATCCGGGCGGCCCGGCTGATCTACGCCGAGATCGGCGCCGTGGTGGCCCGGCGAGGCTTCGACGTGGGGGCGGGCCGCGCCGTGGTGTCGCGGGGCCGGAAGCTGTTCTTGCTGGCACGTGCGGCGGCCGGGGTGGCGCTGGCCCGGGCCTGGCGTCCGCGCGCCGTGCTCCCGCCGGTGGCCCTGCCGTTCTCGCTGCCGCTCGGCCAGCCACCGGCGGACGCCGATACGGTTCGGGTCGTGCGCGCGCACGGCGCGCTGCTGTCTCCTCGCGCCGGGGCGCCGTCATGAAGGCGGGCGTGTCCTTGGTCCCCGACGTGGCGCCGGCCAGCGAGCCGGTCACCGCCTTGCAGGCCATCGCCATCTACGTGGGCCGCATCCGCCAGTTCCAGCGCATCGACTGGATCGTCTACCTGTGCTGGGTCGGCCTGATGCTGGGCCTGTGCTTCGCCACGGGCGGCTTCGTCGGCGTGGGCCGTCACGCCGGCGCTCCGCTGCCGGCCGAGGCAGGGCTGGTGCCGCTGGGCGCGGTCATCTTCACGCTGGCCATCGCGCTGGACACCATCGGTCACCGCACCATTTACAAGCAGGCGTTGCGGGGCGGCGAGGCGATGGTCCACCACATCATCATCGGGCTGGGCATCACCAGCTGCGTCCTGCTGTGCGCCGCGTACGGCGGCGGCGCGACGTACGCGATCCCCGCGCTGGTGTTGACGGTTCTATCGTTCATCTACAGCCTGGTCGACGAGGCGATGCACTGGCGCCGCTATCTCAGCGGTCGCTCCGACGTGGTCGAGATGTGGAGCCACGTCTTCATCCTGGTGGGCCACGGCGTGATGATGACGGGCTGGTGGCTCTGGTACGCCCACGGCTACCGCGGCGTCGCCGAGACGCTGGTGGCGCTGGGGCTGGGCCCGCACCCGGGGGCCCCGTGACGGCGGCGGGTCTGCTGGCGCTGTCGTATCTCGCCGCCGTGCCAACCATGAAGCCCGCCGCCACCAGCCAGGCCGAGACGAGCTATCGGCTGGGCAAGGCCGCGGCGACCGACCGCGAGGCCCGCGCTCAGTACCAGCGCGGCATCGACAGCGCGCGCAGCGTGCTGGCCGCCAGCGCGGACGAACCGGGCGCCCTGCTGTGGCTGGCGGCGAACCTGGCGGGCGAGGCGCTGACCCACGGCAAGGTGTTCGCGCTGGGCGTGATCCCCGAGATCGAGTCGACGCTGCTGCGCCTCGAGCAGACGAGCCCGCTCTACGATCACGCGGCCGCGGCGCGCAGCCTGGCCAACCTGTACTGGAAGGCGCCCGCGCTGATCTCCGTCGGCTCGTCGAAGAAGGCGGCCGCGTTGTTCAAGCAGGCCCTGGCGCGCGCGCCGGATTTCCCCGGCAACCAGGCGATGGCGGCGGCCTTCTTCGCCGATCAGGGCGACTGCGCGCAGGCGCGGACCCTGGCCGCCGCCGTCGAGGCGCGCGCCGATCTGGAGACGTTCGGTCCCGACGCCGCCGAGTGGCGGCGCCTGGCGCGCGCCGCCTTGCAAGACTGTCGATGAAGGGGGCGCGACCCCGGCGGATCCTGTTCGTGTGCGAGGCGGTGACGCTGGCGCAGGTGGTGCGCCTGGCCACGCTCGCCCGGGCGCTCGCGCCGGGGCGCTACCAGGTGCACTTCGCCTCGGCCGCCTTCCAGCCGCTGATCTTCGACGGCACCTCTTACACCAGGCACCTCATCCATTCGCTGCCCGCGAGCACCATCGACGCTCGCGTGGCGGGCGGGCGTCGCCTGTACGGCGAGCGCACGCTGGCCCGCTACGTCAGCGAGGAGCGCGCGCTGTTCGCTACCGTGCGGCCCGACCTGGTGGTGGGCGATCTGCGGATGTCGCTGTCCGTGTCGGCGGCCGTCGACCGCGTCCCCTACGCCAACCTGATCAACGCCTACTGGAGTCCGTTCGCCGTGCGCGAGGGCTTCCCCCTGCCCGACCATCCCATCGTCCGCCTGCTGGGCGTCGAGCGCGCCGCCCAGCACTTCGGCAAGGCCCTGCCGTTCGTGTTCGCGCACTTCGCCGCCCCGGTGAACGCGCTGCGCGCCAGCTATGGCCTGCCCGAGCTGGGCAGCCTGCCCGAGATCCTGACCGGCGGCGATCACACGCTGTTTCCCGACGTCCCCTCCCTCATCCCGACGCGCCAGCTACCCGCGCACCAGCGCTATCTCGGCCCGGTGCTGTGGTCCCCCCCGGTGGTGCTGCCCTCCTGGTGGGACCGCCTGGATCCGCAGCGACCCACGATCTACGTGACCCTGGGCTCGTCGGGGCGGGTCGACCTGCTGCCGCTGGTGATCGACGCGGCGGCGGCGCTGGGGCTGCAGGCACTGGTGGCGACGGCCGGCCGGACGCGGCTGGATGCCAGCGCGCTGCCACCCCACGTCTTCGTGGCCGACTACCTGCCGGGACACCTGGCGGCGCGGCGGGCGCAGGCCGTAGTTTCGAACGGCGGCAGCACCACCGGCTACCAGGCGCTGGCCGAGGGGCGGCCCGTGCTGGGGCTGGCCTTCAACCTCGATCAGTACCTGGCCATGACCGCCATCAGCCAGGCCGGGGCCGGCGTCTTGCTACGGGCGGGCACCGCCGATCGGGCGACCATCAGGGCGGGCCTGCGCCGCGTGCTCGAGAACCCTGCCCTCGGGGCAGGGGCGGCCCGTCTAGGCGACGAGTTCCGTCGCTGGGATGGGCCGGCGGCCTTCACGGCCTGGCTCGACGAACAGTTCGGCTGAGCCGTCACACCCGGTTGCGCAGCATCAGCTCCTTGGGGTGCGGATCCAGGTAGGTCTGCGCCGCCAGATAGGCGACCTTCAACACGCGCACGTAGTGGCGCAGCAGCGTCAGGGGGACGACCAGCGGTACCAGGCCCTTCCGGTGATCGTCGATCACGGTCAGGATCTCCTGTCGTGCCTCCGGCGACAGGCGGTCGCTGAAGTGCCCGAACATGTGCATCAGCACGTTGGCGTGGCGGGCCGGGGTGGCCAGCTTGCCCAGCGCCTCCATGAAGCCGGTCTCGTAGCCTGCGCGCAGCTCGTCGCGGGGCAGCGACTTGCCCGCCGCCACCAGCCGCCCCAGGCGCCGGTAACCTGGCTCGTCGTGCGCCAGCAGCGCCATCTTCTCGCGCGTGTGAAACGCCACCACCGACTTCATCGTCCACCGGGTGGACCACAGCGCCCGCAGCCGGTGATAGGCGAACACACGCTCGATGAAGTTGTCGCGCAGCTTCGCGTCGCACAGGCGCCCCTCCTCCTCCACCGGCAGCCGCGGAAACAGCCGCTGCAACTCCGCCGCGAACAGCCCCTGCCCGTCACGCGACGGCGCGCCCGGCTCGGCCGCGTCGTCGTCGTACTGCTTCACGCGCCAGACGCCGCAGCTTGGCGAATCCTTCTTCAGCACGAAGCCCGACAGGTCCTCCCGCGCCAGGGCCGCCACGCGGGCGCGCGCGAAGGCCGTCATGCGCGCCGTCCAGTCCTCGCCCGACCGTGACACCAGCCGCGGGGCCTCGCTCTTGCCGGGGCCTTTGCCTGGCGCGCGCACCAGCCGCAGCGTCTCGCGCGGGACGCCCATGCCCACCTCCAGCTCGGGACAGACAGGCACGAAGGTGACGAACGGCCCCAGCTCGTCGACCAGGAAGCCGTCGCGCTTGTGCTGGCCGTCGAACCGCACCGGACGTCCCAGCAGGCACGCCGACACGCCCACCCGTAACGTCGCGTCCGCCGCCGCTTCCTTCACCGGGTCCGTCACGCGCCACCTCGCTTGTACAGGGCCAACGCCTTCACCTTCTGCTGGGCGTGATCGACGATCGGCTCACGCGGCTCGTGCAGCGTGCGCGGGTCGTCCCCCCGCCGCTCGGGCAGGAACCGTCGCACGTAGGCGCCGTCGGGATCGAAGCGCTTGCCCTGCAGGGTGGGATTGAAGATGCGGAAGTACGGCTGGGGATCGCACCCCGTCGAGGCCGCCCACTGCCAGCCCCCGTTGTTGGGCGCGAGATCCCCGTCCAGCAGCCGCTCCATGAAGTAACGCTCGCCCCACCGCCAGTCGATCAGCAAGTCCTTCGTCAGGAAGGACGCGACCACCATGCGCACGCGGTTGTGCATCCAGCCGGTCTCGGCCAGCTGGCGCATCCCCGCGTCGACGATGGGATAGCCCGTGCGGCCGGCCTTCCACGCCTCGAACCAGTCCTGGCGGTTCTCCCAGGCCAGGTCCCGGAACTGGGGCAAGAAGGCCCGGGTCTCCACGTCGGGCCGGTGCCACAGCACGTGATAGTAGAACTCGCGCCAGGCCAGCTCGCGCAGGAACGTGCTCTTGCCGGTGCCCTCGCCCAGCGCGGCGTCTTGCAGGCCCAGCGCCGCGATCACCTGCGTCGTCGTCAGCGACCCGTTCTTGAAGTAGATGGACAGCCGCGAGGTGCCGTCGGTGGCGGGGAGATCGCGCGCCGCCTTGTAGGCTGTCAGGTGCTCGCGGAACGCGGCCAGCCGGGCCCGCGCCGCCAGCGCCCCCGCCGCGGGCAGCGGCACGCGCACCCGCGGCGCCGTCTGCTCGATGAACCGCCGCAGGTGATCGTCGGGCGCCTTCCCCGCGCCGAACAGCGCCTCCCAGGTCAGCGTGAACAGGCCCCGGTGCGCCTGGGCGTCACCGGCCAGCGCCTCCAGGTACTGCCACCCCTGCTTCTGCGCCTGCAGGCGCGCGCGCACCAGCGGCGTGTCCAGCAGCTCGAACCACCGCCGCGCGAACGCCGAGTAGACCTGGTAATAGCGCGGCTGGTCCTTGGCCGCGCCCTCGTCCTTGCGCAGCTCGTCGGGTTCGATCAGCAGGTGATCGCAGGCGCTGTGCACGGCCACGCCGGCGTCCTGCAGCAGCGCCGTCACGCGCCCGTCGCGTTCGCGGGCGAACGGCTCGTAGTCGCGGTTGAATGACAGCGTGGCGGGCCGCCCCACCCCGGCGTCAGCCAGGGCCTGCCACAGGAAAGGGAACGCCTCGCCCGGCGCCCGATCCAGGACCAGCAGGTCGCCGCCCGCGGCGCGCAGCTCGTCGCGCAGCCGCTGAATGGTGGCCAGGAAGAAGGCGAAGCGGTCGGACGAGAAGTCCGGCCGGGCCAGGAACCTTGCGTCGAAGCAGAACAGCCCCAGCACCCGACCCCGGTGCTCCTGCCAGCTCCATCGCAGCGCCGGGTTGCCGGCCACCCGCAGATCGCGCCGGAACCAGTGCACGCCGTAGGGCTCGACGGGCGCCCCACGTCCGCTCACGGTCCGCGCATCCTCACACCGTCAAACTGGGGGCGTGCCCCCTGCCACGCAAGCGCCAGCGGCGCGCCGCTCAGGGCTCGTCTTTCAGGCCGTGCATCAGGCGCGCCTTCACCCGCAGCGCCTGCCGCTCCTTGTAGCGCTCGTGGCTGTTCTCGCCCAGCTCGTTGGCCTCGGCCGTGCGGGCGTCGACGATCTGGAACTCGGTCAACACGAACACCACGGTGCCGTGCTCGGCGAACAGCGGGTCCTCCGGCGTGCGGCACAGGAACTTGTCGATGCGCACGGGAAGGTCGGCCACGAAGTTGATCACGCGATATCCGGGCCCCGAGAACTCGTTCTGCACCGGCGCCTTCTTGTCGGCGGCGACGGCGGCCAGCTCTTGCAGCTCGGGCAGGAAGCGGGTCAGGGCCGGCGACGACTCGAGCGCCCCGCGGAAGTCCAGCACGTTGTTCATCGACTGCCCGGGGATGACGTAGTTGAACGGGACCAGCCGCTGCGTCAGCTCGCGCAGCACGAACAGGATCTGATCCTGCGACGTCGTGATCATCCGGAAGCGCAGCTGGTCGTACACGTCGGCGGCGATCGTCTCGCGCTTGGCCAGCAGCTTCGTGATCAGGCTGTCGGAGTGCTTGCGGCTCCACTGGAACTCGGCGATGCCGCAGCCAGCGGCGCGCAGCTCCTCCACCGTGCGCATCACCTTGTCCTCGACCAGATGGAAGATCTGGTCGCCGGACACAGGCAGCTTGGTCAGCAGCTCGCGCCCGGCCAGGTGGTGAAGCACGTGCATCACCTTCAGCACCACGCAGGCATAGGCGCGGCGCTTGCCTTTCTGCGACGCCACCAGGAACAGGTCGCGCGCCGGGATGCCGTCCTCGACCTCGGGCGGGATGTGGAACCCCAGGTGGCGCTCGCAGTACTCGACGGCCTGCTCGCGCAGGTCCTCCAGGCGGGCCATGTCGGTCTCGCTCTGGGGGTCCAGCTCGTTCACGCGCAGCAGGCGATCCACCTCTTCCCGCTCGCTGAAATACAGGTGATGCCAGTCGATGACGGACCCGCTGCGTAGCACGTTGCGAATGGCTGCCAGATCCGACAGCGAGAACTCTTCGTAACGCGGCTTCCTCGGCGCGCCGGCGGCCGGCAGGGTCCGGGAGGAGGGGCTGGGAACGGCCGGCGGCTCGACCGGATTTCCGGAAGCCGGCGGCGGGGCGACGGACGGAGCGGGCGCGCGCAGCACCGGCACAGCCAGGCCGGTGCCCGCCAGCGCGCCGGGCAGGCTGGCCGGTACGGCCTCACCCACGGGCGCGTGTTCGATCGGTGTGAGCGTGCGTCCCAAGCTGGCCTCGAACCGGCGGCCACCGCCAGTGCGGGCGAAGCTTAGGCGCGCCTGCCGATCGGCTCAAGCGCAAACGGCCGCGCGGACTCGATGGCGCCGGAGCGGCCGCTACAGTGACGGTTTCGGGCCGGCGTCGGAGGAACTGGGGCGACCGAGACGGGTCGTCGCCCAGTAGAGGACCACGGAGAAGATTCCCATCGCGACGCTGCCAATCACTGGAACCATCGTTTGCACACAGTATCCTACATATACGCCGTGGTCAAAGAAACCCGCCCTCAGCGGCTGGAACTCTGACACCGAACGGTAACACAGCGGAGCAGGCCGGCGGCACTCTTGGTTGCGGAAAGTCCTGAAATCGCCCGGCGGCGGCGCGGGGGTGCCGGACAGGCCTCCCGATGGCGTAAATTTTTGCACGATCGACGGGGCTGATACGATGCACGCGTGAGCGAAAGAAGCGCCCGGAGCGGAGTCCCTCAGGGGAGGCGCATGCTGGCATTCGTGGTCGCGCTGGCCGTCATGTCGACCGCGGCGGCGGCCCAGGCGCAGAAGTCGCCGACGGCCCAGGCGGCGCTGCTGCGCGCGCAGCACGACCTGATGACGAACGACTTCGTGGACGCGGCCGCCGAGATGGAGACGGCCGTGCGGTTCGAACCGCGGTTCGCGTTCGGATGGTACTTGCTCGCGTCGACCAGCCGCCGCGCCGGATCGTACGACCGGGCGGTCGCCGCGTACCGCCGTTACCTCGAGCTGCGCCCCGCCGAGCCCGATCCGCTGTTCGGGATCGGGCTGTGCCTCGAGGCGATCGGTGATCGCGATGGCGCCCTCGCCTCCTTCCAGCGCTACGTCGAACGCGACACCCGCCCTGGCTCGACCGAGTTCCTGGCGGCGGCGAAGACGCATATCGCCGCCCTGGAGAAGTCCAAGGCCGCCGCCGAGGCGCGGGCGGCCGCCCCGAAGGCGAAGGCCGGCGCGGGCGGCGGCGCGGGCGGCGCGGCCGTGACGACCGGCGGCGCCGGTGGCGCGGGTGGCGTGGTATCGGCGCACGCGGCCGCGGGGACCGAGCTGGTCGCCGAGCACAAGGCCGGCGCGGCGGTCGCCGAGCTGCAGACCGCCGTGAAGGAGACGCCCGCGGACGCCGCCTCCTGGTACAAGCTGGCCTTCGCCTTGCGGCAGTCGGGTCAGCTGGCCGAGGCGGCGAAGGCCTACCAGCGCTACATCACCTTGAAGCCCGACGATCCCGATCCCTATTACGGCCTGGGGCAGGTGCTGGTCGCGCTGAATCGCCCCGACGACGCGCTGGCCACCTTTCGCGCCTATGTGAAGATCGAGCACCGCAAGAGCGAGCAGCGCTGGCTGACCAAGGCGCGCGCCGAGATCGCTCGCCTGGAGGGGGCGCGCCGCCCGCCGGCGCCCACGGAGCCGAAGACCCTGGCGCCGAGGCCGGTGGCAGCGACCTCTCCCCCTGCCACCACGTCCTCCGCGCACGCGCCGACATCACCGTCGCCGGCCGCGCCGCCCGCGTCAGCGCCGCCGGCGAAGTGACCGCCGGCCGCTCAGGCGCGACAGCACCAGCAGCAGGCCGAACAGCCCGGCCGCGATCCCGGCGCCCAGCACCACGTGCGACCCCGGTCGCAGCTCGTGGAACACCAGCGCCGTCACGCCGGCGGTGGCGCCCAGCATGCCCCACAGCCGCTGCTCCGAGGCCAGGTACAGCAGGCGCGCCGTCTCGTCCAGGTTCGACACGCGGATGTCCAGCTCGCCCCGCAGCGCCCGGCTCATGAACCGCTGCAGCTGTCCCGGCAGCGACAGCGCCGACAGCACCGTCTCGCGGCCCGCGTCGATGGCCAGCTCGGACCACTGGCGCTGCTCGCCCAGCAGGAAGCGCTCGAGGTAGGGCTCGATGATGGGCGCCGGATTCAGGTCGGGATCCAGCGTCGTGCACACGCCCAGCAGCAGCAGCAGCGCCCGCTCCAGCAGGATCCACTCCTTGGGGATCTTGAAGGCGTCCTTCAGGTCGGCCAGGCTGACGTTCAGCGCGCGCAGGTCCAGCAGCGCCCCGATGTTCTCGGCGGGATCGAACTTCAGATCCTTCAGCGTCAACCCCTCGACGCGCACCTGTCCCCGCAGCTTCTGATGGAAGTACTCCACCACGCGGTCGAACACCTCGGGATCGGCGCGCCGCGAGATGAAGCCCATCTCCTTCATCGCCGCCACGATGCGGCCCGTGTCGCGCGCCATCGCCCCCTGCAGAAACGACACCATGCCCCGCCGCATCGCCTCGGACACGCGCGCCGTGGCGCCGAAGTCCAGGAAGACGATGGTGGGCGAGCGATCGGCGGCCGACGTCGCGTGCACGAACAGGTTCCCGGGGTGGGGGTCGGCGTGGTAGTCGCCGTCGACGAACACCTGCTCGCAGTAGGCCTCCACGCAGGCGCGCGCCACCTGGCGTCGATCCAGCCCCTCCTGCTCGATGGCGGCCAGGTTGGCGATGCGGATGCCGCTCACCCATTCCGTCGTCAGCACGCGCTCGGTGGACAGGGCCCGGATGACCCGGGGGATGCGGATGTGGGCCTGGCTGTTGCGGCGCTTGAAGTTGCCGGCGATCCGCTCCAGCGAGTCGGCCTCCTGGCGGTAGTCCAGCTCGGCCAGCACCATGCTGCGGATCTCCTCGTAGATGGTGTCGAAGCCGTAGTCGGGCATCACCCAGCGCAGGAGGCCCACGATGCGGCGCATGGCGCGCAGATCCGTCTTCACGGTCTCTTCGATGTCGAAGTACTGGACCTTGACGGCGACCTCTTCGCCGCTGTGCAGGCGGGCGCGGTGCACCTGTCCGATCGAG
>Ga0207705_10003912_pt1 | contig 11325 bp, 7 predicted proteins | sample KBSC13metaG_FD_184314 | JGI IMG/M metagenome (GOLD analysis project Ga0207705, IMG submission 184314) | Corn rhizosphere microbial communities from Kellogg Biological Station, Michigan, USA - KBS C1-3 metaG (SPAdes) (version 2) | ecosystem: Host-associated > Plants > Roots > Rhizosphere > Soil ...
AAGAGGACGCCGGGGGCGGTGCCGTTCGGATTCTCGATGGCGCGCCCATGCACCGGCACCATCGCCTGCCGCAGATTGCTCTCCAGCACGGGCATATTCCGTTTGGTGAAGAACTTTCGCAGTCCTTCCGCAATCTGTTCATCCTGCACGAGCGTATCGCCGAGCGCCTCGGCAAGCCCGTCGCGGGTAATGTCGTCCATCGTCGGGCCGAGGCCGCCGATCGTGATCACCACGTCGGCCTCCGCGAACGCCGCTTTTAGTGCCGTGACCAGCCGTTCCATGTTGTCTCCGACGTTCGTCCGCCGATAGATCGAGACCCCAACCTCCGCCAGCCCGCGCGCCATATAGGCGGCATTCGTATCCACGATCTGCCCCATCAGCAGTTCGGTCCCAACCGAGACGATTTCAGCGCGCAATAGAGTAAACTCCTCATAGGTTGTCGATGTCCCCATTATACGCCGCCGACTCCGGGATTGCAAGAGACCCGGTCTGTGCGGACGCTCCAAAGAGGAAAACCACCGATGTTTTTGACCCTGTTCGCCACCTTCGCCTGCATCGCCGCCGTAACCACGCCGAAAGCGGAGGCCCCACTTGTCATCCTCGGTGCGACGATTCTGGATGGGACCGGGCGACCGCCGATTCATGATGGAGTGGCGGTGATTCGGGAGGGTCGGTTCGTCGCCGTCGGCACGCGGAAGCAGGTCAAGATTCCCGCAGATGCGCGCAGGATCGATGCACAGGGCAAATGGATGACTCCTGGATTGATCGATATGCACGTTCATATCGACGAAGTCCTGACACCCGGCGCGTTTGTGCTCTACGGGGTCACCTCCATCCGCGATGTCGGCTCCAACGGCACCACGATGGTGTCGCTTCGAGATCGCGCCGCGCGAGGCGAAATCCTGCCTCGCCGCTACTGGATGGGCCGCAACATCGACGAAGACAAACCGAGTTGGTGGGGAGCCGTCGCGGTAAAGGGACCGGAGGAGGTTCCGGCCCTTCTGGACGGCATGCAGAAAGAGGGTGTCGATGGCGTGAAACTCTATGTGCGTGCGAGAGCGGATGTCGCCCGCGCCGTTATTACGGAAGCCCATCGCCGCCATCTGCCGGTCACCGCGCACCTGCACGATACTATGCCCAGTGTGGTCGCGGAGATGGGCATCGACAATCTGGAGCACGTCACCACTCTCTTCGAGGAACTGCGCACTCTGCCCCCAAAGACCCCGGAAGGCTATCAATCCAGCTTCCTCGGAATCGCGGAGGTCGATCTCAATGGTCAAAAAGCACAGCATCTTATCCAAAACTTACACAAACATCGTGTCGCCGTCACCCCCACCCTCTCCGTCGCCCTGCTGCCTATCGAAGGCGAACAGGGCGTGGCGACCACCTACGGCGACTGGGCCACGGTACCGGACGGCTGGCGACGTTTCTGGCACGATCCCTACTGGGACTTCATCGCTACCAAAGGCTGGACTCCCCAGGACTTCCAACGAGCTGCGCTCGCCAAGCCCAAGTTCCTGGAACTGGTTCAACGACTCCACAAAGCAGGCGTTCCTATCATCGCCGGAACCGACACGCCCGCTCCTTGGGTGCTGCCTGGAGCCGGCCTGCTCGCCGAACTCCAGCTCCTCGTCGAAGCCGGTCTCTCTCCCTCCGATGCCCTCCAGGCCGCCACCGGACGCGCCGCAGCCGTCCTTCACAAAACCGCCGATGTCGGCACCATTCGCCCCGGCCGCTTCGCCGACCTCCTCCTCCTCGACGCCGATCCCCTCACCGACATCCGCAATCTGCGCTCGATTAACGCTGTATATCAAAACGGTCAAGAGATAGACCGTGCGGCCCTGCGCAAAACCTTCGAAGCAGCCGATCCCAGAGCGGTCAAAACGGGTCCCTAATTCCGTAGGCAATCCCTCCGCACAACCATAGTTCACCCGGTGAGGTGCACCGAGGCCACTACTTGTTAAAACGCCCTCGCTAAACACATTTAGCGAGGGCGCTTCATAACAGGTTCGAATGGGATCAGCGGACGCTGACGGTCTGTTTGGGGGGAGCGCTGGCCTGGACGTTCAGCGCTTCGTGATCCTTCGTTGTGGAGCAGAAGGCGATGCACATCTCGTCCGTGGTCTGTTCACCCCAGGTGACGGCGCGCGGATTCGTTTTGTTCGGGTTGCGCGGGTTCTGGGGAGAGTTGTCGTAGTAGGCCGTGAGGTGCACTTTGGTGCCGGCGGGCAGCGCGATCGGCTCTTTGAAGTAGTAGGATGCCTGCCAGTTGAAGTCCCAGTCTTTGATCCAGACCAGGGGCTTCTCGGAGCCATCCGGGAGCGTCGCCCAGACCTTCATCTCTTTGCCGAGCAGATGCATGTGCGGCGTTACGGCGAACAGATGCGAATCCTCGGATACCGACATCGTGCCTTCGGCCTTGTAGTGCGGGTCGCCGGGCGGGATTTTGAAGCCGAAGTTGATCGCAAAGCCACCGGCGACCGCCTTCTGTACGGTTCCTTTGCAGAAATGGATGCCGAGGCGGGTGAGATCGGTCTCGGGTTTGCCGTCTTTGTGGTAGTGCACCTGGACGACGATACGCGCACCCTTCGGGACGCGGATCCCGACGCCGGTCGGAAGGAAGTGCGGGTCGTTGCCGGGCGCCCAGCCGCCCATCATGCCGGTCGGGATGAAGCCTGGGCCGCCGAAGCTCGTGTAGCCGGGCTGACCGTCTTTCGTCGCGGCTTCCAGTTTTTCGGAGGCGTATCCGCCGTTCACTTTGGCTCCGTCGATATAGGCGATGACGTGATGCACGACCGCTGCCACGCCCGGTCGAACCTCGACCGCGCTGATAAAGCGCTCCTCATCGAAGGTGCTCTTCACGACGAAGTTGCGGTAGACATCTTCTCCGTCGGAGGCGAGATGGTAGGCTTTTTCCGGGGCGATCACCAGATCCGGTTCGCCCAACTGCCAGCCCTGGACGAACTTGCGAGGCGCAGGCATCTGCTTGACGTCGCCGAGCGGAGCGCCGTTATCGGCCCATTTCGCGATGGCGCTGCGCTCGGAATAGGAGAGCGTATGCACCTCGGTCTCCTGGAAGTCACCGTAGCCGGGCGTGGGTTTCCAGGGCGGCATCTGACCGGCGGACGTATAGCGCTTGATGTCCACGGCCCAGGCGCTGGCCTGCGTATAGGTCTGAAGCGAGAACGGCGCGACTTCGCCGGGGCGATGGCAGCCCTCGCATTTGGTGCGGAGGATGGGCGCGATGTCGCGGGCATACGTCGGCACACCGGGCTTTGTCGGGACAGGCGCGGCGTTGCGGCGAATGGCGCAGCCGACGGCAAGCATCTCGGGATGCGCTACAGGCTTACCGTCCAGAACGGCATCCAGAGCGGCGTTCAGGTCGTGGGCGCTGACGCGCGTCGCCACCGCGTTGTCGTCGATACGGCCCCGATAGCGTACTGCGCCGCTCGCATCCACCACGATCGCTTCCGGCGTCATCTGCGCGCCGAGAGTGTCCGCGAGTCTGTTGGTGGTATCCTTCACGATCGGGAAGGTCAGGCCATGCTCCTTCGCATGGCGCGTGATGTCGGAAGCGCTCTCCTGACGATCGGAGTAGACCGCAAACACCTGCACGCCTTTTGCGCCATAGGAGGCTGCAAGCGCATTCATGCGGGGGGTGTAGACATTGGAGATGGGGCACTGCCCGGAGATGAAGAGAAAGACGCTGGCTTTGTGGGCCGCGATGTCCTGCGCGGAATAGGCTTTGCCGGTCAGATCGTTGAAAGCGAGTTTGCCTGCGGCCTTCTTCGTGCTCGCAGTCGATTTGTGAGTGTTCTTTACGCCGCTATTCGCCCCGAGGCCCCATGCGGCTACTGCTGTCAGAGTCGCCAGCCCCATGAGGGGAGCCCCGACCAGTATGCGACGGCTTGCGTGGAATTTCACCAATGTCCTCATCCTTTTCTTCGGGATCCGTGGCCGCAGGCGTTCGTGACGACATGCGGCGTCTGATGTGCTATGGTACTTGATTGCCACTATTATCTACGAAACCGACTCCAACTCCCGTTTCGCGAATCTCGTCATTATGATGTGATTTTTTTCACAATGTGTATCCACAAGGCATCTTGTGCGCTCGGCCACGAGTGAACACAGCACGCCTGTGGAGATGCATTACGGTGCGGCAACGGGAACACTCTTCAGATAGTGATCGAAAAAGTCCTCCGCGAGCAGAGCGTCGGCGCCAGGATTGGTAGGTTTGAGAAAACCGTGGCTGAATTTGTAGTATTCGATCAGGGTCACCGGCACGCCCACCATTTTGAGCGCATCGTGCAGACGGCGCGACTGATCCGCGGGAACCAGCGCATCCGCGGTGCCGTGCAGGATCAGAAACGGCGCGGAATCTTTGGTGACGTAGACGATGGGCGAACCATCTTTGTAGAGGTCGAGAGCCTGTTCCGGAGGCTTGCCGAAAAACTGCGTTAAGAGGAAAATTCCCTGCGTCCCTACGCCGGACGCACTCACCGGAATGGTGAAATCTGCCGGACCATAGAAATCGACTACACACTGTACCTTGCTGCTGTACTTCGACAGGTCCTGATCACTGTTGTCGCGCGTATCGCGGGTACCGAGCATCGCAACGAGGTAGCCGCCTGCCGAATCTCCGAGCGCACCGATATGATCGGGGTCCAGATGGTAGGTATCGGCATTAGCCCGCAGCCATCGAACCGCCCGCTGCACATCATCGACCGCCGCGGGATAGTGATTTTTCGGAGCTAGACGATAGTTGACGGAGAAAACGCAGTACCCTTTTGCCGCCAGTCGCTTGCCCATCGGTCCGTAGAAACCCTTATCGCCACCGACGAAGCCACCCCCATGAATCATGATGATACCGGGATGCTTGGGAGCGTTGTCGTCGGGGATATAGGCGTCCAGAAGCAGGCTGGTCGCATCTACCCGACCGTAGATGACATCCTTCTGGGTGCGGACATCGACGGCGTTCGCGTGAACGCCGCACAGGCCAAGCAGCAGCGCGCCGAGCGCTGCGACTACAAACTGACGTCTCTGATGGAGTCGCATAGGTCTCTCTCCTGCCCTGCCTGTTCCCAGGCTTATCCGCCCAATTTGGCTTGAACGACCGCGCAGATATCGTGAACCACGGCTTCGACCGTCGTTTTGTCCGTGCCCTGCGCCATGACGCGAATCAACGACTCGGTGCCGGAAGCGCGCACCGAGAGCCATTCGGCGCTGCCGAGGCGACGCTCGCCTTCGGTGATCGCCGCCTGAATGTCGGTATCCTGCTGCCAGCCCTGTTTGGTGCCGACCCGCACGCTCTTCAGCAGTTGCGGGCCTGAAACGACTACACTCGCCAACTCCGAGAGCGTCTTTCCGGTCTCGCGTACGATGGCCAGCACCTGCAGCGCCGTCACAAGTCCGTCTCCGGTCGGCGTCTGGAAAGGCAGCAGAATATGGCCGCTCTGTTCGCCGCCGATCGCGGCTCCGAGCGTCTCCATCGCCTCTGCGACGTAACGGTCCCCGACATCGGTGCGATGCAGCCGAATCTTCTCGGTCGCCAGCGCCTGCTCCAGTCCGACATTGCTCATGATGGTCGCGACCACGACATCGCCGGGCAGTCGGCCTTTGCGATGGAGATCGAGGGCCAGGATAGCCATCATCCGGTCGCCATCGACGATTTCGCCATGCTCGTCCGCCAGCATCACGCGGTCTGCGTCGCCATCAAAGGCGAGGCCGGCCTGCGCACTCGAATTCCGCACGGCCGCCGCCATCTGCTGCGGATGTGTCGAGCCACACTCCACATTGATATTGATGCCGTTCGGCTGGGAACTGTAGACCGTCAGTTCGGCTCCCAGCGCCCGGAAGATCTCCGGCGCGAGGTGGTAGGCCGCACCATTGGCGCAGTCCATCACCAGGTTCAGCCCTCGCAGCGGCTGCGCATCGGCTCCGCCCACGGTCGCCATGACACGCCGCACATACTCCTGGATCGGCTCGTGAGTCTCGGTCACACGCCCGATATGGGTGCCGGTCGGGCGCGGGAGGGTGTCGATGCGCTCCATCAGGCCGGTGATCTCATCCTCGACGCGATCCGGCAGTTTCTTGCCGTTGCCCCCGAAAAACTTGATGCCGTTGTCTTCAAACGGATTGTGCGAAGCGGAGATGACCACTCCGCCCGCCGCGCCCAGGGCGAGCACGATCTGCGCGACCGCCGGAGTCGGGACGATGCCGACGTTCACAACATCGACCCCCATCGCCGCCAGTCCCGCGGCCAGCGCCGCCTCCAGCATATCGCCCGAAAGTCGAGTGTCGCGCCCGATCACCACAAAGGGGCGGACATGCGGACGAACATGAGACGAGTCCGGGGCGGCATCGCAGAGCCAGCGTCCCGCCGCCATGCCCAGATTCATCGCCATCGGCGCGGTCAGATCCTTATTCGCGACCCCACGCACCCCATCCGTACCAAACAGTCGTTGTTTGCTGCTCATCGGGTCAGTCCGTCACCCGAACCAGGGACGGCTGGAGGACCCGATCGTGCAGCATATAACCGCGCTGCACCTCTTCCGCGACCGTATTGGAAGGATACTCATCGCTCTCGGCATGTCCGATCGCCTCATGGAACTTGGGATCGAACTCCTTGCCGACGGCCTCAATGGGCGTGACCCCCGCCTTTTGCAGGGTGGTGAGCAACTGTTTGTACGTCCCTTTGACTCCGCCGATCAGGGCCTCAAAGCTCTGGGTCTGCTCCGCGGCGGTCATGGCGCGCTCGAAGTTGTCGAGCACCGGCAGGAGGGCTTTGATAAACTCCGCGTTGCTGTACTTCTGCTGCTCGACAAACCGCTCGTCACTGCGCTTGCGATAGTTCTGGTAGTCCGCCTGCGCGCGCAGTTCGCCTCTGTGCGCCTCCTCCACCTTCTGGGACATCTCCTCCAGCTTTTTGGTCAGATCCAGGTTCTCCTTCAGCAGGGAGATGAGATCGGCGGCGTGAGGCGATTCGTCAACAGCCGGCTCAGGATCGAGCGTCTCGGGCGCGGGACTCTCAGGGGCGGCAACGGGTTCCGCCGCCGGCGCTTCGACTTCAAGGTTCTCTTCAATAGGATCGGTTGGTTTGGACATAGCTCTATTTTACTCCCAGGGAGGTGTTTTGCGTAGCGAAGGCGACCGCCGATCGGCGGTCGCCACCAAAAATTGTCGAGCCGGAAAGGCCACAGGTCAGGCGGCGCTCAGGTTCGTCAGCAGATTGGAAAGATTTCCGGCCATCAGGGTGACCGCGGCGACCGCGCGGTCGTAGTTCATGCGCGTGGGACCCACCACTCCCAGATAGCCGGCCGGACGGTTCCCGATCCGATAGCTGGTGATGACCAGACTGCAGTCGCGCATCGGCTCAAACAGGTTTTCAGCGCCGATCTGCACCGACATCTCGCTGTTCGGGAGCGCTCGCCGCAGCGCCTCATAGAGCGCACTGCGCGATTCGAGCGCATTGAGCAGCGTCTCCAGGCGCTGCACATCCTGAAACTCGGGCTGGCGCAGCAGTTGGCTGGTGCCCTCCAGAAATACGCGCCGTTCACTGAGAGAGTTCGCCATCTGCGCCACCGCCGCGGTCAAGCGTCCGAGGACTGCGGAGAACGCCATCAGCTCCGTCGGAACCTCGGGAGTGCGCACCGTCCGCTCGACCTGAGCCAGTTCGAGATCTCCGGAGAGCGTATTCAGATAGTTCGAAAGCCGCATCAGCATCGCTTCGTTAGGCACCGTCTCCAGTTCGACCAGTCGGTGTTCGACATGTCCGGTGGAGAGCAGCATCACGAGCAGAACATGGCGAGGTGTCGCCGGGCTAAGATAGACGTGACGTACGCGGGTGCTGTCGGTGTCGGGGTCGGTCGCCAGGGAGACATAGGAGGTGAGGCCGGTGAGAACGCGGCAGGTCTGCGCGATGATCTCTTCGATCTCGCTCGCGCCCTGGGGCGCTCCGGCCTGCGCCTGCTGTACATCGGCGTCGTCCAGCGCTTTCGGCGGATCCATCAGGACATCCACATAGTAGCGGTAGCCCCGATCGGTCGGAATGCGCCCTGCCGAGGTGTGCGGTTGGATGAGGTATCCCATCTCCGCCATCTCCGCCATCTCGTTGCGAACCGTCGCGGATTTACAGCCGATATGATAGATCTCGATCAGCCGTTCCGAGCCGACCGGCTTCGTCGTCAGAACGTAGTCGTTGACAATGGCTTGCAGTATGCGAACTTTGCGGACGTTCAAAGGATCCATAGGACCTTATGCCTCCTGAGCGAAACGGTCTGCACCAGTAGAGCGGACTTCCGGCAGAACGCGGCAGGGCGTCGCGGAGCAGGCAGAAAACCTTTCTTTACCCAATTCAAATCCATTTTGATCTTACTCTATTATAGCCTTCGCTCTGCACCTTGTCAAGCAGTTGTCGGGATAACACCTGCCGTGCTATAATGGTGGCATGGACGAACGCGATTTTGTGAGCAAGAAACGGGAAGCCTGGGATCGGCTGACGGCGCTGATCGACAAGGCCAATAGTGCGAAGGGCGTGCGCGGCCTCAGTCGGGAAGAGATCCTGTCGCTGGGTCCGCTCTATCGTCGCGCCTCCTCCGACCTCGCCTTTGCACGGGCCAACGCGATCAATAAAGATCTTATCCTCCATCTAAACGGCCTGGTGGGCCGCGCCCATGCGCTGCTGTATCAGGCGGAGACCAGCAAGAGCGTGCTCGGCTCCCTGGCCAACTTCTACCTCTACGAATTCCCGGCCCTCCTCCAAAAGCGTTTCAAGTTCTTTGCCGCAGCGGTCATTGTCTCGGTGCTGGCTGGCGTGTTCGCCTACTGGCTGGTCATCAACTCCCCGGCAAAACTCTGGCTCTTCATTCCGGAGAGTCTCAAGGATTCTGCCGATGCCTGGAAATCGGGTACGGTCTCCGGCCCGGCGCACGTCGAGATGGCCACCTATCTGATGACGCACAACCTGCAAGTCGGCCTCGTCGCTTTTGCAGGCGGTGTCGCAGGCGGGATTCCCACTCTCACCTCGATGTTCGGCAACGGTGCGATGCTGGGCGCGATGGCGGCCCTCATGACCCAGGTCCACAAGCACAACACTTTCTGGCCGGGTATCCTGCCGCACGGTTTCGCGGAACTGACCGCCATCTTTATCTGCGGCGGCGCTGGCTTCCAGATCGGCCTGTCGCTGTTGATGCCCGGCCAGTACCGCCGTGCCGACGCATTTCGCATCGCCGGTACCGAAGGAATCAAGCTGGTGATGGGCACGGTGCCCCTCTTCATCTTCGCCGGTGTGATCGAAGGCATGTTCTCCCATCTCCCGATTCCCGCCAACCTGCGTTATGCGTTCGCGGGACTCAACGGCGTGCTCTGGTACCTCTATCTCTTCCTGCCGCGCCGACTGTTGGGTGACCGAAACTCCCTGCCATTTCGGAACTCCACCGCGCCCGGCGGCGTACTAGAAGAACCTGTACGCAATAGCCAGACGGCCTGAGCCGGACGACCGAAACCGCTGAATGGGAGCCACACTTCGCATGACTGCAACCGGAACGGAACGCCCCGCACGGGAACTACTTGCCCAACTTCGCCAACGTTACCCCGATGCTCCGTTTCTGGCCCTGGGACAGACCGTCTTCTGGGATGAGCCGGTCAAGGCGGTTCTACGCCAACTTCTGGACGAGAACGGCCTCGGCGGGGAGATGCTCGTCGGCGTTCACGACACCGACTATTTCGCCAAGACGCGCCTGCGCCAGAGTGGAGCCGGGAAGTTTGTGCTGCTGGCCCACAACGACGGCACCACCAAAGACCTCTGGTCGGCGGCAGGCGAGATCTCCACGCTCTTCGGCAGCGAGACCTTCCCGAGCCGACAGGATTTCGCGCGCCACGGCGTCGCTTTCGAGCGCGTCGCGCGCAGCGCCCCCGAAGGCCGGCAGGCGTTCCTGGACTCCATGACGGAAGCCTGGGGCTGGCGCGGCCTCGTCTACACCGGCTCCCGCGACCTGATCGTCAACAGCCTGTCCCTGCGCGAAGTCGGAGACGGTATCCTGGCGATGCTGCACTGGGGATTTGAGAACGCCGTGCAGCAGGTCGTGCCCGGCTGTTGTCAGGACGAAGCCCGGCGCGTCGCCGACACCATGCTCGACTGGTGTCGCGAGTACCGCGCCTCCTTCCCCGACAGCAACCTCACCCAGCTCTTTCAACATGTTCTCCCCCGTTTCTATGCGCTTCTGCTCGGCCACGAACCTACCGGCCTCACCGTTGACGGCACCTCTCATCTGCTGCAGTTCAATCCGGAGACAGCCTCTCTGCCACGCTTCCGCTTCGTCGATCTCTTCCTGAATCCGCAGACAAAGCAGATGGCCATCAACGCCTACAATCAGGCGGTGACCGGTTCCGAGATCTACACGCTGGATAAGTTCGGCCCCGGCGCGCTGCCGTTCGATCTGATCGTGCCGGATCGAGGACGCGGCACCCTGCGCGTAACGCCGAGAGTCCTGTTCGTCGAGACGCGGCAGCCGATCGCCATCGGCCTGCGCAAACCGATTGAATCGGTGCAGGAGTTGGCCGAGATCCTGGCGTCAAAACTCAGCAGCGAGGTCACGCTGGTCGGCAAAGCCGTCTCCCTGGTCTCGATGCTCTCCCAGGAGTTTATCTTCGTCTTCAACGAAGAGGGATCGATGTATGTAAAGCGTACCCGGAAGATGAACGACCTGCTCGCCGCTCAGGGCGTCGCACTGGATATGCGCCCCATCCTGCGGATGCGCTACACGACCTGGGATGCCATGAGCGTCGGGAAGACGACGCTGCGCCTGCCCGTGCACCTGGCAGCCACTTTCGGACGGCCCACCATCACCACACCGGAGTTCGCAGCGACCTGGCGTCAGGTTGTGGCCGAACAACGCCTGCTCTGCGAGCAGATCAAAACGTTGAAAAAACCGCTGGAGCTTTTCGCCTTCCTGCAGGATCGCGACCCGCTTACTCCCTGGGAAGATCGCCGTCATGAGTATGTGCACGCAAAAACGACGCTCTGCAAACTCCGCGACCAGGTCCTGATTCTGGAGACCGAGATCAACCTCCTCTATGAGGCGCTGCGTGATGCCCGCGGGCGGAGCGCTGAGGTCCAGCAGGCCAAAGGCGAACACTTCCGCGCCACGACAGACTGGACGCCGGAAGCCACCGAGGAACGTGCCGAGTTCGACCGCGTTCTGCGGAAGCTGGAGACGCTGAAACGCGAATACTGCACCCAAATCCGACCGTTGCGCGATCAACGCCATGCGATCGAACGCGGAGCGGAGGCATTGGAGGCACGAGCGACCTTTGCGCGAATTGAAG
>Ga0207705_10003914_pt1 | contig 11319 bp, 10 predicted proteins | sample KBSC13metaG_FD_184314 | JGI IMG/M metagenome (GOLD analysis project Ga0207705, IMG submission 184314) | Corn rhizosphere microbial communities from Kellogg Biological Station, Michigan, USA - KBS C1-3 metaG (SPAdes) (version 2) | ecosystem: Host-associated > Plants > Roots > Rhizosphere > Soil ...
GGTCGATCTGATCGCGGAGCGGATCGACGTCGCGCTCCGCGTCCGCACCGAGCTCACCACCGACGCCTCGCTCACCATGCGCACGCTCGGCCAGTCGCGCCGCATCCTCGTCGCCGCGCCGGCGCTCGCGACCACCATCGGCAACGCCGCCATCGCCGATCTCGCCAACCTGCCGACGCTCAGCTCGACCGACGAGCTGGGCGAGATCGAATGGCAGCTCGTCGGCCCCAACGACGCGCGCCACACTGTCCGCCACCAGCCACGCATGACCTGCGGCGATTTCGACGCCCTGCGCGACGCCGCCGCGGGCGGTCTCGGCGTGGCGCTTTTACCCGATCATGTCTGCGGCGACGATCTGCGCGCCGGCCGTCTCGTCCGCGTCTTTCCCGGCTGGGGCGGCCAAATGGGCATCGTCCACCTCGTCTTCACCACCCGTCGCGGGCTGCCGCCGGCGGTGCGGGCTTTCATCGACCATGTGGCGAAGACGTTCGCGGGGATAAGGTTGGAGGCGTAGCGCGATCTGGGGCAACCCTTGGGCTTGCTACTAGCGGCCGCTTATCCGGTTCGGCTGATATAGATTGCCGATCTGCTTGGCGTTTTTCGGACCTCCCGGCGTGAGTTTCGGAAACTACCGGCTGGGCGTGAACTTGAAAGGGCGGAATCGCGAGTATCCAATCTCGCCTGATGGACTATTGGCCAAAAGCTCGCTAGCAAATGATCAGCTACGTCACTGATCGCACTTTTTACTTGGGTGGGGTAGGCGCTTAGGCCTCCATCGGTGGGCAACGGTGCCCTCCCCCCTAGGCGCTGAGGTTGCCCCTGCGCGGCTACCCTGCCTCACGAAGCAGGACACGTGCCCAGATGATGTATGCAGCACACATCGCGCATCATGCCGATACGAGATAGCCCCCACGGCCTACGCGCCGCCCGGGGTCATTTGCAAAATGCGACTCAGCTATGAGATGGTTCCTTCATTGAAAGGAACCCACCGTGGCCAAAGCTAAAGCGAATACCGGCGAGGATCTGAAGGTCCTTGAGCAGAAGTGGTCGCCCGAATTGATCGAGGCGGGCTGGACCGTGCTGCCCGCCGCTCTGATCGAACATCAGCGCGCCCTCGGTATCGATGCGATCGACATCAACATCATCCTGCATCTCGCTAACCGTTGGTGGACAGCGGACAACCGGCCGATGCCTTCCAAGAACTCTATCGCTCAAGCGATGCATATCGATCCGAGCACCGTCCGTCGCCGTATCCAGGCAATGGAGAAGGCCGGCTTCATCCGGCGTGAAGAACGGCGCGTGTCGAAGGTTGGCAGCAAGACCAATATCTATCACCTGGACGGCCTGATCGAGCATCTGAAGCCGTTCGCGGCTGATATGGTCGTAGAGAAGAAGAAGCGCATGGCCGACCGCGAGGCACGCTTCGCTCAGCGGGGACGGCCGAAGCTCGCTCTGGTCAAGAGCGACGACGACGAATTCTAAAGTTTGGTGGCGTAGCTCAACTGGATAGAGCGCCCTGTTTCTAGCGGTTTCAAGCACGTGGACCGCGCAGGGAGGATGAAGGTTCGACTCCTTCCGCCACACCAACAGCTAAATCTCTAACGAGGCACTCGTTCGCGGGGAAACCCGACCTTTCTCGATCAGCCCGCAATTATGCGATCGCACTTGCATAACCAAAGGGGCAGTGGAGTGCCCCCCGAGCGGCACTCGCTCAGCACTCTTCCTCTGCACGTGTTTTGCTCCTATAATACAGTTCGATGCTCCAGGCCCCCTTCGATGACGCTCGCGAGGATGTCGCGGCCAATGGCGGGGCCCCGCACGGCCCGCCCATCGAGGCCCCGCAATCTCCCGCCCCGTCGCCACCCGCCAAACGCCGCTTCACCCGCTGGCGGATCGCGCGCTGGATCCTCTCCGCCCTGCTGCTGCTCTTCCTTATCACCGTCGCGTGGCTCGCCATCGCCGCGCCGCCATCCCGCACGTTGCGGCCGATCGCCCCGCCCAGCGTCACTTTGCTGGCGTCGAACGGCAGCCTGATCTCGCGGCGCGGCGCCGTCACCGACAGCCCGGTCGACGTCCACCAACTACCCCCTTATGTGAGCGAGGCCTTCCTCGCGATCGAGGACCGGCGCTTCTATCATCATATCGGGATCGATCCGCGCGGCATCGCGCGCGCCGCCTGGCATGATGCGCGCGCCGGCCACATGCAGGAGGGCGGCAGCACCATCACGCAGCAGCTGGCGAAGCTGGTCTATCTCAGCTCCGATCGCACCGCCGCGCGCAAGCTGCGCGAGATGGCGATCGCGGTGTGGCTGGAGGCCTGGCTGACCAAGGACGAAATCCTCTCGCGCTATCTGTCGGACGTCTATTTCGGCGACAATGTCTATGGCCTGCGCGCCGCCGCGCGCCATTATTTCAGCAAGCGGCCCGAGGCGCTGACGGTCAGCGAGGCGGCCTTGCTCGCCGGCCTGATGAAGGCGCCCTCCCGCCTCGCGCCCAGCGCCAATCTGGCGGGCGCGCAACAGCGTGCCGGGCTGGTCGTGGCGGCGATGAAGGAGGCGGGCTTCCTCACCCCGGCCGAGGCGGCGCGCGCATCGCCCGCCAGCCTGCGGCTCAGGCCCACGCCCGAGCCGACGCAGGCGACCTATTTCAGCGATTGGGTCATGCCCGCGGTGCATGGGCCTGCCGACGATGCCTTTGCCGCGACCACCGTCCGCACCACGCTCGACGCGCGGCTGCAGCGGCTCGCCGAACATGCCGTCGCGCAGGTTCGCCCCGCCGGCGCGCAGGTCGCCTTGGTCGCGATGCGGCCGGACGGGCGCGTGGTGGCGATGGTCGGCGGGCGCGATTACGCGAAGAGCAGCTTCAACCGCGCGGTGCAGGCGCGGCGGCAGCCGGGATCGACCTTCAAATTGTTCGTCTATCTGGCGGCGCTGCGGGCAGGCATGACGCCCGACGATACGGTCGAGGATCGGCCGATCACGATCGGCACCTGGTCGCCGCACAATGCCGAGGGGCGCTATCGCGGTACCATCACGTTGCGCGAAGCCTTCGCGCGGTCGAGCAACGTCGCCGCGGTGCGGCTGACGCAGAAAGTCGGGCCCGCGGCGGTGGTGCGCGCGGCACAGGATCTGGGAATACAGAGCCCGTTGCCCGCCGAGCCCTCCATCGCGCTCGGCACGTCGGGCGTCAGCCTGCTCGAGCTCGCCAGCGCCTATGCCGCCGTCGCGGGCGGCCAATATCCGGTGCGGCCTTATGGCCTGCCCGATCAGGCGAGCCAGCGGCCGCTGGCGGACACGCCCCACCGCATGGACGAACGCGAACGGGCGATGCTGCTGGATCTGTTGTCGACCGTGGTGAACAGCGGCACCGGGCGCGGCGCCGCGTTGAACGTCCGTACCTATGGCAAGACGGGCACCTCGCAGGACAATCGCGACGCCTTGTTCGTGGGGTTCGCGGGCGGGTTGGTGACGGCGGTATGGGTCGGCCGCGACGACAATCAGCCTCTGCCCGGCGTCGCGGGCGGCGGCCTGCCGGCGAGCATCTGGCGCCGCTTCACCGCCGATGCGATCGGCGCCCGCCCGGCGCAGGTCCACGTGCCGCGCGCGGTCGATCCCGATGCGGGCCCGGGCCTTGGCGGCTTCCTGCGGTCAATGCTCGATCGCATCAAGATTCATATCGACCTCTGAGGCGAGGCCCGCGTCCGCGTGTCGCCGGTGTCAGGCCCGCGCGCCCCGGCCGTCACCGCCGCAATGGCCTCTTCTCCGCCAGGTCGTTCCGCATCGTCGTCGCCGCGCCCAGCACCCCGCCATCGACGGGAATTACGGTGACAGTGCACTAAATTTCCGGGGTTATTACGTACCTAGCTCAAGGCAGCTTCACCCTTCTCCAGTCAGGCAAAAGAACCCTGCCCCACCTCCGGTATTTCCCGCGAAAGCGCGGCCACGTGGTATTCCCCCACCCCCGCATTGGCGGGACCAGCACACGAACAGGACCTCGCTCGGCTTTACCGCACCTGCCACATGTATGACGGCGCTCTCCGCCAGGCCGGCTTATGTCTATATGTCGGTCAGCGCTTTCACCGTTTTGCCAAACAACAAGGACTTTGGGCCCGCCATCCCGGAGTTGAACCCCGCGAGCATCACCGCTTGCTAGCCTCCCACTCCTTTCCCGGCTTCTTCTCCATCCGCGCGCCGCAGATCAGGCATTCGGTGACGAAGCGCCCGCTCTGCCATCCGCTGCCCTTGAGATCGGGCTGATGCAGGTTTAACCAAGCATGGAAGGTCATCCGGCCGATCCCCCCTCGTCGTCCCAGCGAGAGAGCGCTTCTTCCTCGCCCGGGGAGGCTTTACGATCGGGCGCCGCCAACACAGCATAGGCTTGCATCAACTGTCGATGCGCCAACCGTGCGCCGTCGCCGACGGCCGCCATCATCGCGATCCGCGATTGCTCGGCGCGCTGCGCGAAATAAAGTCGATTGAGTTTCCGGGGCATCGCGGTTTCCCTGTCGAAGCGGGAGCGCGTAGCCTCTCTCAGCCGCCCCCTTGCTCGAAGGAAGAGGGGCGATCCCCTTCATATGGTGCCGCCCCGGCCCGCTTACAATCGCCTGCCCAAATGCCCGCCTACCGCCGCAACGGCCTCTTCTCCGCCAGATCATTCCGCATCGTCGTCGCCGCCACGCCGCCCTCGCCCATCGCGTGGCTGATCTGGTCGAGCCCCTTCACCACGTCGCCTGCGGCATAGAGGCCGGGCACGTTGGTCCGCTGGTGCGCGTCCACCAGCAGGCATCCCTCGGCGGACGTCGCCGCGCCCAGCGCCACCGCCAGTTCCGATCGGATCGCCGATCCCAGCGCCGGATAGATACTGGCAAAGCTCAGCACGCCTTCCACGCTGTCCATCCGGATCTGGTCCGTGCCCAGCTCGAAATCGCCGGTCGGCCCGTCGATCAGCCGCACCCCCGCCATGGAGAGCATCGCCCGTTCGGTCGTCTTGAGCTCGTGCGCCCCCTCCGGCGCGATCAGGGTCACGTCCGCCGTATAGCTGCGCAGGAACAGCGCCTCGCGCGCGCCGTGCGCGCCGGTGCCGATCACGCCCACGCGCTGGTCGGTCACCTCATAGCCGTCGCAGATCGGGCAATAGCGCAGCAGTCCGTTCGCCAGCGCCGCGTCGTGCAGGGCGTCGGGCATGGCGGGCCGGTTGTTGACCACGCCCGTCGCCAGCAGCACGGCCCGCGCCGCCATCGCGCCAAAGCTGCCCACCGCGCGAAATCCGGCGCCGTCGGGGACGATCGTATCGACATCGCCTTCCACCACGCGCGCGCCATAGATGCGCGCCTGCTGGCTCATCCGCCGCAGCAGATTGGCGCCGGATATGCCCTCGGGAAAGCCCGCATGGTTGCGCGTCTTGGGTATGAGCGCGGCGCGGCTGTGCCCGCCGTCGATCACCACCACCTCCAGGTGGAAGCGCGCGAGATAGATGGCGGCGGTCAGCCCGGCGGGTCCGCCGCCCACGATCAGGCAATCGATCATCGGCGGCCCCTCACCTTTTGCTGATCGCCCAGTCCTCGCCCGGCCGTTTCTCCATCGCCGCGCCGCAGATCGTGCATTCCGTCACGAAATGCCCGCGCTCCCAGCGGCTGCCCTTCAGATCGGGCTGATGCCGGCCGAGCCAGGCGTGCAGGCTCATGCCGCACGGCCCGGCGCGGACGAACGCACGCCGCGCGCGGCCATGTCCTCATACAGCTCGGCCAGTTCCAGATGAACATCCTTGATCATGCACGAGGCCCGCGCCGCCGCCGCACGCTCCGCTGCCGCGCGGTCGCGATAATAGCTCCGGTCGCGCTCGGCGAAGGCAGCCTCGGCCACCTTATGTCCTCTTGCCGCGCAACGTGTTGAGCAAGGCCACGCCGATCACGCCCGCCAGCGCCAGCGCCGCGAACGGCCGCCTGCGCGCAAATTCCTTGCCGCGCTCGATCAGCGGCGTGGAAGTATCGGTCACCGCGTCGCGCAGCGTGCCCGCAACCTTCTGCACCTTGCCTGCAATCTGGTCGCCCAGGCCTTCCGCCTGCAGGTCGGGATTGCCGGTCAGGTCGCCCGCCGTTTCCTTGATCTTGCCGCCGATATCGCGGCCTTCGCCCTTCAGGGTATCGCTGTTCATAAAGCCCTCCAGCGCGCGGCCGATGCCACGCATGCCACCGCTCAACGGCTGGCCGGCGGCTATGGGGCCGCATCTATTTTCGCCGGGCACGGCATCGGGCGCACGCGGGCGGCACGATCCGTCGCGCCCGCACCCCGATCCGTCGCCCGCGCTCCGGCTGACACACAGGGTTAACAAGCCCGTCATAATGCCGCCCTAGCCCGCCCGGGCCGCCAGTCCGACGGCCTACAGGGACGGATCGACCTCCATGAAAAAGCACCTGATTTTGATGGGCGCCGCACTCTTCGCGGCCGGCCAGGCGCAGGCCCAGTCCGAAATCAAGCACGTCTTCGTGATCGCGCTCGAAAACCACAATTTCACGCAGCCGTCGTCCTACACCGCGACCGGCCAGCTGTTCGGCAATCCAGCCGCGTCCTACATCAACAGCCTGGTCACGCCCGGCAACGCCAACGCCGCGCAGGTCTCCTACGCCAGCCATTACAACAACGTGGTCTATAACGGCTCGACCGTGCACCCGTCGGAGCCCAATTACGTCTGGGCCGAGGCCGGCAAGCCCGGCCCGCTCAACGATTCCGATCCCTATCCCAACAATATCGTGAACGCGCCTAGCCTCAGCGCCGCGATCGCAGCGTCCGGCAAGAGCTGGCGCTCTTATCAGGAGGATATCGATCTCGCGAAGAACGGCTCGGGCGGCCTCACCAACGCGGTGCTCGGCAAGAGCCAGTATACCGTGCCGCTCTCCAGCTTCTCGGGCACGTCGGCGGATTACACCAACGCCTATAATGGCAGCCACCAGTATAATTACGCCGCCAAGCACAACCCGCAGCTTTTCTTCACCGCCACCAACGGCGGCAACGATCCCTCGACCAGCAACCCCCAGGCGCAGAATTACGCGCCGCTGCAACAGCTCCAGGCCGATCTCGCCGCCAACAGTGTCGCCGATTACAACTGGATCACGCCAGATCAGTATAACGACATGCACACCGCGCTGAAGAACGGCTTCGATTACAACGGCGTCCACTATACCGGTGACCAGGCCGAGATCGCGCAGGGCGACAATTTCCTGTCGCAGATCATCCCCATGATCATGGCGAGCCAGGCCTATCAGGATAATGGCGCGATCGTGATCTGGAACGACGAGGACGAAGGCGACAATGCCGGCACCGACAGCCTGTTCTCGGGTGCCGAAATCGTCATTTCGCCGCTCGCCAAGGGCAATGCCTATAACAGCACCGTCTCCTTGAACCATTCGTCGGACCTGCTGACCATGCAGGAGATTTTCGGCGTGACCGGCACCAAGCTGGGCGACGCGGCCAACGCGACCGATCTTTCCGATCTGTTCAAGCCCGGCGCGATCGGCGGCGTGCCCGAGCCGGCAAGCTGGGCGCTGATGCTCGGCGGCTTCGGCCTGGTCGGCGGCACGCTCCGCCGCCGCAACAAGGCGAACGTCCGCTTCGCCTGACACGGACTGTATCAGCAGGCCGCGCGACCCCGGTCGCCGGCCTGCTGGTCAACAGCGCAGCACGGCCCTCACGCTCACCTCAGGTCGGTTCAGCGCAGCGCCGCCCGGAACGCCTCGGCCGCCTTTCGGTCGCCCACTTTCTCCGCCGCCGCGATCCCGCCGATCAGCGCCCCGCGCCGTCCCGGCGCCAGCACCAACGAGGCCTTGAACGCCGCCAGCGCGTCGGCAGGCCGGCCAAGTTGCAGCAGAAGCTCGCCCAGCTCCTCGCGCGCCGGCACCACCGGCCCCGGCGTCACCGGCAATTTCTCCAGTGTCTCCTCCTCGTCGGCTGCCGCGCGCAGGCTGGCGATCGCGCCCGCCGCATCATTGTTCGCGGCCGATCGCCAGCCCATCGCCTCCAGCAGCAAGGCATGCGCCTGCGTCGTCGCATAGCTGTCGCCCTGCGCGCGCAACGCCTCGACGCAACCGCGCAGCAGTTCGATGTCCGCATCCGCCGACGTCGCCGGCACGCCGCGCGCATGGCCCAGCGCCCGCGCCCAATAGAGAATTGCCGCCACCTGCGGCTGGATGCCCGGAAATGGCTGGAGCGCGGCCGCGGCGGCCCAGTCATGCTGCTCGATCGGCACCCGCACCGTCATCGCGGTCGCGGCATAGCCGACCTTGAACAGCCCGAACCGCAGGCCTGTCATATTGCCGACGTCCGCCGCCACCTTCGCCGCGTCGGCGGTGCGTCCGCGCTGCAGGTAAGCGTAGACCAGATAGTCCATCGCATGCAGCTCCTCGCCCGCATCGCCCTCCGCCCGCGCCGCGGCGCGCGCCTGCAGGTTCGATGCGATGCTGTCGTCCCACAGGCCCAGCCGCGTGAAGATGTGTGAGGGCATGTGCAGCGCGTGCGGCGCGTCGGGCGCGATCTTCGCATAGGCCCGCGCCGCGGCCAGTCCCTTCGGCGCCAGCTCGGCGCTGTCATAGGCATGGATCAGATAATGGGCGAGGCCGGGATGCTGCGGCTGGCGGCGATAGATCGGCTCCAGGATCGCCGCCGCTTTCTTCTGGTTGGCGTGCGCGCGGTCGGTCGGGGGCGCTGTCGCGATCAGGGCGAGCGCGTAGAAGATCTGCGCCTCGTCATCCTGGGGGTCGGCGCGCGCGACGCTTGCCATCGCATCGGCGTAACGCTGCGCGCGGATCGCCGGGCCGACCGTGTCGGAATCGGCGAAATAGGTCGCGAGCGCCGCGATATACCTCTGCTCGCGCGGGGTGCCGCCGCCGATCCTGCTCGCCAGCGCCGATTGCTCCGCCCCTGCGCGCAGCCCCTCGCCGACCGGAATGTCCCACAATTGGTGATAATGGGTCATCGCCATGCCCCAGTGCGCCGTCGCGCAACCCGGGTCCGCCGCCGCCACCTCCGCAAAGGCCTTCTCCGCCGCGCCATAAGCAAAGCTGTGGAGCAGCGCGACCGCGCGGTTGAACCGCGCCGCCTCCGCCGGCTTGCACGACGTTTGGAAGTGTACCGTTCCCAGCCGCTCGGGCGCGGCGTGGTCGTGATGCTCCTCCGCCATGCCGGGCATCGCCTGCGCCAGCACCGGCGCAACCGCGCCACACGCCAGCGCAAGACCCATCATCGCCTTGCGCATTCCCTCTCTCCCCACGGCAAATCGGCAGTCCGGGCAGCTTATGGCCGATCCGTCGCCGCTACAACGCCGCTCCGGCGCCGTCGCGCGGCGGCGCCCCTGAACCCAAATCAACGACGGCGCGTTACCGCGCCGCTACGAACGGGGGATGATCTGGCCGCGCGCGTGATTCCGCAAGCTGAGGAGGAAAGCTACCGCGCGCTGCTGCACGCGGTACCGATGGGCTTTTGCATCGTCGAACTGATCTTCGACGAATCCGATTGCCCGGTCGACTATACCTTCCTCGAAATGAACGAGGCCTTCGCCGACCAGACCGGCCTTGGCTATGCGGTCGGCAAGACCATCCGCGATATCGCGCCCGATATCGAGGCCGAATGGTTCGAAATCTATGGCGAGATTGCGCGCACCGGCGTGCCGCGCCGGTTCGAACAGGATTCGCCATCGCTCGGCCGCTATTATCAGGTCTACGCCTATCGCTTCGGGCGGCCCGAGGATTTCCAGGTCGCGATCCTGTTCGAAGACATCCTCCCCCGCCGCACCGCGGAGGACAAACTGCGCGAGAACGAGGCGCGCTTCCGCTTCCTCCACGATCTCAACAAGGCCACCGCCAGGCTGTCCGATGCCGATGCAGTGCTTGCCACCACCACCCGCATGGTCGGCGAGCATATGGGCGTATCGGTCTGCGCTTATGCCGACATGGACGAGGATCAGGACGGCTTCACTATCCGCGGCGATTGGTCCGCGCCCGGATCGCCCTCCATCGTCGGCCGCTACCGCCTCGCCGATTTCGGGCAAAAGGCGGTGACCGAGCTCGGCGCCGGCCGCCCCCTGATCGTCAACGACAATCTCGCCGAGCTGGAGCCGCACGAGGCGAGGAGCTTTCGCGCCCTCGGCATCGCCGCCACCATCTGCATGCCCCTGGTCAAGGAAGGCCGCCTCGCCGCCTTGATGGCGGTCCATTACAAGAATCCGCACGTCTGGACCGAAAGCGAGCTCGCCTTGATCCGCGAGGTGACCGAACGATCCTGGGCGCATGTGGAGCGCGTCGGTGCCGAGGCGAGCTTGCGCGAGCTCAATGCCACTCTGGAGGAGCGCGTCGAGGAACGGACCACGCGCCTGGTCGCGACCGAGGAGGCGTTGCGCCAGAGCCAGAAAATGGAGGCCGTCGGCCAGCTTACCGGCGGCCTCGCCCACGATTTCAACAACCTGCTGATGGGCATCGGCGGCAGCCTGGAGATGATGAAAGCGCGCATCGCCCAAGGCCGCGCCGACGAGCTCGACCGCTATTTCGACGCGGCGCAGGGTGCGGTCCGGCGCGCCTCGTCGGTCACGCACCGGCTGCTGGCGTTCTCGCGCCGCCAGGCACTCGATCCCCGCCCGACCGATCCCAACCGGCTGGTGACCGAAATGGAGGAGCTGATCCGCCGCACGGTCGGTCCCGAGGTTGGGCTGACGGTCGTGCCCGCGCCCGATCCCTGGCCGATCCTGGTCGATCCCAACCAGCTCGAAAACGCGATGCTCAACCTCTGCATCAATGCGCGCGACGCGATGCCCGATGGCGGCAGCCTGACGATCGAGATCGCCAACCGCAGCCTCGACCCGGTCGACGCGCGCGAGCGCGACATGGCGCCCGGCGACTATGTCACCATCTCCGTCTGCGATACGGGCACCGGCATGACGCCGGAGGTGCGCGCCAAGGCGTTCGATCCCTTCTTCACCACCAAGCCGCTGGGCGAAGGCACCGGGCTTGGCCTGTCGATGATATACGGTTTCGTTCGCCAGTCGGGCGGGCAGGTCCGCGTCCATTCGGCGGTCGGCCACGGCACCACCATGCGCCTGTTCCTCCCCCGCCACGATGCGGCCCCGGCTGAGGACGAACATGCCGAGGCCGCCACGCGACAGGGCGGCGATGGCGAGGTCATCCTCGTGATCGAGGACGAGCCGACCGTGCGCATCCTCGTCGCCGAGCTGCTGGGCGAGGCAGGCTATAGCGCGATCGAGGCGGCCGATGGTCCCTCCGGCCTCAAGCTGCTCCAGTCGGACGCCCGGATCGATCTGCTCATTACCGACGTCGGC
>Ga0207705_10003917_pt1 | contig 11315 bp, 10 predicted proteins | sample KBSC13metaG_FD_184314 | JGI IMG/M metagenome (GOLD analysis project Ga0207705, IMG submission 184314) | Corn rhizosphere microbial communities from Kellogg Biological Station, Michigan, USA - KBS C1-3 metaG (SPAdes) (version 2) | ecosystem: Host-associated > Plants > Roots > Rhizosphere > Soil ...
TGGATGATCGCGACATTCTCCGGCCGCGACCCCGCCTCGCGGACGAAGCTGCCGTCGATCTTCAGCTTGTGGAAGATCGCCTTGTTCAGATAGCCGATCGACGAATAGCCGGTGCCGAAATCGTCGAGGGCGATGCCGACACCGAGCGTCCGCAACCGCTTCAGCACGTCGAGTGTCGAACCGTTATCGCCGAGGAACACGCCCTCGGTTACCTCGAGCTCGATGCGGTTGCCAGGAACCTTGTGGCGGCCGAGCGCTTCGCTGACGAAGTTGGGCAGCGCCGGCTGGATCTGCTTGGGGCTGATGTTGAGCGCGACGGTGATCGGCTCGGGCCAGGTCGCGGTCGCTCGGCAGGCCTCGTCGATAATCCATTCGCCCAGCGCGGGCATGAGGCCAGTTTCCTCGGCGACAGGAATGAAGACGTTGGGGGGCACGAAACCGCGCTGCGGATGGTTCCAGCGGATCAGCGCCTCAAAGCCGACGAGCTTCTGGGTCTTGGCATTGATCAGTGGCTGGAACACCAGGTGGAACTGCTTGGCGGCGATGGCATTGCGCAGGTCCGTTTCCAGGCGGACGCGGTCCTCCTGCTCCGACTGCAGCTCGGAGGAGAAATAGCGGGCGCATCCGCGGCCGGCGTCCTTCGCCTGATAGAGCGCGAGGTCGGCCTTGAGGATGAGGTCGTCCACCGTGGCGCCGTCGATCGGGCCGAACGCGCAGCCGATCGAGACGCCGATGCGGATCTCGGTCTGGTCGATCATGTAGGGCTCGCGGATGGAGCCGATGATCCGGTCGGCAAGCTGCTCGACCGTCTTGCGGCTCTGGGCGTCGTTGACGACGATGGCGAACTCGTCGCCACCCATGCGCCCGACAGTGCCGTTGGTAGCGACTTCGTCGACCAGGCGCTTGGCGACGGCGCGAAGCACGGCATCGCCCTTGGGGTGGCCGAAGGTGTCGTTGACCGGCTTGAAGCCATCGAGGTCGAGAAACATGATCGCGCAGGGCACATTGCCGCTGGTGGCGCCGCGCAGCGCTTCGCCAAGCAGCTGGCGGACGCGGCCGCGGTTGGGCAGGCCGGAAAGCACGTCGACGTTGGCGAGGTGGGTCAGGCGTTCCTGCGTCTGGCGAATCTCGGTGATGTCCGAGCCGACGCCGCGGAAGCCTTCGAAGCGGCCGGCGGTGTCGATGATCGGGTCGCCCGTCATCGAGACCCAGCGCGTCCCGCGCGGCGTCGTGAGCTCCATCTCCAGTGCATTGAACGGCTGCTTTTCGAGGAGCACGCGGCCGAGCTCGGCGTGGCCGCCCAGCAAGGCCGGAAGCGAGTGACCGATGAGCTGGTTGGCCGGGCGGTTGAGCATCGCGCTCATGCGGGCGCTGATATAGGTGACTCGGTTGTCGCCATCGACGGCCCACAGCCAGCCGACGCCGCGCTGCTCATATTCCTGGAGCAGCAGCGCCGCGCTCTCGCTCTGGCTGCCATAATCGGCATTGGCCTTCAGCTGACCGAAGGCCCAGCGGGCGACGGTCAAGACGCCGGTAATCGACACGCCGAGCGTGAACAGGATCGACAGCATGTGCTGGAACGGCACGCTATGGCGGCCGATGACAAGCGCGCCGCCGACGCCCGCGGTGAAGGCGACCATCCAGGCGAGCGCCGACTGCGGGACCACGACCAGGCCAAGGCCGCCCACGGCGAGGCCGGCCATCACCGAGGCGGAGACCACCTGGGTGCCAGGATCGAGCGAGGGGAACAGCCAGAGCGGGACGCTGAGGAAGGTCCCGGCACGGAGCGCGACCTCGCCGATCAGCTGCCACAGCGGGACGCGATGGCCGGAACGGCCGACGCAGGTGATCGACTGGTGGCCGGCGAGCCGCATCAGGCCGAAATTGACGATTGCGACCGCCGCGGCCCAGGGGAGCAGCCATTCGGCAGAGATCGCGCCCCAAAGGTTGGCGACGAGGATCAGGGAGGCGACGACGTTGGCCGCCGCGAAAAACGGAGCGAGCTGGGCGCGGGAGATGAGCTGCACGTCGCGCAGTGGCGAGGTTTCCGGCTCCGCCTCGCGCGCTGCGACACCGGCCGATTCCCCGCCGGGAAGCCGGGCCGAAATCAAACGCTTATACCTGTCAGGAGCTTCGTACATCCAGCCGCTGTCCCACGTGGAGGCAGCAGGCTTAAGCAAAGAGAGTTGAGGCCGGGTTAAGAGAGGTTGCCGCAACCGATGAATTTGCCGCGAAGTTAGCAACATGCGTTAAATCCGACAGCCTGAATGGGCGGCGCTCGCATTGGCGGCGGGGCGCCTCTATATCGTCAGGCGATGGCGACTGACAGCGCGACCCTCGATCGGCGAGCGGCCACGCCCCGGCGTGCGGCCGATACGCCCAAAATCCAGTCGCCGGCCGAGCCGATCGCGCGCGGCATGGGGCTCGACCAGCCCTTCTTCGACGACAAGAACCGCGCCTTCTGGATCCTCCAGTCGATCGGCTGGGGCGGCTACTTCTGCCTGAGGACGCTGTCGGGCATCGCCAACAACCTCGGCTGGATGCTGCTGGTTCACACGCTGCTGCTAACCGCGACCGGATATTCGCTGACGCTGCTGATGGCGTCGCTGTTCCGGCGATTGATCAGGATGCAGCCGATCTGGACGCTGGTGCTGTCGCTCGCGGCGGTGGTGCTTGCCTCGGGCACCTTCTCGATCATCGAGACGTGGAGCGTCGCGACCTTCATCAAACCGGGCTTCAAGCCCGAAGGGATTGGTTACCTGAGCGCCATCCTGCTCGATTTCGCGCTGCTGACGGCCTGGACCGCGCTTATTACGGGATCAATTACTTCCTGCTGCTGGAGGACGAGATCCGGCAGCGCGAGATGCTCGAGGGCCAGGCCTCGACCGCGCAGCTGGCGATGCTGCGCTACCAGCTGAACCCGCACTTCCTGTTCAACACGCTGAATTCGATCTCGACTTTGGTGCTGCTGAAGCAGACCGAGCGCGCCAATGCCATGCTCGCGCGCTTGTCGTCTTTCCTCCGCTATACGCTCGCCAACGAGCCGACCGCCAAGGTGACGCTGGCTCAGGAGGTCGAGACGCTGAAACTCTATCTCGAGATCGAGAAGATGCGCTTCGAGGACCGGCTGCGCCCACACTTCCGGATCGAACCGGAGACGATCGGCGCCCGCCTGCCCTCGCTGCTGTTGCAGCCGATGATCGAGAATGCGATCAAATATGCGGTGACGCCTGCCGAAAATGGCGCGGACATCTGGATAACCGCGAAGCCCGAAGGGCAGGCGGTGCGGATCGAAGTGGCCGACAACGGCAATGGCGAGGGGGCCGAAATCTCGGCGACGCAGTCGACCGGCGTCGGACTGGCGAACATTCGCGACAGACTGTCGCAGGCCTATGGCGGCGCCCATCGTTTCGAGACCAGACAGAACGAGCACGGGGGCTTTAGCGTTATCCTGGAAATTCCCTTCGAAACCGGAGAAACTGTTTCATGAGCATCCGGACCGTTCTGGTCGACGACGAACCCCTGGCCACCCAGGGCCTGCAGCTGCGGCTCCAGGCCTTCGACGACGTCGAAATCGTCGGCACCGCGGCCAACGGGCGCGAGGCGATCCGCCAGATCAAGACCCACAAGCCCGACCTCGTCTTCCTCGACATCCAGATGCCGGGCTTCGACGGATTTTCGGTCATCCAGGGCCTGATGGACGTCGAGCCGCCCCTGTTCGTGTTCGTCACCGCCTTTGGCGAGCATGCGCTTCGCGCGTTCGACGCGCAGGCGGTCGACTATCTGATGAAGCCGGTCGACGAGGACCGGCTCGCGGCAACGATGGACCGGGTGCGCCAGCGGCTGAACGAGAAGCGAAGCGCCGAGGAATCGGAGCGGCTGAAGGAAGCGCTGGAGCAGCATGCGCCCGAGGCGGCCGAGGAGCTCGCCGACGCGACGCCGGACGCCCATGCCGCCAGCCGCTACGAGAAGATGATCAACATCAAGGACCAGGGACAGATCTTCCGGGTCGATGTCGACACGATCGAGCGGATCGATGCCGCCGGCGATTACATGTGCATCCAGACGGGCGAGAACACGCTCATCCTGCGCGAGACGATGAAGGACCTCGAGAAGCGGCTCGACCCGCGGCGGTTCCAGCGGGTCCACCGCTCGACCATCGTCAACCTCGACCTCGTGCGGCAGGTGAAGCCGCATACCAACGGCGAATGTTTCCTGGTCCTCGATTCAGGCGCGCAGGTGAAGGTGTCGCGGTCATACCGCGACGTCGTCGCGAGGTTCGTCCACTAGAACGGCGCGGCGCGCGTCAGAACATGTTATTGGTGGTCGTGCCGCCCATCGTCTGGGCGCCGCCGCCGACATTCCCGCCCGCGGCCACCTGCTGCTGTACGGCCTGATTGAGCGCCGGGCTCGTTGTCTTCGCCGTGCAGCTGGCCATGCCGCTAGCGACCGACGCGGCGAGGGCGCTGACCGACACGCCGCAGACGTTGGCGGCGACGTCGATCGGCACCTGGGCGTTCACGGGAATGTTGGCGCGGTCGACCTTGATCGCCACCGACAGGTCATTGAGCACGTTCTGCAGGTTGACGTTGACGAGGGCTGGGATGCCGCCCGTGCCGCTGCCGGCCGCAGCGCCGCCGCTGGCACCGGCACTGACCTCACCGGCTGATGCCGGCGCGGCGCCCGGGTTGGTCTTGCAGGCGGCGACTGCCAGCGTGAGGCCGGTGACGGCCGCGGCGAGCTTGAATGCGCGTCGGGTCATGATTGTCTCCTTGGCTGGTCTTACTTGGGCGGGGTGGTTCCCGTCGTTGTCGTGGTCGTGGTCTTCTGAGGCGTGTCGATCGCGGTTTGCGGCGGTGGCTGCGTGCTGGTCTGAGCCCCGCCCCCCACCGAGCCGCCCGCGGCGAGCTGCTGCTGCACGGCCTGAGTTAGCTCGGGCGAGGTGGTCTTCGCGGTGCAGCCGCCGCTATTCCCGCCGCCGGCGCCGATCGAGAGGATGTTGATCGACACGCCGCAGACGTTGGCTGCGACGGTAATCGGGATCTGCGCGTTGACCGGGATATTCGCCTTGTCGACGTGGAGGTCGAGCGCGAGGTTGTTGAGGACGTTGGAGAGATTGACGTTGACCAGCGAGGTCGCGACGCTCCCGAGGCTAGAGGCGCCGGAAGCGACCGTGCTGCCGGCGCTTCGGAGAGCGCTTCCCGCTGAGGTAGATTTGCAGCCCGAGGCCGCGAGAACGAGAATGAGCGCGGGAAACGCGACTAGCTTACGCATACCTAATGTCCCTCTGTGCCGCGCTGGCTAACGCGGGAGGAGCAGGATTGGTTTCCGTGACGCCGCGGGCCTTCCGGTAGCAGCTAGAAAAAGGTCGTCAGCCAGTAGAAGAGGGCGCCGACGGTGGCCGAGGCGGGGATGGTGATGATCCAGGCGATCATCACGTTGCCGGCGACTCCCCAGCGCACCGCCGAGGCGCGGCGCGCGGCGCCGGCGCCAACCACGCAGCCGGTGATGGTGTGCGTCGTCGATACCGGGATGCCGTAGTAAGAAGCAGCGAAGAGCATCACCGATCCGCCGGCGGACGCCGAGAAGCCCTGGTGCTGCGACAGCTTGGTGATGCGCGTGCCCATCGTTTCGATGATCCGCCAGCCGCCCGTCAAGGTGCCGAGGCCGATGGCGACATAGCAGCTGAGCGCCACCCAGTTGGGCACGTGGAAGCCGCCGTGCAGGTAGCCGGTCGAATAAAGCAGCACGGAGATGATACCCATGGTCTTCTGGGCGTCGTTCAGGCCGTGGCCGAGCGAGTAAAAGCCGGCCGAAACGAGATGGAGGCCGCGAAATGTCTTTTCCGCGCCGCGGGCGCTGGCGCGCACGCCCAACCAACTCGTCACCAGCATGAGCATCATGGTCAGGACCAGGCCGATGGTCGGCGAGAGGACGATCGCGATCAGCGTCTTGTTGAGTCCAGTCCACTGGATTCCGGTGAGACCGGCATGCGCGACGCCCGCGCCGACAAGGCCGCCGACCAGCGCGTGGCTCGACGAGGACGGAATGCCCTTCGCCCAGGTGACGACGTTCCAGAACATCGCACCGACCAGGGCTCCGAACACGACCGCGGGCGTCACCAGGTCCTTGTCGATCAGGCCCTTGCCGATCGTATCCGCGACCTTGTGCAGCTGCGGCCATTGCAGCGCGAGGAAATAGGCAGCGAAGTTGAAGAAGGCGGCGAAGGCGACCGCCGTTGCCGGGCTCAGCAACCGCGTCGCAACGACCGTGGCGATCGAGTTGGCGGCGTCGTGCAACCCGTTGAGGAAGTCGAACGCCAGCGCGACGACGATCAGCCCCACCAGCAACGGAAACGCAAGCTCGTGCATCAGGCGTGATCGATCACGAGGCCGTCGATCTCGTTGGCGACGTCCTCGAATGCGTCCATGACCTTCTCGAGATTCTTGAACACCTCGCGGGCGACGGCGAACTGGAGGGGGTCCTGCCGCGCCGTCTCGAACGCGCGCTTGAGGCCGAGGGCGTGAACCTCATCGGCCTGCCCTTCGAGAGCGACGACCTTGCCGGTGAGCTGGTGAAGCCTGGCGCCATTGGCACTGACCTTGCGCAGCAGCGGCATGGCTTCTTCGATAAGGGTCGCTGCATCGCAAATAAGGCCGACAATCTGCTTCATCTCCGGGCGGAGCTCGCGCAGGTCGTAAAGGTCGATCGCCCGGGCGCTGGCGAGCATCTCATCGATGGTGTCGTCCATCGCGACGATAAGCGATGTGATCGCACCGCGGTCGAACGGCGTGAGGAAGGTCATCCGCACCTCGAGCAGCACCTGGCGGATGACTTCGTCGGCGTCGTGCTCGCGGTCGCGAATAACTTTCAGGATGTCGCCGGTAGGACCGCCGTCATCGGCAAGCTGCTTCAGTGCCCGCGCGGCCTCCACGAGCGTGGCCGCATGAGCTTCGAACATGCCGAAGAAGTCGCCCTTGCGCGGGAGCAGATTCTGGAACCAGGCAAACATCGAACAACCCCCTGAATTGGCGCCGCGCCGTTAGCCGACACCGTGACCATGGGCAACGCTGTCGGGTCACGCCGACCTCCAGCAGCTATTGCGTCGCTTCTGTTACTCCTCCGCGACGGTCATGTTACAGAAATAAGACAAGCCTCAATCATCGGTGTCGAGCGAATAACCGGCCGAACGGACGGTTCGAACCACATCCTTCTGCCCGCCGTCGTTCAAGGCCTTGCGCAGGCGGCGCACGTGAACGTCGACCGTGCGTACGTCGATGTCGCGGTCGCGCGGCCAGATGGCGTCGAGCAGGCGCTCGCGAGAGAAGACGCGCCCGGGATTTTCCATCAGGTGCCGGAGCAGGCGGAATTCCGTCGGGCCGAGCTGCACCGGTCGACCACCGCGTCGGACGCGATGGGCTTCGGTCTCCATCTCGATATCGGCATAGGTCAGTTGCTCGCCGGCAAGCGCCGGGCGGACACGCCTGAGCACCGCGCCTACCCGGGCGAGCAGCTCGCGCGGACTGAAGGGCTTGGTGACATAGTCGTCGGCCCCGGTCTCGAGCCCGCGGATGCGGTCCGTCTCCTCACCGCGTGCGGTGAGCATGATGATCGGGACATGCGCCGTCGCCGGACGCCGACGCAGCCGCCGGCAAACCTCGATCCCGCTGACACCCTCGATCATCCAGTCGAGGATGACGAGGTCGGGGACCCGTTCCTCGGCGAGCAACAAAGCTTCGTCGCCGTCGGCAGTGCGGACGATCTCATAGCCTTCGCGGTCGAAGTGCCACATCAGGAGATCCGCAAGCGCACGGTCATCTTCCACCAACAGGAGGGCCGGCTTGGTCACTTCGCCCTGCTACGACCGGACGGTGACACTTTTATGAAACCGCGACGGGCAGGAGCACGTGGATCGTGGTCCCGACGCCGAGCTTGCTGTCGATGCTCATGCGGCCGCGGTGACGCTCGACGATATGCTTGACGATCGACAGGCCGAGACCGGTCCCGCCAAGCGAGCGGCTGCGGCTGGTGTCGACGCGGTAAAAGCGCTCGGTCACGCGCGCGACATGCTCGGGCGCGATGCCCTCGCCCTGATCGGCCACCGACAGGTGCACCATCGGGCCTTCGGACCTTGCCGCCACGACCACCGGAGTTCCGGCCTCGCCGTAACGCAGCGCGTTCGCGATGAGGTTGTCGAGCAGCTGGAGGATCTGGCTGCGGTCGGCAGCGATCGGCGGAAGCGCCGATTCGACCTTGCAAAGGATTTGAGAACCGCGCTCGTCGGCCATCCGGCCGGCGCTGGACGCCGCCTGGTCGATCAGCGGTTCAAGGTCGACCGCCTCGGTTGGAGCGGTGAACTTCTCAGCCTCGATCCGCGACAAAGAGATGAGGTCCTCGACGATGCGCTGCATGCGGCGGGCCTCATCGTGGACTACGGCGAGGAAGCGCTCGCGGGTGGCGCCGTCGATGTCGGCACCCTGCTCGCGCAGGGTCTCGGTATAGCCGATCAAGGTCGATAGCGGGGTGCGCAGCTCATGGCTGGCATTGGCGACGAAATCGACGCGCATCTGCTCGGCAGCGCGAGCTTCGCTGCGATCGACGAAGCGGACCAGCGACGCACCTCCGCGGAGCGCCGCAGAGCGCATCAGCCAGTGCCGGCGCGATCCACCTAGGCCGGTGAGCTCGACATCCTCCGCAGGGTGCGCGCCGCCCTCGAGCGCCGCGAGCGCGGCGGGATGGCTGATGACCTCGCGAAGGGCCGCGCCGCGAATCGATTCGCCAAGAAGCTCGCGCGCGGCCGCATTGGCGGCGATCACGCGGCCATCGTCGAGGATGATCGCGGCTTCGCTCAGGCCTTCGATGAGGGCGGGCGAGTCGAGCAGCATGTCCATGGCGGGGGCGGCGATTAGATCAGCGCTGGCCGAGGCGCCAGCACCGGACCGGACCTAGAGATTCAGCGCGAGCGACAGCCAGGCGATGTCGTCGCTCTCGTCCTCGCCTCCGCGCACGAACATGTGCTGGTTCATGTAGCCGAACTCCGCGGTGAGCTTCTTGCCCAGCGGCGTGTTGATGGCGACGAGGTTGCGCACCCGGTCGAGGCCGGCCTGCTTCTGAAACGCCGTGGTGTTGAGGTTGATGAAGGGCTCGCTGCTGAGGACCAGCGAGGTCTTCGATCCCTTGGCCAGCGGCAGGGAATATTTGACGTAGGGGCGCAGCCGCCAGCCGGTGTCGCCCCCGTTGCTGCGCCAGCGTTGTTCCATGCGCATCCGGAAACTGAGCTTGCCCGGGCCGAACTTCGTCACATTGTCGAAGCTGACCTGTTCGCGGAGGCGATGCTCCATCACGGTGAAGTGCCCGCCTGAATATAAAGGATCGTGGGTGTAGCCGCCCCACAAGGTCACGGCCTTGCTGAGCTTGTAGCCCAGGAGCGTGTTCGACTCGACCTCGTACAGGCCGTGCCGGTTGTCGCTGAAGCGCTCGACCAGCTCCTCCTGGAGCCGCCACTTGTCGCCGAGCTTCACGTTCACCGTCTGGGCGGTCCAGAGCTGGCTGTCCTGCCTTGCCTGCGCCGGTGCAGAAACGAAAGCGGACAGCAATGCTGCCGCAGTCAAGATGAAATGTCGCATGCCCTTCCCTTCGGGTGAAGGGAATAAGGCAGTTCGGCGTCAAATTTATGACAGTGTCAGCGATGCCCCGGATCCTTGAACTTGAACGAGATCTCCGCGCCCCAGGTTCGCGGCGGATTCAAGTTGCCGTAGTCGCCGAGGATGGCCGCGTTCGCCGCCGACCGGCGATAGATGTAGGTGTTATTGGTGAGATTGCGCGACCACAGGGCGAAGGTCAGCAACGTGCTCCCCCGGTTCATCTCGATATCGGCAAGCGCAATCCGCGCGTTGACCGAGAAACTGGGGTCGGTGAGCACATTCTCGGCCTGGAAGCTGTATTGGCGGCTCGCATAATTGGCGTCGATGTGGAACCGCCACCTGCCGCTCGAGAAGCCCGAGGGGACCTCGACGTCCGCATAGCCTGAAACGGCGTGCTTGGGCGTAAAGACCGTGAACACCTGGAACAGGGGGTGGCCCGGAAGGAACGGGTTCGGCGTCGGCGGAACCTTGACGTCGGTGTAGGCATAGGACGCGCCGAGGGTCAGCGGCTCGATCGGACGGACAGTCAGGTCGGCTTCGATGCCCTTGATCGTCGACACGCCCGGCGCGTTTCGGGTCTCCTCCGTGTGCAGATTGAAGGTGGGGCTGTTGGGATTGGTGTCGACATTGTCGAAGTCGGTCTGGGTCCCCTTCCGTTTCATCACGTAGGCGGCGAGGTTGAGCCGCGCGAGATGCTGGAGGAGGTCCATCTTCGCACCGACTTCATATGATCGAACCGTTTCCGGACCGAAGGCGGTGAAGGTCGCCGAACGGCTGTTGGCGCCGCCTGAGCGATAGCCGGTCGCATATTTGGCGTAGAGGTGGACGTCGTCGCTGGCATCGACGGCCGCGATGACCATCGGGTCGATCCGGCCCTTGTCGTAGGCGAAGGGGAACGGCTGGGCGAGGACCGCGGCTCCCGGCGTGCCGCCGACATTGATCGCATTGCCGTTGACCACATTGAGGATGCCGGTGCGTTTGTCGCGGGTGTAGCGGGCGCCGAGCGTCAGATGGACAATGTCCAGCCCGGGCGGCGTCCAGGTCCCCTGGCCGAAGAGGCCGAAGCTCCTCGCGCGCGCCGAGCTGTGGCGCTGCACGCACCAGAAGGGGCGATCCCATCCCTGGACCGGAGTCGCGACTCCGTTGATCGTCGTCGGGCTTCCGGACGTGCCGCAATTGTACGGAGGCTGCGGAACCCCGCTGCCGTTCTCGGGGAGGATGACGTAGCCGGTGCCCGTCGCGTTCCAGAAATTGGTGCTGGGCGTGGCGGCGGCCTCGCTCGCATGTTCGTTGAAGTAGTAGGCGCCGAGCACGTAATCGAACTGCCCGGCGGCCTTGCCGACGAGCTGGAATTCCTGGCTGAACTGGTGCTGGAACAGCTCTGACAGGCTGTAGTGGCTGAAGGGCGTGTTCGGCTGGAAGACCGTGCGGTGCGCGCCGCCGCTATTGTCCCACTGGTGGGTGCTGACCGAACGCCACGCGGTGATCGAACGCAATTCGAAGTTGCGGCTGACCTTATATTTGACTGTGCCGGTGAAGCCGTGTGTGCGATCCACGCTCGGCTGTTGCGGAACGCCGATCTCAGCCACGTCCTGGCGGTTGTCGCCGCTAACGACGACCAGGGGTGACAAGGGTGCGATGCAGGTCACGCCGGCCGCGCAATTGGCGCCA
>Ga0207705_10003918_pt1 | contig 11313 bp, 7 predicted proteins | sample KBSC13metaG_FD_184314 | JGI IMG/M metagenome (GOLD analysis project Ga0207705, IMG submission 184314) | Corn rhizosphere microbial communities from Kellogg Biological Station, Michigan, USA - KBS C1-3 metaG (SPAdes) (version 2) | ecosystem: Host-associated > Plants > Roots > Rhizosphere > Soil ...
CGCGGCCGGTCGATCTTCGCGAACGTCACGCGCAGCTTCTGAGGCGCGGCGCAGTCGAAACCTGGAAGGGCGGGAGAAATCCCGCCCTTCTTTGTTTGTGTGGGCACGGCGGCGAATTAGCGCTTTGGCCCATGTCTGTTCTTAAGCTAATTCACGCGCTTATGGGGCGTGAGGGTCGAACAGTGTGAGCGCGAACGGAGCCGCAAGCTACGTCATTGTCGTTCTTGCCCTCCTGTGGCTGGCGGTCGCCATTGGCCTGTCCATGCTTGCCGCGCGGCGGCTGCGCCTGGCGCAGGGTCTGCTCGCCGCGGCGCGATCGAACGCTGCGCTCCTCGAACTGACGCCCGCGCGGCCGCTAGTGGTCGGCGCCGACGAGCGGATCGAAATCGACCCGCAGCTCAGCCGCGAACTCGGCCTCCGCGGACAGCCTTCGCGCCTTGCCGAGCTCAGCGCGGATGAAAGCGGCATCGTGCCGGACGACCTCGATGCCCTGACGCAGGACATCGCGGTTGCCCGCGCGTCGGCGGGGAGGATCGCGCGCAGGGTCAAGGCGAGCGCATCGGGCCGAGCCTTCGACGTGCGAGGCGGTTCGGCGCCGGCGCCGGCGCCGCCCGGAACCATGTTGCTGTGGTTTTTCGATACCAGCGCGAGCGAGGAGGACCGCGCCAAGATCACGCTGCGGTTGCGCCAGACGGAAGCGGCTCTGAACTCGCTGACCCAGCTGATCGAGGCCGCGCCGTTCCCGATGTGGTACCGCGGGACCGACCTGAAGCTCGGCCTGGTCAACAGCGCGTTCGTCGACGCCGTCGAAGGCAAGGACGCCGCCGACGTCATCGAGCGGGGTTCCGAGCTCGTCGACGCGAGCGGGGAGGACAGCCCGGCGGAGATGGCCCGAAAGGCCGTCGAAGTCGGCGGCGTTCAATCGATCATGCAACCGGCGATCATCCGCGGCGAGCGGCGCATGCTGAAGATCGTCAACGTGCCGCTGCCGACGGGCGCCGTCGCCGGCTTCGCGGTTGACGTGCAGGATCTCGAGGACGCGCGGACCGAACTTGCCCGCTACATCGAATCCCAGCGCGAGCTCGCCGACCGGATGACCGCGGGCACCGCGCAATTCGATGGTGACCGTACCCTGAGCTTCTTCAACCGGCCGTTCACGGTGATGACCCAGCTGGATCCCGAATGGCTCGCCGAGCAGCCCGAGTTCGACCGGGTGATCGATCGCATGCGCGAAAACCAGCGCCTGCCGGAAGTGCGCGACTTCCCCGCGTGGAAGGAGGAGCGCCGCAACTGGTTCGCGAGCACCGAGGAAGTGATCGAGGACGAGTGGATCCTGCCCGACGGCGATCACATCCGGGTCGTCGCCCAGCCGCTCCCCGACGGCGGGCTGCGCCTGTTCTTCGAGGACCGTACCGAGCAGCTTCGCCTGGCGTCGGCGAGGGACACGCTGCTCCGGGTGCGCGCGGCGACCTTCGACAACCTTTATGAGGCGATCAGCGTGTTCGCGAGCGACGGGCGGCTCTACACCTGGAACCGGCGCTTTTCCGAGAATTGGGACCTGGACGAGGAGTGGCTGTCCGAGCATCCGCGGGTCGACGAGCTAGTCCCGGCGATGGCGCGCAAGCTCGTCAATCCGACCACCGCCGCGCAAATCCGCGAGATGGTCCGGCAGACCACCAACGAGCGCGAGTCAGCCAATGGCCGAATCGCCATGACCGACGGCCGCAACTTCCTGTTCGCCGCCGTCCCGCTGCCCGATGGCAACGCGCTTTTGACGATGGTCGACGTCACCGATTCGAGCCGGATCGAGGCCGCGCTTCGCGAGCGCGCGGCGGCGCTGGAGGAAGCCGACCGGGTGAAGACCGACTTCGTCGCCAACATGAGCTACGAGCTGCGCACTCCGCTGACCTCGATCGGCGGGTTCGCGGAGCTGCTGGCGGGCGGCTACGCCGGCGATCTCAGCGCCAAGGGCAACGATTATGTCGCGGCGATCGTCGAATCGGTCGACCGTCTTTCGAAGCTGATCAATGACGTTCTCGACCTGACGACCGGCGATGCGCGGGGCGTGGCTCTGGAGCGCGAGCGGGTCGATGTCGCCGGGCTGTGCCGGGCGGCGGTCGAGACCGCCCAGGCGCGAGCCGCGGAGAAAGCGCAGAAGCTCGAGACGGAGATTTTGCCGAGCGCCGGGTTCGTCTTCGGCGACGCGCGGCGGCTGCGGGAGTCGATCGAGCATGTGCTCCAGAACGCCATCGCCTACACCGACCGCAAGGGCCGCATTTCGCTCAAGGCGGAAGGGGGCGAAGCGGAAGCCGTGATCACCATCAGCGACAATGGAACCGGCATCGAGGCCGAGGACGTGCCGCGCGTGTTCAATCGCTTCGACCGCGTGGTCGAGGCGGGGGTGCGCGGTGAGGCGGCGCTGGGGCTCGGCCTGCCGCTGACCCGCCAGTTCATCGAGGCGCATGGCGGAACGGTCGAGCTCGCCTCCAAAAAGGGCAAGGGCACGACCGTCACGCTGACCGTTCCGCGCGGATCGAAATGATCCTTGCCGACGAGGAAGCGACGGCCGCGCTCGGGGCGCGGCTGGCGTCGATTGCGGGGCCGGGCGACGTCATTGCGCTCTCGGGCCCATTGGGTGTGGGCAAGACCGCATTGGCGCGCGGCTTCATCGCCGCGCTCGGGCACGAGGGCGAAGTGCCGAGCCCGAGCTTCTCGATCGTCCAGCCGTACGCCGAGCTGACTCCACCCGTCTGGCACGTCGATCTCTACCGCATCGAGCAGCGCTCCGAGATCGAGGAATTGGGCCTCGATTCCGCGGCCGACGCGGTGCTGCTGGTCGAGTGGCCCGACCGCGCCGGGGAGACCGCCTGGGCCGATGCACTCCGACTGTCGCTCGAGTTCGCGGAAGATGGCGCACGGCGCTTGACAGCCGAAGTCCCCCCGGCATGGGAGGGACGATGGCCTCCGCAATGATCCCGCCGGCGCATGCTCCTGAATTCCTTGCGTCTTGCGGTTGGCAGGGCGCGGATGTGCGGCCGCTCGCCGGGGATGCATCCTTCCGCCGCTACTTCCGCGTGGTGCAGGGAGATCGGAGCGCGGTCCTGATGGACGCGCCGCCGCCACACGAGGATCCGCGGCCGTTCGTCGCGGTCGCCGAATGGCTTGCGTCGGTCGGCTTGAGCGCTCCCGAGATCCTCGCGCGGGACCTCGACAAGGGCCTGCTCCTGCTCGGCGATTTCGGCGACTGGCGGCTGCGCGAATGGCTCGACGACAACCCGGCGGGCGAGCGCGAACTGTATCGCGTCGCGACGGAAGTGCTCGTCCACCTGCACCAGCACGCGCCGATGCCGAACCTGCCCAAGCACGGCCTCGAGCAATGGCTCGAGGAAGTGAAATTGTTCACCGACTGGTATTGCCCGGCGGTCGGCCTCGACTCCGACGCCGCGAGCTATCGCGATGCGTGGGAGAGCGTGCTTCGGCCGGTCGCGGAGGACGGTCTCGGCCCGGTCACCGTGCTTCGCGATTATCACGCCGAGAACATCATGCTGGTCGCCGGCCGCGGCGGGGTCGAGCATTTCGGGCTGCTCGATTTCCAGGACGCTCTGGCCGGCCATCCGGCTTACGACCTCGCCTCGGTGCTGGAAGATGCGCGGCGCGACGTCCCGGCCGAGATCGAGCGCGAGATGATCGACCATTATATGAGCGCAACCGGTCAGGGGGCGCGCTTCGAACGCGCTTATTGGGCGCTGGCCGCGCAGCGCAATACCCGGATCCTCGGCGTGTTCACGCGGCTGTGGAAGCGCGACAACAAGCCGCATTATCGCCGCTTCCAGCCGCGCATGTGGGGCCTTCTCGAACGCGACCTCGCACGGCCCGGCCTGGAGCCGCTGCGCGACTGGTTCGACGGCAATATCGCGCCCGAATATCGGCGCGATCCGTGGCGCGACGCCGAATGAGCCAGGCGCGCCAGGCCTTGCGGCTTAGGGCCGAGGTTCCCGCCGAGGTTCCGCACACCGCGATGATCATGGCGGCGGGCCTGGGCAAGCGGATGAGGCCGCTGACCGCGACGAGGCCCAAGCCGCTGATCGAAGTGAACGGCAAGGCGCTGCTCGACCATGTGCTCGAGAAGCTGCACGCGGCGGGCGTGCGAAAGGTGGTCGTCAACGTCCACTATCTGGCGGACGCGCTTGAGGCCCATCTCGCCAGCCGCGCGCATGGACTGGACGTGGTCATTTCGGATGAGCGGAACCTGTTGCTCGAAACCGGCGGAGGCCTGGTCCAGGCCGAACCGCTGATCGACGCTGACCCGTTCCTGTCCCTCAATAGCGACAATCTGTGGGTCGACGGGCCCGCCGATACGCTGAGGCTGCTCGCCTCGCATTGGGACGACGCCAAGATGGATGCGCTGCTGCTGCTCGTCCCGCTTGCCCGCGCGCTCAACCACAAGGGCATGGGCGATTTTCACATGGGCCGGACGGGCCGGCTTCGTCGGCGCCAGCGGAGCCATGTCGCGCCGTTCGTGTTCACCGGCATCCAGATGCTGTCGAAGCGCCTGCTGCGCGACGCCCCGCAAGGGCCGTTCTCGACCAATATCCTGTGGGACCGGGCGATCGAGGAAGGGCGCTGCTTCGGAGCGGTGCACCAGGGCCTGTGGTTCGACGTCGGCACTCCGGCCTCGATCCCGCTGACGGAAGCGGCGTTGCAGAATGTCTGACCGCGTCGCGGTCTTCACGATCCCGTCGCACCGCTCCTTCGCCGACGCGCTGGCGGCGGGTTTGATCCAGCGTTTCGGCAAGGACCCGCTCGGCCTTGCCCAGGGACGCATCCTGCTGCCCAACAACCGCGCGGTCCGCGCCGTCACCGAAGCCTTCGTGCGGGCGAGCGGACGCGGGCTCCTCTTGCCGCGATTGATCCCGGTCGGCGATCCCGAGCTCGACGAGCGGATTGGCGGAGCGCTCGACCGGATCGACGAGGGCGAGGCGGTCCCGCCGGCAATCGAGCCCCTCGACCGGTTGATGCGGCTCGCGGCGATCGTCCGCGCAGGCGGCAGCGCCGAGCGCCTGCGGCTGGCGGCCGATCTTGCGCGGACGCTCGACTCGCTGCTGGTGGAGCGGATCGAACCGTCGCGATTGCGCGAGGTCGCCAGCGAAACGGAGGACCTTGCCAGCCACTGGCAGAAATCGCTCGGGATGCTCGACGTCATCTACGAGGCGTGGCCGGAGATCCTGCGGGGCGAGGGCGCGATCGACCTCGCGGAACGGCGCAACCGGTTGCTGGCGCGAGTAGCCCACAGGTGGGAGGGGGAGCCGCCGCAAGGCTTTACGGTGGCGGCCGGAATCACGACGGCGGCGCCCGCCGTCGCGGCGCTCGTCGGACGTGTCGCGCGCATGACGGGCGGAATGGCGATCATTCCGGGGCTGTGGCTCGCCGACCTGATGCCGGAGGATGAGTGGGAAGCACTCGGCCCGGACGAGAAGGCCAAGGGCGAGGCCACGCACCCGCAATTCCACCTCAAGCTGCTGCTCGACCAGATCGGCATCCGCCGCGAGGAGGTGCAGCTGTGGACCACGCCTGGCGGAGCCGCATCGTCACCATCGCGGGCGCGGGCGGTCGCCAATGCGATGACCGCGCCGAACTTCTCCGGCAAGTGGGAGAGCCTGGCGCGAGCGGACCGCCGCCTGACCGGCGTGCGCCTGGCCGAACTGCCCAACGCCGCCGCCGAGGCCCAGGCGATCGCTTTAGCCCTGCGCGAGGCGGTCGAGACTCCGGGCAAGACGGCCGCCCTGGTGACGCCCGATCGGCAGCTCGCCGCGCGGGTTTCCGCCTTGCTCCGGCGTTGGGCAATCGAGGCCGACGACAGCGCGGGACGCACATTGTCGCAGACTCCGCCAGGAACGCTTCTGCTCGGTCTTGCCGCCGCAGCGGCCGAGGAGCTTGCGCCCGTCGCCCTGCTGGCGGTCGCCAAGCACCCGCTGGTCGGCGGGGAGGGCGACGACCGGCTCGCCTGGCTCGACGCGGTTCGCGCGGTGGACTTGAAGCTTCGCGGGCCGCGTCCGCCGGCGGGCCTCGCCGGCCTCGACGGGACGCTTGGCGGCTTGCGGGAATGGCGAACGATGCGGCCACGCTTTGTTGCGCTCGAAGGCCTCGCGTCCGGGCCGATAGCGCTTTCGGACTGTGCCGGCCGACTTGCCGGCGCGGCGCAGGCGCTCGCCGGCGATGCCGCGTGGCGAGGCCCCGCCGGTCGCATGGCCGCCGATTTGCTGAGCGAGCTGGAAGCGTCGCCGGCCGCCGGGGCGCTGATGGTTGCCGCGGACGATCTGGTGCCGCTGCTTCGGCAATTGCTGGACGAGCGGGCGGTGCGGCCGCCGTTCGGCGGGCATCCGCGAATCTTCATCTGGGGCCTGCTCGAGGCACGCCTTCAGCGCCCCGACCTGGTCATTCTCGGCGGTCTTAACGAAGGGGTCTGGCCATCCTTGCCGACGCCGGACCCGTGGCTTCCGCCGCAGGTTCGCCGTCAGCTCGAAATGCCGACCCTCGACTCGCGCATCGGACTTGCGGCGAGCGACTTTGCGAGCGCGCTCGGCGCTCCCGAAGTGCTGGTCACGCGCGCACTGCGCGACAGCCGCTCGCCGACAGTCGCCTCGCGCTTCTGGCTGCGCCTGCTTGCGATGGACCCGGAGCTCGAGCCGGACGGCAATCTTGCCGCTTTGGTGAGTGCGCTCGACAACCCGGGCGAAGCCACGCCGGCCGAGCAGCCGAGGCCAATCCCGAGCGCGGAGCAGCGCCCCAGGATCATCTCGGTCACCGACGTCGACCGGCTCAAGGCCGACCCGTTCGAATTTTATGCAAAAGCGATCCTCAAGCTTCGCCGGCTGGAAGCGCTCGACCTCGATCCGACCGCAGCGTGGAAAGGCACCGCCGTCCACAAGGTGCTCGAGCTGTGGCTCCAGGAGGACGAATGCGCGCCGGAGAAATTGATTCCGCGCGCCGAGGCCCTGCTCCGGGGCGACGCGGTGCATCCTTTGCTGCGCGCCTTGTGGCAGCCCCGGCTGATGGAAGCGATCCGCTGGATTGAGGAACAGGTCGAGCAGGATCGCGATGTGGGGCGCCTGCCTGTGCGCGCCGAAGTCGAGGGTCGGGCCGAGCTTTCGGGAGTCACGCTCAAAGGCAAAGCGGACCGGATCGATCGCCTGGTCAACGGGGGTCTCGCGATCGTCGATTACAAGACGGGCAAGGCGCCGAACCTCAACGTCGTCGAAGCCGGCTTCGCGCTTCAGCTCGGCCTATTGGGCCTGATTGCCGAAGCGGGCGGCTTCCCTGAAATTAAGGGCCAGCCGGAATGCTTCGAATATTGGTCGCTGGCCAAGCATCGCGAGGGCTTTGGCCAGCGTGTCCAGGCCGACAAGAGATTTGGGGCCGAAGCCTTCCTCGACCATTCGCGGCGCAATTTCGATGCGGCGGCGCGGGACTGGCTGACCGGCGACGCGCCCTTCACGGCGAAGCTGAACCCCGCTTACGCTCCCTACGGCGATTACAACCAGCTGATGCGGCTGGAAGAATGGTACGGCCGCAAATGAGCAGCCTAGGTCCGCGGCTTCTTCTTGATCTTGGAGGCGTAGAGCAGCGCGGCAACGATCGCGGCCGAGCCGATGCCCACCGCCACGCCCGCTTTCACGAGCTTGGTCCGGCGCTGATTGTCGGCATTGTCCCTGTCGCTCTCGGCCATGCGCCATCTTTTATGGCGTCATCCGGCGCTTGGGAAGCAGGCAGCTGATGGCTCGCCTACCCAAAACCCTTCCCGAGCTGAGAGACGAGCAGGCGCTCGCCACCGATCCGTTCGCGGGCGCCGCCCTTTCTGCGTCGGCGGGTAGCGGCAAGACGCACGTCCTGACCGCGCGGGTTTATCGCCTGCTCCTCCAGGGTGCGGCGCCGGAGTCGATCCTGTGCCTGACGTTCACCAAGGCGGGCGCGGCGGAAATGGCCAATCGCATCGGCGCCCGCCTCGCGGCGTGGGTGCGGATGAAGCCGAGCGAACTCAAGACCGACCTCGTCAACCTCGGTGAACGCGTGACTCCGCAGCTTCTGGAAGACGCGCGGCGGCTGTTCGCGCGCGTGCTCGACGCGCCGGGTGGCCTCAGGATCCAGACAATTCACAGCTTCGCGCAGTCGCTGCTCTCCGCCTTTCCGGCCGAAGCGGGGATCACGCCGGGACTGGAGCCCCTCGAAGGTCGGGCGGCGGAAGAGCTCGCTCACCGCACGCTCGCCGAGCTGCTGGCCGACGCGGAAGCCAGCGGCAATGAAGCGTTGATCGCCGACGTCCAACGCCTGAGCCTGAGGCTCGGCGAGCGCGCGGCGGTCGATTATCTGCGCCAATGCGCGCGCCGTTACGAGCAGCTTCAAAAGCTCGGCGATCCGGCGGCGTTCGAGGGGAAGCTCCGCCAATTCATGGGTCTGCCGGAAGGGTCGGCGGAAGATTACATCGCCGGGCTGTGCGGCGATGAGGGGTTTGATTGCGAGCTGTTGCGCGCGGTGGCCGCTGCGAACCGCAGATGGGTGGCACCGACCGGTCAGCGCTATGCCGATACTATCGAAACCTGGCTCGCACTGACTCCCATCGAACGGGCCGCCGCACTGCCGGAGCTGCGCGCGGTCGTGATGACCGCAAAGGACGAGGTTCGGACCGCGTCTGCTGGCCAACTCAAGGCAGAACCGGATTACGCCGCGCATGCCTGGCGTCTCGCGAACCTCGTTGGCGACTTGCTGGACGTGCAAAATGGAATGCGCCTCGCCGCGGACATGGCGGCGGGGCTCCGCGCCGGCCGTGCATTCGCGGAAGCCTTCGCGCGCGCCAAGCGCGCCGCCGGGGTGGCCGAGTTCGACGACCTGATCGTCTGGACCCGCGAGCTTTTAAGGCAGCCGGGCATGGGGGACTGGGTCCGCTACAAGCTCGATCGCCGCACCGACCACATCCTCGTCGACGAGGCGCAAGATACGAACGCCGACCAATGGTCGATCATCCTCGGCGTGGCCGACGATTTCTTCAGTGGCGCCAGCGAGGCCGACCGGCGCTGGCGGACATTGCTCATGGTCGGCGATTTCAAGCAGGCGATCTACGGCTTCCAGGGGACCGATCCCCGCGAATTCAATCGCGTGCGCGACGATGTCGGGAACCGCGTACGCCTGATGCGCGAGGCGGAGGACGAGGCCGACAGCGGCATTCGCCTGGCGCGCGAGTTCCGCGATCTCTCCATCGCGGAAAGCTTCCGTTCCGCCCAGCCGATCCTCGACGTGGTCGACAAGACGATCGACGTCGTCGGCTGGGAACGCATGGGCCTGCCCGATCCGCCGCGGCGGCACCGGGCTTGCGAGGCCAATGAGGGGATGCCCGGCCTGGTCGAGCTGTGGAGAGTGTTCGAGCTTGCACAGGACGGCGACGACGATGCCGACGAAGAGACGTGGCTCGACCTTCGCGAGCGGCGCTACGCCGAGCGGCTGGCGGCCCAGATCAAGCAATGGATCGACGAAGCTCCGCTGCTGGCCTCAACCGGGTTGCCGCTGACGGCGGGCGACGTGCTGGTCCTCGTCCGCAGCCGCGGGGAACTCGCCGCCCTGATCGTCGCCCGGCTGTTCTCGGCCGGCGTTCCGGTCGCCGGGATCGACCGGCTACACCTGCAGGAGCCGCTTGCGGTCCAGGACCTGCTTTCCGCCATGACCTTCGCCGTGCAACCGCTCGACGACCTCAATCTCGCGAGCCTGCTGGTTTCGCCGCTGATCGGCTGGACCCAGGACCAGCTGCTCGAAGTTGCCTGGGGACGGGAAGGACGCTTGTGGCCAGCCATCCGCGATCGGGCGAGGACCGATGACTGCGCCGCGCGGGCCGTGGAAGCGCTCGGGTCGTTGCTCCGGATGGCGGACTTCACCACCCCGGCGCAATTCCTGGAGACGATCCTGTCGGGCCCGATGGAGGGACGCCGCAAGCTCGCGCGGCGGCTGACCATGGCGGCGCGCGACCCGATCGACGAACTGATGTCGAGCGCCCTCGAGTTCGAGCGCGGCGAAATCGCGTCGCTGGAGCGGTTCCTCGCCTGGTTTCGGCGCGGGGATGTCGAGATCACGCGCGATCCGTCCGCGCCCGCCAACGAAGTGCGCGTGATGACCGTGCACGGCGCCAAGGGGCTGGAGGCGCCGGTGGTGATCATCGCCGACGCCCATGCCGACCCGAAGAGACTCGGGCGGCAGAACCCGCCGCTGGATATCCTCTGCGACGGCGCCAAAGTTCCGGTGGTGCGGCCGCGTAAGGCCGAGCGCGTGGCCCCATTCGACGCGATCGTCGAGGAAGAGCAGGCGCTGGCGCTCGAGGAGCATTGGCGCCTGCTTTACGTCGGCATGACCCGCGCCAAGGAGCGGCTGGTGATCGCGGGATTGAAGCCCAAGCGCGGCCAGTTGCCCCAGGATAGCTGGCACGCGGCCGTCACGCAGGCGCTCGAACGACTTCCGGCGGAGAGTCGGGAGGATGAGCGATGGGGCTCGGTGGTCGCATTCGGCACTACGGACGCGGCTGGGAAGCGCAGAGTGAGGCCGGTGCCTGAGCCGGTCCCGATGGCCGCGGTCCCGGGCTGGGCGCTGCGTCCGGCGCCTCCCGAAGCGCGTCCGCCGCGTCCGCTCGCGCCGTCTGCAATCGCGGTCGACGACGAAGCGGCGCCTCCGCCGAGCGAAGCGATGCGCATGGCCGCGCGAAGGGGGACGCTGATCCACCAGCTTCTCGAGCGGCTGGTCGAGATCCATCCGGATAGCCGGCACGGCGCCGCGACGCGGTGGCTCGAACGCTCCGCGGGCGTGGACGACGGCGCGCTTCGCACCGAGATCGCCGACCAGGTCTGCGGCATCCTTGCCGATCCGCGCTTCGGCGACCTGTTCGGGCCGGGTTCCCTCGGCGAAGCTCCGCTGGCGGCGACCTTGCCCGATGGCCGGGTGATCGCTGGAACGGTCGATCGCTTGCTGGTCGAACCGCGGCGCATTTCCGTGATCGATTTCAAGACCGGGCGCGTGCCGGAAACGGACGCCAAACTGCCGAATTCGCACCGCGCGCAAATGGCGGCCTATGCCGAAGCGCTGGCGGTGATCTTCCCCGAACGCGAGATACGCGCCGCGCTGCTCTACACCGCTGGCCCGAAACTCATCGAACTCATGTCTTGAGAGGCGCCAGCGGAGCGCCCATATGGCCGTTAACGTTTTCGCAGATGGAGTTTCGCTCGCCATGGCCACCAAGACCGTCACCGACCAGAGCTTTGCCAATGACGTATTGGGCGCCGA
>Ga0207705_10003922_pt1 | contig 11310 bp, 12 predicted proteins | sample KBSC13metaG_FD_184314 | JGI IMG/M metagenome (GOLD analysis project Ga0207705, IMG submission 184314) | Corn rhizosphere microbial communities from Kellogg Biological Station, Michigan, USA - KBS C1-3 metaG (SPAdes) (version 2) | ecosystem: Host-associated > Plants > Roots > Rhizosphere > Soil ...
TGTTCACGATGCGCGAAGCCAACCGGCTGGCTGGATGCCATCCGACGCGCCTGATCGGCGCGCTGACCGTCGCATTCGGCATCGGCCAGATCGCCGGGCCGATGGTGGCCGCCACGCTGGCGACACATCACGACGGCTTCGACGCGCCGCTCGAACTGGCCGCGCTCGCCACGGTCATCGCGTTGCTGACAGCACTTGTCGTCGCGCGCCGTCGTTCACTGCGGCCCGTAGGGAAAAAGGTGTCGGGAACCGTTTGAACTGCTTCCCCGCCCCGCAGCCCGGTTGTTTCAATCCGTTTGGCCCAGATGCGTCCGTGCCTGCTCCATCACCGCTTGCCGCAGGTGTGTCAGCGCCGCCGACCGTGGGCCAGGGGCGGTATGCAGGCACAGGTCCACGCCCGGCAGCGCCGGCAGGCCGTGACGTTCATCCAGGCGCATCAACGACGGCGGGAGGTCGGCAGCCGTGCGCATGGTGATGCCCAGCCCCGCGGCCACGCCGGCCCACAGGCTGTGCAAGCTGGCGGTGACGAACGCCGGCCGCCAGGCGATGCCGGCCCGATCCAGTGCCGCCGTACCCGCCTGGCGGAAGAAACACGGCGGTTGGTAGAGCGCCAGATCCAGCACGCCATCGGATCGCACGACCTCGCCCGTGCCTGCCGGTCCGATCCAGGTCATCGGCAGCGTGGCCAGGCGCTCGGCATCCGCGCGCGCCCCTTGGTTCAAGGCAAGCACCAGATCGAGCTCGCCGCGGTCGAGCCGCTCGAGCAGCAACCGGTTGGGTTCGACCAGCACATCCACCCGCACCGCCGGGTAGGCCTTCCTGAACTGCCCCAACGCCGCCGGCAACCAGGACTCGGCGAAATCGCCCGGCAGGCCGAAGCGCACCACGCCGTCGATCGCCGCACCGCGCACCGCGTGGACCGCTTCATCGTTGAGTTCCAGGATGCGGCGCGCGTAGGCGTGCACCCGGTCGCCCGCCTCGGTCAACACCACGCGGCGGCCCTGCTTGCGGAACAGCGGCTGGCCCAACTGCAACTCCAGCTTGCGCATCTGCTGGCTGATCGCCGAGGGCGAGCGCCCGATCCTTTCCGCGGCACGGGCCAAGCCGCCCAAGTGCAGGATCGCCACCAGGCTGCGCAACGCGTCCATGTCGAGATTGGGGAGCGGCATCGGTAAGCAATTCGAAAGTGTTGCCGTCGAATTATTCAGTTTTTCCGCGTGTCGGCAAGCCCTACGATCGGCGAGGCCTCACCCACGAGTGCGCCACCCGATTTGAAGGAGGAAACCCCATGAACCTGCACCGCCTGTTGTCCCGCCTTGCCGCCACGGCCTGTCTGCTGCCCGGCCTGGCCCTGTCCTCGGGCGCCACAGCGGCCGACACCCGCGGCGATGTTTCGCTCGCCGGAACCTGGACGCTGGTGGCGGCCGACGTGCTGCATCCGGATGGCTCGCGCTCGCACGACTACGGCGATGCGCCGAAGGGCCTGCTGCTGATCGACCGCATGGGGCATTACTCGCTGCAGCTCTACCGCGCCGACCGCCCGCGCTTTGCCAACCCGGACAAGGCCAAGGCCACCGCGCAGGAATACCGGGCGGCCGTGATGGGCGCGAGCACCCACTACGGCACGCTTGCGGTCGAATCGGGCAAGCACCAGTTGGTGTTCCACATCGAGGGTGCCTCCTTCCCCAACTGGGAAGGGCAGGAGCAACGCCGCGCCTTCGAGTTGCGCGGCGACACGCTCAGCTACCGGGTACCGCCGCGTCCGGACGGCAACGTGCCCATATCGGTTTGGCGGCGCATCGGCGACTGAAGCCCCTCAAAAAGGGGCTCTGACCCGTTAGGCGTCGCTTCTCATTGCCGTCACCGGGTGCTTACGCGCCAAGGTCCAGAGTGGTTCCGCCGCCCCTCGATCTATATCGCCGCCGCCCGACCCATCGCGGCGGTCAGCCGTAGATTTGCCCGACGTGATCACGCGAAGGCTTTCTCGTCCTCGTCCAGAAGATGGAAAACCGAAGCGGAGATCGCGTCGTTTGTTTCCATCCAGTCGAGGAGAGGAAAGATGAAATGTCCAGCCCGCAGTGCGAGGTTCACCAAGTCCATGCTGCTTGGTGTCGCGTTCGTCACCATTCCAGTCGCGGCCTTGCATGCCCAAGACAACGAGAGCAGGGTCAGGCAGGGTTTCGCGTTGAACCCGGTGCCGCTCAATCTCAACGGCAAGAATCCTGCACTGGTTGGCCTCGGGAGCTACATCGTCAACACGGGGGGCTGCAACGATTGCCATACCAACCCGGCGTTTGCCCCCGGCGGCAATCCCTATCTCGGTCAGCCCGAGCAGATCAACACGGCCGAATTCATGGCAGGTGGCCGTTTGTTTCCACCATCCCCCTTCAAGTCGCCCAATCTTACGCCCGATGCAAGCGGCAAGCCGGCAGGCCTGACCCTCGATCAATTCATCATAACGTTGCGCACGGGACACAACCCGCTCGACCCGCCAGGGGCACTGCTGCAGATCATGCCGTGGCCGGCGTTCGGGAAGAAAACCGATCTCGACCTCCGCGCGATCTATGAATACCTGAGTGCGATCCCACCGCTGCCCGACAACCCGCATCCCAGTCCCAATCCGTAAAGTGGGATGCGGGCAAACCCCGAAACGGGCGGGCGGCCGAGCGACTAAAACAGGGGGTGCACTTTTTTTAAAGTCGACTCTGCCCCCTGTTTTTCGGCGGCCCTAACCGCGCAGCAGGAAGAACGGAATCGTCACCAAGGCCAGCGCGAAGAGTATGCCCAACAAGCTCATCACGACGCGCACCGGGTCCGCACGAAGCAACGTGAAGAACGTCTCTGCGGTACCTGCCAGCTTGGCAGCGGCGTACTCGGCACGGGCACGGGCCGCGCGCTGCTGCTGGTATTCGTCCATCGCGCGCCTGGCGTCCGCGAAGGCCGCGTCCTCTGTGACCCAGATTCCCCCTGCCGAGATGCCCCAGATACTGGGCCTGGTTTCGTAGAACGCGATGCGCTGCGCGTCGAGCATCGCGCGCACATCGTCGGCCTCGTCGTCAGGCACGTTGCGCAGGTTCATGAGCAGCTTGGACATGACGCCATGATAGCCGCCCCTGCCCCCTCCGGCCGCGTTGTGTCAGCACGGAATCACGTGAACCCGATCCGGCTCTTCGGTCGATCAAAGCTCGGGTACGTCCCCCGACTCGAACAGCACTCGCGGCGTGCCGTAGTCTCCGCTCTCTTCGTCCACGTCCATGCTGTAGGCGACGACGCCGGCATGCTTGCCGGCCAGCAGCCCTGCCCGGCGCGCTGCCTCGTCAGCCGTCTTGAACTGCAGGACCTGGCCTGGTTTCAAGCCATTCCTCACCCGGTCGAAGGGCTGCACTACGTGGATCGTTTCCATATTTGCTCCTGGGTTGAAGCAAGTATGACGGGTTGATATATCAGCACGACAAAGGTCCGAGTCGCCTTTCTCGAGAAAGCTCACTCCGGGCCCAGCTTCGATTTACTTCCTCCGTCCCCTTTTTCCCGGTACCTCCGATTTCACGCAGTACACTGACCGTCCGGCAGTTCGAGCCATCCAGCGCCACAACGAGGGTGTATCTGCATGTTGAGCATGATCGAAGGGCTTCCGGACCACGTGGTCGGCATCCGGATCAACGACAAGCTGCGCGCGGAGGACTACGAGAGGCAGCTCATCCCGCTGGTCAACGATAAGCTGGAAAGGCAGCACAAGCTCGACTTGCTGTGCTGCATCGAGGGCGAATGGAAGGGCATGGAGGCCGGCGCGGTGTGGCAGGATCTGCGGCTGGGGCTGGGCAAGATTGGCCACTGGGCGCGCATGGCGATCGTCAGCGACATCAAGTGGCTCGAGAACGCCATCAAGCTGTTCGGGCTGTTTTCTCCCGGTGAACTGCGGCACTTCGACAGCAACAACTACGCGGCTGCCGAAGCATGGGTCTGCGAGCGCGAGCGCGCGCGCATCGGCATCGCACTGGATGCCGGGGTCGGTGTCCTGGTGCTGGAGCCTTCCGCGGACCAGGCGCTGAGCGAAGACGACTTCGAAGCCGTCGGCAAAGTGATCGGTGACTATCTCAAGGATCACGCCCGGCTTCGTGGCGTCTTGATCCACAGCCGGAAATTTCCCGGCTGGCAGAGTGTGGGCGCCCTGTTCGCACACCTGAAGTTCGTCAACACCGTGCACGACAAAATCGGCAAGATCGCGCTGGTCACCGACAGCCCCATGGGTACATTCGCCGACCATGTACTCGATCCGTTGATGCTGGCCAAGGTCCGCAAATTCGATTACGGCGAGCGCGACCAGGCCATGAGCTGGTTGCAAGATTGAGCGCACACGTCAGGCAAAACTTCGAGCCGGAAAACAACCACGGGAAGTGCACTCTGCCCCCTGTTTTCCGGTTAGCCAGCGACCCGACCCCTGTTTTGCGCTGCTTTTGCATGGATTCCGCCGGCGATGTCGAGTTTCGATGTTCCCATTCGTCTTTCCGATAGGGGGCCGATAAGGCCGAATCTAGAAAGGGCTGCGAGATGATCACCGTCTTTGGTGAAGGAAGAGGCTTCCGGGTCGTCTGGCTGCTGGAAGAGATGGGACTTGCGTACCGACTGAGGCCGGTGGATCTTCTGGCCGGCGTCGAGAAGGACACGGAATTCCTGGCCATCAACCCTGCCGGTTTCATTCCAGCGATTCAGGACGACGACGTCACGATGGTCGAGTCCATTGCGATCATGGAGTACCTGATGGCCCGCTACGGGCCGACGCCGCTCGCGCCCGACCCGCACGATCCGGCCTTCCCCGCCTACCAACAGTTTCTCCACCTCGGCGAAGCCGGCCTCGCAGCCTCCATCTACTTCGTCGTCGGCGCCCGCCATTTTGCGCCGGAGTCCGAGCGGCAGAACTGGAGTGCCGGCCAGGCGCTAAGTGTTTTTGAAAGCCGGCTGACGCTCGTGACGCGGCAGCTTGCACGCACGCCCTATCTTGCCGGCGAGACCTTCACGGCTGCCGACATTTCGGTGACCTACGCGCTGCAGCTCGCCCAAAGAGCTGGAGGCGTCACTCTCGGCGAAGCAGAACAGTCCTACATGGCCCGCACCAGCGCACGCGAAGCCTACAAGCGCGCCATGGAAACCTGTCAGTCCAGGAAGGCATGGCTCGCCGAGGCGCCCCTTCCATAACCGCCCGATCAAAGCAGGTCAGAGTCAGTTCCGGCGAGGGAATTAAGAAGCGCGGTCACCCATCGCCGACCGCCATCCCATCCATTCCCTGACTGCGCCACCAACCAGCCAGCTTTAGGCTCGTTGCATGCCGCGCCGCCCACGTCTGGAACTTCCCGGATGCCCGCTCCATGTCACGCAGCGGGGTGTGAACCACTGTGCGATCTTCGTTGACGATGTCGACCGCCGCCACTTCTACGACCTGCTATGTGATGCGACGGCCGAACATGGCATTGCCGTCCATGCCTATGTCTTCATGGGAAATCATATTCATCTGCTGCTGACGCCCCCGGCGCACGAGGCGTTGTCGCGCGCCATGCGCAACTTCGGGCAGTGTTACGTGCAGGCATTCAACAAACGTCACCGGCGCAGCGGCACCTTATGGCAAGGGCGATTCAAGTCATGCCTGGTCGACACCGAACGCTACCTGTTGACCGTCTACCGCTACATCGAGCTCAATCCCGTGCGAGCTTCGATGGTGAGCCTCCCCGAGCACTATCGCTGGTCAAGCGTGCATGCGAACCTGGGAATGATTGAAGACCCACTCGTGACCCCTCACTCGGCCTTCCTCGCCCAGGACATCGATCCAGAGATACGTACGCACGCCTATCGCACCTGGCTGCGCGAAGGCGTCGGCGACGACGAACTCGAAAGCATTCGTGCACATCTGCAACAAGAACGTGCGTTCGGAGACATCAAGTTCCAAGCCATGGTGGAAAAGACGCTCGGCCGCCCGGTTCAGCTGCGGAATCGCGGCCGACCGAGAAGCCGGGACAGCCAACCGAATAGAGCTTAATTCCCTCCGTCTCCTTTTGGGTCCCCTTTTGGCCTCCCGCACATCGCCTGCCTCACCCAAATTCAAACGACTGTAAGTGAACCTGGCCCCGTTTTGCTGCGCGGGTCTATTGACTACGGAGTCCTGGGCTCTCCCTAGTTCTTAGGGGAGACCTAGCCAGCGCGGAGCAGCGACCTGTGCTGTCTTCAAGGTGTCCGATCTGGACAGGCAGAAAATTCCCAGCACGAGGAGCAGGAACACAACGAACCACTCGCCGCTTGGCAGAAACGAAGAGGCCAACAGCGAATACGAGAGGCCGCCGGCCAGACCGGTTAGCAGATAGTAGAGCGCACTGAACAGACGCATCTCTCGCGCCCTGTGCGCTGGATCAGCGTGGCGCCCTTCCTTCCAGTGAATTTCGCCTGACGCGGTATTCATGTCGAACAGCTCCCAGCACTCCGACACATCGAGCAAGGCCCGTGAAGGATGGATGGCGCCCAACAGCTTTCGGATCACGGGTGCAGGGAGATACGAGCCGGCAAGATGGCGGATGGTCACCTCGAGCCACAGATCATCCTGCAAGCGCTGCTGCGCCCATATCTCCAGAAAATCCCTGCGTTCGCCGAGCTTCGAGCGCCTGGCTTCAAACAAGGCCTTGACGATCGCCGCGAACACCACGGCGATCACTACAGGTATCAGCAACCTTCCGTCGCTTGCCTTCAGAATTTCCTCGAACATCCTTGTGCGCTCCGAACAAGTAACAAGACCTCAGCCAAGCCATGACCAACTGTGGGAAAGTGCGATTTGACCACGCTTTCCGAAATTGTCCCTGACACTTATTTCACCGCCCGCCTCGCAACAATTCAAACGGTTGTAAGTGAACCTGACCCCGTTTTGCGGTCGGACAGCCAACCGGACGGAGCTTAATTCCCTCCGTCCCCTTTTGGTGGACACCTTTTTTGCGTCCCAGTTTCGCGTTGGTCCCGGTTTCGCGGCTTATTTCGCACATCCGTATTGAGCGGAAAGGAAAGCAAGCACAAAGTCGACAGCGGGCGTGTCCATCGACTGGCCCTGCTTCTCCCAAGCAGCCAAAAGCTCCTTTGTCCGATAAGCCGGATGAGGTAGCGGCTTGCCGCGCAATCGGGCGTCCCTGAACTTGCAGAACTCGGGCTTTGAACCTCTCTCCTTTTGATGGAGGAAGTCCAGACCCACCATCCCATCGACGGCCCCATTTACATACGCAACCGCTGCCAATTCCCCGGCACCGCCGCTTTGAACCATATCTCTGAGTTGCCCAACGGTCATGACATCCGCACGGGCAGCGAACGAAATAAATAATGCAATCAAGAAAACAAGCTGACCAGTAACTGCCTTCACTACACACCTTCCTTTACCATACATCTCAACCAAAAGCGGTGGCCCAAACTCCAACAACGGCTCCGACCGGAGGCAGGACGAGTTCAACAAGAGCTAGAAACAAGTGATGATGCGTAAAGCTCCAGTAAAGGCCGTAAAACCAAAAGCCAGGCATCGCCACATAGAATAAAGCGATGCCGAAGGCGCCCAGCCCCTGCACCACGTCAAAGAGTTTTTTCATAACTTCGAATAAACCTAGCAACACAATGCACAGAGCGTCGGCGAACGAGGTAGCTCACCCTTATTCGCGCTTCTTTGTCATGTATCGGCATCCCGGCCACACACTTTAACGGGACCGGATCGGCCTATGATCTAAAGTTACCCCTAACACCATTCGATTCACGACTGTAAGTGAACCTAGCCCCGCAATGACTCGTTCGCTTGCGACTCATCCGAGAAATAGACACTCTTTGCCTCTGGTGTTATGCGGCTCCTCATCGCGCCATCCTCTGCCGAGGACTGCTTGCTAACAGTTTCAGATCTTCGCAGTTTTGATGTCCTCCTCCCCACCATTTGGTGAGTAGCGTCTATCAACGCGCCAATCTCGCCAGCGCGCATCGCACTATCCTCGTCGTTCAGCGTACTCAAAATATTTAGCTCAATCGGATCCAGCATAAGGTCGTCGCGCAGCCCAGCCACCTCCTCTCGAAAGTCGTCCGCGAGTCCAACTATCCGACAGATTCCATCACGACATTCTGGGCAACGCCACTTATATAACTCAATGCTTTCCCTCTGCTCCAAGGGAAAACAAGTGCCACAGGAGTCACACTTTATTGTCTGATTTTTAGCTAAGAAATTCTGTACTACCGCGGAATAGTCAAAACATCTTTGGACGAAATAATTACGATAGTCTCGCCCAGCTGGATAACCCCACGAAATCCTCTCTGATTCGGTGAGACCGTAATAAAGCGCAAAGACAACGCCGGCCTTTCCATCTTTGTCACGGGTATTTTTATATCGAGAAAGTAAAAAATTGGATTCAAGCGATTGAAAGATATGGGCCATCGCGGCCGTTACAAAAAAATGACTAACAGGAGCAAGACTTAGCCCATTAAAGTAAGAACCACCTACGCGCCCCTCAGAGATCGCCGCTCGAACCTCGCGCGCCTGGCCAATCAGGCACTTGAGAAGAGCCTGTTGATTATGTCTATCTAGTTTATTTTCAAATGGCTCCAACGCGAATCTGTTCATTCTATCAAAGTACTGATAGATAGTTGACTCGTAGTATTTACGTGCAGCAAGTCTAATAGACTGCCCAGTGATTCGCATACCCTTAGAAATGCTGTCCAAATAGCAAATGTGGAGCAGCGCTCCAACTAACCGAGGAACGTTAAAGGTCGCCTCAAAAAGCAGTTTCACGTGCTGCTCAAGAGGAACCTTTTCGTCGAAATAATCACCCAATCTCTCCCCGAATGCTTCAAACCGCGAGTCAAGCAGACGCTGAAGGTGATCAATTGCAGACCTTTCCATGGACTGCACTTCGACATCTTCGTAAAGGTCACAAAAATCTAGCGCGATTGTGTCAACCTTGGTTGAATCAATTTTTCCGTAATAGACACGCCCCGGATAGCCCGCGATTTTTAACTTAACTAATTCACCACTTGAGTTATTTAGCGGCGTAAGGATTATGTCAACGAACAGACGTTGATCAATAAACCCGAGCTCGGAGAAATCGTCAAAGAAAACCACCAACCTCTTCAACCCGCAGGAATCAATAATGGCTCGGATGTCGGCCAAAATTTCTGCAAAAGGAAATGACCTAAGGACGACTTCAGAGTAGTCTTCGTAGATCTCTCTATCATCCAAAGTTTTTTCAAAATCACCTACTGAGGCATTCGCTTGAGCGCTTGGCCCAATAGGACTGACAGATCCGCCGCCACCAAAATTTCCCGACTCACCTTGCTCGGACTGAGCGCGCTGTCGATACTTCTTTGTGATTGCCTGAAGGACGGGAATCTCTGTGTCCTTCAGTTCTGCCTTGCCGAGGCAAGATCGCAAGTCGCTAATTTTCTTTTTTATATCTTGATAAGAGCGACCTGGGCCAACCCAGCGATCCCAAAGTGACATACGCTCGCAAACATCGTCGACTTCCTTTAGAAGCTCGGACAAGACAGAAGCGAGAAAAGTCTTACGTAGCATGTGGGCTTTTAGAACCCCCGCATCTACTTCCTGCCCCAATGGCATTAGAGTCGTGGTCGACGAAGTCGAAAAAACGTCATATAGACTTTTGACGTCTATATATATAGATATAGAATCTTGTCTTCCACGCAATTCAATTTGAGCGCGGGCAATAATTGTGCTTTTACCTGTACCTTTCCGCCCCAACAAAAATGTCGTATTGGATGAAAGTACGGAAGTCAGTACCGCATTACCCGGAAGAGGGTCGACGTAAAGTTTTTTGACTGGATCATCGCCAAGCTCGCCGTCGAATTCCTTCAACTCGGCTCGACGATACTGACGTAACGATTCCGCGATGCGTGCAAATTTTTCCGGTTTCACTATAAGTCCCTGTGTAGTGTTGGTTACATATTCCGCCGATACTCCCCCCCAACTTCGTAGAGAGCATGACTAATCTGCCCCAGCGAGTTGTACTTCACCGCCTCGATCAACTGCTCGAACACGTTGCGGCGGTCGCGAGCGGTGGTTTGCAGCACTTTCAAACTGTCTGACGCCAGCGCATTGCGCGCTTCGCCGTAGCGCTTCACGTTAGCGATCTGGGCACCCTTCTCTTCTTCGGTCGACCGAATCAACTCGATCTCGGTAGCAATCTCCCCGCCATGATCCTTCGGCAGGAACGTGTTCACGCCAATCAACGGCAGCGACCCATCGTGCTTCTTGTGCTCGTAGTACATCGACTCTTCCTGGATCTTGCCGCGCTGGTACATGGTGTCCATCGCGCCCAGCACGCCGCCGCGCTCGCTGATCGCCTCGAACTCCTTGTACACGGCCTCTTCCACCAGGTCGGTGAGGGTGTCGACGACGTAGCTGCCCTGCCACGGGTTTTCGTTGAAGTTGAGGCCGAGTTCCTTGTTGATGATCATCTGGATCGCCACCGCGCGGCGCACGCTTTCCTCGGTGGGCGTGGTGATGGCTTCGTCGTAGGCGTTGGTGTGCAGCGAGTTGCAATTGTCGAACAGCGCGTACATCGCCTGCAGCGTGGTGCGGATGTCGTTGAACTGGATTTCCTGCGCGTGCAGCGAGCGGCCTGAGGTCTGGATGTGGTACTTCATCATCTGGCTGCGGCTGCTGGCACCGTAGCGCTCGCGCATGGCGCGGGCCCAGATGCGGCGGGCGACGCGGCCGATCACGGTGTACTCCGGGTCCATGCCGTTGGAGAAGAAGAAGCTCAGGTTGGGCGCGAAGTCGTCCACCTTCATGCCGCGGGCGAGGTAGTACTCGACGATGGTGAAGCCGTTGCTGAGGGTGAAGGCGAGCTGGCTGATCGGGTTCGCGCCGGCTTCGGCGATGTGGTAACCGGAGATCGACACCGAGTAGAAGTTGCGCACCTTGTGGTCGACGAAGTACTGCTGGATGTCGCCCATCATGCGCAGCGCGAATTCGGTGCTGAAGATGCAGGTGTTCTGTGCCTGGTCTTCCTTCAGGATGTCGGCCTGCACGGTGCCGCGCACCTTGGTCAGCGTGTCGGCCTTGATGCGGGCATAGGTTTCCGCGTCGACCAGTTCGTCGCCACAGACGCCGAGCAGGCCCAGCCCCAGGCCGTCGTTACCCTTGGGCAGCTCGCCGTGGTACTGCGGGCGCGCCACGTTCTTGTACAGCTTGTCGATGGTCTGCTGCGCGGCGGCCCAGCGCTTGTCGTCTTCCTTCAGGTACTTCTCGACGTTCTGGTCGATGGCGGTGTTCATGAACATCGCCAGGATCATCGGCGC
>Ga0207705_10003923_pt1 | contig 11310 bp, 13 predicted proteins | sample KBSC13metaG_FD_184314 | JGI IMG/M metagenome (GOLD analysis project Ga0207705, IMG submission 184314) | Corn rhizosphere microbial communities from Kellogg Biological Station, Michigan, USA - KBS C1-3 metaG (SPAdes) (version 2) | ecosystem: Host-associated > Plants > Roots > Rhizosphere > Soil ...
GCGGGCGGTCTGCCAGTCGGCGAGATCGACGATCGGCGGGCGTCCGGACATGGGTCCTCCTTCGGTCACGTCGCCAGTGAAGACGTCGGCACCGACGAGAACTCATCGCTGGTGCTGTCCTTGACGATTAAATAACCGAGTAGTTAAATATGCGCGTGCTCACCCCGGACCAGCTCGACGTCGCCTTCACCGCTCTGGCCGACCCCACGCGCCGGGCCATCGTGTCGCGGCTGGCGCACGGCGACGCGACGGTGACCGAGCTCGCCGCGCCCTTCGCGATGTCGCTGCCCGCCATCTCCAAGCACCTGAAGGTGCTCGAGCGCAGCGGCCTCGTCAGCCGGTCGCGGCAGGCGCAGTTCCGCCCGTGCCACCTCGAACGGGAGCCGCTCGACGCCGCCCTCGACTGGATCGAGGAGTCCCGGCGCGTGTGGAACGCGCGCTTCGACAAGCTGGCCGCCCACCTGGAGTCCGTCCAGCGCGAGCAGCCCCGATGAGCTCCCGATGAGCTCCCGATGAGCACCGTCACGCACCGCCGGGTCTTCGCCGCGCCGCGGGAGCTCGTGTACCGGTGCATGGTCAGTCCCGAGCACCTCACGCAGTTCTGGGGTCCGGCGGGCATGAGCGCGCCGCTCGACGGGATCACGGTCGACCTCCGTCCCGGAGGAGTGTTCGAGACGGTCATGGTCGCCGACCGCGGCCCGGGCACGTACACGATGCACGCGGTCTTCGACGAGATCGTCGCTCCCGAGCGCCTCGCCTGGACCGAGACGACGAGCGGCATGCGCACCCTCGCCACCTTCACCGACCTCGGCGACGGCCGCACCGAGGTCGTCATCGAGCAGAGCAACGTCCCCGCGGCGATGCTCACGCCCGAGAACCAGCGGGGCTTCCTGTCCTCGCTCGACAAGCTCGAGGACCACCTCGCCCGCCTCGCTGGAGGAGACCTTTCATGACCGACTACCAGGCGCTTGTTGCCCCCACCCTTGACGGCCTCGCCGGTGTGCTCGCCGACGCGGATGAAGCCTGGGACAGGCCGTCGCTCTGCGAGCGCTGGCTCGTGCGGCACGTGGTCGCGCACGTGACGATGCCGGTGCGGCTGACCCCGGAGCAGTTCGGCGCCGAGATGGCAGCGGCACGGGGCGACTTCACGGTGCTGTCCGACACGGTGGCTCTCCGGGACGGGGACCTGCCCACCTCCGAGCTCCTGTCGCAGCTGCGCTCGCCAGAGTTGCACGCCTGGGAGCCACCCGGTGGCGGCGCCACCGGCGCCCTCACGCACGCCGTCATCCACTCCCTCGACATCACCTTGCCTCTCGAGCTCCCGCCCGCGGCGCCCCCCGCTGCCCTGGAGGCGGTGCTCACGCTGCTGGTCGACTCCCAGGGATCCTGGTTCGGCGTCGACCCGGCCGACGTGCCGACGGCCGGCGACCCCGGCCAGCGGGTCGCGCTGCTCGCCGGCCGGAGGCTCGTCCGTCCCGTCGGGTGACGCCGCGGCGGGTCTTTCGGCGCCCGGCCGTCAAGCCCCTCGATGACGCAGCTCGCGCCCGATGACCTCGACGACCCAGGCCACCGTGTCCGCGGCCTGCCGAGGGCTCAGCTCCCAGGTCCCGACGAGCCGCTCGTACGCCGACGGGATCGACAGGACGTCCAGGACCGCTGCGGCCCGGCGGGCGAGCGCCTTGTCGCGCGTCTCGGCCGACACGGCACGGAGCACCGCTTCGCGGCGCAGGCGGTCGGCCTCCCGTGCCGCTGGTCCGCCTGTGGGCTGGGGCCGCGAGGTGAACTTCGGCAGGGCGCGGAAGAACCGCCGCGCGAGGAGGGCGACGTCGTCGAGGGTCATGTCCTCGTAGGAGACTCCGGCCGCCGCGATGAGGCGCTGCATGACCGCGCCGTGCAGGTCCTCGGACGTCGTGAAGTGCCGGTAGACCGTGCGCTCGCCCACCTCTGCGCGCTCCGCCACCGCGCGGAACGTGAGCCCGGTCCAGTCCCAGTCGGCCTGCTCACGAGCGATCTCGGTGGCAGCGTCGAGGATGCGCTCGCGCGTCTCCTCCTGCTGGCGGCGGCGAGCGGGGCTGTCGTAGCGGCGTGACGGTGCTGTCATCGCGGCCCCCCTTGACGCTGGCGAAACAGTGGTGACAGGCTACTGCCGCGAATTGCTGAGTGTCGAGGAGTCGCATGACTGCACCTGCCGCGGGGACCGTCGAGATGACGATCCGCTTCCCGTACAAGAGATCCCTGGGGCCGGTGATCGGTGCCTTCATGACCGGGCTGGCCTCCCAGCAGATCCTCGGCATCCGCAACGGGGCGGAAGTCATGTGCCCCCCGCTGGAGTGGGACCCCAGGACCGGCAAGGAGCTGCAGCACGACGACCTCGTCGAGGTGGGCCCAGCCGGGACGGTCGTGTCCTGGACGTGGGTGCCGAAGCCGTCCGCGCAGCACCCCCTCGACAGGCCGTTCGCGTTGGCGCTCATCAAGCTGGACGGTGCCGACACCTCGCTGACCCACGCCGTGGACGCGGGCTCGCTCGACGCGATGTCGACCGGCATGCGCGTCGCGCCGCGCTGGAAGGCCGAGCGCCAGGGCCACATCACCGACATCGAGGCCTTCGTGCCGGGCGAGGAACCGCAGGGCCTCGACGACGTGCTGCCCGACGAACCCGTCGCGATGATGCCGTACAACGCGGAGATCCCCTACACGCTCCCGATCGCGGTCAACACCCTGCGCAACGCGGCCGCCCTCCGCGAGCACCGGCTCATCGGGCTGCGCTGCCCGGTCTGCAGCCGCACGTATGCCGGAGACCGGGCCTTCTGCCCGATCGACACGACGGCACTGACGGCCGAGCACGAGGTCGAGCTGCCGCAGACCGGCACGCTGACCAACTACACGATCATCACGCCGGTGCAGTACCCCGGCCAGACCGAGACCGAGCCCTTCGCCCGCTGCATGATCCTCGTCGACGACAGCGACCTGGTGCTCGGCTACCAGCCCGTCATCGACCTCCCGGTCGACCAGGTGCGCGTCGGTGTCCGCGTGCAGCTCGTCTGGGGCGACACCGACATCGACGGCTGGCAGCCCACCGGTGACCCCGACGTGGACGACCCCGACCTCGTGAACAGGATCTACTGATGGCCAGCTCTGACGACATCGCGATCATCGGCTGGGCCGTGTCCCCGATGGAGCGGCGCACCGCAAAGACCGAGCAGCAGATGCTCTTCGAGGTCGTGTCCGACGCCGTCGACCACGCCGGCATCACCCGGGCCGACGTCGACTTCACGGTCGCGGGCTCCTGCGACTACGTCGCCGGCCAGGCGTTCTCGTTCGTGCAGAACATCGACGCGGTGGGAGCCTGGCCCCCGAAGCGCGACAGCCACGTCGAGATGGACGGCGCGTGGGCGCTCTACGAGACCTGGATCCGCCTGCTGGCAGGCGACATCGACGTCGCCCTGGCTACGGGATCCGGTCGCTCAAGCACCGCCGACCCGGCGCTGATCTACCCGATGGAGATGGACCCGTTCTACCTGGCGCCGCTCGGTGCGGACGCGCTGAGCTTCAGCGCCCTGCAGGCACGGGCACTGCTCGACGCCGGTAAGGTCACCGAGCGCCAGATGGCCGAGATCGCCTTGCGCTCCAGGACCTCCGCCAAGGACAACCCGCACACCCAGGTGTCGGGCGAGTTCGACCTCGACGAGGCGCTGGCGACCGACTACGTCCGTGCTCCGCTGCGCAAGCACGATCTCCCTCCGATCACCGACGGCGCGGCCTGCGTCGTCATCGCGCGCGCTGACAAGGCGCGCGAGATCTGCCAGAACCCGGTGTGGATCAAGGGCTTCGCGCACTACAGCGAGCTGCACAACCCCGGGATGCGCGACCTCCTGACGTCGCCGTCCACGACGCTCGCCGCCAAGGCCGCCGGCCTCGACGAGGCCCCCGTCGACTTCGCCGAGCTGCAGGTCGCCTTCAGCCACGAGGAGGTGATCCTGCGGGAGGCCCTGGGGCTCGAGGACGACACGCCCGTCAACCGCTCGGGCGGACCGCTGGCGGCCAACCCCGTCATGGCCAGCGGCCTCGTCCGCATTGCCGAGTCGGCCCGTCAGATCCGCGAGGGGCAGGGCCGACGTGGCGTCGCCCACGCCACCTCCGGACCGTGCCTGCAGCAGAACCTGGTCTGCGTCCTCGAGGGAGATGAGCGATGAGCCACCAGCCCTGTGCCGTCGTCGGCGTCGGCCAGACCCACCACAAGACGCGCCGCTGGGACGTCTCGCTCGGGGGGCTCGTCCGCGAGGCGGCGAGCCGCGCGCTCGAGGACGCGCAGATGGACTGGTCGGACATCGACGCCGTCGTCCTCGGCAAGGCCCCCGACCTCTTCGAGGGCGTCATGAAGCCCGAGCTCTACCTCACCGATGCCCTCGGCGCGCACGGCAAGCCGATGTTTCGCGTGCACACCGCTGGTTCCGTCGGCGCGACGACCGGCATCGTCGCGGCGCACCACGTCGAGACCGGGCGGCACAAGCGGGTGCTCGCGGTGGCCTACCAGAAGCAGTCCGAGGGCAACGCGCAGTTCGCGCTCGGCTCGGGTCGTGGTGGCTCGCTCGGTGCGGGTGGCGCCTTCGCCCCGTACATGCGGTCCTACATCGCCCGGAGCGGCTCGCCGCTCGACATCGGTCCGATGGTCGCCGTGAAGGACCGGCTCAACGCCCTCAAGAACCCCTACGCCCACCTGAAGCTCGCCGACATCTCCCTGGAGAAGGTCAAGGAGAGCCAGATGATGTGGGAGCCGGTGCGCTACCTCGAGTCGTGCCCGTCCTCCGACGGCGCCTGCGCGGTGGTCCTCACCGACGAGGAGGGCGGCAAGGCTGCCGCTGCCGACGGGCGCCCGCCGGCCTGGATCCTGGGCACCGCCGTCCGCTCCGAGCCGTCGACGTTCCCGGGTCGTGACCCGGTCACGCCGCAGGGTGCGTTCGACTGCGCGGACGACCTCTACAAGCAGGCGGGCATCACGAACCCGCGCGAGCAGCTCGACTGCGCGGAGCTCTACGTGCCGTTCAGCTGGTACGAGCCCATGTGGCTCGAGGCGCACCGCATCGCCGAGAAGGGCGCGGGCTGGAAGATGGTCGAGAGCGGCGAAACGGCCCTCGACGGCGACTTCCCGGTCAACATGTCGGGCGGTGTCCTGTCCTCCAACCCCATCGGTGCCTCCGGCCTGCTCCGCCTCGCCGAGGCCGCGCTGCAGGTCCGCGGGATGGCGGGGGAGCACCAGATCGACGGTGCGAAGGTCGCCCTCGGGCAGGCCTACGGCGCGGCGGCGCAGTACTTCTCCATGTGGGTCGTGGCCAACAGCCTCGACCCGTTCGGCCGCTAGGACCTGGCGAGGGTGTCGCGCCAGGCGTCGATGCCGCTCCACGCCGGCTGCCACCCGAGCTCGGTCCGGGCCCGGGTGGTGTCCATGACCGCCGGGGTGGCGAGCGCCTCGACCCACTGCGCGTAGCTCGGTAGGCCGGGAACGCGCGACAGCAGCCGCATGGCGCCGTGCGACGGACGGGCCGGCAGCGTGATGACGGGGAAGAGCCCCGCCGCGCGTGCCAGCTCCGGCACCGTGGGGACGCCGTCACCTGCGATGTTGTAGGCGCCGGGCGGCCCAGCCGCGACCACGCACTGCAGCAGTGCCGTGCCGACGTCGTCCTCGTGGATCAGCTGCACCGGGAGGTCGGGCACGACGACGGGCAGCGGCACCGGCGACCGGCGGAGCAGGAGCCCCTCGACGAGACGCCCCGCGCGGCCCGGCAGCTTGCCCCCGACCGCGTGGGGACCGACGACGATCGGCGGGCGCAGCAGGTACAGGCCGAGCTCGGGGTGCTGTCGTGCCTCGTCGGCGAGCCGCTCCTCGAGCTCGGCCTTCTCCTGCGCGTAGAACAGCCGGTCGGCAGGCCGCACCGGCCAGTCCTCCGTCATGCCCAGGGGGTTGTCGCGGTGGAAGCCGTACGCCGCGATGGAGCTCGCGTAGACGAAGCGCTTCACGCCGGCCGCGGCGGCGGCGCGGAACGCGTTGAGCGTCCCCTCGATGTTGATGGCGCGCGTCGTCTCCTCGGCGCCCCCTGCGATGAGGAACGCCAGGTGGACCACGGCATCGGCCCCCGCGAAGGCCCGGCGCAGTGCGTCCTCGTCCCGGACGTCGCCCTGCTGGTAGCGGAGCTTCGACCAGCCGGCGGCCTCCGGGTCGAACGGGCGGCGGGCGATGCCCACGACCTTCGAGACGCGGTCGTCGCGCTCGAGGAGCGGGAGCAGCCCGTGGCCGAAGGTGCCCGTGGGTCCGGTGACGGCGACGGTGAGCGGCATGGTTGCTGCCTACCCACCTGCGGGGTGGCTCGTCACCCCGTTCAGCGAGATCCGGAAGCTGTCTGTCCCTCCTGATGCGTCGGGCACGGATCGCAGGTAGTAGTCCTGACCGTCGCGGTCGTCGGACAGCGTGAGGTTCGTGAAGTACGCCGTCGCGACCGCATCCCGGCCGGACGGGTCGGACTCGTAGGCCACCAGCTTCACGTCGACGACGCCGCTCGTGCCTGGCAGTGAGATGCCTGCGGACAGCGGTCCGCTGTTGCCCCAGCTCTGCGTGAACGGCGCGTCCCGGTCGTAGGCGAGCGTGGACACGAGCGCGTAGCCGTCGTTGCCGCCGTCCTTGTCGACCCAGACCTCGAAGCGGTTCTCGTCCGTCGTACCCGGGTCGTGGTCGCGCACGATCCGGGCGTACTCGAGCCGGACCCGGGCCGTGCCTGCGAGCCGGCTGGTCCCGCCACCGGTCTGCGTGCTGCGGTAGCCGAGGGCCTGGATGACCAGGTCCAGCGGCGCGTCCTGGGTCAGCAGCTCGCCGTGGTTGCTGGCGACGAGGTCGAAGGACGCGCCTGTCACGTAAGGGGACTCGGCCGGGACCACGCCGTCGAACCCGTGCTTCACACCGTCGCCGGTGAAGTCGTACCGCAGGAACTGCCCGTAGCTGGGGTCACCGCCGATGGCGGTGTAGGACTCGCCGGGCTTCTCCGCGTAGCCCATCTTCGTGAGGAACACCGATCCTGGGCGCAGGTCGCCGCCGCTGGCGTTCCAGACGCCGAAGCCCCCGAGCGTGCCGGGCACCCAGCCCTCCCACGTGCCGTGGTTCGGTGTGCCGAGCATGACCAGGTCGTCGACCCGCGCGGCCCAGTCGGTGCGGATGTCGGCGGTGCCGTCGCCGTGCCAGCCCGTGCTGTCGAAGCGGTCGACGTCGGCCCCCGGGTGCTCGATGAGGAAGCGCGCGACGAGGCCGCCCATCGAGTGGGCGACGATGTCGACGTGCTGGGTCGGCGGGTAGCCGTCGGCGACGAGCGCGGCCTGGATCTTGTCCTGCACCTGCCGCGCGATGGCCGGGATGTGCTCGCCCCTCGACGGCCGGTAGCTGAGCGCCTGGGTCCCGGCGGTGCTCCGGTCGAAGTCCAGCACCGGAAGTCCCTGCGCCCGCAGCTTGGCGATCATCGGTGCCCAGGACGACGCCGAACCGGCCCAGCCGTGGAGCAGCACGATCGGGTACCGGCCCGTGCCGGCCGCCGCGCGCAGGGGCACCAGGCAACAGGCCAGCAGCAGGGCGAGGGCGAGGCCGGTACGGGCGCGCATCGGGCTCCTCCGGGGCCGAACACAGACGAACACGGACGAACCGGACCGTACGCCGCTTGACGCCTGTCCCGGGGCCGATGTTCACAGGTCCGTGACAGGTCCGTCCCAGGAACCTGCGCGACGCTGACGGTGTGGATGACAACAAGCTCAGCAAAGGCCGGATGCTCGCGCTCGTCGCGGCAGGCGTCGTCGCGGGTGGTGTGCTCGCCGGAACCGTCGGGGCGAACGCGATCGGTGCGGGCCCCTCGCCGGGCCCGAGTGCCCGGCCGGCCGACCCGGACCCGGGCGGCCCGGGCACGCCGCGGCGGTCCGACGAGACACCGCTCACCGGCGACACCGCCGACAAGGTGAAGGCGGCGGTGCTGGCGAAGTACCCCGGCGCCACCTTCGTGCGCGTCGAGACCGACAGCGACGGCGCCTACGAGGCGCACATCATGACCAAGGACGGCAAGCCCGTCACGGTCGAGGTGGGCAAGGACTTCACGGTCACCGGTGAGGAGAAGCGCGGCCCTGGCGGCCCGCGTGGCCCGCGCGGCATGCCGGGTGGACCCGGCGGCCCGGGCGGCCTCGGCGGCCGGCACGGCGGTCCGCACGGCACACCGCTCACCGGGGACACCCTCGCGAAGGTGAAGGCGGCCATCGAGGCGAAGTACCCGGGCGCGACCGTCGACGACGCGGAGACCGGCGACGACGGGGCGGCCTACGAGGCGCACATCACCAAGCAGGACGGCACCCACGCCGCCGTCGAGCTCGACAAGGCCTTCACCGTCACCGGCGAGGAGAAGCACGGGCCCCGTTAGCCGAAGGCTGCCTTGAAGTCCTCGACCCACGCGGGGTCCATGAGCTTGCCGATGAGGTAGCTGTGGGCCTCGAGCCCGTCGCGCTCGGCGAGCTTGCCGCGCCACCAGTCGTCGACGACCGGGCGCAACTGCTGCGGGACGCCGATGACGACGTCGTCGAGCACCGTCACGTGCCGACCCGGGCCGAGGGCTGCTGCGACCTCGAGGAACGTGGGCCAGTCCTCGGGCCGGTGCTGCAGCATCGGCCCGAAGAACGCCCGCGCGTCGTCGATCAGGACGACCGAGTCGTCCCAGGACGGGTGTCGCGCGATCGCGGCGAGCTCCTCGAGCACCGGGCACTCGCGGATGTGGGACGGCGTGTCGCCGGCGCCGAATGTGCCGCCGTGCCCGTCGAGCCAGTAGAGCGCCGGCCCCGGCACCTCGGCGAGGAGGCCCGGGAGCACCTCGGGCGAGTAGCCCTCGACGAGGTGGATGGAGTCGCGGCCGGCCGTGTTCGCGCGCGCCTGCGCGAAGATCTCCGGCTTCAGCTCGACCGACCACACCTCGTCGACGAGGTCGGCCAGCATGAGCGCTGACCCGCCGAGGTAGGTGCCGGTCTCGACGGCGTAGCGGAGACCGGCGGCCCGCGCGAGCGCGGTCGCGAGGTCGAGCGGGATGCCGAAGGTCACGGAACCCATCAGCTCATGACTCTCTCGACGCGACGGTCGGGCACGAACCACACGACCGCCACGAGGATGTAGAAGCCGATGCCGATCCAGCGGTCGATGAAGGTCGTGGCGATGCCGGCCAGGTAGAGGACGGGTGACAGCTTGCCCTTCCAGTCCCTGCCGAGCGCGCGGGCGAGGACGGAGTCGGGTCCGTGGCCGCGCAGGATCAGCGTCTGCAGGACGTAGTAGGCGATCGCCGCGGCGAGCAGCGTGATGCCGTAGACGGCGGTCGGCACCGTCGCCCAGTGGTGCTCGCCCATCCAGTCGGTCGTGAAGGGCACGAGCGACAGCCAGAACAGCAGGTGCAGGTTGGCCCAGAGCACGCCGCCGGACACGTGGTCGGTCGCCTGCAGCATGTGGTGGTGGTTGTTCCAGTAGATGCCGAGGTAGACGAAGCTCAGCAGGTACGTGAACAGCCGCGGCAGCACGTGCTGCAGGTCGGCCCAGTCCGTGCCGTCCGGGACCTTCAGCTCGAGCACCATGATGGTGATGAGGATGGCGATGACGCCGTCGCTGAACGCTTCCATCCGCCCCGTCGTCATGCAGGGCAGGCTATCTACAGCCCCGCGGGCCAGGCGCCGTTCGTGAGGCGGACGGCGTAGAAGCCGGAGTCGCCGTCGGCGTACCAGACGCTCTTGTTCCGCAGGTCGAAGCTCGGCGCGGACATCGCGAACGACCCGCTCTTCATCGGCAGGGTGTTCGGCGCCGGCTTGTTGAAGTACGCCACCTCACGCGGGTGGTACGGGTCGGCGATGTTGAAGACGCGCAGGCCGCTCACGATGAAGGAACAGGCCACGATCGTCGGGTCGGTGGCGCGCGGGACCGCGCAGTAGTGCGCGGCGTAGCCCTGGACCGGGTAGGGGGCGCCGGGGTCGCTCGACTCGTCGGTCGCGCGGGCCGCCGGGTTGTTGACCTGCAGGCGCATGTTGCCGGTGATGAACGGCTTCTTCTCGTTGTCGATGTTGATCATCCGGGCGGCGCCGACGGCCGACGTGGGTGCGGTCGACGTGCCCTTGGAGTACTCGTCGAACTCAACCAGGTACTTGTGACCCTTGATGGTGACCGGGATGGAGTTCTGCGGGATCGACACCGACGGCCAGGTCAGGTGGGAGACCGTCGAGACGACCGGGTTCGCGACGCGGCGCTGCACCTGCGACACGTCGAGGATGGTCAGGCCCGGGTCGGAGCCCAGGTCGGCGCCGTAGAGCCGGGTGCCCGTCGCGTTGAGCGACATGCCGTGGAAGGTGTAGCTGAACGAGTGCCAGACGATGGACGGCAGTCGCGGGTTGCTGACGTCGATCGCGGTGACGCCCGGGCCGGCCGTCGTGGAGATCCAGAGCGTCCGGCCGTCGGGCGAGAAGCCGGACTCGTGGCCGAGGATCCCGAGTGGCGTCGTGGACTGCAGCACCGGGTGCCGGCAGTCGTTGGAGACGTCGTAGACGTCGACGATGCCGGGGGCCGTGGCCGGGGAGCCCATGCCGGCCGCGAGCAACCCGCGCAGCGGGTTGAGCGCCAGCGATTCGTGCGGGCTGTCCATGGCGGGCGTGACGAGACGGTCGGTCTCGATCGGCCGCGCCGGGTCGCTCATGTCGAGGACGTGGACGCCGCCGGTGTCGCCGTCGTGGGCCAGGGACGTCGGGAACAGCAGCGTCCCGTCGTAGAAGGCGCAGACCCGCCCGGTGCGGTCGGTGTAGCGGAAGGTCTTGAAGCCGCCGGTCGTGCCGATGTGGCTCACCTGGACGGCGTTGCACAGGTAGCCCTTCGCGGCGCGGCCGCTGGTGTAGTCAGCGCTCGGCACCCGGCCCTGCACGGGGCCCTCGGGCAGCGAACCCGGCCCGCAGTGCGCCTTCGGTGAGGCTGCCGGGATGGCCGAGGGCGGCGCGCTGGCCGCCTTGCTGCTGTGGGCGTGCGTCGCGAGCCACGCGGCGAGGCTGGGCACCGCCGGGGCGGGGGACGCGGACGCGAGTCCGACGCCCAGGGCGACGGCGGCGCCCGCGCCCAGGAGCAGGGCGCGGCGGGGACGGAGCAGCACGGGGGGTCCTTCGGTTCAGGGGGCTTGCGGACGTGCTTCGACACCGTTCCGCTGACTCCTTCAACGACCTGCCCCGCCCCGGGTGACGGATGTGAACGGCGGTTTGCAAGATTGTGGAGAACCCCACGAGAGG
>Ga0207705_10003926_pt1 | contig 11304 bp, 6 predicted proteins | sample KBSC13metaG_FD_184314 | JGI IMG/M metagenome (GOLD analysis project Ga0207705, IMG submission 184314) | Corn rhizosphere microbial communities from Kellogg Biological Station, Michigan, USA - KBS C1-3 metaG (SPAdes) (version 2) | ecosystem: Host-associated > Plants > Roots > Rhizosphere > Soil ...
TCTCGACGGCTCGACATCATTCATCATCAAGACCGTTGAGAACTCTCCGGCCGGGTCGAAGTGGGCGATCGGAACGGAGGTAAATCTGGTCAATAGGCTTCAAGATCGCTTCCCCGACAAGGACATTCGATTACTCGCTCCTGACCTGTGCATGTGCGCAACAATGTACCGGATCGCTCCTCAAAACCTCGTCTGGGCAATGGAGAATCTGGTCGCCGGTAAGGTGGTCAACGAGATAGTTGTGGATGACGAGACAAAGCACTGGGCCAAGACAGCTCTCTCACGCATGATCGCCCTGACGGAGGGAAGTTAAGGAGACCTCATGAGTGACAAAGTATTTTCTGCACAGTCGAGGCAGACGTGTCGGGAGCTGATGACCAAGAGCGTCCGCACTGCGACGCGTGATGCGTCCCTGCAAGATGTCGCCTTGATGATGCGTGATGGTGACATGGGTGCGGTGCCGATCGTCGACGATGGCAAACTCGTCGGCATAGTTACGGATAGAGACATCGTTGTTCGATCCGTTTCCGCCGGAGCGGGTGCGGATACGCCGGTGAGCGGCGCAATGACCTCTGAGCTCTTTACCGTGAGGCCTGACGATTTCGCATTTCAGGCCGTTCGCCTCATGGGCGAAAAGCAGGTCCGCCGGGTACCTGTCGTGAACGACGATGGGTCGCTCGCGGGCATCATCGCAATGGCCGACATCGCTCTTGAGATGGAGGATGAGCGGGAGATCGCCGAAACGATCGAGGAGATATCCTCCGGCCCCGGTTTTTGGGAGAAGCAATAGTGCTCCGCCCCGCGATCCTCGTTGCCCTGACCTTCTGTCTCGCCGCCGTCTCCCTTGGGCAATCAGGCTCGATCGCCGCAACGGGTAAGTTCAACGGACAGGAATACAGCAATCCAAAGCTCGGATTCTCCATACTTGTGCCTGGCGGATGGACCTTTTACGACTCCAGGCAGAATAGAGCTGCCGTCGAGCAAAATGTGCGAATCGCTGCGGCGAGCGGTGACCAACATCTCCTCGCGTCCTCGCAAAATACAGAGGTGCTCTTCCAGGCAGTGCCTCCCGCATTCGATGGGCAGGAGAAGCAGGCCATCCTGTCTGTCGGCGTGGAGAAAATAGGCAAGCAGATCACCGCAAACGCTTATGCTTCGCTCAACCGCTCTCTCGTCCTCGGGCAATCCGGGGCTCGGCTCACCAGAGATCTCTATACGGAGGTGCTGCCGGGCGGGCCCGTCCTCGTCGGATTTGAAGTGGAGGGCGCTCGGCAAGGGAACCACTACCAACAGCGGTATCTGATTACGATCAGGCACGACGTGGCCATCTTTATTGTCGCCACCTTCTATGACGATCGGCAGAAGAGCTTTATTGACGCGAGTCTCAGGACAATAAAATTCGCTAGGTAGCGTTCACACCAGCGGAGCCTCGGCGAGTTCCTCAAGAATGTGGAGCGGCGATTCTTTTGGGGCAACGAGAGCAGAGAAAGGAACAATAAAGGTCTGTTCGAGTGCGAGCCGCCCGGATAGAACTGAATGAGGCACACCGTCGGTGTATACCGCCCATGCCGTCATTGGCGGAAACTTAACGAGCGTCTTCTCGGTCGATGCTTGATAGTCCTTATCCTCCTTCAGACTATCGTGAAACCGCAGCATGAACTCGTCGTACGCTGACCGGTCGGGGACCGGAAGACCTAGCTGGTTGAGCAGGCCAGTGACCTTGCGCCTGACTGACCCATTCGCCGCTTTCTTCAGCCCTGCAGCCTCAGCACGCTCTGCTGCAAGGACGCGAAAACGGCCGCCGATCCGCCACACCCGCTCTTCCTCCGCATTTATGTTTAAGAAGAACCTGAGTATTCGCCCGCCGTGCACGGGACGGGTCGGAAAAGCGTCAACGTGCAAAAGTTCATTGCGTTTGTGGAGGGGCAGATCGCGCCCGGCCTCTTCTATCGGGCGAAAGCTGGCGTAGTCGAGTGTCCATTTACCTTGGTAAGGACCCAGAAATCCGCCGAGGAACTCCGCTGCGGAGGCCGAGAACCGTTCCATTATGCGGGCGAGCCGTGCCTTAGCCGCAGCGGGAGCGCTGCCCGCTCCGCGAATGGCGTGGGTCGCAGGGCGGTACGAGATGTTCTTGTGAACGCGCGTATTGGCCTGCTCGACGCCACGCAGCCACATAATGTCCTGCTCCGGAGTATCGAAGGGGATCTCGCTCCAAAAGAGAATGTCTCCCTGCTCGAGGGCCCGGCATGCTTCTGGTCCGGTCGGGGCGCCAGCTTGGATCGTGACGAGGCTCATATTATGAAGCTTGCATCTTTACACACCGTCCAACAGAATGGGAAGTACAGTAAACTCCTGTGGCAAAGTCAATGAATCGCCATTTCCAGTTCGTCGGCTCGTCAAAGGACGTGCGCTCGGGTCAGCTTTGGTACCCGGCTGCCGACGTGTTTCAAACACCCGAGGGCTGGGTGGTAAAGGTGGAGCTGGCTGGCGTATCGGCCGAGGACATAGAGATCGACATTCAGGGTAATGTCCTTTACATCGCGGGAAGCAGAAAAGACCGATCATGTAGCGCGGGGGCTACATATCATCAAATGGAGATCACCTACAGCAGGTTTGAAAAAACGCTGAAGTTCCCCGCAACTATCGACGGAGCACGCGTCGAGCACAATTTCGAGGACGGACTGCTGCTGATCCAGCTCACGAAGGTATAACGCATGGCTGACGACCTTTTACCAGAGATCGACCAAACGCAGGACATAGAGATCCCCGTACTGCCCCTGCAAAACACTACGCTTTTTCCCGAGACGGTGGTGCCGCTCGCGGTCGGCCGTGACCGCTCAACGCGTGCTGTCGAGGCATCACTCGCCACCCAGGAAAAACTGCTTGCCTGTATAACTACAAGAAATGACAGCGTCACAGGCGACGACGCAACACCTGACGATCTCTACAAGATCGGCACGATCGTGAACGTAAAGCGAATGATGCGTAATGACGGCATCATGCAGCTGATCGTGCAGGGGATGGACCGCTTTGAGATCTCGGAGTGGCAGACTGAGCAACCGTTCCTGAAGGCTAAGATCAGGGTCCTGCCGCCGCTGCGACGGGTTGATGACGAGGAGATCGAGGCCCTCAAGCGAAACATCCAGGGGATGATCCAGGAGGCCCTTGCCCTCCTGCCGCAGGTGCCGCCCGAGATCCGGGTCGCCGTTACATCTCAGAACGATCCGGTTCAGCTCGCGTATTTCATGGCGTCGGTCCTCGACCTCGGGACCGAGACAGAGCAGAAAATGCTCGAGTCCTCAACTGTCGACGGATTGCTGACGCTCACGCACGCCTCGCTTGCCCGCGAGCTTGAGATCATGCAGATCCGCTCTAAGATCGCCAGCGAAGCTCAGCAGGAGATGGACAAGTCCCAGCGGGACTACGTCCTTCGCCAGCAGATGAAGGCGATCCAGAAGGAACTTGGTGACGACGAATCCGGCGAAAGGGCTGAGGCCGAGCAGCTCCGCGAGCGCCTCGAGAAGGCCGATCTTCCGGACGACGTGCGAAAGGAGGCCGACCGCGAGCTTCGCCGTATGGAGGCTTTACCGCAGTCTGCGCCGGACTTTCACGTCATCCGGACCTATCTTGAGTATGTCCTCGACCTGCCATGGCGAAAGTCGAGCGACGAGAAGCTGGACCTTAACGAAGCTCGCAAAGTACTCGATGAGGATCATTACGGCCTCGAGGACATCAAGGAGCGCATCCTCGAATCACTGGCAGTCGTAAAACTCCGTCCCGACAGCAAGAGCCCCATCATTCTATTCGTCGGCCCTCCGGGCGTGGGCAAAACGAGCCTGGGCCGCTCCATCGCCCGTGCCTTGGGCCGTGAGTTCGAGCGTCTTAGCTTAGGGGGAATGCGAGACGAGGCGGAGCTTCGCGGCCATCGCCGGACGTACATCGGAGCGATGCCCGGACGCATCATCCAGGCGCTTCGACGCGTAGGCGTTAACAATCCCGTCATGATGCTCGATGAGGTGGACAAGCTTGGAGCCGATTTCCGCGGCGACCCTGCATCTGCCTTGCTCGAGATCCTTGATCCCGCACAGAACAATACATTTAGAGATAATTACCTGGATCTGCCGTTCGATCTTTCGAAGGTATTCTTTATTGCCACAGCTAACCAGCTTGGCCCGATCCCTATGCCGCTCCGGGATCGAATGGAGATAATTCAGCTTGCCGGCTATAGCGACCGTGAAAAGCTGAATATCGCCAAAGAGTACCTCATCCCGCGACAGATCAGGGAGAACGGTTTGACCCCGGATCAGCTCGAGATCAGAGATGATGCTGTCAACCTCTTGACCGCCCGCTACACACGCGAGGCCGGGGTGAGGCAGCTCGAACGTACGATCGGGAACCTGGCCCGAAAGGTCGCTCTCAAGGTTGCGCAGGGATCCACGGATAAGACCACGATCTCGGCAAGCGACATTAAGGGATACATCGGTGCTCCAAGATTCTATCCCGAGGAGGCTCGGCAGGAACTGCCTCCTGGAGTGGCCACTGGAATGGCCTGGACCGAGATGGGCGGAGAGGTGCTGTTCATCGAGGCCACTCTTCTTCCCGGCGGAGCCGGCCTTACGCTGACAGGACAGCTCGGTGAGGTGATGAAGGAGTCAGCTCAGGCCGCGAGAAGCTACCTGTGGGCACATGCGACGGAATTAGGCATAGATCCTGAGGTGCTCAAAAACAACGGGGTCCATCTCCACGTGCCCGCTGGTGCCATCCCCAAGGACGGGCCCTCCGCGGGTGTGACAATGGCTTCGGCATTGGCATCCCTCTACACCGGACGCCGCGTTCGCCCGGACACTGCAATGACGGGCGAGATCACCCTGTCAGGATTGGTTTTCCCTGTCGGGGGCATCAAGGAAAAGGTCCTCGCCGCACATCGTGCCGGCATCCGCCGGATCATCCTGCCTCAACGAAACGAAGCCGATATCGAAGAGATCCCCAGCGACGTCCGCGCTGAGCTCGAGATCATTCCAGCAACCTGGATAAGCGACGTTCTCAAGGCTGCCCTCGAGGAAACTCCTCGCCCGGGCTCCGTCCCGGATTATCGCCCACCGACGGGACAGCCCTCCCCGACCGAACCGGAACACCCAGGTATCGCATAGGTAGGGACCGTAAACAGCACAGTGTAGCCCCCGCGACGAGTGCGTGGGGCTTGGCTTCTATTGGACCAGCAGGCAACGAATGAACTGAAGGGCGATCGGCTTACCGGTCGCCCTATTCTTTTTGGAATCGCGCGAAAATTCTGATGTTGGTAGCTTACAGCGTGAAGTTGGCCTTGAATTCCAGGTCAAATGGGGCTACTATCCTCAGACATAATCCGAAAACAAGTCAAGGCCTACCACCCTAGACGTTAGTTGGCTCGGCCAACACTAAACAAGGCGGGGTTTTCGCTGAATATTCAACTATTCCGGAGTGTATCTATGTCCGTAAGATCAAGATTTGTCCTCGCCCTTTCGTTTGCACTTCTAGCTGCGGCTTTTGCACTGTCCGCGTTCATCCCGACGAGCCGCGTCGCGAACGCACAGGTGTCAACGGGTGCCGCGGCCGATCGCTCGACAGCTCAGTTGCGTTCGCCCTTCTTCAGTGATCTTACGGCAAAGGAGAACGACTTCTTCTACAACAGCCTGCTTACTAACTACAAGGAGCGGTACGTGCCCTCCGGCTCGTCAGCGGGACACTTCCGTACGGCCCAGAAGGGTGGCAAGTCGACTCTTGCGAGCCCCCGCAGTGTGCCACAGACAAAGACGGTACCGACCTCGATCGCCATCCTAAAAGGCGAGATCAAGGGTGATCCGTCTGTAGACAGAGTCCAACAGCAAAGACAGACGAAGCCCGACGTAGCTCAGATGGTGGGCCCATTCTCACAGGATGGCGATCTGAGGTCCCTGCCCTACATCCCTGCACGCGAGGAAAACGACGAAGTTCGCCTGATGCGTCATCGGCCCGAGGAGTTATTAAAGAATAATGCTTTGGCGCCCTCGACGTCGGATCCCTTGCAGCCATATAAGGCGCCGGATGTTGCTCCGTCAATGCCTGCTCCTGCCCAGACCTTCGCAGGTCTCACATCTGCTCAGGCGTGCGGCAGCTGTTTGCCGCCCGACACTGATGGAGATGTAGGGCCAAATCACTACATTCAATCGGTCAACTCATCAATTGCGATCTACAGCAAGACGGGCACAGTCTTGTCCGGCCCGACGACATACAACTCGTTCTTCTCAGCGATGGGAGCGTCGACCCCGTGCGGGGCAAATCTCAATGATGGCGACGGCGTCGTTTTTTACGACCACATGGCTGACCGCTGGATCGTTAGTGACTTTGCATTCTCTGCATTCCCGGGCCCCGGACCTTTCTATCAGTGCATCGGTGTCTCCAAGACCAGCAATCCAGTGAGCGGAGGATGGTGGCTGTATGCTGTGCAAGTCGATCCTGCGAACTCTGGCTACATCGGCGATTACCCGAAGTTCGGCATGTGGCCTGACGCTTACTACATGACCGTGAACCTTTTCTCCGGTCTGACGACGGCCACTGAGACCTTTAACGGAGTTAGGGTTTTCGCCTTCAACAGGGCGGCGATGATCAATGGCGGTCCAGCGAGCACGATAGCCTTCTCGGTCCTCCCCGCAGATCTCGGAGACCAGTACAGCCTTGTTCCGGCCAGCTTCCGGACAGGAACGCCACCGCCGGCAGGACAGCCCGAGTGGCTGCTCAGCGTAAACAGCTCCGCCACGTCTGGTACCGTAGAAAATCAAGTATTCGCCCGACGATTTCATGTTGATTTCGTCAATCCCGCGAATTCGACCTTTGGCGTTGGAGCAAGCCATGCGCCTGACGGGATCATAGGGGTTGCAGGTTTCGTTGACGCCTTCACGACGACCACCTCCATCGTGCCAAACGGTACCGCCACCGCGACCCAGGCTCTGGATACACTTGGGGACAAGCTAATGTACCCCTTGATCTATCAGAATCGGGGCGGTGTAGAGTCACTGTTTGCGGACCAATCGGTGAATAACAATCAGAATGGCACTGGTCCGGTGAGTGTACGGTGGTACCAGTTCAATGTTACAGGCAACAGCATCCCGGCCGCTCCTGTTCAACAGCAGACCTTCAACAACACTGCTGACGGGCTGTGGCGGTGGATGCCGAGCCTAAATGTTGACAATCAGGGCAATCTCGCCGTGGGCTATACCACATCGAGTACGACTCTGAACCCAGAGATAAGGTACGCCGGTCGTTTGGCTACAGATCCTTCCAACGACCTTTCGCAGGGTGAAGCGACACTGGTCACAGCCGGTGGCCACCAGACGAGCACCTCCGGTAGATGGGGCGACTACAGCACGATGTTTGTCGACCCGTCTGATGGTTGCACCTTCTACCACACGAATGAGTATTACACTGCAACCTCGTCGGCGGCGTGGGCGACACGAGTAGGCTCTTTCTCTTTTCCTGGGTGCACTCCTCCCTCACAGGGCACCGCTCATTTCAGCATCACAAACTGCAACTCCGCGGTGGCAATAAACGGCGCAAGCGTCTCGATCGACGGCTATCCGTACGGAGGCACTCTGTCGACCGGGTTCTTTGACGCCCAGTTCCTCGCGGCTGGATCGCACACGTACTCTGTTACTAAGGCAGGAAATTCGACCGCGACCGGCAACTTCACGATATTAAACGCGCAAACGACCAACGTAAGCGCATGTATCGCTAGCGGCACGGCACACTTTATAGTGACGGATGCGGGCACATCGCAGCCGTTGAGCGGGGCATCCGTCACAGTGGACGGCTCGGCCCTCGGGACGACGGATGCGAGCGGCTTCTTTGATACCGATGCCTCAGCCGGTTCCCACACCTATCAGGTGAGCAAATCGGGTTACAGCAACGGCTCAGGTAATTTCAGCATCACCCTCGGTCAGGTGACGAATGTACCTGTGGCTCTCAACGGCGTTGCCACTTTGTCAGCCACAAAGGTAGCGGACACCGCCGCCGTTTTGGCAGGCCAGTCGATCGGGTACAAGGTGACGATCTCCGACACCGGGACGGCCGCCGCGACAGGTTTGGGCTTCTCGGACCCGTTGCCAGGAGGTGCGGGAGCTAGCTGGGCGATAGACAACGCCAACAGCGATGCCGGTTGGTCGATCACGGGGGCGGCACCGAACCAGAGTCTCGCATACAGCGGCAGCACGCTTGCAGCCGGAGCTTCGAAGAAGGTACATGTTACGAGCTCGACCAACTCCTCCTGCGTAGCCGGAGTTGTGCTGAACAACACTGCTACCGTAACCGCAACGAACGCCAGCCAGGCGCAAGCGTCCGCCAGCATCTCAGTCGCCTGCGCTCCCGTTTCAGCAGGGCCGATCACTGTTACTGCTTCTGCGGGCACCCCTGGACCCACTGATTACCCAACGCTGAAGGCGGCATTTGACGCGATAAATGCCGGGACGCATCAGGGCTCGATCAACGTTTGGGTCTTTGGCAACACGACGGAAACAGCGTCCGCGTCGCTGAGTGCGAGCGGCACGGGGTCTTCCTCCTATACGTCGATTCTCATAGCAGCCTCGGGCGGGGCTCGCACTATAACCGGGGCGATCGCGGCGGGCAGCCCGCTCATCGATCTGAACGGCGCCGACAACGTCACGATAAACGGAGCCAATTCTGGCGGGACAACTTTGACGCTCGCCAACACGACAGCCTCGGCGACTGCAGGAACCAGCACGATCAGGTTCATCAACGGTGCTACGAACAACACGGTGACGAACACGATCATTCAGGGCTCGTCGTCATCTTCAAATACTACCGCGGGCGGCGATGTACTGTTCAGCACCTCTTCGGTCGGCGGCAACAGCAACAACACCATTACAAAGAATGACATTGGCGCGGCCGGGGCCAACCTCCCCAGCAAAGCCATAATGGGTCTAGGAACAGCAGCGAATGTGAACGCAGGGAATCTCATCGACAACAACGACATTCACGACACATTCGCTGCCGCTGCCACCAATGCCGCAATAAGCATTCAAGGCAATAACGACGCTTGGACGATCTCAAATAACAGGATCTTCCAGACAGCGCCGCGCACCTTCACGGCGGCAGGCCTGCGGTTCTCCGGGGTCATTCTGAATAACGGCAGCGGAGCTTTCACAGTTACCGGCAACCGCATCGGCTTTGCTGCGTCGAACGGCACCGGAGTGATGACGATCAGCGGGTCCTCGAATGAGATCCGTGGCATCGACGCTCCGAATACCAGCACGTCTGTGCCGACTAGTATCCAGGGCAACGTCATCTCCGGGATCAGTCAGACGAGCAGCCGAGCCTCCACGACAACTAGTGCGTCGTGCTTCATCGGAATCGTCGTCGGCACAACTGGGGGCGTCTTCAATATCGGTGATGTTGCCGGCAATACCGTTGGAAGTCTGGACGGATCCTCATCGATCTCGATCGCTGAAACGTCGACAACAGCCAGCACAACGCCGGTCATCGGGATCTATGATTTCAGCTTCTCGAATGACACGATCTCCAATAACAACTTTGGAAGTATCGCGATATCGTCGGGAGGTACGGGGACGACCGTCGGATTCCGCGGCATAATTGTCAGCGGGACCGCAGGCCAGGCAGTGGTGTTGAATAACAATACCATTGGGGGAACAGCGGCAGGATCCATCAGCGACACCATCGTCGGTTCCTACGCTATGTACGGTATCCAGATCGCGACCGCGAATGCCACTCTGACGGGCAATGTCATCCGCAACTTCGCGGGCAGCTCAAATGGCTCAGCCATAGTGGTCGCCGCGGGGATCTCAACCTCGGGCAGCACGGGAGCAAACACATTCTCGCAAAACAGGATCTTCGGTCTAACGAATAATTCTGCGGGCATAAGCAATGCGGTTAGGGGTTGCCAGTGCGGCTTTGGAGCAGCTTCAAACGTCTTTGAGCGAAACTTCATTCACTCGCTGTCGATCACAAACGGTAACGCGACGGGCGATATCTCAGGAATCGTGGCGTCGACCGCTGCAGGAACGGCGACATACAAGAACAACTTTGTAAGGGTGGGCATTGATGCGACGGGAGCTGCGGTCCCGGGTGGGCCGGTCATTAACGGCATCCTGGAGCAGGGCGGTACCAACAACCTATATTTCAACAGTGTCTATGTTGGAGGTTCCGGTGTCACATCGGCCGCCAACACCTTTGCTCTCAATAGTGCTGTTACCACCAATGCACGGAACTACCTCGACAACATCTTCTTCAATGCAAGGAGCAATGCTGCGGGCGCCGGCAAGAATTACGCTATCTCGGTGGGTGGAACGGCACCAAATCCGGCTGGCCTGACGAGTAACTACAACGATCTGTTCGTTAATGGTACGGGCGGGGTCCTGGGACTCTTTAACGCGACGGACGCGGCAGATCTTTCGGCGTGGCAGACAGCGACCGGTCAGGACGCAAACAGCCTCTCGGTCGATCCGCTGTTCGTGAACCCAACAGGTACGTCCCTGGCTGCAGGTGGAAAGGGAGGACTCGGAGATTCGTCCGCGGTCATTAGCTATGGCAACTCGCTGCTCTCCGCTCCGTCAGCGGTCGTTGACCTACATGTCCAAAGTGGCAGCCCTCTGCGGTTCGCCGGAATAGCGGTGGCAGGGGTAGCGAATGACTTCGACGGCAACACCAGAACTAACCCGCCGGACATCGGAGGCGACCAGTTCCTCGCTCCGACGGCCGCTCGGGTGACAGTCTCAGGACGCGTGCTGACGTCGGATGGCGCCGGCCTGAGGAATGCGACCGTGATAATGCGTGATGCGGATGGAGGCATTCACACCGCGATCACGACCGCATTCGGTTACTACTCCTTTGATGGGGTTGAGATCGGCAATTATCTTGTCAGTGTCTCTGCTAAGAGGTTCAAGTACGAGGCCCGTCCCCTGGTCATCCAGGACTCGATGGCAGGTCTGGATTTCGTTCCCATCCAGTAGGCGCCGACCTCATTCACTTAATTGGAGCGGTCCGGGATCGGGCCGCTCCATTTTGTTTGCCGGACGGCCTCGCTTTCGCAAAAAATAGCCAATTCCGTTACCAAAATCCGTCGGAAAGTGTATGCTCTTAAGTTGGACGTTTTGTGCGGCTTCCTTCCGGTCGATGCCCGATCGGGCTTCTTTTCAGCGAAGGTTTTCCACTTTTAAGACGGTCTTTTCTTTCTGATATCTTAGGCACAAGTTTATTGCAGAATGGCGTTAAAGTCTTTATTTAGTTTGTTTTCCAGCGATCTCGCGATCGACCTCG
>Ga0207705_10003927_pt1 | contig 11301 bp, 11 predicted proteins | sample KBSC13metaG_FD_184314 | JGI IMG/M metagenome (GOLD analysis project Ga0207705, IMG submission 184314) | Corn rhizosphere microbial communities from Kellogg Biological Station, Michigan, USA - KBS C1-3 metaG (SPAdes) (version 2) | ecosystem: Host-associated > Plants > Roots > Rhizosphere > Soil ...
TCGATCCTCGGCTCCATGAAGGGCCACCTCGCGATCGGCCACTGCCGTTACAGCACGACCGGTTCGTGCACGTGGGAGAACGCCCAGCCGTCGTTCCGGAACCTGCCCACCGGCGGGTCGCTCGCGCTGGGCCACAACGGCAACCTGACCAACACCCACGAGCTGTCCCGCCGCATCGTCGAGCTCGGGCTCGACAAGGACGCGATGGGCGCCACCAACGACTCGGACCTGATCACCGCGATCCTGGCCCACCGGGCGTCCGACCTGTCGATCGAGGAGGCCGCGCGCGAGGTCCTCCCGACGCTGCAGGGCGCGTTCAGCCTCGTCTTCATGGACGAGCACACCCTCTACGCCGCCCGTGACCGGCACGGCGTCCGCCCCCTCGTCATCGGCAAGCTCGAGACCGGTTACGCGGTCGCCAGCGAGACCGCGGCGCTCGACATCGTCGGTGCGACCTTCATCCGCGAGGTCGAGCCCGGCGAGATGGTCATCGTCGACGAGCACGGCTTCCGGACCTCGCGCTGGGCGGAGGCCACGCCCAAGGGCTGCCTGTTCGAGTACGTCTACCTCGCGCGACCCGACACGTCGATCGCCGGCCGCTCGGTCTACTCCACGCGGGTCGAGGTCGGCAGGACGCTCGCGTTCGAGGCGCCGGTCGACGCCGACCTCGTCATCCCGGTCCCCGAGTCCGGCACTCCTGCGGCGATCGGGTACGCCGAGCAGAGCGGCATCCCGTACGGCCAGGGCCTCGTGAAGAACGCCTACGTCGGTCGCACGTTCATCCAGCCGTCCCAGACGATCCGCCAGCTCGGCATCCGGCTGAAGCTGAACCCGCTGCGCGAGGTCATCAAGGGCAAGCGCCTCGTCGTCGTCGACGACTCGATCGTGCGCGGCAACACCCAGCGGGCGCTGATCCGGATGCTCCGTGAGGCCGGTGCGGCCGAGGTGCACGTGCGCATCTCCTCGCCGCCCGTCACCGATCCCTGCTTCTACGGCATCGACTTCGCGTCGAAGGCCGAGCTCATCGCGAGCGGCCTGACGGTCGACGAGATCGCTGCGCACATCGGCGCCGACTCCCTCGCCTTCGTGTCGCTGGAGGGGCTCACCGCAGCGAGCGCGCAGCCTGCGGACAAGCTGTGCCGCGCGTGCTTCACCGGGCAGTACCCGATCGCTCTGCCGGAGCAGGACCTCATCGGCAAGCACGTGCTGGAGGGCATCAACCGGGTGGTCACCGACGGCCCGGTGGGCGCCGTGACGCACAACGGCACCGACCCCGGGCCGGACGCGCTCCTCGGCGGGCAGGGCGCCGGCGACGCTCTGGCCCGCCCATGACGACGGAGGCGTCCATGGGCAGAGCCAACGCGTCCTACGCGGCAGCCGGCGTCGACATCGAGGCGGGCGACCGCGCGGTCGAGCTCATGAAGGACAAGCTGAAGCGCGCCAGCCGGCCGGAGGTGGTCGGGGGGCTCGGCGGCTTCGCCGGGCTGTTCCGCATGGATCTCCACAAGTACCGCGAGCCGCTGCTCGCGAGCTCCACCGACGGCGTCGGCACGAAGCTGGCGATCGCCCAGGCGCTCGACAAGCACGACACGGTCGGTGAGGACCTCGTCGGCATGGTCGTCGACGACCTCGTCGTGTGCGGCGCCGAGCCGCTGTTCATGCAGGACTACATCGCGGTCGGCCGGGTGATCCCGGAGCGGGTCGCCGAGATCGTCGGCGGCATCGCGGCCGGCTGCGAGAAGGCCGGCTGCGCGCTGGTCGGCGGTGAGACCGCCGAGCACCCGGGTCTGATGCCCGACGACCACTACGACATCGCCGGCACAGGGGTCGGGGTGGTCGAGGCCGACGCCGTCCTCGGCGCCGACCGGGTGCAGGAGGGCGACGTCGTGATCGCGCTCGAGTCGAGCGGGGTGCACTCCAACGGCTTCAGCCTGGTCCGGCACGTCCTGCTCAACGGGGCCCGGATGCGGCTCGACGCCCATGTCGACGACCTGGGCACGACGCTGGGCGAGGCCCTGCTGACGCCGACCAGGATCTACGCGAAGGACTGCCTCGCGATCATCGAGGAGACCGACGTCCACGCCTTCAGCCACGTGACCGGTGGCGGACTGGCCGCGAACCTGTCGCGCGTGCTCCCGGGCCACCTCACGGCCCGGCTGCAGCGCAACTGGACGGTGCCGTCGATCTTCGGCCTCGTCCAGGCGAAGGGCCGGGTCGAGCAGGCGGAGATGGAACGCACGTTCAACATGGGCGTGGGCATGGTCGCGATCGTGCCGCCGGCCGACGCCGACCGCACGATGGCGCTGCTGAAGGCACGCCACGTCGAGAGCTGGGTGCTCGGCGAGATGGTCCCCGGGGACGGCTCAGCCGTCCTGGAGGGCACCCACCCCTAGCACCTGACGAGGACCTCAGTCCGCGTCAGTCCTCGTCGTGGTCCTCGAGCTCGTCGTCCTCGTCGTCGTCCCAGTTCGCGCGCGTCGACAGGTTGCCGCTGTCTGCAGCGAGCTCGCGACGCAGGGCCTCAGGGTCGAGTGAGCCCGAGCTGTACTTGAGCTCGCGCGCGACCTTCGTCTGCTTGGCCTTGGCACGGCCGCGCCCCATGGCTCGACCCCCTCGAGGAGTACCGGTTCGTGACGTCTCAGTATATGTGGTGCGCGGCCGGTGCACGCGAGCGGGACCAGCAGGAGATCGACGGTCGGCGTCGAACTCTCCTGCACCCAGCCTGACAGGACGGTCCCATGAAGATCCGCGCTCTCGCCGCAACGTCCCTCCTCGCCGTCGTGGCCGTGTCGCCCGCCGTGCCGGCGCTCGCCGCGAAGCCCAAGCCGAAGCCGAAGCCGATCAAGGGCGCGTTCACGGCCACGGCCACGCCCGACCCGACGAGCGACAACCCGGCGGGCGGGGGCAAGTGCGACCCCAAGACGCCGACCGCCCGGGTCACGAAGGCCTTCACCGTCCCCGCCGCGGGGACGCTGAGCGTGCAGCTCAACAACAAGCTGGACTGGAGCGGCGACATCCGCGACACCGACGGCACCGTCGAGACCGACACCGACGGCGACCTGCCCAACACGCCTGAGGCGATGGAGATCTCCTTCAAGAAGAAGACCCCGCTGATCATCGGCGTCTGCAACTTCAGCGGGGAGCCGTCGATCAACGTCACCTACACCTTCACCTACAAGTAGGAGCCCGCCATGCGCACCCGTCTCGCCGCTGCCGCGCTCCTCTGCGGCGCCCTCGCCCTGCCGCACGTCGCGCAGGCCGCCGGCACGCCGACCCTCGACGGCAAGAAGGTCAGGACCCTCACGACCAGCTTCGCGCCCAAGGCGCAGGACCACGACTCCGACTTCGTCACCGGCTCGCTCGGCGGGGACGACCGCGTCAACTGCGCAGCAGACCGGTGCGGGACCTTCCCCTTCACCTTCAAGCCCGCCAAGGGCGTGAAGGGCGACCTGGTCTTCACGATCTCGTGGACGACCCCGGGGCAGGACTTCGACCTGTACGTGGTCGAGTACGCGAAGGACGGCAGCCGCAGCCAGGTCGCGACGTGCGGCGCGTTCGCGGGGACGTCCGAGAAGGTCGTCGTCTCGAGCTCGGACCTCAGGGCGGGCAAGAAGTACGGGCTGCTGGTCGACTACTACCGGACGCCGGGCACCGAGAAGGTCACGGGGACGGTGGCGTTCCCGTCCTCCGCGACCCTCAAGAGCTTCCCGACCGACACCGCCGGAGTCGCGACCGGCTGCGGCGTGAGCTGAGCTACCGGAGCAGGATCGACCGGAGCCGGCTGACGTCGGTCATCCGGCGCTCGGCGAGCCGGTCGGCCGCGACGGCCGGGGGGACGCCCTCCGCGCTGGCGATCTGGAAGACCGACAGCGTGGTGTCGAAGATCCGCGCCGCCTTCGCCTTCGCGCGCTCGAAGGAGAACGTCTCGTTGAGCGCCTCGTCCTCCACCTGAACGAGCCCGCCCGCGTTCGCGACGTAGTCGGGGACGTAGAGCACGCCGCGGTCGGCCAGCACCTTCTCGATGCCGGGGTGCGCGAGCTGGTTGTTGGCTGCGCCGCAGACGACCTGCGCCTGCAGCGTCTCCATGAGCGCGTCGGACAGCGAGCCGCCGAGGGCGCACGGCGCGTAGACGTCGACGGCCATCGACGGCAGCTCGGTGACCGAGGCCGCCCGTGCGCCCAGCGCCACCGCACGGTCCACCGCTGCCTGGTTCACATCGGCCACGACGACCGACGCCCCGTCCTCGAGCAGGTGCTCCACGAGGTGGAAGCCGACCTTGCCGACGCCCTCGACCGCGACGGTGCGCCCCGCGAGCGAGGCGCTGCCGAAGCCGACCTGCGCCGCCGCGCGCATCGCCTGGAAGACGCCGAAGGCCGTCAGGACCGCGCTGTCCCCGGCGCCCCCGTGCTCGGGCGAGCGCCCGGTGACCCAGCGGGACTCCTTGGCGATGACGTCCATGTCCTGCACGTAGGTGCCGACGTCGCAGGCGGTGTAGTAGCGCCCGCCGAGCGACTCGACCATGCGGCCGTAGGCGCGCAGCAGCGCCTCGGTCTTCTGCGTCGCCGGGTCGCCGATGATGACGGCCTTGCCGCCGCCCAGGTCGACGCCGGCGCAGGCAGCCTTGTACGCCATGGCCTTCGACAGCTTGAGGACGTCGGTGAGGGCGGCGGCCTCGTCGGCGTACGGGTAGAAGCGGGTACCGCCGAGAGCCGGCCCGAGCGCGGTGGAGTAGATGGCGATGATCGCCTTGAGACCCGACTGCGGGTCCTGGCAGAACACGACTTGCTCGTGTCCCGCGCCGGCGAGGTGATCGGTGCGGTCGAAGACGCCCACGGAAGTGCTTCTCCTAGCTCGGTGCCGGCAGCTTGTGGCCGCGTTCACGGGATGTGATGGCAGATGGGGCGGAGGTGGTGTGTGCTCCGCGGTCGCAAGCCTATCGGCGTGCCAGGATGGGAGGGTGAGCTTCGTCGCCAGTCTCCGGGTGTACGAACCGCTCGCCGGCTTCGTCGGGGCCGAGCGCGAGCAGTGGGAGCGCTACGCCGCCGAGGGCGCGCACTTCGGCACCGCCGCGGGGCAGGCTCTCGAGCGCGCGGCCAGCCTCGCCGCCCTCGTCGGGCGGACCCTCCCCGTCACAGGTGACCACGCGTACGTCGTCGACGTGGACGGTGTCACGCTCGTCTGCCCCTGGCGCACCGACGTGCGTGCGCAGGAGGCGCTCGTCGACTTCTGCTCAGAACTGCCCGACGTGCTGTCCGAGGCCTTCGTGCCGACGGCGCTGCTCGAGCGTGCCGAGGTCGAGCTCGACAGGTGGCGGGCGGAGAACGGCGGTACGACGAGCCACATCCGGACCTGCACCTGGCAGGTCCCCCTGCGGTGGTTCGTGCTGGTCGACCCGGAGGAGCGCGAGGTCTCGCTCGGCGAGCCGGGCACCGGCACCCTGCGGCGGACAGGACGGCAGCTCGTCTACCGGACCCCGATGAGCCGAGCCCGGCGCCGGGTGGCCCGGGCCCTGGCTGTCGTGCGCGCCGCGGTCGGGGACCCGGCGGTGTCCGAGGGGATCGAGGACCTCGGCCGTTGGCTGGAGGAGTTCCACCCCAGGTCGCTGGTCGAGCTCGACTACGGCGATCTCGTGCACCTGCTCGACGACGCCGAGCTGACCCAGGACGAGTCCGCGCGGGACATGCAGGTCGCCCTGCAGCGGCTCGGGGCCGGCGACGGGGAAGGCGCCGCCGCCGCCTACGGGCTCATGACGTCGCGGATGAAGGCGCTCCAGGCGGTCGAAAGCGCCAACTAACGGGACAAGCCCTGCCCTTCTGTGACTAGTCCCAAGATGGCCCTGACGAGCCATACCGGACAAGGTGGGCATCGGGCACCGTCATGGGCGGAGCGGAGAGCAGAACCGCTCACCGAAGCTCCGCCCGAGAGGAACCCCCAGATGAGCACCCGTACCCCCGAGGCCGAGGCCCTTCTCACCCCTGCTGAGGTGGCCTCGATGTTCCGTGTGGACCCCAAGACCGTCACCCGCTGGGCGAAGAGCGGCAAGCTCACCTCGATCCGCACGCTGGGTGGCCACCGCCGCTACCGCGAGGCCGAGGTCCGCGCGCTGCTGGCCGGCATCCCGCAGCCCCGCTCCTCCTGACGCCCGCGGGCTTCGCGCCCGCAGCACCCCGCTTCGGGCTGGCACTCCCCTGGCATGCCCAGAGCCGAGGCGCCCCAGGGCCAGCAACGAACGAGGCCGTACCTGTGATCCAGGTGCGGCCTCGTTGCTGTTGCGGTGCCCGGTGGCCAGGGACGGAGTCGAACCGCCGACCCTGCGATTTTCAGTCGCATGCTCTACCAGCTGAGCTACCTGGCCGTGCTGCTTGCTTGGCGACCCCGACGGGACTCGAACCCGCGACCTCCGCCGTGACAGGGCGGCGCGCTAACCAACTGCGCTACGGGGCCTCACTGGTGTGAAGCCGGTACTGCTCTCGTGCCCCCAACGGGATTCGAACCCGCGTAGCCACCTTGAAAGGGTGGAGTCCTGGGCCGCTAGACGATGGGGACGGCGCCGCTGGCTTGTGGCGCGGTCCACGCCGTGGCCGTCGGGGACCGCAAAAGCATAGCGGACCCCAAGGCCGGCGCGTGGTCAGCTGACGACCGGGACCTTGACCGACGCGCCCTGGATCACGACAGCACCCGGGGTGCGGCTCCCGAAGCCGGCGAACATGTCGTTCGTGCCGGTGGCCAGGACGTAGAGCGACTCGCCCTTGGGGACGTCGACCGCCACGGACGGCAGCTCGATGCTCGCCGCCACGCCGTTGACGGGCAGCTGTGACGCCCAGGGCAGCACGTTGCCCTGCACGATCTTCGCGTCGGCCGGTGTGGTGCCCACCGCGAGCGCGAAGAACGCGCGGTTGTTCACGCCGAGCGCCGTGACCGAACCGGTGAGGACGGGCGTGCCAGCTACGCGCAGCGGCCCGTCGGCGGCCTTGAAGGCCAGCGGCGGACCGGCAGCCTCGGTCGTGGCGATCGTGCCGACCGGGTAGGTGGCGTTGGCCGTCACGGAGCGCGTCGTCGTGCACGTGTTGTCGGCGGTCGCCAGGTGGTAGTCGCCGTAGCCCGAGAGCGTGTCCTTCTTCCCCTTCAGGACGTGGTCGAAGAACCGCACGGTCAGGGCCGTGAAGTCCTTGCCGCCGGTCAGCTGTTCGCTGCAGGGGTCACCGCTCGGCTGGGTCGTCAGCGGGTAGCCGTTGGGCAGGACGTGGCCGCCGTTGTAGCCGATGAAGATGCTGCGGGCGCGGGCCTCCGGCGTCAGGGCCTTCGCGAAGTTCTGCAGCCCCTGCTCCAGCGGGAAGAGCTCGTCGGTGATGCCCTGGCGGAACAGGACGGGTACGTCGATGTGGCGGCCCTGGGAGACCTGCCACTGCGGGCCGTTCTTGGCGAAGAAGCTGTTGAGGTCCGTCGTACCGGGGACGCTGCCGTCGCTCCACTGACCCATCGCCGCCGACTCCGCGAAGCCCTGCAGGATCTCCGGCGGGAGCGCGTTGGCGCCGGCACCCGTGAGGGCCGTGTCCCACTCCGTCTTCGGCACGCCCTGCGGGGCGAGCGACTGCTGCAGGCTCCACCAGGTGATCTCGGGGGCGAGGGCGTCGAAGACCTGCTTGTGCTTGTCCGCGATCTCGGTGAAGGCCCCGACGAACTGGTAGCCGCCGCCGTAGGAGCCGCCGATGGCGCCGATGTGCGGGTCGCCCGGGCCGTCCTGCTGCACCCAGGGCAGCTTGCTCACCAGGTCGACGAGCTTCTCGACGTCCTTGCCCTCGTACGCGGGGTTCTCGATCCGTGCCTTGCCGCCGTCCTCGCCGAAGCCACGCTGGTCGAAGGACAGCACGCCGTAGCCGGCGTCGGTGAACGCGGTGAACGACGAGGCGGTCGTCGTGCGGGAACCTGCCCAGCCGTGCGAGTGGAAGATGAGCGGCACGCGGTGGTGGGCGTCGGACCCCGGGGGCTGGAAGAGCGTGTAGCAGATCTTCTGCGGAGCGGTGCTGCCCGCGTCCGGCACGCTCAGGACGCAGCCGTTGGTCACCTTGACGGTGCCGGCCGCGTGCGCGGGCAGTCCCAGGGCGGCGAGGGCCGCGGCGGAGAGCAGGAGGGCAGCGCGTTTCATGGCGTGACAGTTCGACACGCCACGGCAACAGTCCTGCCGGCGTCAGCCCTGGCTCGGTACCAGCGCCGGCGTGACGGCGACGTCGAGGAGGCTGTCGATCTCGAGCTCGGCGGTCGCCAGGTCCGGAGCCCCCGACGCCGTCCCGACGAGCGTCACCACGTCGACGTCCACGATGCCGATGAACGCAAGGATCGTCTGCAGGTAGGGCGTCCGGAAGTCCATGCCGGCGGCGGCGTACGCGTGCGCGTCGCCACCGCTCGTGGCGAGCACGATCGCGCGCTTGCCCGACAGCAACCCGACGGGCGCCGGTCCGTCGTACCCGAAGGTCCGGCCGACGCGGACCACCTGGTCGACCCAGGCCTTGAGCGACGCCGGGATGCCGAGGTTGTACATCGGTGCGCCGAGGACGAGGACGTCGGCGGACTCGAGCTCGGCGATGAGCAGCTCGCTGCGCGACAGCGCACTGTCGTCGCGCTGCTCAGGCGGGCTGAAGGCGGCGGTCACCCAGCTGTCGCTGACGAACTCGAGCGGATCGGCGTCGAGGTCGCGGTAGCTCAGCCGCGTGCTGGGGTCGCGTCGCACCCAGCCGTCGACGAGGTACCGGCCGAGCTTGCGGGAGTGGGAGTCGCGGCTCGCGCTGGAGTCCACGTGCAGCAGGTGCGTCATGGCGGGAGATAGTACGCACAACGGGCAAGGTTGTTGTCACCTTGCGGTCAGGTCCCTGACGACGGAAGGGCGCGGCCGCACGTGCGGCCGCGCCCTTCCCGTGTCGTGCTTAGAGAAGCTCGAGGATGGTGGCGTTGGCCTGGCCACCGCCCTCGCACATGGTCTGCAGGCCGTACTTGATGCCGTTGTCGCGCATGTGGTGCACGAGCGTCGTCATGATGCGGGCGCCGGAGCCGCCGAGCGGGTGGCCGAGCGCGATCGCGCCACCGAGCGGGTTGGTGAGCTTGTCGTCGGCGCCGATCTCCTTGAGCCACGCCATCGGGACCGATGCGAAGGCCTCGTTGACCTCGAACGCTCCGATCTCCTCGAGCTTCAGGCCGGACTTCTGCAGGGCCTTCTGCGTGGCGGGGATCGGTGCCGTGAGCATGGGCATCGGGGCCGCACCTGCGAGGACGGCGGTGTGGATGCGCGCGAGCGGCGTGAGGCCGTGCGCCTTGGCGAACTCGCTCGTCGTGATGAGGAGCGCCGCCGAGCCGTCGGAGATCTGGCTCGAGTTGGCGGCGGTGATCTTGCCGTCCTCCTTGAAGGGGGTCTTCAGGGTCGCGAGCTTCTCGAGCGTGCTGCCCGGGCGGATGCCCTCGTCCTTGCTGACCAGGCCGTTCTCGGTCTGCACGGGGACGATCTGCGCGTCGAAGGCACCGGCCTCCTGGGCGGCCGCGGCACGCTCGTGCGACTGGATGCCGTACTCGTCGAGCTCGGTGCGGCTCATGTTCCACTGGTCGGCGATGATCTCGGCGCCCAGGCCCTGGTTCGGCGTCTCGGCGCCGTAGCGCTCGGCGTACATCGCGCCCGTCGGGCTGGCCGTGAAGGTGCTGCCCATCGGCGTGCGGCTCATCATCTCGACGCCGCCGGCGACGGCGAGGTCGTACTGGCCGGAGATGACGCCGGCCGCGGCGAAGTGGACCGACTGCTGGCTCGAGCCGCACTGGCGGTCGACGGTCACGCCCGTGACGGACTCCGGCCAGCCGGCGGACAGCAGCGCGGTGCGGGCGATGTCGAAGGTCTGCTCGCCGATCTGCATGACGCAGCCCCAGATGACGTCGTCGACGAGGGCCGGGTCGATGCCGCTGCGCTCCTGCAGCGCCTGCAGGACGAGCGCCGAGATGTCGGCGGAGTGGATGCCGGACAGAGCGCCGTTGCGCTTGCCGACGGGGGTGCGTACTGCCTCGACGATGACGGCGTCGCGCATGGGCGTAGCTCCTCGCGTGTCTCAGTGGTGTTGTCCGACTGTAAACCGGGGTTCACGCACGCAGAAGAGCGGGACGGTGTGACCCATCCCGCTCTCCTCAGGTCTTGCGTCAGCGGCGGAAGCGGTCTCCGTCGCGGTGACGGAAGCCGTCCCGGTGCCCAATCCACTGCCCGTCCCAACGGTGGGCGCAGGCGTGCGTGCTCGTGGGGTCGACGGCATCGTTCGTCACGAGGGCAGCGCGCACCGCTGTCTTCGGCCCGGCCGCCGGTGCGTTGGCGAGCAGGGCCTTCAGCTGGCTGACGGCGTGGGCGAGCTTGGCCTGGATATCGGCCACCAGTGCCTGCTGCGCCGCGGTCAGCCCGGTCAGGGCACCGAGCCGGGCCGACGTCCGGGGGGCCTTGGCGATCTCGGCCTGCGCGAGCCAGCGAGCCCGCCCACGCAGCACGGTGCCGTCGGGCACGGCCGCCGTGACCTTCTGCAGCCAGGTGGCGTACGCGTCGAGCCGCTGCAACGGGGTGGTGGTCGCGTTGCGGAGGAGCGTGCCGGCAGCGACGGTCGGCCCCAGTCGGGCGGTGGTGGTGCTGGTCGTGTCGTGCGCGTAGGCGTGGACGGCGGGCACGAGTGCGAGGGCGGTCGTAGCACCCATGACGCCCGCGAGCTTGTGGCGGGTCTGCATGCGTCATCCTCCAGTGAGGGATTCCCCGCGTTCTTCATGCCCTAGGTGCTGCCGGAGTAACGGAAGGTGAGGTCGCTCTAGACTGCGCGTTGCTAGGGCCTCTAGCTCAATCGGTAGAGCAGCGGACTTTCAGGAGGGAGCGCCGGTCGGAAACGATCGGTGGAACATCGCTCAAAGTCGGGGAACCCCCTGCCGGACTGGTTCGGCGAGGCAATCCCGAGCCAAGCCGAGGGTGACCTCGGAAGGTGTAGAGACTGGACGGGCGACACCTAACGGCTTCGGTCCAAGGTGAAGGGACAGTCCAGCCCACGAACGCTCAGGCGGCCGGGAAACCGGAAGTGGGACGTAATCCGAAGCGTGCGAGTTCGAGCCTCGCGGGGCCCACGGAAATGTCGCAGCGCCTCTCTCACGTCGCAGGGTGAAAACCGGCTCCCAGCGCGTCCGTCACTGCGATGCGGCCAGGGCCCGGACGCGGGTGTCGATGTCGTCGACGATGCGGCGGACGACCTCGATCGGCTGTCCCTTCGGGTCGTCGACCGCCCAGTCCTCGTACCTCTTGCCCGG
>Ga0207705_10003932_pt1 | contig 11294 bp, 8 predicted proteins | sample KBSC13metaG_FD_184314 | JGI IMG/M metagenome (GOLD analysis project Ga0207705, IMG submission 184314) | Corn rhizosphere microbial communities from Kellogg Biological Station, Michigan, USA - KBS C1-3 metaG (SPAdes) (version 2) | ecosystem: Host-associated > Plants > Roots > Rhizosphere > Soil ...
CCAGCAAATCCGCCACTGGACGACATGGCCGGAACCGGATTTGCCGAGGACGTCGACGGGAAAAGTCCTGCGGCGAGAAGTTGCGGCATCGCTTGCCGCGGCGTCGGGGGGAGACCGAAGCCAGAGGCCGGCCACCGGCGGCTTGGCGAGCATGATCGAACACATCACCGGCGAGGACACATCCGCGCTGCCGGATCGCGCACGGCTGTCGGAAGACGCGCACCTAGATAGCCTTGGGCGAGTGGAACTGCAATCCTCATTGGAAACCCGCTTCGGGATTTCTATCGCGGACGCCGATTTTCAGAAGGTTCAGACGGTCGGCGAGCTCAGAGAGCTGCTGAAAGGTTCTCCTTCGGCAGAGGAGCCTGCAACTGCTGTCGCTCCGCGTCAGAATTCACATCGGGAACGACACATTTACCCGCAGTGGCCGTGGACCCGCGTGGCGAGAGTGGTACGCGTGGTTTTTCTGGAATCGATTGCAATGCCGCTGGTCGCGCTATTGGCGGCGCCGCGCGTGAAACGCGATTTGACACGCGAGCCGCATGTTCCGCTCTTGATTGTCGCGAACCACGTCACGCTGTACGACGTGCCGAATCTGCTGTACGGATTGAGCAGGCGAATGCGGCGGCGGGTCGCCGTCGCGATGGCGGGCGAGATGCTGCTCGATTGGCGCCATGCGCGCGGTCAAGGGAGCTGGTTTCTGAATCTGCTGGCTCCTGCCGCCTATTACCTGGTAACTGCGCTGTTCAACGTTTTTCCCTTGCCGCAGTCCGGAGATTTTCGCGCGAGCTTCGCGCACGCGGCGCGAGCCATGGATCGCGGCTTTCACGTTCTGGTATTCCCGGAAGGCCGGCGCACTCCGGATGGTCGGATGCACGCGTTCCAGCGCGGGTCGGGACTGCTATGGAAGGAACTTCAGTGCGATGCGCTTCCTGTGTGTATGGAGGGACTGTGGGAACCGAAGGCGGGGAAGACGGGCTGGTTCCGCTCCGGAAGGATCTGCTCGCACTTGGGAGAGGTGATCGCTTTGCCTTCTGAGGCAGATCCGCAGGCGGCGACGGCGTTGCTCGAAGAACGTGTCGAGAGCCTTGCGAACTCGTGCGCCGATTGAAGCGCCTGGAGGGGCTTTGCATCGCGGAGACGCTGGTATATACTTAATTCGGCTAGACTTACGTGCTAGAAGTATCTTTATTCTTGCGACACCGCGCTGGTGGTGTTCTCGCAGTGTGCGCCCTGGTGGCCCTTTCCCCCCAAGGACGCGCCCAAGCGCAGCCGGGCGCCGCGTCGGCCTCGGCGCTTTTTACTCAATACTGCGTGGTCTGTCATGACAACCAGAAACGCACCGCCGGAGTTACGCTGCAAGGGATGGATCTGAGCAGCATCGGCGATCATGCGCAACTGCTCGAAAGAGTGCTGCGAAAAGTCGCGACTGGGCAGATGCCTCCTGCCGGAATGCCGCGTCCGAACGCCGCGCGAATGGCGGAGTTCCGCGAGTGGCTGGAGACCTCACTCGACGCCGAGGCAGCCGTGCATCCAAACCCGGGACGCCCTGCGATTCACCGCTTGAACCGCGCCGAATACAGCAACGCAATCCGCGACATTTTCGCTTTGGATATTAACGCCGGATCGCAGTTGCCGGTGGATGATTCCGGGTATGGGTTTGACAATATCGGAGACGTGCTTTCGCTGTCGCCGGCGCTGCTTGACCGGTATCTGTCGGTGGGCCGGAAAATTGCGCGGCTGGCGGTTGGCGATCCCAGCCTCAAGCCCTCGGAAGAAGTTTTCGAACCCCGCCGCGAGCCCAACCGGGGTGTTGCCGCGGCGGTTCCGATCAGAGCGGAGTGGATGAGCGAGGATCTGCCGTTTGACTCGGCGGGCGGGCTCTCGGTGCGCTATTACTTTCCCCTGGATGCCGAATACGTGATCCGCATCCGGCGCGGAGCTCTGAACGTGCCGATCAAAATCGCGCCCTTCGAAGTGCGCTTACCGATGAAAGCGGGCCCGCACACGATCGGCGTCACGTTCCCCAGGGAGTCGCTGAAGCTCGAAAGCACGGAGCCGTCGACGGCGCGACGTTCCGCGTATATGTCGAGCGAACGTCCCGAAGCATCGTCCGCCGGCATGGACCTGCGCGTGGACGGGTTGAGAGTGAAGCGCTTCCCGCCGCCGTCCGACGGCCTTTCGCCCGCGATATTGAATCTTGGCATCGACGGGCCTTACAACGCGACCGGCCGAGGGGAAACGCCCAGCCGCGCGAAGATTTTTGTGTGCCATCCGGCGGAGCGAACGCAGGAGAACCAGTGCGCACAACGCATCCTTGCCAGCCTCGCTCGTCGAGCCTATCGCAGGCCCGTGAACGAAGGCGACTGGAAGCCTTTGTTGGCGTTCTACCAAAATGCCCGCGCGAAGGGCGACTTCGACTACGGCATTCAAAAGGCGATCGAGGCCATGCTGGTCGCCCCGGACTTCTTATTCCGCGTCGAGACTGATCCGCCTGGCGGCGTGGGCAAAGGAATTGGCCGCAATCATCGGGTCAGCGACGTCGAATTAGCATCGCGACTTTCGTTTTTCCTATGGAGCAGCGTGCCCGACGAAACGCTGCTGGAGCTAGCCGAGAAATCCCAACTGTCGAATCCGGCGGTGCTCAAGCAGCAAATCGGCCGCATGCTTGACGATTCGAAGTCCTTCGCATTCGTGAGCAACTTCGCCGGCCAGTGGCTGCAGATTCGCAATCTGGCAACGGTGCGGCCGGACCCTGTCGCGTTTGCCGACTTCGATGAGAGTCTGCGCTATAGTATGCAGCGCGAAACCGAATTGTTTTTCAACAGCATTTTGCAAGAGAACCGCAGCATCATGGATCTCCTGAGCGCCGATTATACGTTCCTTAACGAGCGGCTGGCGATCCACTATGGCATCCCCGACGTCTATGGCTCGCAGTTCCGGCGGGTTGCGCTGACGGATCCGAAACGCGGCGGGCTTTTGGGAGAAGGCAGCTTGCTGACAGTGACTTCTCCTCCGAACCGCACCTCGGTGGTGCAACGCGGCAAATGGATTCTCGACAACTTGCTGGGAGAACCGCCGCCTCCGCCTCCACCGGATGTTCCGGCGCTGGACGCCACTGCCAAAGGCGCCCGAAAATTGACGCTGCGCGAAGCCATGGAATTGCATCGCGCGAATCCAGGATGCGCTGTTTGCCATCGGAACATAGACCCTCTCGGTTTTGCGCTGGAGAACTATAACGGCATCGGTGAATGGCGCACGAAAGACGGCGAGTCCGCCATCGACGCTTCCGGTAAGCTTCCCGATGGAACGCAGTTTGAGGGTCCGGCCGGCCTGAAGAAAGTGCTGGCCACCGGGCGCCGCGACGAGTTCGTTTCGACGGTGACTGAGAAGCTTTTAACCTACGGCCTGGGGCGGGGTGTAGAATACTATGACATGCCGGCCGTGCGGGCAATTATGCGCCAAACAGAGGCCAATCAGTACCGGCTCCGGGACCTGATTCTAGCTGTGGCGACCAGTATTCCATTTCAGATGAGGAGGGCCGCCGACCAATGATTGTTACGAAGAAACACCTGCAGCGCCGCCTGTTTCTGCGCGGCTTGGGCACAACCTTGGCGCTCCCGTTTCTAGACGCAATGGCGCCTGCGTTCGCCGCGCCACGGCTCGGCGCGACCAAGCCTGTAGTGCGCATGGGGTTCTTATACGTGCCGAACGGAATCATCTCGGCCGGTTGGTCGCCCGTGGGCGAAGGCGCCAATTTCGAATTCAATTCCACCATGAAATCGCTTGCGCCGTTTCGCGAACACACGCTGGTGCTGAGCGGCTTGGCGCAGATTCAGGGGCGTTCCTACGGAGACGGAGCCGGCGATCACGCCCGCGCAGGCGCCAGTTGGCTCACCGGGGTTCATCCGAAGAAGACCGAGGGCGCCGACCTGCGCGCTGGAATTTCGGCGGATCAGGTGGCCGCGCGCGCGCTGGGACAGATAACGCAATTCGGCTCGCTGGAACTGGGCGTCGAAGCTCCCAGCCTCGCCGGCGGGTGCGATTCGGGCTACAGTTGCGCCTACACCAACACCATTTCCTGGCGCAACCCGACCTCGCCGAATCCGGTGGAGGTCAACCCGCGCGTGGTGTTTGAGCGGCTGTTCGGAGACGGCGACAGCACCGATCAAAAGTCGCGTCTGGCGCAAATGCAGGAGCAGAGCAGCATTCTGGATTTTGTCAAGGGCGGCGTGGATCGCCTGGAGACCAAACTCGGATCGGGCGACCGCAGGAAGCTGACGGAATATCTGGATGCGATTCGCGATATTGAGCGGCGCATTCAGAAAGCCGAACAGCAGAGCGCCTCGATGCCGTTGCCGGCGATGGATCGCCCGGCGGCGGCTCCGGAGGAGTTTGTGGACCATGCGCACTTGATGATGGACCTAATGGTGATTGCCTACCAGTCCGATCTCACGCGCGTCATTACCATGATGCTGGCTCGCGAAGGCAGCAACCGCAGTTATCGTGAGATCGGTGTTGACGATGGTCATCATAACTGCACGCATCATCAGAACGACCCGGTGAAAATTGCGAAAACGGCGAAGATCAACACTCACCACGTCGATCAACTAGCATACCTGGTGAATAAGATGAAGAACACGCCGGACGGCGACGGGACGCTGCTGGACCACTCGATGCTGCTCTACGGGAGCAGCCTGTCCGACGGGAACAAGCACACGCATGTTGATCTTCCAGTCGCTCTAGTGGGCGGCGCGGGCGGAACGCTGAAGGGCGGGCGGCATCTCCGCTATCCCGAAAATACGCCGCTCAATAATTTGCTGCTTTCCATGCTCGACAAGTCGGGTGTCCGAACCGAAACCCTAGGTGACAGCACCGGCGAGCTCGCGCATCTGTCGGATATCTAGCAGGTACAGCAATGCGGTCGACGCTCTTGATCCGCGCAGGAACGGCGATCGTTCTAGCCGCCGCACTGTGTCGGGCAGCGACAGATTATTCCCTGATCGATGCCATCAAACGCCGCGATATCAAGGCCGCTGATGCGCTGATCGCCAAGCGGGCAAATATCGACGCCGCATTGCCGGATGGCGCGACTGCGCTGGCTTGGGCGGTGTTTCTCGACTTGCAGGAGACGGCCCTGAAGCTGATCGACGCCGGCGCGAACGTAAACACGGCGGGCGACTACGGCGAGACGCCCCTTACGTTGGCCTTGGCCAACGGCAATGCCATCCTTTCCGCGCGCCTGCTCCGAGGCGGCGCGAACCCGAAGGCTCAACGCTGGAACGGCGAGACCGCGCTTATGATTGCGGCGGGCGCAGGCAGCGTGGAAGAAGTGAAGCTGCTGCTGGACGCGGGTCTGGACGTGAACGCCCAGGAAAGTGAAAAGGGCCAGAACGCGCTCATGTGGGCCGCCGCGGAGGGACATCCCGACGTTGTGGATCTGCTGATCCAACACGGCGCCGACGTAAACGCGGCCAGCAAGAAGGGCTTCACGCCCTTGCTCTTCGCCACCATGAAGAATGACAGCGCCTCAATTCGGCACCTTATTAAGGCGAATGCGGACCCCAACTACGCTCTGCCGGACAAAGATAAGACCAAGATGCTGGTGGTGGCGGGTGCTTATCACAGCACGGAGGCCGCGATTGCCTTGCTCGATGGCGGCGCGAATCCTAACGTTGCCGATCACCTCGGGAAAACGCCGCTGCACATGGCGGCGCAGGCCGGCTCGTTGGATCTGGTCAAGAAGCTCATATCCAAGGGAGCCGATCTGAACGCCAAGACCGCGAAGGTGCCGACTCCAGAAGACACCGTTTTCCGGCGCGCGGGCGGGGAACAGACTGCGCTGCTGCTCGCGGCGAAGTTCAACCATGTGGATGTCATGCGCGCGCTGATCGACGCAGGCGCCGACGTCAAATTGAAGAATCAGGACGGAGCCGGCTTGTTTCTCGTCGCCGCCGGAAGCGGCCACGTAACGGCGGCGGAGCTCGCCTATCAATACGACAAGGACGTCAAGGCTGTCGACAACCACGGCTTCACTGCAATGCACGAGAGCGTGAACGCCACGGGGAATCTGGCGACCCAGCCAGAGCTCACCGAACTGGTGCAGTACCTGGCTGACATCGGCGTTCCCCTCGACCAACCGGATAGCCGTGGGAGAACTCCCATTCAGGTGGGCGATGTCTTTCCGCTGGATCAACCTATTCAGCGGATGGCCGACATCATCATCAGCCGCGGCGGAACGCCACGTTATTTTCCGAAGGAATACGTGAAGCCCGCGAAGACCGCGGCTTTAAAGTAACTCGGCGTAACGGCAGGCTCCTTCCTAGCCGGTTTGAATCGGGAATTGGCGGGTGTATACTAGCCATCGAAATCCGGGAGTCCCAGCAGGAGCGACGTCGCTATGACCAACAAAGTGATCGGCAAGAGTCCGAAATATCTCGGTATCGCGGTGCTTGCAGCGATATGCATGGCCGCGTGGATGGGCAGGATCAACGGGCAGCAAGGCGCTGCCTCAGTGAGTGTCAAAGCCGACGAAATCGGCGGTGTTGTGAGCAGCAGCAAGGGACCCGAGGCCGGTGTCTGGGTGATCGCTGAGACCACCGATTTGCCAACGCGCTATATCAAAGAAGTTGTAACCGATGACCGCGGACGCTACCTGATTCCGGCGCTGCCGAAGGCGAACTACACGGTTTGGGCGCGCGGCTACGGCTTGGTGGATTCGCCAAAGGTGCAGACCGCGCCGGGCAAGGCGGTTGACTTGAAGCCGACGATTGCTCCGGACGCGAAAACTGCCGCGAGGTTGTATCCGGGTAACTATTGGTACTCGCTGATGAAGGTGCCGGAGAAGAATGAATTTCCGGGCACGGGTCCCGGAGGCAACGGCATTTCGACCAACGTGAAGAGTCAGGGCCAGTGGATCCACCTGGTGAAAACCGACAGTTGCGAATCCTGCCACCAGCTCGGCGGCGAATACACTCGCACGATTCCGGCGATGTTCAAGAATTTCGATTCTCCAGCCAAGGCGTGGGAACGGCGCGTAAAGTCCGGCCAGGCCGGTACCTCAATGGTTGGCGGGTTGGCGCAACTTGGTCCGCAGCGCGCCACGGCTGAGTTCGGTAGTTGGACCGACCGCATCGCGCACGGTGAAATTCCAGCGCAGGCTCCGCCGCGTCCGCAGGGTGTCGAACGCAACGTCGTGATCACGCAATGGGACTGGGCCGATCCCAAGAGTTATCTGCACGACGAAATCTCCACGGATAAACGCAATCCCAAGCTAAACCCCAACGGCCTGATCTATGGATCGCCTGAAGAGAGCCGCGATGCGCTGCCGGTGCTCGACCCGGTGCATAACACCACTAGCTGGGTAAAAGTTCCGTATCGCGATGCCAATACTCCCGGCCAGCCGAAGCCGCTCGAAGCCTCGGCGGTCTGGGGGGATGAGTCCATCTGGGATAGCCACGTCACGGTTCACAATCCGATGTTCGACAACACGGGACGCGTGTGGTTCACTTCCCGCCTGCGCGGGCCGGACAATCCGGCGTGGTGCAAGGCAGGATCCAGCCAGCCTTCGGCCAAGATCACTCCGGTGGAGCGCTCCGGCCGCCAGTTGGCGGTTTACGATCCGAAGACCAAGCAAGTGTCGTTAATCGATACGTGTTTTGCCACCCATCACCTGCTGTTCGCGGAGGACGCAAACAACACGCTGTGGACCAGCAGCGGCGGTGGAGGAGGCGTCGTCGGCTGGCTGAATACGAAAGTATGGGATCAGACTCACGACGCGCAGAAGGCGCAGGGCTGGACCGCGTTGGTGCTCGACACCAATGGGAATGGCAAGCGCGATCCCTACGAAGATGTTGATCAGAATGTTGCTACCACGGCGACTGGCGAGAGCCTCGGCAGTTCCGCAGCCGTGCCGCGGATTGCCAGCGATCCCAAGAAGGATACGCGCCTCAATGCGGCGTTCTATGGCTTGGCGATCGGCACGGATGGATCGATCTGGGGTAGCGTGCTGGGATTTCCGGGCGGGATCGTGCGCGTGGTTCCCGGCTCGAACCCGTCGGAAACGGCGCTGGCGGAGTATTACGAAGTGCCATGGAACAATCCCAAGGCGAAGGTTCAGGGCTTTTCGCCGCGCGGCATGGATATCGACCGCAACAATGTCGCGTGGGTGGTGCTGGGCAGCGGGCATCTCGCCAGCTTTGATCGCAGCAAGTGCAAAGGTCCGCTGAATGGACCCAAGGCCACCGGCCAGCATTGTCCGGAAGGCTGGACGCTGTATCCTTCTCCGGGTCCGAACTTCAAGAACGTGAAGGATTCGGGCAGCGCGGATTCGCACTATTACGACTGGGTGGATCAGTTCGACACGCTGGGCCTCGGCAGGAATACGCCGATCGCCACCGGCAACGGCAGCGATTCGCTGCTCGCGCTGCAGAACGGCAAGTGGGTGGTGATGCGCGTCCCGTATCCGCTCGGCTTCTTCGCCAAAGGCATGGACGGACGCATTGACGATCCCAACGCTGGATGGAAAGGTAAAGGCGTCTGGACCACTTGGGGTACGCGCACCCCGTTCCACTCGGAAACCGGCAAGGGGACCATGGCCAAGGTGGTGCACTTCCAGGTTCGGCCGAATCCCCTGGCGGACTGATCTTCGCGGAACGTTGAAAAAGTGCTGTTTCCCCGGGGCCGTGCGTGGGCGGCTATTCGCTGTCGGTGTCTCTACCGGAAAGCTGCCGTTCAGCCGTTGACGGCGGGATAAAATAGGAGAAAATAGAAGGCTATATGCGATGTCCAGTGTGCGAAGCTCTTGAACGCGAACGCAGCCTCATGAACCAGATCGAGGCGAGTACCGTTTTGCGGCAGCGCTCCAAGATGATCCTGCCTGCTGTTGCTCATGCAGTAGATGTGCAGCCGGATCAGGACCTGGACGAGGTGATTCGCTTCAGCAGAAAGTGGCAGGCCAAAATCGCATTCCGCCTACAGCGGCACCAAGATCGCATGCACGCGGCGTAGAGTTTCATCTTCTTCCGCCAAAACATTTGCACTGCCAGTCTGGTTCATCCGCAGCCGCTCCCTTTATGTCCGCCAGCAATCTGAAACAGCCTGAGACACCCGAAGCAAGGGCCCAGTGGGGGAAAGTCGCGGGAAGCCCCGAAGAACAACTCTTCCTGGAAGGCCCCCATGCACGCGGCTTTGAACTGGGACGAGCCATCCGGATTTTTCGCGAATTGATCTACGGCTTTCGTGCGCTCCACTTCGTGGGCCCGTGCATCACAGTCTTCGGGTCGGCGCGCTTCCCCGCGGAGCATCGTTACTATGCGCTCACGCGCGAGCTGGGAGCGAGAATTGCTGACGCGGGATTCACGGTCATGACCGGCGGCGGACCCGGCTTAATGGAAGCGGCCAACCGCGGGGCCAAGGAGGCGGACGGCGTCTCCATAGGCTGCAACATTGTGCTGCCTCAGGAGCAAAAGCCCAACCCATACCTCGACAAATGGGTGGAATTCCACTATTTCTTCGTGCGCAAGCTGATGCTGGTGAAATATTCCTACGGCTTCGTGGCAGCGCCAGGCGGGTTCGGGACTCTCGACGAGTTGTTTGAGGTCGCGACCTTGATCCAAACCGGAAAGATCAAGAACTTTCCGGTGGTGCTGTTGGGTGTCGAGTACTGGACGCCTCTGCTCGAGTTCATTCGTGGATCGCTGGTGATGAACGCAGCCATCAACCCGCAGGATCTGGAGCATTTACTGGTGACGGATTCGCCTGCGGAGGCCGTGGGCTTTATTCAGAAATCCGCTACTGAACATTTCGGGCTGCGCTATGTTCCGCGACGCCCGCGCAAGCTGCTGTTTGAGAGCGGGGTCTAGCGGATGCGTCAGCGTGCCCGGATGCCTTGGCCGGGGCGCGCACCGGATTGCAATTTGCCGTCGCGGACCACAAAGACTCCACCCACCAGGACGTCACGAAAGCCTTCGGAATACTGCGCCGGTTTTTCGTAGGTGGATTTGTCGATCACGGTGTTGGGATCGAAGACCGACAGGTCAGCGTCGGCGCCAATCTTAACGCGGCCTTTCTGGCGCATCGCGGGCGACATCGTCTCCAGAAGTTGTGCAGGCAGGAGGGAAGACTTACGGATCGCTTCCATCAGAGGGAGCACCTTTTCCTCACGAACATATTTGCCCAGCAGGCGGGCGTACGTCCCGGCGGCGCGCGGATGGCCGACGCCTGCTTCGAGGATGCCATCGCTGGCGATCATTACCTGAGGGTGAGCAAGTATGAGACGTATCATCTCCTCGGTATTGCTGAATAGAATCACGGTGCCGCCTTGCTTGCGGTAGCGTTCGAATAACGCCGGATTCAGGCGCTCGCCCGTCGCGGGCCACAAGAGATCGGAATAGTCTATGTGTTGCCGCTGTTGCCATCCAGGATCGAAGAGAGCCGACTCCAGGCGCGTGGCGCCGGCGGTATATGGGTAGGCCTCGGTAGTGATATCGAGGCCGTGGAGGCGCGCTCCGTCCACCATGCGCAGCGCTTCGGGAGTCTGGCGCATGGCGGCGCTGTTGAGGTGCACGACGTGCAACGACGCTCCCGAAACAGCGGCATCGGCGATGACTTCCTGCAAGGACCTCACGACGTCACCGCCCGCCCGCATGTGGACAAACACGGGCCGCTTGAATTGCGCCGCCAGATAAAACAGATTGAGGATCTCGAGAGGGCTGGCGGTGGGAGTGTAGGTGATGCCCAGGCCCATCCCCAAACCGCCTTCGTCCAGTCCTTTCTTCACGGCCGCCTCAATGGCTTTTTGTTCTTCGGCGGTGGCAGGACGATTCGTTGCGGCGTCGCGCGGCAGGAATTCGCCGCTATCATGCATGACGGCCATGCGCGCCGGAATGTGCCCTGAGCTGGCGCCGAAATTGATCAACGACTTGCCCTCGCGGGCCGCGTACCATTCGCTCACCGGGAAAACGCCGACCTCCAGTTCCAGCGCGGTGGTGACGCCGTCCATGGCCTTGAAACCGGCCGCTTCCAGGGTTTGCGAGTGCTGGTGGAGATCGATAAACCCGGGAGCGATCACCAGGCCGGCGGCATTCACTTCCACCTTGCCGCGGAGCGCGCTGGCGGAAATCGCGGCGATCTTGCCACCGGTGATGCCGACGCTGCGAACGGCGTCCAGACCGGATTCGGGGTCCATCACGCGGCCGTGTTGCAGAACGACGTCGTAGGTCTGCGCGGCAAGAAGGGAGGGCAGCAAGCATAACAGGAAGCGCATGAGGATAGTCTACAAGAGCTTGCGGGAG
>Ga0207705_10003935_pt1 | contig 11292 bp, 9 predicted proteins | sample KBSC13metaG_FD_184314 | JGI IMG/M metagenome (GOLD analysis project Ga0207705, IMG submission 184314) | Corn rhizosphere microbial communities from Kellogg Biological Station, Michigan, USA - KBS C1-3 metaG (SPAdes) (version 2) | ecosystem: Host-associated > Plants > Roots > Rhizosphere > Soil ...
GTATGTTGTGGGAGAGGGATATCACCATGCTCCCGGCGGCCCGCACGCGGAGGTTTGGGCACTGCGGTCGGCAGGTGACGCGGCTCGCGGTTCGACGGCATTTGTGACCCTGGAACCGTGCTCTCATTTCGGTCGAACGCCGCCGTGCGCGGATGCTCTTCTCGACGCGGGCATCGCCAGGGTAGTGATTGCGATGGCCGATCCCGATAATAGGGTAAGCGGTCGCGGCATCGAGAAGTTGAGGGCGGCGGGTGTCGGCGTTACGGTTGGCGTGTTGGAGGCCGAGGCACGGGGGCTGATCGCGGCGTACGTCAAGCATCGGACCACCGGACTGCCCTATGTTTGGCTGAAGTCGGCAATGACGCTCGACGGCAAGATCGCGACATCGACCGGGGATTCGAAGTGGATTTCAGGGCCGATCGCAAGGGCCGCGGTGCATCGACAGATGCGTGATCGATGCGATGCGATCTTGTGCGGGGTTGGCACGATTCTTGCGGATGATCCGCAATTAACAACCAGACTCCATATTCCCTCTTCTAGAGGAGAGGGTGGGGGAGGTTTCCGAGGGGCGCGTAATCCGTGGCGGGTGGTTGTCGACAGCCGTGGCCGGACGCCTGTCGACGCGAAGGTCGTCAAGCAGTCGGCGGAGGATGGCCGAACGATCATTGCTACGACGGCGGAGGCGCCCCAGGATGTCTTGGAAACATTCACGAGTTTGGGTTGTCAGATACTTATATGTGATGACGACGGCAGCGGCCGGGTCGACGTTCGGGATCTGATGGCTCGGCTGGGAACGCGCGGGGATATTGTCGGTGTTCTAGCAGAGACAGGCGCGGAGTTATCGGCGTCGTTGATATCCGCGGACCTGGTAGACCGATGGACAGTTTTCATCGCTCCCAAGATTGCAGGGGGCACTGGTTCACCCGGACCGATCGGCGGTGTTGGAGTGCTCGAGATGGGTTCCGCGGCGTGCGTCAATAATTGGCGTGTGAGACGGTGCGGGCCGGACGTCAGAATCGACGCAAACCTGGGGTAGAATCAGAGTATAGCAGTCGGGCATCCGCCCGGTGCATTTCGCGAAAATATCGTTGAATGTCCGGGAGAGGATGACGTATAATGACGGTAAGCCGGATCACTTTCGACCCGCGTAAGCGGATGCTCTGTTTAGATAGTAGCTAAGCGCACCACGGTGCGTAGGGAAAGTAAAGCAATGTTCACAGGCATCATCGAAGAAGTAGGGACGGTCACTGCGATCGATCGCGGTGAAGCCTCCGCCAGGTTTACCGTAGCCGGCGAGACGGTTGTGTCCGACGCCCGCCTTGGCGATAGCATCACGATTAATGGTGTCTGTCTGACAGTTGTCGAGCGCAAGGGGCATGAGGTCTCGTTCGATGTCATGTATGAGACTCTGCAGAAGTCCGCGTTCAGCGCGGTCGCCATCGGCGATCTCGTAAACATGGAGCGGAGCCTGCCCGCCGACGGCCGCTTTGGCGGTCACATCGTGCAAGGCCATGTCGACGGCACCGGCACCATCGCGAGTATCCGCGAGGTCGACAACTCCTATTACATCTACATCACCGCCCTGTCCGGAGTCCTGCGCTACATCGTGCGCAAGGGCAGTATAGCCATCGACGGCATCTCGCTGACGGTGGTCGAGGCGGACGATAAGACATTCTCCGTCAGCATCATCCCGTACACCTGGGAGCACACGAATCTCCACACGCGCCGCGCCGGCGACATCGTCAACCTCGAGACCGACATCATCGGCAAGTATGTCGAGAAGTTGATCGGTGGCGAGTACGGCCGGCCGGAAATGCCCACGCGCATCGCCGACCTCGTGCGTGAAGAGAAGGCGCTGCTCGGTGTGTCGACGATGACCCACGGCGAGAACTGACGTTGCTGTCCAGGTCGTTCCGGCTCCGTCCCGATTGGGTCTTTAGCCTCATGCGGTCCTTCTGTGTCCCAATCATAATGGGAGCGAGGACCTCAAAATGCCCTACCAGAATATAAGCACGCATCTGCTGCCAATCATCTGTGGTTGCCACTTCGTATTGAGCCTCTTCTTTCTATTGATCTCTGACTATAAACGCTACGTGGCGACCTATCTGACGTTCTGCGGATTGGTGGCCATCTGCGAGGTCGTCTGTCTGTTCAGTCTCCCATCCGATCTCGGTTTCGCGGGAATGGGATATCTCTGGTTTCCAATTATTTCGTTTGTGATCGCCGCGTTTATGTTTGTCGTGAAAAGTATCGGTTCGATCATCCGGGAGAACCTCAAGCGGCGGCGGTGATGGGGGATCGTTCGCCCATTACGGTCAATAATCCCCTCAAAATGTTAAGATTTCGTAACATTCATTGACTGATTATTAGTTTTATGGGTACTATTAGTTTAAGGAAAACTAATAGTTAATGAACGCCGCTAAGTACGTTGTCGATAAGTTCGGCGGTCAAACGGCTCTCGCCGGTATGATCGGCCGCAATCAGAGCGCCATCGCCCATTGGGTGCGCGCTGCGAGCATTCCCCACAAATGGCACGCTCCCCTCCTGGAGCTCGCCCGGTCGAACCGTATCGGCCTCTCCCCGGCCGACTTCCTTTCGATGACGCAATCGGACGTCGAAGTCGAGCACTCGGACCATATCATGTTCAACACAATCGACGAAGCCATCGCCGACCTTGCGACCGGCAAGATGATCATCCTCGTGGACGATGAAGACCGCGAGAATGAAGGCGATCTGGTGATGGCCGCCGAATACGTGACGCCGGAAGCGATCACGCTGATGACCCGTGAGGCGAGCGGCATCATCACCACTCCGATGACCGAGGACCGCCTGCGCGCCTTGCACATCGACCCGATGGTGCGCGAAAACACTGAGAGCATGCGGACGGCGTTTACGGTGACGGTTGACGCCCGCGAGGGGACGTCGACGGGGAGCAGCGCGGCCGACCGCGCGCTCACCATTCGCAAGCTCGCCGATCCGCAGGCAAGGCCCTCAGACTTCAATCAGCCCGGCCACGTCAATCCGTTGATGGCCAAAAAGGGCGGGGTTCTCAAGCGCGCCGGACATACGGAGGCGGCGGTCGACCTGATGCGCCTCGCCGGATTACAGCCCGCCGGCGTCATTTGCGAGATCATGGGCGACGACGGCGACATGCTGCGGCTTTCGGCGCTTTCGGAACTCGCCAAGAAGCTCGACCTCAAACTGATCACGATTGCCGAGCTGATTAAGTATCGCCGGCGATCGGAGAAGTTGGTCCGGCGAGTGGCGACGGCAAAGCTTCCGACCAGGTATGGCGACTTTACCGTACACGCGTATGAGAGCGATGTCGACCCGTCGCCATATATCGCGTTCACGATGGGCGATATCAGCAATGGTGAAGATGTCCTGGTGCGCATCCATTCGTCGTGCCTGACGGGGGATCTGATGGAGTCGCTCAAGTGCGACTGTGGGGATCAACTGCACCTGGCGATGTCGATGATCGCCGAGGCCGGCCGCGGCGTGCTTCTGTATATCGACCAGGAAGGGCGCGGAATTGGGATCATCAACAAGATCCGTGCCTACGCGCTTCAAGACGCCGGCGCCGATACCGTCGAGGCGAATGTTCAGCTAGGCTTCAAGCCTGACCTGCGCGACTACGGCATCGGCGCGCAGGTGCTCGTCGACCTGGGCGTCAAGCGGATCCTGTACATGACGAACAACCCCGCAAAGCTCGCCGGGCTTGAGGGATACGGCCTTGAAATCGCCGACCGCATTCCGCTAATCGCCCCGCCCATGGAAGAGCGGGCTCAGTATTTGGAGACGAAGCGTGTCAAGATGGGTCATATGCTCAGCGATTTGAGCTAGGGAAGTGGCGCGCGCGATATCCGACTGATCCGACCGATAGACGCGCGCTACAGATGGCGAACGATTACGAAACCTGGGAAAACCTATATGAAGACATATGAAGGCACACTGATTGCCTCCGACTTGCGCTTTGCCATCGTCTTGAGCCGGTTCAACAACCTGATCGGTGATCGACTCCTAGAAGGCGCCCTCGACGCCCTCCGACGCCACGGGGCAAACGAGGACGACATCTCCATTGCCTACGTGCCTGGCGCCTACGAGATTCCGATTGTGGCCCAGGAGATGGCGGCCTCCGACGAGTACGACGCGGTCATCTGCCTCGGCGCCGTCATCCGTGGGGCGACCGCGCATTTCGACTATGTCGCCGGACCGATGGCGTCGAGTTTGGCCTCGATCGCGCTGTCCACCAAGGTGCCGGTGCTGTTCGGCGTTCTCACGACGGACACGATCGAGCAGGCGCTTGAGCGGGCCGGAACGAAGGCGGGAAACAAGGGCGTCGACGTTGCCGTGGCGGCGATTGAAATGGGAAATGTTTTAAGGCAGCTCAGGGATGGAAAATAGAGGACGTTTGTCAGTCCGATTTTCCCGCATCGAATGGTGACAATTTTCGAATCCTGTGCGTATAAGATTTTGGAACCCGATTTGCGAGACGCAGTCGGGATAGATCTTAAGCAAGAACATAAAAACTACTACGTTAAGGTCAGAGGTAACGATGAAGAAGACTTTGTCCTACACTGCCGCGTTCGGAATTGGGTTCGTTGTCTGCGGCTTTGCGCTGAAGGCCATGTACGGACTCGGAGACAGCGGTATACTTCCCGGATCGCCGGGTGAATCGAAGCAGGCTGTGCTGGCGTCGCTCAATACCACGCCGCAGGCGTTGAAGCACTCAGTGGGCGATAGCGTTGTGGCCGACGCGGCCGCAAAGGTTGAGCCGGCGATTGTGGACGTCCACACGGTCGGCAAAGCAATGATGCCGAACAGTCCGTTCGGCAACGATCCGTTCTTCCGCCAGTTTCTCGGGCCGCAGCAGCCGCAGGTGCAGCATGGTGCGGGCTCAGGCATTATCATAAGCTCGGACGGCTACATTCTCACCAACGAGCATGTCGTGGCCGACACCGAGCAGGTCGAGATCACCGTCGGAGACAACAAGAAGTATCCGGCCAAGGTCATCGGCACGGATCATATGACGGATATCGCGGTCTGCAAGATCGACACCAAGGGCGTGAAGCTCCCGGTGGCTGAACTTGGCGACTCCGACTCCGTTCGCATTGGCGACTGGGCGCTTGCCATCGGCAACCCGCTCGATATCGGCACCACGGTCACGCTGGGAATCGTCTCGGCGAAGGACCGCAAGAACATGAGCGCCGAGGGGCATCCGCTCAACTCGGTCATCCAGACCGACGCCGCCATCAACCCGGGCAACTCGGGTGGCGCGCTTGCCAACATCAACGGCCAGGTCATCGGCATCAACGAGGCGATTGTCTCGCCGACCGGTTCGTATGTCGGTATCGGCTTCGCCATCCCGATCAACGCGGCCCGCAAGATCGCCGCGCAGCTCATCGAGAACGGCCACATCGTCCGTCCGTACCTGGGCGTCGCCTTCGAGCCCCTTAAGATGCTGTCGAGCGCCGACCGCCAGTCGATCGGTGTCGACGTCAAGGGCGACAATGGTGCGATCATCACGCAGGTCTACCCCGGTTCCCCGGCGGAGTCGGCGGGTCTGCAGCAGTACGATGTCGTTCTTGAGGCCAACCGCCAGAAGATCGACGATGCCGACGATCTGAACGCCATGATCCAGAAGCTCAAGGTGGGCGACAAGCTCGTGCTCATGCTGTCCCGCAACGGCCAGCAGCAGCTCGTGTCGGTTACTCTCAAGGAGCGGCCAGACAGCTTCGGCCAAAAGCAGCCGCGCGTCATTCAGCCTCAGCAGCAGCCGGATGACCAGGGGCAGGGCAATCCGTTCGGCCAGCCGTAATAGCCCGGTAATTAGCCAGACAATCTGCAAGCCCCGTCGAGGTACTACCCGGCGGGGCTTGCTGCATTCTAGAGGACCTCAATGAATCGATCTCTCGTTTCCACGTTGTCGGTCGTTGCGATGCTTGGATTTGCAGCAACGATCGTTCGGGCGGATCAAACGCCGCTCGATCGAAAAATCGAGGCGACGGCAAACAAACTTGCCTTCGTGGAACAACAGCTCACCGAGATGCGGCTGAAGCTCAAACAGGACCGCACTGGCCCGTCGACGCGGGCAAACCGGGAGTTGGTGCGTGACGATCAACTCCGGCTCGAGGTGCTCCAGGGCCTCGTTAAAGAGTATAAGCAAGAGATTACGCAGAAGGTGTGGCAAGATGGCGGCGTACATCCGTTGGACAAAGGCAATGCCGATGTCACCGTGAGCGGTCTCACTCGACAGCTGAGATCTCTCGACGGTAAGATACGGAACCTTCGGCCAACTGTCGAAAGGGAGCAGCCACGCTTTCAACAACTGCGAAACAAGAAGAACCTCTCTCCCTCTGAACAGGTGGAGTTTGAGAGACTGATCAACGACTACGTCAATATGACGGATTTAGTTGGCCGCCGCCGGGCAACCGCGCAGACGTTGAATATGCTGCGAGCGAACGAAAATCCGCCCGTGAGCCCGATCTACCCCAACTGGCACGTAACAATGCTGGGTAAGGGGTAAAATAGGCCAGTATGGCCGACAACCTCGCTCTTATCAATCGACTTTCCCGGCGCGCCCTCGAAGTCGACGAAGTCCCGACACTGCTCGACGAGATCCTGCAAGGCGCGATGGCAGCCGTGGGGGGCGATCGCGGATTCGTCGCACTGGCGAATGACGATACCGGCGAACTCTCGCTAGTGACGACCCTGGGAACCGGATGGAACGACGAGATCCGGGCGCGTCGGCTCAAGATCAGCGATACGTCGACGAAGGGCGCTACGAAGCGGACCGGAATTACTTCGCATGTCGCCGCCACGGGCAAACCGTATTTTACCGGGAACGTCAAGCAGGACCCCTACCACCTCGTCTACTTCGACGACGTCAATAGCGAGATCGCGGTGCCCATCATCGACGGAAACGGGCACACCCGCGGCGTCGTCAATATCCAGAGTTTTCAACCCGATCATTTCCGCGACGATCATCTCCTCCTCCTCCTGCCCCTCGCCGATCTGGCCGCGATGCGACTGCAGATGGACGGCTACCGCGCGCGTGAAACGGCGCTGGTGGAGATCGGCAAGGATTTGAGCGCCATTGCCGACATTGCCGAGCTGACCAAGCGCGTTGTCGATGTCGCCGCGGACATGCTTCGGTTTGAGGACTGTTCGCTGTTCATTCTCGACAAGGAGAAGGGGCAGCTGGTGCTGCAAGCGTCGCGAGGCGGACTGTCGGACCGGGTCGGCGAGGCGATGTACCCACTGGGTGTCGGCTTGACGGGCTGGGTCGGCAAACACGGCGAGGCCATCCGCATCCTGCATCCCAAGGGCGACCCGCGTTGGAAGGGGCGTTATGAGGAGCTTCCGTCCGAGGATGTCGGCGCGTTCCTGGCGGTGCCTGTTTATGGTCGACATGGGGTGCTGGGTGTCCTACGCGTGCTTCGGAAAAAGAGTGTGGCGCTGTGGTTCCGTCGAGAGTTCACCGAGGACGACGAGAGCGTGCTGATGACGATCGCTTCGCAACTCGGGGCGGCGATTGAGAACAGCCGCATTCTCGACCGGCTGGTCAACACGGAGCGTATGGCGGCGTGGGGCGAGATGTCGGCGAAAGCGGCGCACATGATCGGCAATCGGACGTTTGCGATAAAGGGCGACCTTAATGAGTTGGAGTACCGGCTGTCTGAACCGGAAGATCGACGCTCGGACTTCCGGGAACTTGCGGTCGGGATCCGCAAGGGGATTTTCCGCCTTGAGGAGTTACTCCAGGAGTTTCGCGACTTCGTGCGGGCGACGCAGATTTCGTTGACGGAGTGCAATATCAACGAGATTGTTCGTCAGTGCGTGGCGGAGTCGTTCCCTAAGCGGAGCGCGATAGAGTTGAAGCTGGAACTGGCCGAAAACCTACCAACTGTGATGGCGGATGCGGCCCGGCTTAAGAGGGCTTTCTCAGAGTTGATCGAGAATTCCATCTCATTTCAACCTGACGGCGGCAAGCTGATAGTGCGGACGTCGTTGGCCGACCGTGCCGACGCCCAGAAGCGCGCGCAATTGCCACGGGCGCGTCAGTATGTCGAGGTCGAGTTCCTCGACGCAGGTCCCGGCATTCCAGAGGACATCAAGCCGCACATCTTCCGCCCCTTCTATACGTCGCGTGCGAGAGGGATGGGCCTCGGACTGTCGATCGTCAAGGGTATTTTGGAGGCGCACCGGGGGAATATCATCGAGGTGGGCGAGAGCGGCCGCGGCGCGGAGTTCGTCGCGTTTCTGCCGGCGGTGTCTGAGTAGATTCAGGACGCGGTGCGGCGACTTACCACGACGATAAACGTCATGGCTTTGCCGCCTTCGGCGAAACGTCCGTCCCGGGCGGAAGATCTCTTAGTCCGGGACGGACGTTTGAACGCGAAGCGTTCGCACAGCAATGACGTTTATCGCCGTTGCGTGATAGGGCGTAATTGACTTCGTCCTTCGATGGCTGAGATGGTATAATGCGCTAGGCGCGCGGTCCCCGAGCGCGAAAGAGTTCCGATTATGTGTAGAATCCTCGTTGTTGACGATGAGCAGGAAGTTCGTGAGGCCGTGCAGCGGCGGCTGGAGCGCGAAGGCTATAAGGTGTCGGCGGCGCCCAGTGAAGCGGATGGGCTGGCGCGGTTGCAGAGCGGCGATAATGTCTACGACATCGTCATCACCGACATGAGTATGGAAGATTCCGCGTCGGGCATTCGAATTCTCGAGGGCGCGGTGGCGCGTGACGTCTTTACCGAAGTGATCGTGTTGACGGCGTACGGCAATGTGGCGAATGCGGTCGAGTGTATGAAGCGCGGCGCGTTCGATTATGTCGAGAAGAACATGCCGGGTGTCGACGTCTATGAACTACTCTGCCTCAAAGTACAGCAGGCTGTTGAGCGCAGGCGGTCGGCGGTCGACACGGTTCGTCGGTTGGAAGCTTTTACCAAAGCCCGAGGCGGCTAGCTGGGAACCGGTCCGCTAGCCCGGGACGGACATCTCGCCGAAGGCGGCACAGCCACGTCGTTTATCGGCGTGACGAGAGGTGCTTGCCTACATTAGAAAGCGCGGATTCGTATGACTTGGATCACGGCCGAAACACTGCAGGATTGGGACGAATCCTCGCGCCTCGAATGGCTCGTCACTAACGGTATTGGAGGCTACGCGTCTTCGTCGGTTTCCGGCGCGAACACGCGTCGCTACCATGGGCTGTTCGTACCCGCCCTGGAGCCGCCGCTCGGTCGCACAGTCATCCTCTCCAAGCTTGAGGAAGAGGTGCGCATCGAGGAGCAGCTTTACCTTCTGAGTTCCAACAAATACCCGAGCGTTGTTCAGCCGCAGGGATTTCGACACCTCACCTATTTCGGTTCGCGCCCCGTCCCCACTTTCACCTATGTCTTCCATGAGGACACGGTCGTTCTTGAGAAGCGCATTTGGATGGCGCACGGCGAGAATACCGTTTACGTCCAGTACCACCTGGTGAAGGCGCCGGAGAAGGTCCGCCTTGGGCTCCTGCCGCTGGTTGCCTACAAGGATTATCACTCCGAGCAGCATCGATGGGACGGCTTCCGCGGAATCACGAGTTTGCAGAGCGACGGCCGGGTGAAGTTCACCGCCCTCGAAACGGCGTGGCCGGTGTTCATGGGGGTCGATCTGCCGTTCATGTTCTCCGAGCACAGCGGTTGGTTCTACAATTTCGAGCATACGCGTGAGCAGGAGCGGGGCCTCGACTTCACGGAGGATCTATTCTGCATTGGACGTTTCGACGGAGTGCTCGCCCCGGGACAGACGGTGACGTTTGCCGCGACTGTAGAGACGTCGGCGCCCGCGAAGGGGGACGCGGCATTCAAGGCGGAGATGGAACGGCAGGAGACTTTGCTGACCACGGCGGGTGTCGACATCAATCATGATCCCGCGCTGGGCAGCCTGGTGCTCGCGGCAGACCAGTTCGTCATAGAGAAGAAGTCGAAGATCGGCCGCGCGACCGTCATTGCCGGATACCACTGGTTTACGGATTGGGGCAGGGACACAATGGTCTCTCTGCCAGGTCTGTGTTTGACCACCAAGCGGTACGGCGTGGCGCGCGATATTCTCGCATCGTTCGCGGGCGCGACACATAACGGCCTCATCCCCAATCGCTTTTCCGACAAAGGCGGCGCCGAGTACAACACGGTTGATGCCAGCTTGTGGTACTTCCACGCGGTGCATCAATACGCAGAGGCGTCGGGCGACTGGGAGTTCGCGGAATGCGAGATGCTCCCGGTGCTCGCGGATATCGTCAATCATCATATCGAGGGTACCGACTTCAAGATCCAGGTCGACCCCGTCGACGGCCTCCTCTCCGCCGGCCAGTCCGGCGTGCAGCTCACGTGGATGGACGCCCGCGTGGGTGACTGGGTGGTAACGCCTCGCATCGGCAAGGCTGTCGAGATAAACGCGCTCTGGTACAACGCTCTCAAGGTGCTCGCGATGCTGTACCAACGATCCGGCAACGACAAGAAGGCCACTGAGATCGAAAAGCGCGCCTTGAAGGTCAAGAAGAGCTTTATGGAGGCATTCTGGAATGCGTCGACGAACTCGTTCTTCGACTTGATCGGACCCGACGGCAGCCCCGACCCACACGTTCGGCCCAACCAGATTTTTGCGATGAGCTTGCCGTTTGCGATGGTCGAGGGGGCGAAGGCCAAGCAGGTGCTGGCGGTGGTCGAGTCGCTGCTGTTGACGCCCGTAGGCTTGCGGACTCTTGCGCCGGATGCTCCCGAGTATCGAGGCAAGTACGGCCCTGGCGACCAGACGGCGCGCGACGGTGCCTATCACCAGGGTACGGTCTGGCCGTGGCTGATCGGGCCGTTTGTCGACGCTCACCTCAAGGTTTACAATGATAAGGTAAAGGCGCGCGCTCTTCTTGAGACCCTCGCGGGCAAATCCCTCGACAAGTTCGGCGTTGGCACGCTGGGTGAGATCTTCGATGGGGATCCGCCCCATGCCCCCAACGGCTGTATCGCCCAGGCGTGGAGTGTCGCCGAGGTGCTGCGGGTGCTTGTAAAGACGGCGTAGCGTGCATTTTTGAAGAGCGGGCGGCCGGTGGTCGCCCGCTCTTCGTGATTTGTGAGGGCAGGATTTCGCGGTCCTCGCGCCGAACCAGAGAACGCAATGAGCCTGAAAGATTTACGTGAACAGATCGACGCCATCGACGAGCAGCTTGTCGCCCTCCTGAACGAGAGGTCAAAGCTCTCGATCGAGGTCGGCAAGCGGAAAGCCTCCGAACCGAATGCGCGCTACTTTGCGCCG
>Ga0207705_10003936_pt1 | contig 11289 bp, 9 predicted proteins | sample KBSC13metaG_FD_184314 | JGI IMG/M metagenome (GOLD analysis project Ga0207705, IMG submission 184314) | Corn rhizosphere microbial communities from Kellogg Biological Station, Michigan, USA - KBS C1-3 metaG (SPAdes) (version 2) | ecosystem: Host-associated > Plants > Roots > Rhizosphere > Soil ...
GACGCGTACGTGGCCGGGGCCGGCGGTGCCCGGTCAGCGTCAGGTGGAACGGCGATCGGCGCCCGACTTGCCGGCCGGCGGTGCCCGGTCAGCGTCAGGTGGAACGGCGATCGGCGCCCGACTTGCCGGCCGGCGGTGCCCGGTCAGCGTCAGGTGGAACGGCAAGCCCTCGCCCTCTTGCCCGGCCGGTCGGGTCGGTCAGCTGGGGCAGGGCGGGAGGGTGGGGGACGGAGTCGGCGTCGGGGTGCCGGTGGCGTCGGCGGCGGCGGTGCCGGTCGCGCTGCCGGTGGCATCGGCGGCGGCGGACGACGTCGGCGTGCCGGCGGCCGTGGCGACCCCGTTGGGTGTGTGTGTCCCGGACGACGTCGGCGTCGGGCTGGGAGTGCCGCTGGGGGTCGGCGTGCAGGTCGGCGACGGTGACGGCGCCGGCCTGGTGCTGGTGGGGCTGCCGCTAGGGGTCGGCGTGCCCGGGGTGCTCGGAGACGCCGTCGGCGTCGTCGGCGTGCTGGTCGGCGTGGTCGGCGGCGTGCTCGGCGGCGCCGGGCTGGACGGCCGCGTCGGGGGCGCCGGCGTGGTCGGCTTTGGCTTGCCGGGAGCGCGTGGCGTCGTCGTCCCCGGTGCCGCCGGCGGGTCGCCCTGCGTGGCTGGCGGCAGCGTCGGCTCCTTGATCGGCGTCGACCCGCTCGGTGCCGAGCCGTCGATCGGCACGCCGCCCGCGTATACCGCGGCCAGCGCCATGACCGTGTCGACGTACGCCGTCGACCGGTTGTAGCTGTAGACCGCGTCGCGCTGGCTGGCCTCGCTGCTCAGGTTGCCCCCACCGGCCCGGCACAGGTATTTCGCGGCGGACGCGGCGGCGTCGTCGATGTCGAACGGGTCGGCCTTGCCGTCGCGGTCGCCGTCCACCCCGAAGGCGGCCCAGCTGCTGGGGATGAACTGCATCGGTCCGACGGCGCGGTCGTAGGTCTTGTCGCCGTCCCACTTGCCGCCGTCGGTGTCCTTGATCTCCGCGACGCCGGGCCGGCCGTCCAGCGGGATGCCGACGATCGGCGGGTCGGAGCGGCCGTCGGACAGCAACGTCGCGCCGGCGAACTGGCCGTGGTTGGACTCGACGCGGCCGATCGCGGCGACCAGCGTCCACGGAATGCCGCAGTCGGCCGCCGCGGCGGCGGCCTGGTAGGCCTGTACGGCCCGGGACGGGATCCCGTTGGAGGCGAGCTGGGTCGACGCCGTCCCGCCGGACCGTCCAGCGTTGAGCCCGGTGCCGCCCGGTGCCCTGGCCCCGGTCGGCAGCGTCTCCCCGCCCGCGGGCGAGCCCGGGTACGAGTACGTCGGCGGCGCGGCGGGCGGCAGCACGGTGGTGCCGGCCGGCGCGGCGACGTTCCCCTGCTGCGCTACCGAGGTCGTCGCGGCGGTGGACGCGGCGGCGACCACGGCGAACGCGGACAGCAGCACCGGCAGCCCGCGCCGCCCCGCGATGATCGACGGGACACGGAGCTGGACGATCCGCGGTTGCGGGCGAACGGAGAACAGCCGTCGTACCGCGTCGCGCATCAACTGCCTCCGTCCAGGTGCGTGCGTCCGACAGGCCCTGTCGACCCTAACCCGTGTTGCCGTCGCCCGAGAGGGTGAGAACAGAAGTGCACCCAATATTCGGGAGGTCGAACGCTTCGGTTCCCGCGTCCCTGCCGGGTCTGTTCGGCTGGGAGAATCACCGGGTGAGCTCCATCGAAACTTCGCAGGCCCTGTTCGACCGGGCGCGGGCGGTGACACCGGGCGGGGTGAACTCGCCGGTCCGCGCGTTCCGGGCTGTCGGCGGCACGCCCCGGTTCATGATCGCCGGCTCCGGCGCGCTGCTCTACGACGCGGACGGCTCCGAGTACGTCGACATGGTCTGCTCGTGGGGGCCGATGATCCTCGGGCACGCCTATCCGGCGGTCGTGCAGGCGGTGGCGTACGCGGCGGCCCGCGGCACCAGCTTCGGCACGCCCACGGTCGGCGAGGTGGAGCTGGCCGAGGAGATCGTGGCCAGAGTGCCTCCGGTCGAGCAGGTCCGGCTGGTCAACAGCGGCACCGAGGCGACGATGTCGGCGATCCGGCTGGCTCGCGGGGCGACCGGTCGCAGCGTCGTGGTGAAGTTCGCCGGCTGCTACCACGGTCACGTGGACGCGTTGCTGGCCTCCGCGGGTTCCGGCGTCGCGACGCTCGCATTGCCCGACACCCCGGGCGTGACCGGCGCGCAGGCCGGCGACACGATCGTGTTGCCGTACAACGACGTGGCCGCCGTGGAGGCCGCGTTCGCCGCCCGTGGTGACGAGATCGCCTGCGTGATCACGGAGGCTGCGGCGGCGAACATGGGCGTCGTGCCGCCGCGGGACGACTTCAACGCGGAGCTGCGTCGCATCACCACCGCGCACGGCGCGCTGCTCATTCTCGACGAGGTGATGACCGGCTTCCGGGTCAGCCGCACCGGCTGGTACGGGCTGGATCCGGTCGAGGCCGACCTGTTCACCTTCGGCAAGGTGATGAGCGGCGGCCTGCCGGCGGCGGCGTTCGGCGGCCGGGCGGAGGTCATGTCCCGGCTGGCTCCGTCCGGCCCCGTCTACCAGGCCGGCACGCTGTCGGGGAACCCCGTCGCGGTGGCTGCCGGACTGGCGACGCTGCACGCCTGCACCGAGGAGGTTTACCTGCGCGTCGACGCCGCGGCCGCGACGGTCGCCCGGCTCGTCGCGGAGGCGCTGACCAAGGAGGGCGTGCCGCACCGGGTACAGACCGCCGGCAGCCTGTTCTCGGTGTTCTTCACCGAGAACGAGGTGCGCGACTACGACGCCGCCCGGCGGCAGCAGGCGTGGCGCTACCCGGCGTTCTTCCACGCGATGCTGGACCGCGGCGTCTACCTGCCGCCGTCCGCGTTCGAGGCCTGGTTCGTCTCGGCCGCGCACGACGACGCCGTGCTCGACCGGATCGCCGACGCCCTGCCCGACGCCGCCCGCGCCGCCGCGTCTGCGACCGAGGAGACCCCGGCGTGACGATGACGACGGTGCACCTGCTCCGGCACGGCGAGGTGTACAACCCCGAGCACGTGATGTACGGCCGGCTGCCCGGCTACCACTTGTCCCCGCGCGGCCGGCGGATGGCCGAGCGGGCGGCGAAGGCGGTGCTGGACCGGGACGTCACCTACCTCGCGTCGTCCCCGCTGGAGCGCGCGCAGGAGACCGCGGCGCCGCTGGCGACGGCGCTCGGCCTGCCGGTGCACCTGGACGATCGACTGCTGGAAGCGGGGAACTCCTTCCAGGGCAAGCCGTTCGGTCCCGGCGACCGGGCCTGGGCGCACCCCTCGGCCTGGCCGCTGCTGCGCAACCCGTTCCGGCCGTCCTGGGGCGAGCCGTACGCGCGCATCGCCGCGCGGATGCTCGCCGCCGCCTGGTCCGCCCGGGAGGCGGCCGAGGGGCATGAAGCGGTCTGCGTCAGCCACCAGCTCCCGATCTGGACTCTGCGCCGGCTGCTGGAGGGCAAGCCGCTCTCCCACATCCCGACCCATCGGCAGTGCGGGCTGGCCTCGTTGACCAGCATCACGTTCGCCGGGGATGCGGTGCTGCGGGTGACCTACACCGAGCCGGCCGGTCCCGAGCCGCCGGAGACCACCCCGGGTGCGTGAGCTCTAGGTTCGGGGGCGACACTCGTCGGGTGCGTCGGTATTCCCGCCTGCTCGTGCTGCTGCTGACGGCGTCGCTCCTGACGCTTGCCGGCTGCACGACCGGCTCCGACGCGGTCGACCAGGCCGCCGGAGGGGAGTTCCGGTTCGTCAGCGGCACGCCGACCGGCCAGACCATCGCGGTCGCCGACCGCAAGTCGGCCCCCGATGTGACCGGAGCGCTCGTCGGCGGCGGGAGCTGGGACCTGCAGGCCCAGCACGGCAAGGTCGTCGTGCTCAACTTCTGGGGCCCGTGGTGCCCGCCGTGCCGGGTCGAGGCCCCGGACTTCAGCGCCGCGGCCACGGCCACGAAGGCGGATGGCGTGGAGTTCATGGGCGTCGCCGTCCGCGACACCGAGCAGAACGTCGCCGCGTTCCTCAAGGACCGCCGGATCTCGTACCCGAGTCTGTTCGACCGGCCGGGCAAGACCGTGCAGCGGTTCCGCGACCTGCGGGTCGCCGGCTTCCCGTTCACGATCATCATCGACAAGCAGGGTCGGGTCGCGGCGGTCTACGTCTCGGCTCTGCTCCGGCAGGACATCGAGCCCGTCGTGACGCGATTGGCGGCGGAGTCGTGAGCGGCGTCGGCGACAGCTTCGCCCGGCTCGTCGTCGACGGCCCGTTCGTGGTCGCGGCGCTGGTCGCGGCCGTCGCCGGCCTGGTCAGTTTCCTGTCGCCGTGCGTGCTGCCGCTGGTGCCCGGATACCTCTCGTACGTCGGCGGCCTGTCCGGCACGGAGGCCAACGCCGCCACCGACGGCACGACGGCCGGTGGCGGCGTCGCCACCCGGACGAGGGTCCGCAGCCGGACGGTGCTCGGCGCGATGTTGTTCGTGCTCGGCTTCACCGCGGTCTTCGTCACGTACGGCGTCCTGTTCGGACGGCTCGGCGCGGCGCTCATCGAGCACCAGCGACTGCTCGAGCGCATCCTGGGCGTCGTCGTGATCCTGCTCGGGCTGGCGTTCCTGGGTTGGCTCCCGGGTGTCTCGCGCGAGCTGCGGATCCACCGCTTCCCGTCCGCGGGGCTGGTCGGGGCGCCGCTGCTCGGGATCGTGTTCGGGTTGGGCTGGACGCCGTGCATCGGCCCGACTCTCGGTGCGGTCCAGTCGCTCGCCCTGTCCACGGCGGGCGCTGGCCGGGGCGCGGCTCTGTCCGCCGCGTATTGCATCGGCCTCGGGGTGCCGTTCGTCCTCGTCGCCGTCGGCGCGCGTTGGCTCGTGCGCTCGCTCGCCGTGGTCCGCCGGCACGCCAACGTCGTGACGTACGTCGGCGGCGGGCTGCTGGTCGTGCTCGGCCTGCTGCTGGTGACCGGTCTCTGGGGGGAGATGACGATCCAACTGACCTCGCGGGTCGGGCAGACCGGGCTGGGAACCTCGCTGTGACGGCAGATCCCGAGGCCACGGTCCGCCCCGACCCGGTCGACGCCGAGCCGGACGGGCTGTCGACCCAACCGGCGCCGGTCCGGTCCTGGCACGGCGGTCCACTCGCGCTCGCCCGCAACTCCTGGCGCCGGCTGACCAGCATGCGCACCGCGCTGGTGCTGCTGTTCCTGCTGGCGCTGGCCTCCGTGCCCGGCTCGCTGCTGCCGCAACGTCCGCTGAACCCGACCAAGGTCGACCAGTACATCGCCGACCATCCAGGCTGGTCGAAGATCCTCGACGCGGCCGGGTTCTTCGACGTGTTCGCCGCGCCCTGGTTCGCGGCGACCTACCTGCTGCTGTTCATCTCGCTGATCGGCTGCGTCGTGCCGCGCCTGAAGGCGCACGGCACCGCCATGCTGTCGGCACCGCCGGCGGTTCCGCGGCGGCTGGAGCGGCTGCCGTCGGCCGACTCGTTCTCCGCCGGCGGGACGCCCGAGCAGGTGGCGGCCGGCTCGGTCAGGCGGTTGCGCGGCTGGAAGACCGTGACCCGGGTCGAGGATGGCGGCGTGGTGACGGTCGCCGCCGAGAAGGGCTACCTCCGGGAGACCGGAAACCTGGTCTTCCACGCCGCGCTGGTCGTGCTGCTGGTGGGAGTCGCGCTCGGCAAACTTTGGGGCTATCAGGGCACCGTGCTGCTCACCGAGGGCCAGCCCGGCATCTGCAACGCGGTACCGCTGTACGACTCGTTCCGTCCGGGGAAGCTCGTCGACGGTTCGGGACTGGCGCCGTTCTGCATCGACTCGCTCGACAAGTTCAGCGTCGACTACGACCCCGACGGGACGCCCGCCCAGTTCCGTGCCGACATCACGTACTCCCTCGGCGAGAACGGCGCCGCACGCAAGGACGTCCTCGAGGTCAACCACCCATTGCGGGTGGAGGGCGTGCGCGTCTATCTCGTGGGTCACGGCTTCGCCCCGCGCTTCACGGTCACCAAGCCGGACGGCACCGGAGTCAAGAACCTCTCGGCGCCGTTCCTGCCGCAGGACCCGAGGACCCTGCTGTCCGAGGGCACGGTGAAGCTGCTGGACACGGTGAAGCCGCAGCTGGCGTTGTACGGCACGTTCGCTCCTTTCGCCGCCCTCGGTCCGGACGGGAAGTTGACGTCGTTGTCGCCGCAGCCCGGGAATCCCGGGGTGGCGATCCAGATCTACCGCGGTGATCTCGGCGTCGACGACGGTGCGCCGCAATCCGTCTACAGCATCGATCAGCGGCAGGTCGCCATCGGCGCGCTCAAGCAGGTGGCCACCGCGCAGCTGATCCCCGGCAAGGCAGTGACACTGGACGACGGTACGAAGATCACCTTCGACGGCTACTCGCAGTGGGCGACGATCCAGGTCAACCACGACCCGGGTCAGACACTCGTGCTGTGGGCGGCCGGCGCGGTGGTGCTCGGGCTCCTCCTCTCTCTCGCGGTGCGCCGGCGACGACTCTTCCTGCGGATCACCCCGGCGCCCACCCCCAATTCGGAAACTGTGGACAACTCGGCGCCTGTGGATGACGGCGCGCGCCCGGACCGCGACGCCCGTAGTGTGGTCGCGGTCGGGGGGCTGGCCCGCACCGACGCAGGCAGCTTCGGCACGGAGTTCGCCCGCGTGGTCGAGCAGCTCCGTGACCCCTCGCCCGTCAGGAAGGACTAGCCGTGCCCGTCAACGCCGGACTCGCGACGCTGTCCGACCACATGTTCACGTGGTCGATCATCCTGTACAGCCTCGCCCTCGTCGCGTACTGCGGGGAGTACGCGTTCGGCCGCCGCGGCAAGGTCGCCTCGACCTCACCCGAGCAGGTCCTGGTGGCGGCCGGCGCCGCTCCAGGGCCCGGCGCACCGGCGGTGAAGTCGGTGTCGGCGCCGCCGAAGCGGCCCCGGGTCCGAACGCCGCAGGCGGAACGGTTCGGCCGGGTCGCGGTCGCCGCGACCGTGCTCGGCCTCGCCGTGCAGCTGACCTCGCTGACGTTGCGCGGGATTGCGACGCACCGCGTGCCGTGGGGCAACATGTACGAGTTCGCTTCCGTGGTCGGCGCGGCCGCAGTGATCGCCTACCTGGTGGTGCTGATCCGGCTTCCGCAGGTGCGCTACCTCGGCATGTTCCTGCTGTTCCCGATCGTGGTGCTGCTCTTCCTCGCCGGCACCGTGCTCTATGCGCCGGCCGCGCCCCTGGTGCCCGCGCTCCGCTCCTACTGGATCGCCATCCACGTGACGACGATCAGCATCGGGACCGGCATCTTCCTCGTCAGCTTCGTTGCCACGGTGCTCTACCTGGTGCGCCGTCGCTGGGAGATCTCGGTCGAGGCCGGCCGCACGCCGACCCGCTTCCCCGTGACGCTCGGCTCCCGCCTGCCCGTGACCGACGTCCTCGACCGCATGGCCTACCGGACGGTGGCCTTCGGGTTCCCGGTCTACACCTTCGGGATCATCGCAGGCGCGATCTGGGCCGAGGCGGCCTGGGGTCGCTACTGGGGCTGGGACCCGAAGGAGACCTGGGCGTTCATCACCTGGGTCGTGTACGCGGCTTACCTGCACGCACGGGCGACCGCGGGCTGGCGCGGGACCGCCGCCGCCCGGGTGAACATCGTCGCGTTCGCCACAATGATCTTCAACTTCTTCATCATCAACATGGTGGTGTCTGGCCTGCACTCCTATGCCGGTTTAACGTAAATTGCCCGTATGAGCCGTTCGTCTTCTACGCTGGACGGCCTGTAACGGCGGTGCGCCGGTCGCGGATGACGGGAGGCTCCCAGGGTGTGCGCTCGTAAGCATCCGTCCGACGACGACCGCGAGCGTCCGCGCGGGCTCGCCGACGCACTCTCGCGTTGGGACACCGAGCAGGACTGGTTGCGGCTGACGCCGGCCCGCGAAGCGGAGAGGACGGAGCACGTCCCGCCGCCCGAGTCGACGCCGGCGTGGTTCGGCGGGGCGACCGACCAGCGTCGTCCCGCGGCCCCTCCCGCTGTCGACAGCTGGGACGCGGTCGTTGCGCACGAGCCGCAGGCGGCGCGGTCCGCCGATCCCTGGGCTCCGTCCACCGAGCCCGAGCAGGAGTTGTGGACCCCGCCGGTCGACACGGTCTACCGCCGGGTCCGGTCCCTCGAGCCCGGACTGCCCGAGCGTTGGCCATCGCAAGCCGATGCCCCCGGCCGGACGGCGGATCCGAATACCCAGTCGTCCGCCGCCGGCGGAACCAGCGAGCCGGCGGGCTCCGAAGAGCCGAGCTCCGCGGGCGCCGTGCCGGCGGCTGCCGGCCGGTCCGAGGCTGTCGACGAGGCTCAGCAGCCTGCTCCGACGAGCCGGAGTGTTGCGCATGCCGATTCCGCGCCCGAGTCCGAACGTGGTGAGACCAGGCGGTCGGGTTCCGACTGGACCGGGTCGTCGTGGATCACGGACGCGGCCCGGCCCTCAGTAGACCGGCCCTCGTCGACGTCGTCGCCGCGGCATCGGTCCAGCGGCACGGACGGGGTTGCGGAGGGGAGTGGGTCGACGTCCCCGGACGGCGGCACGGAGACTCGTCGGTTCCCGGGTTCGGATGCGCGGGCGGCGTCCGCAGGGCGGGACGACGGTGGCGAGCCGACGTCGGACGAGCTGGCGGAGGTCATGAGCCGGTGGTCGGCGGACGACTCCGCGCCGGGCAGGCGGGAGTTGACCGACGACGAGTGGCTGTCCCATCTCAAGGGCGAGGAACCGCGGCAGTCCACTGTGGACTTCCTCGGCGCCTCGACGGCATGGTCGGCGCCGGATCGACCGAACGCGGAGCCGGCGCCCGGCAGGGAGTCGCCAGCTCCACTCCCGCCGCCGGCAGCTGGTCCACAGTGGACGATGGGTCCGGCGAGCGGCGCACACCCGGTCGGGGCGCAGTACGTGCGGCGCGAGGCCGATACCACCGGCGACAACGGCAGACCGGAGCCGGCGTTGAGCGAGCCAGGGACCGGCGTGGACGACGGGACGCGAGTCCTGCGCCGGCCGACCTTCGCCGGGGAAGGGCCGACCGTGACCGGAAGCGGTCCATCGGGCCAGGCACGAGCGCAGAGTAGCTACGGTGACCGCCCCACCGGCATACTGCCGGCGGTTGGCGCGAGCGGTCCGAGGCTGGGGGAGCAGGCTGGCGTGACTGACCCGGACGACGTGACTCGCAAGTGGGCGGCGCCGACCGAGGGCGAGCCAGGGGAGAAGGCGGCTGAGCCCGGACCGGGTCAGTTCAGCCTGCCGCTGCCATCGTCGCCCACCACCGGCGGTACGCCGGCGGTCGACCGCGACCGTCCGGCCTACGGCACAGAGCGGCTCGCACCACCCGGCCCCGCCTACGGCGGGTCCGCCGGTGGACCGGACGCCCTCGGGTTCCACCCCGGCCGGCCGCACCCGGGTGGTCCCCTGCCGGGCGTCGCCAGCGACGCTCCCCATAGGCCGAGCGCAGCTGGAGATCCGGCGGGTTCGGGCCCGCACGGTCCGACCGGGTATGGCGGCCCGGGAACTCGGTCCGGTCCGGACGATCCTCGCCGTGGGCATGCTGAAGGTCCTGCTGGTGCAGGCGATCCACGGCGTGCCGCCGACTACGGTGGTCCCGGCGGCCGCGAGGCAAGCCGTCCGGTGCTTCCCGGCAGTCTTGGCGAGGTGGGCGATCCCTCGATCGCCGGACGGCATGACGCTGCCCGCGGTGCGGGCGCTGCGAGTAGTCCTGGCGCTGCGAGTAGTCCTGGCGCTGGGAGTAGTCCTGGCGGCGGTGGTGGCGGCGTCGTGGGCGATCCTCGCGTCGCCGGCCGGTATGACGCTGCCGGTGGTCCCGGCGCCGCGGCTGGTCCCGGCGCCGCCGGTGGTCCCGGTGGTGCCGGTGGTCCCGGCGCTGCGGGTGGTCCCGGCGCTGCGGGTGGTCCCGGCGCCGCGGCTGGTCCCGGCGCCGCCGGTGGTCCGGGTGGTGCCGGTGGTCCCGGCGCTGCGGGTGGTCCCGGTGGTGCTCGTGGTCCCGGCGGTGCCGGCGGTCAGGTTGCCGCTGGGCCGGGCGCTGCCGGCCGGCGTGACGCTGCCGGTCGTCCGGGTGTTGCCGGTGGTCCCGGCGGTGCCGCTGGTTCGGCTGCCGGTGGTTCCGGCGGTGCCGGTCGTCCCGGCGCTGCGGGTGGTTGGGCCGCCGCTGGAGGGTGGGGCGCTCCGGGTGGTGGTCCCGGCGCCGCGGGTGGCCCGGGCGGAAGGGGTGGTCCCGCCGAGTCCGTCGGGCAGCCGCCGACCGTGGATCAGTTGACCGCGCAGTCTCTCCTGCGCGAGCGGCGGCCGACTCCGCAGAGCGGCTGGCGTCGTGCCGTCTACAACCTCACCGCGCACACGGTGAACCCGGGCCAGTCGCCCGAGGACCGGCGCCGCGAGGAGCTCATCGCCCGCGCGACCGTACCGGTGCCCGGCTGCTACCGGATCGCGGTGATCTCGCTCAAGGGCGGCGTCGGCAAGACCACGACCACCGTCACGCTCGGCGCCACCCTCGCCAGCCTGCGTGGAGACCGGGTGATCGCCGTCGACGCGAACCCCGACCGCGGCACCCTGTCCGGCAAGATCCCGTTGGAGACTGTCGCGACCGTCCGTAACCTGCTCAACGACGCGAACTCGATCCAGCACTACTTCGACGTCCGCCGCTACACGTCCCAGTCGGCCGATCGGCTCGAGGTGCTCGCCTCCGAGTCCGATCCAGCCGTGTCGACCGCCTTCAGCGAGCATGACTACCGCACGGTCGCCGCAATCCTCGAACGCTTCTACAACATCGTGCTCACCGACTGCGGCACCGGGCTGCTGCACTCGGCGATGCGCGGCGTGCTCGACCTCGCCGACCAGATGGTGCTCGTCAGCTCCGGCTCGGTCGACGGTGCCCGGAGTGCCAGCGCCACCCTCGACTGGCTGGAGGCGCACGGCCGCGGCGAGCTGGTCCGCAACTCCGTCGCAGTGATCAACTCGGTGCGGCCGAAGTCGGGCGGCGTCGATCTCGACCGGCTGGAGGAGCACTTCGCCGCCCGCTGCCGTGCGGTCGCGCGCATCCCGTACGACCCGCACCTGGAGGAGGGCGCCGAGGTCGACCTCGGCGAGCTGTCCGGCGCGTCGCGGGCGTCCCTGCTGGAGCTGGCCGCGTACGTGGCCGACGCGTTCCCGCGGCTTCCCCGCGGGCCGTACGGCCCGCGGGGCTAAGGGCAAGTCTCCCCAACTCAGTGG
>Ga0207705_10003938_pt1 | contig 11288 bp, 9 predicted proteins | sample KBSC13metaG_FD_184314 | JGI IMG/M metagenome (GOLD analysis project Ga0207705, IMG submission 184314) | Corn rhizosphere microbial communities from Kellogg Biological Station, Michigan, USA - KBS C1-3 metaG (SPAdes) (version 2) | ecosystem: Host-associated > Plants > Roots > Rhizosphere > Soil ...
GAAATGAGCGGCGCTTAGATAGCGGCCGCCACTGGCAAGGCGGCGCGTCTAGCAAAGGGTCCGGAGGCACGCAATGCCGCGCGAACGCGATCATTTCGCTCCAAATCGGAACAAAGGTTAAAGACGCATTTACCATTGACCGGACTAAGCGTTACGCGTCCGTCATGCTGGTTCTTGCCGCCGCTGCCTCGTTTGCCCTCGCGCCCGATCCTGCGCCGATGACGCGCGCGTCGGCGACGGTGCAGGCGCGGGCGATCGTGCGGATTGTCTCGTCGGTTTCGGTCCGTCTCGGTGTGGGGTCCCTGCGCGGGGAAGCGCCGCCGGTACAGGACGCCGTGGTCCATACCGACGGATCGGCGCGACCTGCGCGCCTGATAGAATTCCAGTAATTACAAGGACTTAGACGCCAGCCTCACCCAAAGTGATGGTGAGCTCGTCGCCCCCCGGCGGGACGTTCACTTCGGCGCTGTTGAACGGGGCGCTGGCGCCCGCGGCGAGGGTCCGCGCCGGCGGAGAGATGGTCCAGCGATAGACGACCTTTCCCGCGCGGCTCCGCAGCTGGGCCTGCAGCGGCGGGACGTCCTGCTCCTTGGCAGTCGGGTTGATCACGCGTCCGGTGACGGTGAGCAGCTGGTTGCCGCTCTCGAGCTGCTGCCGGTCGCGGTGCGTGACGATGAGCGCAAGCTGGCTGGCCGCGCCCGTGCCGAGGCCGAGCTTCGCCTTCAGCTCCGGCGGCGCGAGGAAATAGAAGGCCGCTGCAAGCACCGCCACCAGGACCACCACCATCAGGATCGTAACGATCGGGCTGCGACCTTGCTGCTCGACCTCGTCCGATGCCGGAAACGGGCTGAATTCGTCGTCCGTGGCTTCGGCCTGCGGCGGCTCGCGCCAGTCCGGGCTGGCGACGGGCGCCGCGGCAGCAATCTCGCCGCTGTCGAAATCCGACGAGATCGCCTGCGCGTGCTGCTCGGCCGCCAGCTCCGCCCGTAGCCGCCCGGTCTCCTCGACAGTCGGCTGTTCGATCGGATCGGCATGCTCGGGCGTCGGCGGGGGCTCGTCGCCCGCCTCCTCGACCATTGCCTCCTCATAAGCGCGCTCTTCGGCTTCGGGCCCGCTACGCGGCTCGATTAGAGTGGCTTCGGCGATGCTTTCGTCGCCGTCGGATGTTTCGTGGCTGGCCTCATCCGGTGCCCGCGCGACCATCTCGGCATCGAGATCGGGATCCTGGTGCCAGCTGTGCTTGCAAGAAGCGCAGCGGACCTGCCGCCCCTGAGGCGGGATCGCGCCGTCCTTCACCACATATTGCGTCCCGCAATTCGGGCAGGTGAGGATCATACGAACAAAAGGCCTCTTTCCGGACGGTGAGCGCAGGGTAAACAGGAATGCGCTAGGCTTGGCAAGGCAAGTCGGCCGGGGCGTGCCAAGGGGAGGGATCAGCTACTGTCGCAAGTCGCAGAATTCGACAGCGTGGGCCTGCGTTACGGAACGGGGGCCGAGGTGCTGCGCGACCTCGACTTTCGCCTCAGCGACGGCGGGTTCTACTTCCTCACGGGGCCGTCGGGCGCGGGAAAGACATCGCTGCTGAAGCTGCTCTATCTCGCGCAGCGGCCGACGCGGGGCCGCATCCGGCTCTTCGGCGAGGAGCTGACGGAGGCGCCGCGCGAGATGCTCCCGCAGTTCCGTCGCCGCATCGGGGTCGTTTTCCAGGACTTCCGTCTCGTCCGCCACCTATCGGCCTTCGACAATGTCGCTTTGCCGCTGCGCATCGCCGGCGCGAGCGATGAGCAGGTCGAGGGGCCGGTCCGCGAGATGCTCGCCTGGGTCGGGCTTGCCGACCGCGCCAGCGCCAGGCCGCCGACGCTTTCGGGCGGTGAGCAGCAGCGCGTCGCCATCGCGCGTGCGGTCATCAACCGGCCCGACCTGCTCGTGGCCGACGAGCCGACAGGCAATGTCGATGCGGAGATGGCGCAGCGGCTGATGCATCTGTTCGGCGCTTTAAATCGGCTCGGAACGACCGTGGTCGTCGCCACCCACGACGTCGGGCTGATCAGCGCGACGCCCGGCGCTAAGATGATCCGCCTCGAAAATGGGGCCGTGACCGATCCGACCGGCGCGCTACGCAATCCGCCAGCCTCTCCGCGAGGCCAGCGCTGATGTTCGACTGGCTCCTCGCGTCTCCGTCCGAACGCCGCCTCCTCGGTGAAGCGCGCCTGCGCGGTCCGACAGCCTGGGTGATCGCGATCATGAGCTTCTCGATCCTGATTATTGCCGCCGCGGGACTGGCGCTGGCGAGCACGGCGGGTGTGCTCACTCGGGCGATCGAGGCACGTTATTCGATCGAAGTGCCGGCCGGCGGCGGCAATGTCGCTGCTTTGCTGAGCGCGGTTCGGACGATCCCCGGCGTTAAGTCCGCCGACGCCGTCCCGGAATTGGAGATGCGCCAGACGCTTGAACGCTGGCTCGGCCCGGCGGCCCAAAGCAGCGACCTTCCCGTGCCTGCGCTGGTCAATTTCGACGTTCAGCCCGGCGCGAACCTGGCGGCCATTCAGCAACGCGTGCGCGCTTTGGCGCCGGGCGCCACGATCGCCACGCATCGCGAGGCCGTCGGACCTCTGCTGCGCTCGCTGCGCCTGCTGCAGTGGGTAGCCTTCGGGCTCGTCCTGCTGCTTAGCCTCGCGGCGTCCGCTGCCGTCGTGCTTGCCGCCCGCGGCGCGCTCGACACTCACCGCTTCACGATCGAGGTGATGCACGGCATCGGCGCGACCGACGAGCAGGTCACGCGCCTGTTCCAGCGCAAGATCGCGGTTGATGCCCTGGTGGGGAGCCTCGCCGGGGCGGCCGCGGCCGGCATCGTCCTGCTCATGCTGGCCACCGGCGCCGCCTTCGCCGGCGAACTCACCGGAGGCGCCACGCTTAGCGTCGGCGATCTGATCCTCCTCGCGCTCCTTCCGCTGGCGTTGACGGCGCTGGCTACCGGGGTTGCGCGGGCGGCGGTGCTCGCGGCACTGCGCAAGGCGCTATGATCGCTCGCCTCGCCTCCTTTCTCGTGCTGGCTTACGCGATCGGGTTCGTCCTCTTTGCCTTCACGCTCGGCCATCCAGCGTCGGCTGCTGCACAGCCCACCGACGCCGCGGTCGTGCTGACCGGCGCACGCGGGCGCATCGAGCATGCAATCGAGGTGCTGAAGGACGGCAAGGCCGGTCGCCTGCTTATTGCCGGAGCGGACCCATCGGTGACCAAGGCCGATCTCACGCGCCGCATCCCGGCCGGGGCGCGGCTGATCAAATGCTGTGTTGACCTCGGCAGCGAGTCCGTCGACACCCGCACCAACGCGGAGGAAGCGCAGCGTTGGCTTGCTCAGCACCGCTTTCGTTCGGTGCGGCTGATCACGAGCGACTGGCACATGCGGCGCGCGCGCTATGAGTTCGAGAAAGTGCTCGGCGGCAAGATCCGGCTCGTCACCGATGGCGTTCGCACGGAGCCGAGCTTCCTCACGCTGTTCGGCGAATATAACAAATATGTGCTGCGGCGGATCGCCGTCTGGGCCGACATCTGATGACGGTGCTGAGGTCGCTGCTCTACGCGGCGCTCTTCTACGGCGGAACGGCCCTGTGGGTGCTGGCAGGCGTATTGGTAAGCCCGTTTGGACGGCGCCCGACGTTGGCCGTGGTGCTAAACTGGGCCGACCTCAATCACTGGCTGGCGCGTCATGTTCTCGGCATACGCACGCGGGTCGAGGGCGTGATCCCCGACGGCCCATACCTGATCGCCGTCAAGCATGAGGCGTCGCTGGAAACGACTGAGATGATGCGCCTGACGAAGCTTCCGGTCATCGTCATCAAGCGCGAGCTCGCCGACATTCCCGGCTTCGGTTTCCTCACCAAGCAATATGGCGTGATCCCGGTCGAGCGAACCGCCGGCGCCAGGGCGCTGCGGGCAATGGTGGCGGCCGGAAAGGAAGCAGTGGACAGCGGACGCGCCGTGCTGATTTTCCCCGAGGGAACGCGGGTACCCTGGGGCCAGAAGCCGCCGCTGCGCCCGGGCTTCGCGGGGCTCTACCGCGCGCTCGGACTCCCCGTGGTGCCGGTCGCGGTAGACACCGGACGACTGTGGGGGAGGGGGCTGGTTCACCGGCCGGGCGTGGCGACGTACAAGGTCGGAGAGGTCATTCCTGCAGGACTAAAACGCGACGAGGTCGAGGCGCGTGTCCACGCCGCGATCAACGCTCTAGCTCCGCAGGCTCGCGCCTAGCTTTTCGGCCGCCGCAACGATGCGGCGCGAAATCTCACCGATCTGCTCGTCGGTGAAGCTCTTCTCGGCCGGTTGGAGCGTGACCTCGAACGCCAGAGAGAGACCGTCCGCGCTTTCGAAGCGGTCGAACAGCCGCGCGCCCGTAATCGCAGCCTTGTCGCTGCCGCGGATCGCACGAACCAGAGCGTCCGCGGTCACGCCCGCAGGCACGATGAACGCGAAATCGCGCGTGATCGCTTGGAGCGCGCGAGGCGCGTAGGCCGATCGTGCGCGGCCCGTGGCGCGGGAAGGCGGGATCGCATCCAGGTAGATCTCGGCCGCCACCGCTCCGGCGGGCGCATCGAGCAGCTTCTGCAGCTTCGGGTGAAGCTCGCCGAAGCTGGCGACGATCGTCTTCGGTCCGAGGCCGAGCCGGGCCGAGCGCCCGGGATGCCAAGTGGGTCCGGCGTCCGGGAAGACCTGCAGATTGGCGACCGGCGCTCCGGCCGCGTCGAGTAGGGCGCTGACCTCCGCCTTCGCGTCGAACGCGTCGAACGGCTGCGGCTTGCCCGACTGCCATTCGCGTCCGCGCCGCTCGCCGGCAAGGATGAGGGAGAGGGTCGAATGCTCGGCATCGCCGAGGTAGCGCCGCCCGATCTCGAACAGCCGCACCGACGAAGCGCCGCGATCGAGGTTGCGGCGCGACGCAGCGATGAGGCCCGGAAGGAGCGAAGGGCGCATCACCTTCAGTTCCTCGCTGATCGGATTGGCGAGCCGCCAGTCCGCGCCGCCAAAGGCCTCCGCATCCCGCTCGGAAATGAAGCTCCAGGTCACCGCCTCGTCGAGCCCGCGCGCAGCCGCCATTCGCCGCACCCGCCGCTCCGCGAGCTGCGAGCGCGTGGCGGTCGGCCGCGCAACGCCCGGCGTCCGGTCGAGCGGCGTAGACGGAACCTTGTCGAACCCTTCGATGCGCGCGACTTCCTCGACCAGGTCCGCCGGCCCTTCGACATCGCGCCGCCACGTCGGGACCGTGATCTCGTTGCCGTTCACTTCGAAGCCGAGATGTTCGAGGATCTCCCGTTGGCGCTGCTCGGGAACGTCGATGCCGCTCAGCGCCTTCGTGCGCGCGAAGTCGAACGCAATCGTCCTGCGCTCCACGGGTGGCTCGCCGGCGCGGATCGCCGCGGACGGCTCGCCGCCGCAAATGTCGAGGATCAGACCCGTGAGGATTGCGAGCCCCTGGTCGAGGAATGCCGGATCTACGCCGCGCTCGAAGCGGGTGCGCGCGTCGCTGGTGAGGCCGAGCGCCTGACCCGCGCGCGCGATGCGCTCCGGCGTGAAATAAGCGACCTCAAGCATGACGTCGGTCGTGGTCTCGCTGACGCCCGAATCCTCGCCGCCCATGATGCCGCCGATGTCGTGCACCTGGGCATCATCCGCGATCACCGTCATGAACGGGTGGAGGACATATTCCTTCTCATTGAGCGCGAGCACCTTCTCGCCCTCGCGCGCGGCACGCGCAGTGAGGCGCCCCGTCAGCTTGGCGATGTCGTAGGCGTGGGCCGGCCGGCCATGGTCGAGCGTCACATAATTGGTGATGTCGACCAGCGCCGAGATGGGCCGCTGTCCGGCTGCTTTGAGCCGCCGCTGCATCCATTGGGGAGAGCCCCCATTCGTCACGCCGCGGATCGCTCGCCCGAAGAAGGCGGGGCATCCGTCCTTGTCCTCGATCGCGATCCCGACGGGCGATTCGAAGCTCCCCTCGATCTGCGGCACCGGCAGGGGCTTCAGCGTGCCCATACCCGCCGCAGCGAGATCGCGCGCAATCCCGCGAACGCCCATGCAATCCTGGCGGTTCGGGGTGATCGCAACATCGAACACCGGATCGTCCAGGCCCGCAAATTGGGTGTAGGGCGCGCCGACGGGGGCGTCGTCCGGAAGCTCGATGATCCCGCTATGGTCGTCGCCCAGCTCCAGCTCGCGCGACGAGCACATCATTCCGTGGCTCTCCACCCCGCGCACGGCACGCACGGCGAGCGTGATGTCGCTGCCCGGGATGTAGGCGCCCGGAGGGCCGAACACGCCGACCATGCCGGCGCGAGCGTTGGGCGCGCCGCACACGACCTGCACCGGGCCTTCGCCCGCGTCGACCGTCAGCAGCTGGAGCTTGTCGGCCTGCGGATGCTTTTCGGCCGTCAGCACCTTCGCAACCCGGAACGGCGCGAGCGCTTCGGCGGGGTTCGACAGGCCTTCGACCTCGAGCCCGATGGCCGTCATCCTGTCGGCCAGCTCCGTGGCGGACGCGTCGGTGTCGAGATGCGCCTTCAGCCATTCGAGACTGAACTTCATGCGCCCACTCCGCCCGACAGCGTCGGCACGTCGAGCGCGCGGAAGCCGTAATGCTTAAGCCAGCGGATATCGCCGTCGAAAAAGGCGCGCAGGTCGTCCATCCCGTACTTCAGCATCGCCAGCCGATCGATGCCGCAGCCGAAGGCGAAGCCCTGCCACTCGTCGGGATCCAGCCCGCAATTGGCGATGACGCGCGGGTGCACCATGCCGGACCCGAGAACCTCCATCCAGCCTTCCTGCCCGCCGACCACCCGGCGACCCTTCTCCATCGACCAGCCGACGTCGATTTCTGCGGAGGGCTCGGTGAACGGGAAGTAGGACGGGCGCATGCGCAAGCTGATGTCGTCGCGCTCGAAGAAGGCCTTGAGGAAGGTCTCCAGCGTCCATTTCAGATGGCCGAGCGTGATGTTCCGGTCGATCACCAGCCCCTCGACCTGATGGAACATCGGCGTGTGCGTGGCGTCGCTGTCCGAGCGGTACACGCGCCCCGGCGCAATGACGTAAAGCGGCGGGGGAGTCGTCTCCATCGTCCGGATCTGCACCGGCGACGTGTGCGTCCGCAGCACGCGCGGCTCTTCCCCGTCCTCGCGCGGCTCGAGGTAAAAGGTGTCCTGCATCGCCCGCGCGGGGTGGAATTCCGGCATGTTGAGCGCCGTGAAATTATACCATTGGGTCTCGATCTCCGGACCTTCGGCGACCGTAAAGCCGAGGTCGGCGAAGATCTCTGCAAGCTCGTCCATCACCTGGCTGACCGGGTGCACAGTTCCGGTGATGCTCTCAGGCGCTGGAAGCGAGAGGTCGAGCGTCTCGGTCGCCAGCTTGCGATCGAGTTCCGCCGTTTCAAGCGCCGCTTTCCGGTCGGCTATGGCGCTGGTCACAGCCTCGCGAAGGGCATGGATCTTCGGAGCTTCTGCTGCGCGCGCACCGGGGTCCATCGACCCCAGGGACTTGAGCTTGGCGGTAATTTCGCCCGACTTGCCGAGCAGCCGCACGCGCAGCGCCTCGACCGCGTCGAGATCGCCCGCGCCCCTGATTTCCTCGATGATGTCCTGGTCGGCCGCCATGCTGGCGCTCTAGCCGCGCTGCGGCGCAAAATGCAAAGGCCTGTGCTAAGGGCTGCGCCATGAGCGACTGGCCTGAGCTGAGCGTCGAGCGCGACCACGAAACCCTCGCGATCCTACACCTCGCGGCGCAGATGCTGGGGAAGATCCGCGTCGCGCACGCGCCGTGGACCAATCACGGCTGGCACGTCGCGCTCCAGCCAAGGGCCAACGGGCTCGAAACGCTGCCGACTGCCGCGGACGGCGACCGTACCTTCACCCTCGTGCTCGACCTCTGCCGCCACGCGATCGTGCTGTGGGCGAGCGACGAATCGCGCGAGGAGGTTCCGCTGAACGCGGGCAGCATCGCCGCGCTCCATTCGCGGCTGGTCGCGATGCTGGAGCGTCATGGGCTGCCGTCCGACTTCAACGGCGTTCCCAATGAGATCGAGAACGCCGTGCCCTTCGCGGAGGACAAGGCGCCGCGCGACTATAGCCGCGATTCCGCCGAACGGTTTCGCGAAACGCTCGCCGCGGTCGTTCCAGTGTTCGAGCATTTCCGCGCCGGTTTCGCCGGGAAGGCCAGCCCCGTCCAATTCTGGTGGGGCTCGTTCGACCTGGCGTGCAGCCTGTTCTCCGGCCGCAAGGCGCCGCCGCATCCGGGCGGAATGACCGGCTTGCCCGACCGCATCACCCGCGAAGCCTATAGCCATGAGGTGGCGAGCGGGGGCTTCTGGGCCGGAGGCGCGACGGCGGCCGAGCCCCTCTTCTACAGCTACCTTTACCCGGAGCCGGACGGATATAAGTCCGCGAGCGTGCAGCACGGGCATTACGACAAGGACTTCGGCGAGTTCGTCCTGCCCTATGCGTCCGTCCGCGCGTCAGACGACCCCGATCGCATGCTCGGCGAGTTCCTTCATTCGGCCTACGCGGCAGCCGCCGACCTCGCGAAGTGGGACCGTTCCGCGCTCGAGCGAGAGCCGGTCGCGCCCTAAGAGGGCACGAACGGGTAGGGCGAGATCGATTTGCGGTTCTCCTCCACCGCCAGCATCCGCCCCGCCGGCGGAGTCGCGCGGTAGGGACAGTGAAGCCGCGGGCAGATCGAGCAGGCCGGCCCGACCGGCGTCGCCGGCGTGTTCAGCAAGTCGAGCCCATCGGCATAAGCGATCCGTCCGGCATGCTTCACGTCGCAGCCGAGCCCGATCGCGAGCAGCGCATCGTCGCTGAGATCCGGCCGAATGGGCCGCTCGATCGTGCGGCTGATGGTGAAGAAGCGCTGGCCGTCGGGCGTCTCGATCAGCTGCCGGATGGTCTGTCCCGGCGTCTGGAACGCCGCGTGGAGATGCCAGCGCGGACAGGTCCCGCCGAAATGGGAGAAAGGGAAATTCTCGCCGGCATAGCGCTTGGAGATGTTCCCGGCCGGATCGACGCGCAGCATGAAGAAGGGGATGCCCTTCGCCCCCGGCCGGCCCATCGTCGTCAGCCGGTGCGCGACCTGCTCGACGTTCGACGAGAATTGCGCGCACAACCGGTCGATCGCGTAGCGATGCTCTTCCGCGGCGCGCAAAAACTTGCCGTAGGGCATGATCATCGCGCCCGCGGCATAATTGGCGAAGCTCATGTGCAGCAGGCGGCGGCTGCCCGGGTCGGGCGGTCGCGCCGCCTCGAGCATCTGCGCGATGATCGGCGCGAACTCGAGCAGGGCGATCTGGTAGGCGAGGCCGAACTGCCGGTTCTCCGGGCGCAGTAGCGAGGACAAGGTCAGCACGCGGCGCTGCGGATCGTAGACCTGGCTCGCCCCTTCCAGCTGCTCCGGACCGACGACGCGCACCTCGACGCCCCACGCGTCCTTGAGGCGCTGACGCAGGGGCTCGGCGACCGACAGCGGATGGTTGAGCGCACCGCCGAGCGTCTCGGACGCGTCCTCCAACTCGGGCCAGTAATTGCGCTGCGCCTGGATGTAATCGCGGACCCACGTTTCGGGCGTGATCAGCGCCCGTGGATCGGCGCGGCGCTCCTCGCCTGAGGGCCGGCGCTGCATGTCGCGAACGGCGGTATAGAGCCGGGCGATCCCTTCTGCGACGGTCGGCGCATTGTCGGCAAGCTCGACCAGCTCGTAGCGGCTGACGCCCAAATCGGAGAGCATAGGGTCGGAGAAGATTTCGCTCAGCTGATTCGGTCCGCTCGTGTCCGCCGACTCCGAGGCGAACGCCTTCACGTCGATGTCGAAGCCTTCGGCCAGCCGCAGCAGGATGCCCGCCGTCACCGGCCGTTGATTGCGCTCGAGGTGATTGAGGTAGGACGCGGAAATGCCGAGCTCGGCCGCCATCTGACTCTGGTTGAGCCCGCGGTCCCGGCGGAGGCGCTTGAGACGCGCGCCGAGGAAGAGCTTGCGCTGCAGCATCGTTGTGAGGCTGTCACGATATTTACAAAATCACAAGTCCAATCCTGACACGTCCGCACTTTTAGATGCGGCCTTTACCATCGCGATGAGTTTTCCTGCGACTCGAGATCACAGGGGAATGCGCAAGATGAGTGACTTCGGATTGGTCGTGGCGGCTCCTCAAGGGCGGTTCGACGGGATCGAACGGCCGTACAGCGTCGAGGATGTTCAGCGCCTGCGCGGCTCGGTGCCGATAGAATATACGCTCGCTCGGCAAGGCGCGCTCAAGCTTTGGGACCTTCTGCAGCAGGACGAACCCGTCCGCGCGCTCGGCGCCCTCTCGGGCAACCAGGCGATGCAGATGGTCCGCGCGGGCCTGAAGGCGATCTACCTGTCCGGCTGGCAGGTCGCGGCCGACTCGAACGTCTCAGGCTCCATGTATCCCGATCAGTCGCTCTATCCGGCGAACAGCGGCCCGGAGCTCGCGAAGAAGATCAACAAGACGCTCCAGCGCGCCGACCAGATCGAGCATATGGAAGGCGGCGCGAAGCGGGACTGGTTTGCGCCGATCGTCGCGGACGCCGAGGCCGGCTTCGGCGGGCCGCTCAACTGCTTCGAGATCATGAAGGCCTATATCGAAGCGGGCGCCTCGGGCGTTCACTTCGAAGACCAGCTCGCATCCGAAAAGAAGTGCGGACACCTCGGCGGCAAGGTGCTCATCCCCAGCCAGGCGGCGATCCGGAATCTGGATGCCGCGCGCCTTGCCGCCGACGTGTGCGGAGTGCCGACGGTCCTCGTCGCCCGCACCGACGCCGAAAGCGCCAAGCTCATCACCAGCGACGTCGACGAGCGCGACCGCCCGTTCATCACCGGCGAAAGGACCCCCGAGGGCTTCTATCGCCTAAAGGACGGCACCGGACTCGACCATTGCATCGCCCGCGGTCTCGCCTTCGCGCCGCACGCCGACCTGATCTGGTTCGAGACGAGCCACCCGAATCTCGAGGAAGCGCGGACCTTCGCCGAAGGCATCCACGCGCAATATCCGGGCAAGATGCTCGCCTACAATTGCAGCCCAAGCTTCAACTGGAAGGCGAAGCTTGACGAGCAGACCATCGCCAGCTTCCAGCGCGAGCTCGGCGCGATGGGCTATAAATATCAGTTCGTGACGCTGGCCGGCTTCCACAGCCTCAACCACGCGATGTTCGAACTCGCGTCTGATTACCGCGACCGCGGTATGGCGGCTTATTCGCAGCTTCAGCAGGCCGAATTCGCCAGCGAAACGGCCG
>Ga0207705_10003945_pt1 | contig 11278 bp, 8 predicted proteins | sample KBSC13metaG_FD_184314 | JGI IMG/M metagenome (GOLD analysis project Ga0207705, IMG submission 184314) | Corn rhizosphere microbial communities from Kellogg Biological Station, Michigan, USA - KBS C1-3 metaG (SPAdes) (version 2) | ecosystem: Host-associated > Plants > Roots > Rhizosphere > Soil ...
CGCAGCCGCCCGAAGTGCGGCGTGGCCGGGGTTACCTCGCACGGACCCCTGACGAACGAAAGGAAGACACCATGCGGCATCGCGTTGCCGGACGTAAGCTTCAGCGCACCTCGAGCCACCGCGCGGCGCTGTTCCGCAACATGGCGGCAGCGCTCATCAAGCACGAGCAGATCACCACGACGACGGCCAAGGCGAAGGAGCTTCGCCCCTATGTCGAGAAGCTCATCACGCTCGCCAAGCATGGCGGGCTTTCGAACCGCCGGCTCGCGCAGTCGCGGCTGATGGACGAGATCCAGCTCGCCAAGCTCTTCGACGTTCTCGCGCCGCGCTATGCGGGCCGCGACGGCGGCTACTGCCGTGTGATCAAGGCCGGCATCCGTCAGTCGGACGCCGCGCCGATCGCGATCATCGAGTTCGTCGACCGCGACGTTTCGGCGAAGGGCCAGGACTCAGGCCCGGTCATGAACGAGGACGAGTTCGAGGCTGCTTAAGGCCTAGTGCTCGCGCACGGCGTTGAACCTGGCCCTCAGGATCGGCGCAAAGAGATAGCCGATCAGGGTGCGGCGACCGGTCTTGATGAGGACGGTCGCCGGAACGCCGGGGCGCAATAGCTCCGGCGGGAGCGAGCGCTTGGCGTCTTCGGGAACCCCGACCTCCGCTTCGAAATAGGGCTGGCCGCGCTGGTCGGTCAGCGCGTCGGCGGACAGCTTCTGAAGCGTGCCCTCGACGACGGGCGCATCGCGCGCGCCGGAGCCGTCGAAACGAACCACGGCTTTCTGGCCGATGTGGAGATTGTCGACGTCGCGCGGGGTCACTCGCGCCGTGACCACCAGGTTGCCGCCTTCGGGCACGACGTCCATCAGCGGCTCGCTCGGGCGGATCACGCCGCCGATGGTCGTCGGACGAAGCCCGACGACGACACCGGCGACTGGAGCCCGGATTTCGGTTCGCGCGAGCACCTGTTTTGCGGCGTTGAGTTTGTCCTCAACCTGCGAGAGCTGACCTTCGATCGTGCGCAGCGCATTGGCGGCGTCGGTCGCCGAATCCTGCTGGGCCTGGATGGACATGATGCGGACCTCGGACTGCTTGGTCCGAAGCTTCGCCGAATCCGCATAGAGGCCGGCTTTCTCTCCGCGCAGCTGCGCCGCCGCCCGCTGCAGAGCAAGCAACCTGGTCTTCGTCGCATAGCCCTTGGCGAGTAGCTCGGAGACGTCGGAAATCTCGCTGTCGAGGAGCCGGATCTGCTCGGCGCGGGCAGTGGCGCCGGCGTCCTCTCCGGAGATCTCGTCGTTCAGCTGCGTGATCTGCTCGGAAAACTGAGCCCTGCGTCCGGATACGATGTCCCGCCGCGCCTCGAACGCGGCGCGCTGGGTGCGGAGGATGCTGGCGACGAGCGGATCGCTCTGGCGTTGCACGAGATCGGCCGGGAAGGCGATCTCGCGTTGGCCGAGCAACTGCGCCTGGAGCGTGGCGCGCTCGGCGCGGAGCGAGTCCGACTGCGTCTGAAAGATGGAGACGTTGGTGCGGGCGTTGGTGTCGTCGAGGGAGATCAGCGGCTGACCCGCTTTGACCACGCTGCCTTCGTGGACGAGGATCTGGCGGATGATGCCGCCGTCGGGATGCTGCAGTGTCTTGCGCTTGTTCTCGACCGATTCCATGCCCGGCGCCATTGCCCCGCTGTCGATCGGGAACAGGGCGGCGATGGCGATGAAGATCGCCGCTGCAGAGCCGCCGATGCGGAACAGCTTTTTCCCCAGCCTGTCCGACGTGCCGGAGAGCTGCCGTGCGAGATTGTTTCGAGCCTCGGCTTCGCTCGAGATGGGAATGACGCTTGCCATCAGCTCACTACCCTCACTTTCGGTGCCGATCCGGGCGCTTTCAGCTCACCGAGTGGGCCGTATTTGACCGCCTGGCCGGCGTTCATGATGAGAAGCTTGTCGACGAGCTGGAGCAGCGCGGAGCGGTGCGAGACGATGATCACGGTCACGTGCCGCTTGCGGAGCGCGCAGATGGCCTGTGCGAGCGCGCACTCCCCGGCGTCGTCGAGGTCGGCATCGGGCTCGTCGAGCACGACGAGATTCGGATGACCGTAGAAGGCGCGGGCGAGGCCGATCCGCTGCATCTGGCCGCCGGAAAGCGCGAAGCCGCGCTTGCCGACGAGCGTGTCGTAGCCCTCCGGCAGGGACAGGATCATCTCGTGTGCGCCGGCAAGCTCTGCCGCTTCGACGACGCCACGCGAATCGTCGGGCCCGAGCCGCCGAATGTTCTCGGCGATCGTTCCGGGGAGGAGGTCCACGGTTTGCGGAAGGTAGCCGACGTGCGAGCCAATCGCGTCGTGGTCCATCTTGGCGACGTCCGCGCCGTCCATGCGGACGCAGCCGCGGAACGCCGGCCACAGCCCGAGGAGAACCTTGGCCAAGGTCGACTTGCCCGAACCGGACGGACCGATGACTCCCAGCGTTTCGCCGGCGGGAAGCGCGAAGCTGACTCCGCGAAGGATCATCTCGGTATTGCCGGGTGCGGCGGCAACCGCCTCGACCACGTCCAGCCGCCCGCGCGGTGGCGCGAGCTGCATCCGCTCCTCGCGCTCCGGGACCGTCTTCAAGAGCTCCTGAAGGCGCGCCCATGCGCCGCGGGTCTGGAGCAGGGGACGCCAGTAGCCGACGAGCTGGTCGATCGGCATCAGCGCGCGCGAGAACAAGATCGAGGAGGCGATGATCGCGCCCATCGTCACCTGGCCTTCGAGCGCGAGGAAGGTCGCGGTCGCGATGATCAGGATCTGGCTTCCTTGCCGGATGCCCTTGATGACTGAGGTGATGCTGCCGGTGCTCGACGCCGCGTGGATCTGCGCCATGATCGCTTCGCGGTTGACCTCGGCGGCGCGCTGCTCGCCGCGGGTCGCGTAGCCCATGGCGACGCTTGCCTCGACCTGGCGCCAATGTGCTTCGGCATAGTCGCAGGCTTCGCGGAATCGCTCGGTGCTGCTGTCGGTCACTCGGGACAGCGATCTTTTGTTGATGAGCGCCAGGACCACGATGAGTGCGATGAGGCCGCCGGTCATGATCCCCAGCGTCGAATGGATCACGAACAGCACGATCATGAAGAGCGGGACGAAGAAGACGTCGAGCAGCGCCGCGGGGGTCGGGCTCGCGAGGAAAGCTCGCACGTTTTCCAGATCCTCGAGCGGCCGCACTCGCCGCGCCGATCCGCCGGCGAGCGCCCATCGACGGCAGCCCGCATAAACCCGCGCCTCGAGCTCTGCATAGAAGGTCGCGCTTGCGCGGGCGAAGACGATGCTGCGGAAGAGGTCGAACACGGCCATCAGGCTCAATGTCGCGACGGTCGCGATGGTGATTGCGCCGAGCGTGGCCTCGCTGCGCGAGGTCATCACCCGATCGTAGATGGCGAGCATGTAGAGCGGCGTCGCGAGCGTCAGGATATTGATGCAGAGGCTGCCGAGGATCGCGTTTCGAACCGGTTGCCTCAACGCATCCGGGTCGAACATTGAATATGCGCCACTTGAGCGATCAACCATCACGAGCCCCCCGCAACCGGCCGGACCGAAAATCGGCCCGGCCGTTCCGCCCCGCTGGAACCTCGCTTCACGGCCCGCCGCGGGGGCGCGGACCGCCCTAAATCACGCACTCAAGCCAGGCAGGAACACGGTCGAGGTGTCGATGCCCCCACCGTCGGCATCGATGTAGGCGGTGAAGCTCGACCCGTGGTGGTCCCCGTCCCCGTCCGTCACCTGGACATTGTAGACGAAGCCGGTGTCGACCGGAGGCAGGAAGATGTCGATGTCCGCCAGGCCGACCTTGTTGGCATTCCCGCTCATCTTCGTGATGACGATCTGGTCGACGACGATGTCGCCGGCAGGATCGATCGTGGCCTTCGCACCCTTGGCGATGATGCCGGTGTCGCCGGACGCGACCACGGAGCCGTTGTCATAGGCAACCCAGTGGTAGCTCGACCCCTGGGCGGACTTGCCGCCAATATCCATTCCGAAGAAATCGAGCGCCGTCCCCGAGCTGTTGACCATGCTGAAGGTCATCGTCTCGCCGGTGTCGAAATTGCCGTTGTTGACCCCAACGTAGGCGTGGCTTTCGTTGATGAAGCCCGGCGAGCCGTCGATCCGGATCGCGTTGCCGCTGCCAAGCAGCCCGACGTCGATGTAGTGGGTGCCCGGACCTCCCGCCTTGATGTCGCTGGTGTCGAGGTGGTCCGTCTTCGGCGGCAGCGAGCCCAGCATCGCCATGTCGTAGCTGCCGTCCGACGGATCGAGCGTCAGGCTGAACAAGGCCGAGCCCTTGTACGACTCGGTGATCACCGTGTGGTCCGAGTTCCACGTCCAGGTGTAATCGCCGCTGCTGTCCGGCGTACCGGTGAAGACGTAGCTCGCAAGACCGTCAGCCCCGCCGGCGATGTCGAAATTGTTCGAGCCGGTGGCGCCGTTGCTGTTCGCCGCGACCACGAAGTCGTGCGCCGCGTCGATCGGACTTGCGATCGACGGCCCGTCGTCATGGAAGGTGAAGGAAGCGGCAATGTTCGCCGTCGCGGAACCACTGTCCGAGTTTGCGCCCTCATTATCGTATGCCGTTGCCGTCAGCGTCACCAGGCTGTTGATGGTCATGACGACTGTCTCGTTGTCGTCCCCGGTATTGCCGTGCTTGATGGCGAGCGACTGATCGAGTTGGACGTTGCCGTCCGTATCGACGCTGATCCTGAACGCTATGGCGCCTCCTGAATCGGCGGTCGTGAGACTGGAACCCACTCTGCCAACCACGTCGTTCCCGTCCGTGTAGAGGAAGATGCCATGGCCGCTCGCGGTATCGACGAGCGTGCTGTTCGCGCCCGCGGCACTGACGCCGAGCGAGTAAGCGATGGTTCCCTCGCCATCCGCACCATAGTCGACGGTGAACAGGGTGGAGAAGTCGGCCGAGTCGGACGTCCCCAGCGCGGTCTCGTCGACGGTGACGCTCGCGCTGTCGGTCGAAAGGGCGACCGTGGGACCGTCATCCTCGAAGATCATGTGCGCGCCGAGATCGACTGCTTCGTGGTCCGTCCCGCCGGTGATGGTCGAGACATGGATTCCGCCGACGTCGAACGTGGTCTTGTCGGTCGCGCCGGTCATCGTGTTGGTGACGATGAAGCGATCGAAATTCGCGTTCGCCGTGAAGTCGACGTGGTACAGGCGCGGCAGTCCGGTGATCAGGACGCTCATACCGTCGCCGGATTGCGTGATGTTGGCAGCGAAGCTGCTTGTCACGTCGTTCCCGTTGGCGTCCGTGATGACGACCTGGCTCGGGTCGATCTTGACCAACGTGCCGTTGGAAAACGCATTGGAGACGAAGCTCGACCCCTGCGAGTCCCCGCTTACCTGGTAGGCAGAGACGGTGAGGCTCGCGAGCTTGTTCGTGGGATTGTTCTGCGTCAGTTGGAAGCCCGCGGCGATCGCATCGACGTGGTTCTGATACGAAATGTTCGAAGTATTATGGACTTCGGTGCTCGTATCCGCCTTGGCGAGATCAGCCGCATTGGCGCTGACGATATCGATGCGGAGCGATGATCCGTTGTCGACCGCCTGCGAATTGGCGCCCAGCCCGGTCGTGCTGACGTTCACCGTGCCCGCGGTCGAGCCGGCGAATCCAGTAGTCAGGAGATCGACACCCGAGAGGTTCGGGTCGCTCGACGCGATGAGCGCGAACGCATCCTGGCCTGAGGGCACGTGAGAGAAGTCGTTGAACGGAACGACGCTCAGCGTGCTGAAGGTGTCGTAGAGATAGACCTTGCCGGCGAGGTTGAGCGTGTCGGCATCGTCGACCGCGCTGCCGTCGCCGTGGACCAGCGGTGCATAGACGGCGACTCCGAGCGACGGGTCACCCGACAGGTCGTCGTTGAGCGCGATGACGAGAACGATAGAGCCGCTGGCGCCGCCGACCCGGCCGACGACCACGTTTTCATCGTCGGTCGCGTAGAGCGAGACTTGGTAGCTGCCGTAGTAGAGGTCGGTTGCAACCCCGGTCGACTGTGAGAAGGCACTCCCGTTCGCATCGCTGGCGAGCTTGATGTCCGTAACCGGGCTACCGCTGGTGAAAAAGTCGGTCACTTCCGCATATTGCGGAAAGCCGCTCGGGGGAGAGGGCAGGAAGTTCAGCGATACCAGTGCGTCGATGGCGTCCTGGAGAGCGCTGGAAAGGCTGCTGACGTCGCTGTCGTCGCTTTGGGCACCGATGCCCTCGTCATATTCGAGGTCCGACGTGATGCTCAGTGGGTCTGCCATGGTCTATCTCCCGCTCAGTCGTCTGACCTTCGGGATCGGTCAGTGCAGGGGTGAAATTACTGCGGAACGGCGGCGCCCCGCACGCCACCGCCCCGCATTCGTGAAAGTCGTTCGGACGCACCGGCGGGCCGGGCGATCGGGTCGCTCGTGCTGGTTTCCTCGAAGCTGACGAAACTGCCCGCCATGATGCGTCTCTCAAAAAAGCTGGGATCCTTCCGTTGACGCAGCGGCGAAGCGCTGTGGCGGGAACAACGGCTGGATGAATTTTGCGAAGGCTCGTTACGGCCCGTGCGACATTGGTGACCCCCTTGTTACTTTACGAAAAGGGTCGGTCGGATCGCCGGCCGCGTGACGACGAGGCTGCCCTCGTGCGACGCGGACCCTGATAAGATCGGCCCCATCAACGCAGACGCAACAGAGTCCGAGGGACGCCGAAGAGGGCTGACACTGGCCCCACGCCCAACTCGAATCGGATAATTAACTGCGCGCAAAACAGTTGTTTGTAAATCGTTAACTAACGTGTGGATATCTTTAGATAACTAACAAAAGCAGACACTTACGGATGACGTTTGAACAAGTCCGAGCTGTGGAAAACGCGACAAGCGTGGGCGAGCTCAAGGGATTCTCCATGCCTGGAGCCGCGATTGAATCGTGGCACCGCGCACGACAGAGCGAGCACTTGCTGAACAGCATCGAGCCAAACCCTTCAAAACCAAATGCTTAACCGCGGCCAACCACAGGTTCAGAACCGGTGCAGCGGCGTAATGAGATCGGCCGAATCCTCTTGTCGCGCGTTTTGCGCGGCGAGTCGGGAACAGAGGAGTTGCGTCATGAGGTCGATCACTAAACTGTTGGCGGCCGGCGCCGCGATTGTCGCGTTCGGTGCAGCCGCGCCGGCTGCGGCCCAATATTATCCCGGGTACGGCTACGGCTACGGCACCTATCCGGGTTACGGTTACGGCGGCGTCGTCGGCTCCATCGTCAACGGCGTCACCGGAAACTACGGCTATGGCTACGGCAACCGCGGCTATGGCTATAACATGCCGGGCGGAAGCCAGGTCGCCGCGAACCAGTGCAGCGCCGCGGTCCAACAGCGGCTCGGCTATGGCGGATACGGCTATGGCGGCGGCTATGGGCAGAACGTTCGGGTTAGCAGCGTCGAGGTGCGTTCGGGCGGAGGCTATCGCGTGCGCGGCGTCGCGGCCGCCGGTGGCTATGGGTATGGCGGCGGAGCGGTCAGCTTCAGCTGCCGTACCGATCCGCGCGGCTTGGTCGTCGACGTCGACCTCGGCGGCCCGGCGCGCGGCTACGGCTACAACGGCTACAACGGCTACGGATCGAATTACGACAATCCGTACGAGGCCTACGGCTACCACCGCTACTAAGGCGGTAATCGCGCAAGCAACGCGCCGGGCGGCTGGTTCCGTCCGGCGCATTGTCTTTTAGAGCCCGGCTACCTATCCGCCCGCCATGACGGTCCAGCCAACCCAGTCCATCCTCGTTGTCGACTTCGGAAGCCAGGTCACGCAGCTGATCGCGCGGCGCATTCGCGAGGCGGGGGTCTATTGCGAGATCGCACCGTTCAGCGCGAGCGAGGAGGCGTTCGAGCGGCTGCAGCCTAAAGGTGTGATTTTCTCGGGCGGCCCGGCGTCGGTGACGGAGGCGGAGAGCCCGCGCGCGCCGCAGGTCATGTTCGATAGCGGCGTTCCGCTGCTCGGCATCTGCTACGGCCAGCAGACGCTACACCAGCAATTGGGCGGCAAGGTCGTGTCGTCCGACCAGCGCGAGTTCGGCCGCGCCTTCATCGAGATCGTGAGTGCCAGCGCGTTGTTCGACGGGCTTTGGCAGATCGGCGAAAGGCACCAGGTTTGGATGAGCCACGGCGATCGCGTCGAGACGCTTGCGCCCGGGTTCGAGGTGGTTGCCATCTCCGAAGGCGCGCCCTTCGCCATTTCCACAAACGAGGACGCCAGGCGCTACAGCGTCATGTTCCACCCGGAGGTCGTGCACACGCCCGACGGCGGCAAGCTTCTCGCCAATTTCGTGCGGCACGTCTGCGGCTGCGCGGGCGACTGGACGATGGCGAGCTTCAAGGATGCCAAGATCGCCGACATCCGCGAACAGGTCGGCAACGGCAAGGTGATCTGCGGACTCTCCGGAGGCGTCGACAGCGCGGTTGCCGCGGTACTGATCCACGAGGCGATCGGCGACCAGCTCACCTGCGTGTTCGTCGATCACGGGCTGATGCGGCTCGGTGAAGCGGAGCAGGTCGTTTCGCTGTTCCGCAACAGCTACAACATCCCACTGGTGCACGTGGATGCCAGCGCGGACTTCCTCGGCGGGCTGGAAGGCGTCACCGACCCCGAGAAAAAGCGCAAGTTCATCGGCGCCGAGTTCATCAACGTGTTCGAGGCCGAGGCCAAGAAGATCGGCGGCGCCGACTTCCTGGCGCAGGGCACGCTCTACCCGGACGTGATCGAAAGCGTCAGCTTCACCGGCGGGCCGTCGGTGACGATCAAGAGCCATCATAATGTCGGCGGTCTGCCCGAGCGCATGAACATGCAGCTCGTCGAGCCGCTACGCGAATTGTTCAAGGACGAGGTCCGCGAGCTCGGCCGCGAGCTCGGCCTGCCCGAGGCCTTCGTCCAGCGGCACCCGTTCCCGGGGCCGGGCCTCGCGATCCGAATTCCGGGCGAAGTCACGGCCGAGAAATGCGACATCCTGAGGAAGGCCGACGCGGTGTACCTCGAGGAGATCCGCAACGCCGGCCTCTACGACGCAATCTGGCAGGCGTTCGCCGTGCTTCTGCCGGTGCGGACCGTTGGGGTGATGGGCGACTATCGCACCTACGATTACGTATGCGGCCTTCGCGCCGTCACCAGCGTCGATGGCATGACCGCCGACGTCTATCCCTTCGCGCCCGAGTTCCTGAGCCGCGTCGCCACGCGCATCGTGAACGAGGTCCAGGGCATCAACCGCGTGGTGTACGATTACACGTCGAAGCCGCCCGGCACGATCGAGTGGGAGTGAGCCTGCCCCTCGGCACGGCAGCTCGCGACATAACGTAGCCATCTGCGGCCCTGGATCGTTGGCTTTGCGGTACGCGAGGTCGAGGAGAGGCGATGTTCATCGAGGCATTGATAGCGACGGCGCGCGAGAAGCTGGTGACGATCGGCGAGGGCGCTCCGCTGATCGAGGCTGCCGGGCGCCTGTCCGCCGGGACCGACATTGTGCTGGTGTGCAATGATGACGGCGTCCTGACCGGGATCGTGACCAAGACCGACGTCGTCAGGCAGATCAGCCACTGCGAGGGTAGCAGTTGCACCTGTCCGCTCGCGACCGTCATGACTCGCGATGTCGTGTCGTGCCGGGGGTCGGAAAGTCTGGCCGACGTTTCTCAGCGGATGATGGAACGTCACCTCAAGAACATCCCGGTGGTCGATTCGAACGACCGGCCTCTGGGAGTGCTCACGGCGCGCGCCATCCTTCGCATTCTTCTCGACGACTCCAAGTTCGACGAAGCGCAGTTGATGGATTACGTCAAAGGGGTCGGTTACCGCTGATTGCAGCGCTTTCGCTCATCTTCTTCGAGGTCAAGCAAATGCCCGACAATGATTTTGATTTCGAGCGTGACAGGAATGCGGAGGCGGCGGATGTACCTGGCGAGCCGGGTGACATTCCCGCGCTGACCAACACCGAACTGGTCCAGCTTCGAATTCGCGTCATCGCGCTGGAAAGCCTGATGATTGGAATCCTCGCGGAAGGGTCGGACGGCCAGCTTCAGGCCGCGCGGGAAATGCCCGGCTACGTTGCGCCTCGGCCAGGGTTCACAGCTCATCCGCTTACCGTTCAGGCAGCCGATCACATCGCCGATCTGGTGGACCGGGCAGTTCATTTGCGAGCGGCATCTGCGTCAGCGCCCGAGTAGCTTCGAAAAACTCGGGGAGGGAGGGCGCGATGGACTTCTTCAACTATGTGATGGTGCTTGCCTCGGTGATCGTCGGCCTTGCCGTCGCGCACCTGCTCCAGGGCGTCGCGAAGATGGTCCAGGAACCCGAGCGCAAAAAGCTCTATTGGGTGCACCTCCTGTGGATCACGCTGATGTTCCACAACGCCTTGTTCTGGTGGTGGTGGGAATTCGGTTTGTCGCGGGTCGGACAATGGACGTTCGAGCTTTACGTCTTCGTTCTTTACTTCGCGGTGCTCCTGTACCTCATCTGCGCGATGCTCGTGCCGGCGAGCCTCGGCGGCTACGCCGACTATCGCGCATATTATTTCAGCCGCCGACGCTGGCTATTCGGCCTGCTGTTCGCCTTCAGCCTGTTCGACCTGATCGACTCCGCGACCAAGGGCTGGGCGCATCTGACGAGCCTGGGCTGGCCTTATTATGTTTCCGTCGCGCTCCGCTCCGCGCTGATCCTCGTCGCGTTCAGGAGCCGGAGCGGAAAGGTCCACGGCACGATCGCGATCCTCTTCATCGCGAACCTGATCCTGCTGGCCTTCCTCAACTTCCACACCATGCGATAGAGGTCGCGAGTTAACAGTAACTGGCTGTTTACCAAGGGATTGACGGCAAATCGGACTTCGGCTGTTTCGAGGTGCAACGGCAATCCCGCCTGGACGTTGGGGCGCTCGATGAAAAAATGGGTTGTGGCGACAGCGTGCTTTGCGGGTCTAGCGGGCTGCTCGACCAATCCGCCGACGAAGCTCTCCGAAGCCCCGCCGCCGCCGAAGACCGAGTCCGGCATTCCCTATCTGTGGACGCTCGGCAATGCGCCCAAGGCGCACAAGGACATGGTCGCGGCGTTCGGCAAGACGGGCCTCAAGCCCGGCCAATATTTCTGGGCGAGCTCGATTCCCGCCGAGGGCGACACCAAGGTCATCATCGATCGAATGACGCAGATGGCCTACGTCTATCGCGGCGACGCGCTCGTCGGCATCTCCACCGTCTCGACCGCCAAGCAGGGCCACATCACCCCGCTCGGCGAATGGAAGATT
>Ga0207705_10003950_pt1 | contig 11276 bp, 12 predicted proteins | sample KBSC13metaG_FD_184314 | JGI IMG/M metagenome (GOLD analysis project Ga0207705, IMG submission 184314) | Corn rhizosphere microbial communities from Kellogg Biological Station, Michigan, USA - KBS C1-3 metaG (SPAdes) (version 2) | ecosystem: Host-associated > Plants > Roots > Rhizosphere > Soil ...
CCACGATTTGCGTAAGGGCGCCCATGTGTAAGCGCATCGAAGACATCCGCGAGGGCGACGATGCGGGCGGCCGTGGGAATGCGGTCGCCCACGAGCCCGGTCGGATATCCGCTGCCGTCCCAGCGCTCGTGATGACAAAGCGCTACCACCGCGGCCTCGGAAGCATCGCTGGATTGCGCTTTCGAAAGAAGCGCGTGGCCAATCGTGCTATGGGTCTGTACGACATCAAGGTCGGCGTTCTTCAGCACTTCGCGGTTCAGCAGAATATGGTCGGGAAGACCGGTCTTTCCTATGTCGTGCATGCGTCCACAAATTTCGAGTGACCAGCATTGCTGAGGATTCCAACCCAACCTTTTTGCAAGCAGTGCTGCTAGACGACCGACACGATATCCATGCAGGCCGGACGGATCGTCGCGCAGAGTCGCAGTTATTGCTAGGCGCTGGAGGAGGTCGATCTCAGAATTTAAGCGCGCCCTGTTGCAAACCTGGGACTCGAGGCGAGCTTCCCTGTAATCAAGTGCAAGAAAATCGAAGTGGTCGGCGGCTTCGGTGTCTGATGTGCGTTGTAGCATTACTGCGACGACACGTTTGCGGTTGTTGGTCACTCCCTCCCGGAGGGCCTGAAGGCAAGTTAATGCCTCTTCGGGCCTGTTTAACTGTTCATAAGCCCAGGCCAGGGAAATCCATGCATCTGCTCCGAGCGTGGTTTGCTGGATCTGGCCCGACAATTGGCGTGCGCCTTGGAGGATTTGCAGTCCATCCGTTGAATTGCCAGTGGCGACCTGAATGAGTCCAGACGCGACCTGTGCATAGAATCTGCTGGGCGGGGTTGGATTGCGCGACGAATACATTCGGCATTTATCTGCATGTTTGACGGCGTCGTCCAACTTTCCGAGTTCGAGGCACAAATACACGTAGTGCGCGGCGCGGAGCGTGCGGGAAACGAAGTCCTTCAGAGACTGTGGCTCAAGCCAAAACGTTAGCGAACGTTGAGCCAACTTGTACGCAGTTTTCAAATCTCCTACCCGCAGGCAAAGATGGGATTGGTTGACCAAAATCATCGCTCGATCTTCGATGACTTGCGGATCACCCAAGTCGCATGCGTGACTCAACTGGATCGCGCGCTCAAAACATGCCATTCCCTCACGGTGTAACGCAGCCTCAACGAGAGTGCCACCAAGGTTACCCAGCACCGAAATTTCGCCTCGGATGTCCTGGACCTCTTGGGCCAGACCAAGCGCTTGTTGAAGGTGGACAACGGCGTCGGCGTAATTGCCCGCCGTCTTGTCGATGATTCCCAAAAAATTGAGGCCCTTACGTTCGAGGTCCCGGCGCCCTGTTTGCCGTCCGATCAGCACCATGCCGTTAGCGGCCAAGAGCGCGGCATCGACTTCGGCATGCGCGTACAGGTACGGAACGGCCGAAGTCAGGCAGCGAAATTGGAGCTCGGAGTCGAGGGCTGGATGTAGTTTGCGCACGACACGCACGGCCGATCTCACAAACTCGATGGAGGACGCATCGACGCCGCTGACCCGTTCGTCTATAGCACTTGCCAATCGCAGCAATCGGGGATGTACCTCGCATCGATCGCGAAACCGCCCGTCGAGTAGCCAACTGAGTTCTTGCGTATAAACAGATCCCATCGCTGTTCCTTATTCGAAGACCTCCGCTTATTCTTTCAGAGGGATGGGGAGTGCATCGCTGTTTGAGCTAACGTCCTGCGGTAAGAGCGTTTGGCGAATGAGGGGGCCATTTAACGCACCCGGGGAAATCGTGAAATGCAGAACGCAGGTGGGCGCGGAACATCACGCTTCGCCCCTTTTTCCGCGTCGCACCGACGTCCGGATTGTATGGACATATGACGCTCAAGGAATACGAGAATCCCTACCTGAACAGGTGGGATTTGCTCAGGCACCAGCGGTTTTCTGTCCCCCTCAGCTTGACCGAGGGCTGCCTGACAGCTGGCCGAACTCTAATGGGGCGGCCTTTTGACCAAACGATACTAACGCTGCAAATCGCGGCGACTATCGCTCGTCTTTTCCTCTGCAGTTGATGCTCTTTGGAGTGCGCTCCAAATTCGACTGCGAGCCTGAAGGAATGGCGATTCCTGAGCCGCCTGACCTAAAAAGGCGTCCATGTTCGAATAATCTTGTCGCAAGCGACCAATGAGCACGATGAAAAGATCCGTCAGCTGAGGATCAAACTGAGCGCCCTTTAGCTCTGCGATCTCGTCCAGTGCCGCTTCAACGGGCCACGCGATTTTGTACGGTCGCGCATGCGTTAAAGCATCAAACACGTCTGCCAAGGCTGTGATGCGCGCAGACAAGGGAATTGCCGATCCGGAGAGGTTTCCAGGATACCCAGAACCATCCCACCATTCGTGGTGATGTCTAGCGATTTCCTCAGCCATTTGCATATGGGGAATGTTGCTCTTCGACAAAAGCTCTGCGCCCACCGTCGTATGTGTGCGCATGATCTGACGTTCCGCATCGTTCAGTTTGTCGGGCTTGAGCAAAATTGCGTCCGGAACGCCAATTTTGCCGATGTCATGCAAGCGCGCGGCTAATTCGATCATGTAGCAGGTGTCATCGTCGCAACCGAACTCTTGAGCAAGTAGAGATGCTAGCTTTCCCACTCGGTAAGAATGTTCACCTGTTGAATCGTCGCGCAGTTCTGCCGTTACGGCGAGACGTTCGAGCATTTCAATGCGCGATTTGAATAGTTCTTGTTCCGCAACCTTCCCACGCAACGCTGCCTCGTGTCTTTGCAATCGCGTAGTGACGTTTTCGTCAGTGGCTGCGAACTGGCCAACCTGCTCGAGGTGCAAGCCCACGTGTTTCAGCGCATTTTCTTGCTGCGTCTTTCGCATGGCGTCGATCATCTCTCGAAGATAGATCAGCGCTCTCTGAGGTTGGCCGATTAGCTCATACGCCTTCACCAGCGCCGCTAGTGTGTCACGCAGCATCGAGCGCAGCATCCGAGACTTCTCCAGCGTGTTCGAAAGTCTGGAGATCCCAACGTCTACCCGACCGGCGTGAACTTCGTACAAGCCTTCAGCGATTGAGGCGGCAATTTCGGCTCTCGTGGATCTAGACCTGGCGGCGTATCTACGCGCAATTTCGCAACGTTCGCCTGCCTTTTCGACCGCATTCACCTCAAGAAGCAAGCGACTGTAATTATTTTCGCGGAGCACTCGCGCAACCAGCTCGCTTGCAGAGTGAGGCTCGTCACTTTCACGGATGCACGTCTCAGAAGCCCTCAAGCCTCGAGAGAAATCTTCTAAATGAAGGCAGCACAACGCGATATTAGAAAGCGCTGCCGTGCGGTATTTTTTGAGTGCGGGATCCCCACCGGCAAGGTTCATGACGTGCTCGAGGCACGCAATCGCGTCTTTATATTGGGCGGCGTACAGCAATGCGACACCAAGATTGCCCCAGACCGCACATTCGCCATCTGTGTCGGATAACTCGTGCGCAATTTCCAGAGCATGCGCGTAACACTCAACTGCGCGGGAAATGTTGCCAGTATCGGCGTAAAAAGCACCTACGAAATTCAGCGCCTTCCTCAATAGCGAATTGTTGTGGGCAGTTGTAGCGAGGTCAACGGCTGCGACGGCTGGCTCAATTGCCTCAAAACTATGACCGCTGACGTAGAAGTACTGCGCTACGTCGAAGTAGCAATTGATGCGCAATTCGACGTTCGCGGATCCTTTCATTCTCTTTAGCGCGCGCACCACGGACTTCATGTATTCGTGGAACGACGCCGCTCCCCCGTGTGCGCGGGAGTTCACTTCCATCGCAAGGCGAGCAAGCGCGACCTTAACTTCCGGCTCCGCCGTGTTTCGAGCCGTCTGGGCCAATCTTTCTAGTTCTTGTATCGCAGGTGAACTCAAAGTCGTTGCCCGGCGTGAAATTGTGGAATAAGCTTCGCCAAAATGTGAACTAGTTCACATTTGTGGATAAACGGTGGCCAGCAAGTTGTTGCAAAAATACAACAAGACGCAGTCGCAATCATTGTTGTCTTTAAGAATCCCCGACTTGCGGGGGATTCTACCGAAAAAGCTTTAGCTTCATAAGTTAACAGCAAAAACGGGACCCGGCTAGGCCCGTACTTAACTCGACTTCACCAACCTAAGGGGATAAACGCAATGGAAATGAACAAACAGGAAGTGGCTCAAGTGATCGAAGTTGTTGCCGAAGCGCACTCGTCAGGATTTAGCGAACTGTCCGCGATCCATCTGGCATTGGTCGGGGGCGGAGTCGGTGAAGTGGTCCTTGCCTAACTTTTAAACAAATACGGGGATACAAATGGAAATCGCGCACACGGAAGTGCAGGCCATCATCGAAGTCGTGCAAGCGTCTCAGTCGGTTCTGGAACTCGCCGAACTCCAGCTCTCGCTCGTTGGCGGCGGGTGCGGCGAAGTAGTGCTTGCCTAATGTTCAAGAGGGGAGTGAGTGACATGGAAATGAATAACGTTGAAGTTCAGATGATCATCCAGACGTCTGCCCGCGCCGATTCTGAGAAAAGCGTGCTTGAGCTGGCTGATTTGCAAATGGCATTGGTCGGCGGCGGCTGCGGCGAAGTGGTACTCGCCTGAGGCGAGCGAATGGAATTCGCAATTCTGGCGGGCGAAATCGTCGAGCTGGTCCTTCCACTCCAACGGACTGCCTTTCCTGATTTCCATCTCGCGCTTGTCGGTGACGGGTGCAGTGAAGTGGTTCTCGCCTGACTCAGCCCTTTAGAGACACGATTCAGGGCGTGTGTCCAAAGTGCTGTAGAGGTGGAGTGACAAGGTAGACTTCGAGCCTGAATCGAAGCACAACGCTTGGCCGCGGCTGATCACCGCGGCCTTGTTGTTTCTGATCCTATCAATGCCTCTCGACGTCTTGCTCAAGCGCACCTACGCCTTCGCCGGCGGCAGCGTGCTCTGCACAATCTCCATGCCGCTCAGGACGGCGCCTGAGCAGGCGGCTTGCGAGGTCGTGATGGGGCATCATCCGCCGCGAATGATCTACGGCCTCGATGAAATGCAGGCCGTCGGGTTATCAATCCGCTTTATCGAGCAGACGATCACCGTCTTCACCGGCGATGCGGAGTGGAGGCTGGTGGATAAGAGCTAAGCCACTGCCGTCGGCGCAACGAGCGAAATGGGCAACGTCGGTGCCAGCTCCAGCTTCTTCGCCGCCGCACTCGCGGTCTCGGGCCGGTGGCTCACGATCACGAGCGACATCGTCGGATCCTTCGCGAGCGCGGTGCTGATGCGCCGCTCGAGCGCCACGTCCAGCTGATCGAAGGCCTCGTCCAGGAAGAGCACCTTGGGCTTGCGGTAGAGCGCCCGGGCCAGCAGCACGCGCTGCTTCTGTCCACCCGAGAGTGCCATGCCGAGGCTGCCTACGATCGTGTTGTATTGCATCGGCATCGCCATGATCTCGTCGTGGATCATCGCGGCGCGGGCGCATTCGCGCACCTGGTCGGGATCGTGCTCCGTGTCGAAGAAGGCGATGTTGTCCTCGATAGTCCCCACGAAGAGCGTGTCGTCCTGCATGACCGCCCCGATGCGCCCGCGGTACTGTGCGGTGTCCCAGTCGGAGAGCAGCCGCCCGTTCACACGCACCTCGCCTTCGCTCGCCGGCAGCAGGCCCAGCAGCACCTTGATGAGCGTGGTCTTCCCACTGCCGGAAGGTCCCACCACTGCGATGCTGTCCCCGGGCGAGACCTCGAGATTCACGTGCCGGAAGACGAAGCCCGCGGGGCCGTACGCGTAGCCCACGTTGTTAGCTTCTATGGTGAGGCCCGCGTTACTGATCTCTCCCGGAATGCCGCCCTTGTGCTGCTCCGGCTCTGCCAGCGCGATGTCGGCCATGCGCTGGGCGTGCAGGTCGAGCATGCGGAACTCGTTCCACTTGTCCACGAGGTTGATCACGCGCCCGAGGAACACGAGCTTGAATCCGATGAAGGCGTAGAGCATACCCACGGTGAACTTGCCCTCCAGCACGAGGAGCGCGCCCAGCCAGATCACCGCCACGTTCTCCAGGCCGAAGATGAGCGTATTGGACGTGCGCTGCAGGATGCCCACGTTCTGCACCCGCACGCCCGCGTTGGTCTGGTCCACCACGAGGTTCTGGTAGGCGCTGCGGCGCTCGGCCTCGCGGATGTTGAGCTTGATCGCCATCATCCCGCGCAGCGTCTCGATGAAGTGCGTGGCGCTGCGCCCTTCGTGGGCCAGCTGCTCGTCCATCGCATAGCGCTGGGGGTAATAGAAGACCCAGCGCAGGGCCGAGTACAGCAGCGCGGCAAAGAGCACCACGCCTGTGAGCATTACGCTGTAGTACGACATCACGACCAGCGTAAGGATGACCATCACGCCGTCCATCGCCGTCTCGAGGAACGTGGTCGAGAGCGTGCGCTGGATCGCGTCCACGCTGCGGAAGCGCGAGACGATGTCGCCGATATTCCTTTTCTCGAACCACGCGAGCGGCAGGCGCAGCATGTGGTTGAAGAGATTCGTGAGCAATCTCAGGTTGATGTTCGTCGAGAGATAAACGCCCACCCAGGCGCGCACGGCGGTTACCGCGACCTGGATCACCACCAGCGCCCCGAAGGCCACCCCCAGCACGGTGAGGAGATCGCGGTCGCGTCCCACCAGCACCCGGTCCACCACCATCTGCAGGAAGAACGGCATCGCGATGGCGAAGACTTCCAGTGCGAAGGAGAGCATCAGGATCTGCGCGATCGTGCTCTTGAACCCGGAGGCCACGCCCAGCAGCTGCCAGGAGCTCACCCGCTCGCGCTCGTCCTTCTGCTGAAAGGCGGCGGTCGGCGTGAACTCCATCGCCACACCGGTGAAGTGGCGCGACACGTCCTCCAGGGGCAGCACGCGTTTGCCGCGCGCCGGATCGTGCACGGTGATCTTGCGGCCGGCAACGTTCGTGAGCACGACGAAGTGATTCATGTCCCAGTGCAGCAGGGCAGGCAGCCTCAGCTTGCCCAGCGCCTCGAGCGGGACTTGCACGCCGCGCGCGGTCATCGCCATGGTCTCGGCGATCTGCGCGATGTGCTTCAGGGTCACGCCCTTCAGCGACGGGGAGAGCCGCAGCCGCATCGACGAGAGGTCCGTGCGATGGCCGTGGTACGAGGCGATCATCGCGAGGCAGGCGATACCGCATTCCGGAGCCTCGCTCTGGAGGATCACCGGGACGCGGGGGCCGAAGAAGGCCATCAGGGGCTCGTCGTCATGGGGGCAGGGCGATTGTAACTGCCGCCCCGCGGTGGCGGAACCCTGTGCCGCATGGAAGAAAGCTCGGGGGAGCCGCCTATCCGACGACGGCTCGCCTCATGCGGCGATGCTGCGCTCCCGAGTCAGTCGGCGGCGCAGAAGTACCCGGTGGTCATCGGCGCGGCCTCGCGCACGAGCCGTTGCGGGAAATAGCGTACCTGGAAGCGGGTCGAATACTCGGTGACGATCATCGCCGAGAGCGAGTGGCAGAACGGGCAGAACGAGGTGAGCGGCTCGACCGTCCAGTTCGTGTCCTTTTCTTCTTCGTCGTGGAATGCCACGACCATGGGCATCACGCAGGCCTGGTGATCGTCCGGACGTACCGCGCGAAAGTCTTCGCTCATGCGCCGGTAGAGATCGCCGAGCGTGAGCTGCACCTTGTCTCCCTGTCTGCCGCTTTTCATCGCGTTCTCCCTGCCTCGATGAACGCGATTTGAACCGCCGTCCGTTGCGGCGCGGTTACAGCGGCGCTCAATCCGGTGGCATTTCGGTTGCAGCTGAAATCAGGAAGCGCGTTTTCCGGGGGGAAGCTGGACGTTCTGCAGGGAAAATGTGCGTTGCGTCACAAATGCCTCGACGTTGCTCGGCATGGGGCCCACCTGCGCCACGGCCTCGCGGAGCAAGTGCTCGGTACATGCGAGCTTGCGGCACCAGTAGCGCACGTCGTCCGCAATGGCCAAGTTCACGCGCAAAGCATCTCGGGGCGCGGGAGGGATACGTTCGGCGGCCTGGCGCCGCCCGCTATCGTGCGCCATCGGATCGGTGCTCCATGAAAGGTGAGGCACCTTCGGAGCGCCGCGGGTTCCCTACAAACGTCCCTTCAATTGGAGCACGGGCTCGAAGATCCACTCGAGGATCGTGCGCTTCTCCAGGAGAAGGTCCGCATTCACGAGCATGCCCGGGCGCAGGGCGAGTTGTTGCCCGAGCGCGGAGACGGTCTGGCTATCGAGCGCGACATCGACGCGATAGACCGGCTCGCGCGCCTGCAGCGGGCCCACGCGTTCGTTGGCCGTCCACACGTTGCGGCCGATCTCGGTGATCCGCCCCCGGTATTGTCCGAAGCGCTCGTAGGGAAATGCCTCATAGCGCAAGACGACGTCCTGGCCCGGCTTGAGGAAGCCGATCGCGCGCGTGGGCACGAGGAGCTCCACGTGCATCCCGCTTCCCTTTGGGAGCACGGTCGCCAAGGGAGTGTCCGCGGCAACGGATTGGCCGCGATTGACGGCCACGTTCGTGACCACACCGGCCATGGGCGCGCGAATCACGGTCTCACGTTGCGCCTCCACTTGCGAGAGGCCCTGGTTCAGCTCGCTGATCTGCCGCGCCACCTGCTCGACCTGCGCGCGTGAGCGCAACTGGATCGAAGGTTCCTCGAGCTTCGCCGCCGCGAGGTCCCGTTCGACCTGCGTGCGTTGGCGCTTCATGGCCTGGAGCTTGATCTCCTGGTCGGTGACCTCGTCCAGCTTCTGCTTCAGCACCACGTCCGCCACGAATTTGTCGCTCGCGTAGCCGCGATAACGCTCGGCCTGGTCCCGCGCGCTCTTGATGCGCGTCTCCTGCAGCTTCATCTCCGCGTCGAGCTGCGAGATCTCGTTGCCCAGATCCTGGATGCGGCGGCGCAGCTGGTTGACCTGCTGCTCGCCCAGCGTCTGCCATTGCGCCTGCTCTTTTTCCAGCATGGCGCGGCGGTTCTGCATCTCGCGCGCGACCGACTCGCTGGTGGAAGCGCCGGTGCCGAGCGTGCGATCGAGCGAGATCTTCGCGAGCGGGTCGCCCGCCTTCACCTCATCGCCTTCCTTCACGAGGAGGTCGGTGATGCGGCCCGAGTCGCTGACGAGCACGCGTGCGGCGCCGGTATCCAGCGCGAGATAGCCTTCGACTCGCTCGCGGCGCGTGTATTGGCCCCAGATGGCCACGCCGATGAGCAACACGGCGATTCCGGTTGCGAGCAATGTGAACACCCAGGCAGGCACGGGACGCGCGATCGTCGCTTCGCCGAGGAATTTCTCGCGCTGGGCGTCGATCGCCTCCTGCCTGAAAAGGGGTCGCGACGACATTTGGGGCGATTGTATCGAATGTTGATTGTCGGTGTATGCCGACTGGCACGGGGCATTCGGGACCCACACGACGTCACGGCGGGCTGTGACGCAACCTCCGGAGCATTCGCACGACGGCGCGCCCCCCTCGAATGGTCCAACCCTCGGTTGGTTCTGGACAAAGAGAGAACAGTAATGATGGACAGGGTATTGATCAGCAAGCGCGTGCTGGACCGCCTCATCCGCGCCAAGCTCGAGATGATCGACGACTGCAGCGGCGTGAATGCATTGCCCGTCGTGGTGAAGCCGCAGCACTCGGGTCGCGGTTGCAACTGGACGGTCCCGGGCTGGACCGGGGACGTGGCGTTCGTCGATCGCTGCAACAAGCAGATGAAGAGCTACCTCGAGTTCCTGCGCGGGCAGTTCAACGTCGCGGAGAAGTGACCTTTATTTGTCCTTCATCCGCAGCATGGGGTGGCGCAGCTTCTTGAGCTGCTCCGCCGCGGCGCAGAAGGTGAGCGCGAGGTCGCTCAGCATCGCTCGCGTCTCGTCGTCGTGCCCCATGTATTTGAGCTCGATCGCGGTGTAGCCGACGGCGAGCTCGCCGATGTCCGCCACGCTGAGCACCGCGCACGTCGGGCTCGCTTCGGGCAGCTTCGCGAGATCCGAGGGCAGTAGCGTGTCGCAGTACTCGCGCATGACGGCCGCCAGCGCGTCTTCGCTGCGGCTCGCTTCGATCAACGGACGCCAACGCTCGAGTCGGATGGAACGGGGCGAGTGAATGGTGGAGCTCATCGCTGTTGTTATCCTTGGGGGGTGCGACAACCGGCAACAATGCCCAACGGCAATGCATTTCGCACGATGGCGAAAGGCACTAGGCCGTGAGCAGTCCCCATCCCTATCTCCTCGAGAAGCTCTTCGGGCGCATCCGTTCGCCGCTGGAGCGATTCCTCCAGCGCACTTCCGCGGGCGGCATCGTGCTCATGGCCGCGACGGTCGCGGCACTCCTGCTGGCCACGACGCTGGGGCAGGGCGCCATCGACCGATTCTGGGATCGCCACTTCCTGATCGGCGGAGAAGCCTTCGGCATCGACCTCGCCTGGCACGCGTGGGTCAACGACGCTTTCATGGCGGTCTTCTTCCTGGTCGTGGGCCTGGAGCTCAAGCGCGAGATGCTGATCGGGGAGCTCTCCTCGATTCGCGATGCGGCGCTGCCCGCCATCGCGGCGGCGGGCGGCATGCTGGTCCCTGCATGCATCTACGCGGCGTTCAACGCGCGCGCCACGGGTGCATCCGGTTGGGGCATCCCGATGGCGACGGACATCGCCTTCGCCGTGGGCATCCTCGTGCTGCTCTCCTGGCGCGTGCCGCGCAGCCTGGTGGTCTTCCTGATGGCCCTCGCGATCGCGGACGACCTCGGCGCGGTGCTCGTGATCGCCGTCTTTTATACGCACGGGATCCAGCCGCTCGCGCTCGCCGCGGCCGGCGCTTTCTTCGCCCTCGCGTGGATCTTCAATAGCGCGGGCATTCGGCACCCGGTTCCCTACGGTATCGTCGGCGTCGCACTTTGGCTGGCGGTCCACGCTTCCGGCGTGCACGCCACCATCGCGGGCGTGCTGCTTGCGATGGCCATCCCGGTGCGTCCAGCCTTCGCGCCGCGCGATTTCGAGAAGCGCCTCGCGGAGCTGCTCGAAGCGTTCCGCGCCGATCGCCTCGATCCCACGACGGCCGACGATCCCCTCGGCAACCAGCGCATGGCGTCGATCGCGCAGGCCGTGGAGAGCTCCGCCGCCGCGGTGCAAAGCCCGTTGCAGCGCCTCGAGCATCGATTGAATCCGTGGGTCACGTTCGCGATCCTGCCGCTCTTCGCCCTGGCCAACGCCGGCATCGACCTCGGCGCGGTGAGCTGGAGCAGCGCCTTGAGCGAGCGCGTGACGCTGGGCGTGCTGTTCGGCCTCGTGCTG
>Ga0207705_10003951_pt1 | contig 11274 bp, 9 predicted proteins | sample KBSC13metaG_FD_184314 | JGI IMG/M metagenome (GOLD analysis project Ga0207705, IMG submission 184314) | Corn rhizosphere microbial communities from Kellogg Biological Station, Michigan, USA - KBS C1-3 metaG (SPAdes) (version 2) | ecosystem: Host-associated > Plants > Roots > Rhizosphere > Soil ...
GTCGACCGGGCGGCCGTTCGGGAGAAACGGCATGTCCTCCTCGGGGACGATGCGCGCCACGATACCCTTGTTGCCGTGACGGCCGGCCATCTTGTCGCCGACCGAGATCTTGCGCTTCTCGGCCAGGTACACCTTCACCAGCTGGATCACGCCCGGGGGAAGCTCGTCCGGCTGCAGGATGCCGTCGATCCGCTCTTCCGCCCGCTCCTCGATCCGGCTCTTCTCTTCATCGGATGCGTCGATGATCTCGCGCACCCGCTCGTTGACCTTCTTGTTCTCGACGCGGAACGTCTTGAGGTCGAGCGACGCGATCTTCAGCTCGCGCAGCATCGCCGCGTTGAGCTTCGTCCCCGCCGGAATCGCCTCTTCGACCGTCCCGCTCTTGAGTGCCAGCGCCACCGTCTGGCCGTCGAGCAGCTCGACCAGCTCGGCGTCGCGCACCTCGTTGACGCGAAGCTTCTCTTCGCCCTCGAGCCGGCGCACTTCGCCGATCCGCTCGCCGCGATCCTTCTCGACGACCTGGTCCTCGATCCGGCTGAAGATCTTCACGTCGATGACGACGCCTTCCATTCCCGGCGAGACCTTGAGCGACGAATCCTTCACGTCCTTCGCCTTCTCGCCGAAGATCGCCGTCAGCAGCTTCTCTTCCGGCGAGAGCTCCGTCTCACCCTTCGGCGTGATCTTGCCGACGAGGATGTCGCCCGGCTTGACGTGCGCGCCGATGCGGACGATGCCGCGCTCGTCGAGATCGAGCAGCGCCTCTTCCGAGACGTTCGGGATCTCGCGGGTGATCTCTTCCTGGCCGCGCTTCGTGTCGCGGACGTGCAGCTCGAGCTCCTGGATGTGGATCGACGAGTAGACGTCGTCCTTCACCAGGCGCTCGCTGAGCACGATCGCGTCCTCGAAGTTGTGGCCGTACCACGGCATGAACGCGACCGTCACGTTCGAGCCTAACGCGAGCTGGCCCATCTCGGTCGCGGCACCGTCGGCGAGCACGTCGCCGATCTGCACCTTCTGGCCGAGGCGGACGAGCGGGCGCTGGTTGATCGCCGTGTCCTGGTTGGTGCGCCAGTACTTCTTCAGCTTGTACCGGTCGTGCTGCGTCAGGCGCGCCAGCGGCCGATTCTCATCGGCCTTGGTCGTCCGCTCCGCCGGACCGGCGTCGACGATGATCTCGTCGGCCGTGACGCGCGAGACGACGCCAGCCCGGCGCGCGATGACCACCGCGCCCGAGTCGATCGCCACCTTCTCCTCGAGCCCCGTGCCGACGAGCGGCGTCCGCGGGTTGAGGAGCGGCACCGACTGCCGCTGCATGTTCGAGCCCATCAGCGCGCGGTTCGCGTCGTCGTGCTCGAGGAACGGGATCAGCGCGGCGGCGATCGAGACGAGCTGCTCCGGCGCGACGTCCATGTAGTCGATGCGATCGGGCGGCACGAGCGGAACGTCGCCCTGCTGCCGCGCGAGCACGAGCTCGTCGACGAACGAGCCGTCGTCGTTGAGCGCCGCGTTCGCCTGCGCGATGATGACGTCTTCTTCCTTGTTCGCATCGAGCCAGGCCAGCTCGCCGGTCACCTTGCCGTCGCGCACGACGAAGTACGGCGTCTCGACGAAGCCGAGATCGTTGACACGCGCATAGCAGGCGAGCGACGTGATCAGGCCGATGTTCGGGCCTTCCGGCGTCTCGATCGGGCACATGCGCCCGTACTGCGAGTAGTGCACGTCGCGGACTTCGAAGCCGGCGCGCTCGCGCGTCAGCCCACCCGGTCCGAGCGCCGAGAGGCGACGCTTGTGCGTCAGCTCGGCGAGCGGGTTCGTCTGGTCCATGAACTGCGACAGCTGCGACGATCCGAAGAACGCCTGGATCACCGCGCTGACCGTACGCGCGTTGACCAGGTCGTCGAGCGAGATCTTCTCGGGATCGGTGTTGATCGACATGCGCTCCTTCACCAGGCGCGCCATGCGGGACAGACCGACCGAGAACTGGTTCGCAATTAATTCACCTACGGACCTGATCCTTCTGTTGCCGAGGTGATCGATGTCGTCCACGTGCCCGCGTCCCTCGTGCAGCTCGACGAGGTAGCGGATGATCGCGACGAAGTCCTCGCGCGTGAGCACGGTGACATCCGCCGGCGTCGTCAGCTGGAGACGCTGGTTGATCTTGTAGCGGCCGACACGACCGAGGTCATAACGCTTCGGCGAGAAGAACAGCCGCTCGAGCGCCTGCTTCGCCGTCTCCATGTTCGGCGCATCGCCGGGCCGGAGCAGCGTGTAGATCTGCTGGAGCGCTTCCTTCTCGTCGCTGGTCGGGTCCTTGGCCAGCGTGTTCTTGATCAGCATCGACTCGGCGCGCCCCGAGCTGACGAAGACCTGCACGCGCGTGACATCCGCCTTGCGGAGCTTCTTCATCAGCGTGTCGGTCAGCGCCTGCCCGGCGTCGGCGATCACTTCGCCCGACTCCTGGTCGACGACATCGACGGCGAGGACGCGACGCGTCGGGCGCTCACCGCGCTCGACCGCGTCCATCTCGTCGCGGATGTCGACCGTCATGTACGACGCGAACACCTTCACCGAGTCGATCTTCTGCCGGCGGAGGCGGTTCAGCACTTCCTCGGTCAGCTCGTCGCCTTCCTTGACGAGCAGGAGGTTCTCGGCGCGCTCGCGCTCGGCCCGCGCCTTCTTGGTGCGTGCCTTCGGCGCGTCCTCGGCCGTCGCCTCACCGGGGAGCGCGATGTCCTCGGCGATGATCGCGCCGAGCACTTCGCGCAGGTCGCCGCGGCTCTCGCGCTTCTTGTTGAGGTCGAGGTCGCGGACGGCGAAGAAGAGCCGGAGGATGTCCGAGTTGTTCCCGTAGCCGAAGGCGCGGAGGAGCGCCGTGGCCGGGAACTTCTTCTTCTTGTCGATGTGGACGTAGACGATGTCGTGGATGTCGACGGTGAACTCGACCCACGACCCACGGAACGGGATGATGCGCGACGAGATGAGGCGCTGTCCGTTCGGGTGCGTCGACTCCTCGAAGACGACGCCCGGCGACCGGTGCAGCTGGCTGACGATCACCCGCTCGGCGCCGTTGATGACGAACGTGCCTAACGAGGTGAGGACCGGCAGCTCGCCGAGATAGACTTCCTTCTCGATGATGTTGCGTGGCCGCTTGACTCCGTTCACTTCCTCGTTGATGACGAGCTGCAGCGTCGCCTTCAACGGGGCGGAATAAGTCATGTCGCGTTCGATGCACTCCTCGACCGAGTATTTCGGCTCGCCGAGGTGGTAGCGCACGAATTCGAGAGAAAAGTTTTCGTGGACGTCGGTGATCGGGAACAGGTCCTTGAAGACCCGCTCCAGTCCGACATCCTCACGGTCGTGCGAAGCGGCATCCAGCTGCAGCAGCGCCTCGAAGGCGCGCGTCTGGATATCGAGGAGATGGGGCATGTCCATCCCCTGCTCGAGCTTCGCGAAGGAAATCTGCTTCATCTGGCTATGCATGTCTCACCCGCACGCAGGCGAAAAACGCCCCGTTCCCCTCGCTTTGAAATTCGCAGCCATGCGGCTGCGACATTTCGTGCGTGGAACGGAGCTGTTCAGTGACTTCGATTGTCTTGCTGGTGGCGCTGAGCACAGAGGCGGGCCGGGTGAAGGAAGGGGGTGGGGAGGCCGGGCGGCGACTGCTGCCGCCACCCGGTCGCCCGACGACCCTTACTTCACCTCGACGGTCGCGCCCTGCTCTTCGAGCTTCGTCTTGATGGTGTTCGCCTCGTCCTTCGACACGCCCGACTTCACGACCTGCGGGGCGCCGTCGACGAGATCCTTCGCTTCCTTCAGGCCAAGACCGGTGATCTCGCGAACGACCTTGATGACCTGAATCTTCTTCGCGCCCGCATCCTTGAGGCTGACGGCGAACTCCGTCTGCTCCTCGGCCGCAGCCGCCGCACCACCGCCCGCGCCGCCAGCGGCCGGGGCTCCGCCGCCGACCGGGGCAGCCGAGATGGTGACGTTGAACTTGCTCTTGAAAGCTTCGATCAGCTCGGCGAGCTCGAAGACGGACATGTTGCCGATCGCCTCGAGAATCTCGTCCTTGCTCATGGTCGCGTTAGCCATTGTCGTTCTCCTCAAATAAAACCCAGGCGATTCCTGGGACTGTGAATCAGGCTGGCGTGCGCCCCTTCGGCGCGCGCTGTCTTCGCCTGGGACGTTATTTCGCCTCGTCGCGCTGAGTCTTCAGCGCATCGAGGGCACCCGCGAACATGTACAGCAGTCCGTTCAGCGCGCCGACGAACGCTGCCATCGGCGACTGCAGTCCGGCTCCGAGGTCGGCGAGCATCTGCTCGCGCGACGGCATCGACGCCAGCTTCTTCACCTGCGCTTCGTCGATGGCGACGCCCTCGAGCATCCCGCTCTTGACCGTCGGCTTCTGCTCGTTCTCCTTCGCGAAGTCGGTGAGGAGCTTCGCCGCGGAGACCGGGTCCTTGCTGATGATCAGCCCCGTCGGGCCCTTGAGCCGCGTGCCGACAAGACCGCTGTCGTTCACGGCGCGGAGCGCGAGGGTGTTCTTGATCACGACGTACTCGATCCCCGCCTTCTTGAGACGGCGGCGGAGGTCGGTCATGCGCTTCACGTTGAGTCCCGTGAAGTCCGTATAGTACAACGCCTTCGCGTCTTTGATCTTGGTGGTGAGCTCGGTGACGAGCTGCTCCTTGTCGTTGCGCTTCATCGCTCGTTACCGGTAGGGGGTCGCGTCGATCGTGATGCCGGGCCCCATCGTGCTGGAGACGGCGACGTTGCGGATGTAGACACCCTTCGCCGCCGTCGGCTTCGAGCGCACCAGCTGATCCATCAGCGCGCCGAAGTTCGTCTCGAGCGACTCGAGCGGGAACGAGACCTTGCCGATCGGCGCGTGGACGTTGCCGCCCTTGTCGACGCGGAACTCGATCTTGCCCGCCTTGGTCTCGCGCACCGCGCGCGCGACGTCGAACGTCACGGTGCCGGCCTTCGGGTTCGGCATCAGGCCGCGCGGACCGAGCACGCGTCCGAGCTGGCCGACCTGCCCCATCTGGTCGGGCGTCGCGATCAGGACGTCGAAGTCGAGCCAGCCGTCCTTGATCTTCTGCACGAACTCGGCGCCGACGAAATCAGCGCCTGCGCTTTCCGCTTCGCGCGCCTTGTCGCCAACCGCGATGACGAGCACACGAACCGACTTGCCGGTTCCCGCGGGAAGGACGACCGTGCCGCGCACGACCTGATCGGCGTGACGCGGATCGACGCCGAGGCGGACCGCCACCTCGACCGTCTCGTCGAACTTCGCGAAGGCGCCGCTCTTCACCAGCTCGAGCGCCTGCTTCGACTGGTAGGCCTGCCCCTCGACGCGGGACTCCGCGCTCTTGCGGTACTTCTTGCCGTGAGCCTGGGTGGCCATCAGACGACCTCCAGTCCCATCGAGCGCGCGGCGCCGGCGACCATCGCCATCGCCGACTCGAGCGTGTCGCAGTTGAGATCGGGCATCTTGATCTCGGCGATCTTCCTGATCTGGGCCTTGGTGACCTTGCCGACCTTCGTACGGTTAGGCGCGCCCGAGCCCTTTTCGATGCCGGCTTCCTTCTTCAGCAGGACCGCCGCAGGCGGGGTCTTGGTGATGAAGGTGAACGACTTGTCCGAAAAAATCGTGATCTCGACCGGAAGGATCGTGTCCTGGCCCTGCGTGCGAGCGTTGAACTCCTTGCAGAAAGCCATGATGTTGATGCCCTGCGGACCGAGCGCTGTTCCGACCGGGGGAGCCGGATTGGCCTTCCCCGCCGGGATCTGCAGCTTGACGAACCCTGTTGCTTTCTTCGCCATCGTTGCCTCGGTGATGCGTACCGCCGCGCTGTCGCGCGGCCAAGACTCCCACTGCCTTCCTTAGCGTCGAAGTGGTCGTCGACGTACCTCAGTTCCTTCCCGCCCACGTCTGCTCCAACACTGCGATGAGCGGAGTGCCTCCCGCCCCCGTCCTGCTTCGACACTGCGATGAGAGATGAGCGACCCGCTGTTGCCTAACGTTCTTCTCTCGACTCTCTTCGCGGTGTCATAGCTGACCGACGCGAAGCGAAACCCTAGTAGCCTTTGAGTTGCAGGTAGTCCAGCTCGACGGAGGTCGGCCGCCCGAAAAGGCTGACACTCACCCGAACTTTGCCCTTGTCGGCCATCACCTCTTCGACCGTGCCGTTGAAATCGGTGAACGGTCCCTCGGTGATCGCCACCGCCTGGCCGATGAGGAATGGAATCTCCTCCTTCGGTGCCACCTCTTCCGCTTCGTCGACGATGCCAAGGAGGCGGTTCACTTCGTCCGCGCGGAGCGGCTGCGGGAAGCGGTCCTGGACACCAACGAACTTGATCACGCCCTGGATCCCGTTGATCGTGTGCAGCGTCTCCTGGTTCATCACCATCTCCACCAGGACGTAGCCGGGATAGAGCTTTCGTTCGACGTTCACCTTCTTCCCGTTCTTGATCTCGACGACTTCCTGCGTCGGGACGAGCGCCTGACGAATCGGACGCTCCTCGGCCGGACGGGTGTCCTGCTCGATCTTCCGGGCGACCAGCGAACGGACCTTGTTCTCATGGCCCGCGGTCGTCTGGACGGCGTACCAGCGGTGCTCGCTCATCAGCGCCCCGCGAACAACGACGGCAGTCCCTTCACCAGAATCAACTGCAGGATGAAGTCGAGCAGTCCGATGACCGCGCCGATGAACAGCACGAAGATGATGATGCGCCACGTCGCATCCACCGTCTGGGTGCGATCGGGCCACGTCACCTTCGCCATCTCGTCGCGGACGGCGCGGAAGAACGTCGGGATGCCGCGGAAGAACGATCCCACCTTCTCGACGCCCGACTGCCGAGTCGGCGCTGCCTGGGTGCCCATTTACTTCGTTTCCTTATGCAGCTGATGCTTGTTGCACCGCGGGCAATACTTCTTCCACTCGACCCGCTCGGGGTGCAGCCGCTTGTTCTTCATCGTGAAGTAATTGCGGTTCTTGCACTCGCTGCAGGCCAGGATGATCTTCTCGCGCGCCATTGCCTTCTATCTCCCTCTCTATCGGTATCAGGGGTCGGGCGTCAGGGGTCAGGCGTCAGGCGCTGCCTAACGGCAGCCACCGGCTCCTGACCCCTGACCCCTGACCCCTGCTGTTCTTACTTCAGGATCTTCGCGACGACGCCGGCGCCGACGGTGCGGCCGCCCTCACGGATCGCGAACCGGAGCCCTTCGTCCATCGCGATCGGCGTGATCAGCTCGATCGTCATCTGCACGTTGTCCCCCGGCATCACCATCTCCATCCCCTCCGGCAACTCCACACTCCCCGTCACGTCGGTCGTCCGGAAGTAGAACTGCGGCCGATACCCCTTGAAGAAGGGCGTATGCCGGCCCCCCTCCTCCTTCGTCAGCACGTACACCTCGGCCTGGAACTTCGTGTGCGGCGTGATCGACCCCGGCTTCGCCAGCACCATCCCGCGCTCGATCTCCTCCTTCCCGATCCCGCGGAGGAGTAAGCCGACATTGTCCCCGGCCCGGCCCTCATCGAGCAGCTTCCGGAACATCTCGACCCCGGTCACCACGGTCCGCTTGTCCGAGTTGAACCCGACCAGCGCCACCTCTTCCTGCACCTTCACGATCCCGCGCTCGATGCGCCCCGTCGCCACCGTCCCGCGCCCCGTGATCGAGAACACGTCCTCGACCGGCATCAGGAACGGCTTGTCGATCTCCCGCTTGGGCTCCGGGATATAGCTGTCGAGGGCGTCCATCAGCTCCCCGATCTTCTTCCCCCACTCACTGTTCGGGTCCCCACTCTCCAAGGCCTTCAACGCCGACCCCTTGATGATCGGCGTCTCGTCGCCCGGGAACTCGTACGCGCTCAACAGCTCGCGCACCTCCAACTCGACCAGGTCGAGCAGCTCCGGGTCATCGACCATGTCCACCTTGTTCATGAACACGACGATGTAGGGCACGTTCACCTGCCGCGCGAGCAGGATGTGCTCCCGCGTCTGCGGCATCGGGCCGTCGGCCGCCGAGACCACCAGGATCGCCCCGTCCATCTGCGCCGCCCCGGTGATCATGTTCTTCACATAATCCGCATGCCCCGGGCAGTCGACGTGCGCATAGTGCCGCGCGTTCGACTCGTACTCCACGTGGGCCGTCGAGATCGTGATCCCGCGCGCCTTCTCCTCCGGCGCCTTGTCGATCTGGTCGTAGGCCGTCGCCTGCGCCATCCCCTTCTTCGCCTGAATCGTCGTGATCGCCGCCGTCAACGTCGTCTTCCCATGGTCGACGTGCCCGATCGTCCCCACGTTCACATGCGGCTTCGTCCGCTCAAACTTTGCCTTGCCCATATTCTCCGATTCTCGACTATCAGGGTGCCTAACGCTGACTACGACTGACCGCTCGACCTGCCTTCACCTGCCTCGCGCCACGCTGCGTGCGCGCCAGAGCTCGCGATCGGGATTGAACCGATGACCTCACCCTTACCAAGGGTGTGCTCTACCAACTGAGCTACGCGAGCGACACATCGTGCCCTCTCCTGCCGCCGCCATGTTACACCTGCCACGCACAACCGTCCTGCAGAGCGGGAGACGGGGCTCGAACCCGCGACATCAAGCTTGGAAGGCTTGCGCTCTACCAACTGAGCTACTCCCGCGAGCTCGCCGTGAACGTCTCGCGCCGCGCGACTCGTTTCGCGCCAGCCCTTTCCGCCGCTCCGACGATGGTGGGGGAAGGATTCGAACCTTCGAAGGCGTTAGCCGTCAGATTTACAGTCTGATCCCGTTGGCCACTTGGGTACCCCACCCAACGCTCACGCCAATGACGCCGGAGCACCCGCTGCCCTCAGAGCTGACGGCGAGAATCGAACTCGCAACCGCCTGATTACAAATCAGGTGCTCTGCCAATTGAGCTACGTCAGCAGTCCGGCGCATTTTTGCGCGAGACTCGTAGAATAAGCAGCCCGGAGAGGGGTGTCAAGCAACGGACCTGCGCGGACTTAGGGCGCAGACCCCACTTCGAGTCGAGCGCGACCGGCAATCATTCCGCGGCGGGCACTCGTCCCTCCGGGCGCCGATCCTGGCAGGGCCCCTCCGCCCGCTCGCGCCAGCCGGCTAGCGGACCTTCTTCCAGCGTGTCCCGCCGGGAAAGTCCTCGACCGCGATCCCTTCGGCCTCCAGCGACTTCCGGATCGCGTCGGCCGCCGCGAAATCCCCCCGCGCCCGAGCCTCGCGACGCTGCGCGAGCATCGCCTCTACCCGGGCGGCGAGCGCGTCGTCGACCGCTTCATCGTCAGGCACCACGTCGAGCACGCCATTGAGCAGCGCGAAGGCCGCACGCGCTTCTTCGAGCGCCGCGCGATCGGACCCGCCACGATCGAGCTCGGCGTTGGCAGCGCCGATGAAGACGTGGAGCGCCGCGAGCGCTTCCGGCGCGTTGAGGTCGTCGAACAGCGCCGCCTTCCCCGCTTCGGTCGCTACTCGAGCCGCGGCAGCGAGCGCCGGCGTTCCACCGGTCGCATCGGCGAGCCGGCGCGCGAAGGTCCCGATGCGCCGCGTCGCGTTCAGCGCCGCCTCGATCGCGTCGCCCGACAGGTTCAGCTCTTGGCGGTAATGCGTGCTGAACACGAAGTGCCTGACGGCGGCGGCGGAGATGTTGTTCTCGCGAAGGTCGGCGACCGTCTGCACGTTGCCGACGCGCTTCGCCATCTTCGCGCCGTCGGTCAACAGGAACGCGCCGTGGCACCAGAAGCGGCTGAAGGTCTTGCCGGTCGCACCTTCAGACTGCGCGATCTCGTCCTCGTGATGCGGGAAGATCAGGTCGATCGCCCCACAATGGATGTCGAGCGTCTCGCCGAGCAGCGACATCGCCATCGCCGAGCACTCGAGGTGCCAGCCCGGCCGCCCGCGCCCCCATGGAGAATCCCACGCCGCGCCGGTGCGCTCGTCCTCGTCCTTCGCCGCCTTCCAGAGCGCGAAGTCCTGCGCGTTTTCCTTGGAGTAATCGTCCTGCGAGACGCGCGCGCCCGACTTCACCTCGCGCGTGTCCAGCCTCGACAGGCGGCCATAGGCTGGAAAGCGGTCGATCGCGAAGTACACGCTTCCATCATCGGCGAGGTAGGCGACATTCCGTTCGATCAGCGTTTCGATCAGCGCGATCATCTGCGGAATGAATTCGGTCGCGCGCGGATACGACTCGGCGCGCTCGATGCGCAGGTACTCGCGGTCGCGATGAAAGATCTCGATGACCGGATTGGTGACTTCGGTGATCGTCATCCCGCGCTCGTTCGCGCGCTTGATGATCTTGTCATCGACGTCGGTCAGGTTCATCACCTGGTTGACCTTCCAACCGTGCAGCCGCAGCGCGCGGCGCATCAGGTCCTCGAACAGGAAGGTCCTGAAGTTTCCGATGTGCGCCGGATTGTAGACCGTCGGGCCGCAGGTGTACATCCGCACGGATGCGCCGTCGGCCGGACGGAATGGCTCGACCTGACGGGTCAGCGTGTTGTACAGGCGGAACTCGGTCGGCATGCGGATTCTCCGGGGGCGACGGCAGGCGGTTCGACCGTCGCGCGGAAGCTAGAGGGCGCGAAATCGAGAATCAACTCGCGCCCTCTCGCGTTCGACACGTCGCCCGCATCACCCGAACAGCTTGAGGAAGAGCTGCGTCGTGAAGGGGAGCGCGACCTGTCCGGCGAAAGCGATCGCCGCCCATGTGCCGACGACGGCCGCTGCGATCTGGAACGCTTCGATCGCATCGTGGCCGCGACGGCGCCGGCGCCCGCGCGCCTCGCGCTCTTCCCCCTCGGCGACCAGCAGGGCGCGGCCGACGCACCATGCGCTGCACGCCGCGGCCACGGTGCACACCACCGCCCAGTATCCCGCAGTCGGGCCGGGATGAGCCCCGGCGAGATCGAGGAAGAGCCGAGGACCCAGGGAAAATCGCGACGGCAGGTCGAGCAGCTCGCCGATGTTGGACGGCGGAGGGGAAAGCAGCACCCCGATCGCCCGCAGCAGCGAATCGATAGCGAGCGGCACAGCTGCCAGCGCCAACCATCGTGCCACGCCCTCGGCGCGACGCGCCCCGCCCACCCAGAGCGCCACGAGCACGAGGAGCACCGTCGGCGTCACCGGCGGGAGGAAGACCGCGACCGCCGTTAGGCGCGTCAAGCCCTGTTCGAGCACGAGCAGGCGCGGCGTGGCGTCAAAGAGCGTGTAGAGATCGCGCACGAGATCGCGATAGATGAGTGCGGACGCGACGAGGTGCACCGCGACGCT
>Ga0207705_10003956_pt1 | contig 11266 bp, 7 predicted proteins | sample KBSC13metaG_FD_184314 | JGI IMG/M metagenome (GOLD analysis project Ga0207705, IMG submission 184314) | Corn rhizosphere microbial communities from Kellogg Biological Station, Michigan, USA - KBS C1-3 metaG (SPAdes) (version 2) | ecosystem: Host-associated > Plants > Roots > Rhizosphere > Soil ...
AGTTTTCTGTTCAGGTGTAAGATCCGGGCGTTGCAGCAACTCGGTCAGGTCTCGCAGGGCCTGTTCCGCCCGATATTTCTGGAGTCTCCGGATGCAGTCGGCGACCACAAGCTCATTGAGCGGTTCGTTCGACATCACAGAGCGAGAATCCTCTAATAGATCCCGAAGATATTCTGAGATTTTTGTAAGGCGTCTCGCGGACCATGACTCTCGCCATGCAGGTTCGCCTTCACTCTCCCTATTTCCTTTTATTTCTTCAGAATCCTCCTTCCCGTCCGCTTCCTCTTCATCCATCTCGATTCGGCGCAGCAGGGGGAGGGGATCGATGCCCCCTTCGGCATTGGCGGGCGTGCGGGCGATGTAGGTGTAGAGGCCCCGGCCACGCTCTGTTACCAGCAGGGTCGGATCAAGCTGGGCGAGCAGGTTCGCGCGCGTCTCCGGCGCCAGGAGAGCGCGCAGCAGCGTGCGCTCCGCTTTGTGCGCTCCGCTCAGTGCCGGCGGCTGCAACGAGGGCGGAGTCGGGTCGCCCTGCGGTCCAGGCGGGTTGCGGTCTTTCCACTTCCCATAACCTCCCCCCGACTTGCCTCCATAGTTGTTCCCATTCCGCGGATAGTTGCCCTGCCCATTGCCGCTGCCATATCCCCCCTGCCCGTTCCCCGGCCCATTTCCATCGCCTTTACGCGTGTTGGGATCGGATTGTCCCCAGCGCTCGCGGGAAGCAGGGCGATAGGTGGGAGGCGGCGGCTGCTCCTGAAGCGGCGCTCCGTTGGCGTCTCCTGTGCGCGGATAGCCTCGATCCCGCGGCGACTGCCCGTTCTGGGACTGTTTGGCATACGCGGCGACATCGGTCAGGATCCCCTCGATCGCACGGGAAAGATTGTACTGGGAGGAGGGATGCAGATAGGCGTAGCGCTGTGCGTAGCGGTCGCGTTGCGTCATGGAGCGGATCGAGGCCAGGATCGGGATGAGCTCTGCGAGGGCGTCCTCTTTGCCAGGGTCGGTCTGGAGATTGTGCCGCCCCAGGGCGATCTCGATCTGAAACTCCACGCGCGGCACGGCGTTGTCGAGGGCCGCCTGAAACGCCGCCGCATCGCCGCGCTTCAAGAGGGAGTCCGGGTCCTCTCCGGCCGGCAGGCGCGCCACGCGCACCTCCGCCCCTCCGACTCCCATGCTCTCCCACACCGTCGCGCCGCGTAACGTCGCGCTGATACCGGCCCCATCCGCATCGTAGCAGATCACCACACGCTTGCTGTACCGCGACAGGATCTCGGCGTGCCTCTCCGTCATGGAGGTTCCGAGCGTGGCGACGCACTGCGTAAAACCGGCCTGGTGCGTGGTGACGACGTCCATATAGCCCTCGACAAAAACCGGAGGCCGCTCCTCGGTCAGTTTGCCTTTCTTGGCAAAGAACAGCCCGTAGAGCGTATTCGACTTATCGAAGAGAAGCGACTGCTCCGAGTTGATATACTTCGCCTTCTCACCTGGATCCAACGTCCGCCCGCCGAACCCGATCACATCGCCCTGGAGATCGTGGATCGGAAACATGACGCGGTTCCGATAGGTGTCGTAGTAACCTCCCCCGCGCTCTTTGTCGCGTGTCTTGATCAGCCCCATCTTCGCCGCCAGCGCGACGTCGGCCCTGCGGCGCTGCAGAAAGAACGTCAGTCCCTCCCACTCAGCCGCCGCGAACCCGATCTCGAACTGATCCTGCGTCGCCTTCAAAATGGTGCGCTTCGCGAGGTACTCCCGCGCCTCTTCACTGCGGCTCAGGCGGTCTTGATAGAACTCGACCGCCAGACGGTTAAGCTCCCGCATCTGCTCCTTCTCACTGGCGACCTGCGGGTTCTGTCCTCTCCGCTCAAAAGCCACTCCCGCCCGCTTCGCCAGCTCTTCCAGCGCCTCCATAAAATCGATATTCTGCTTCTTCTGGACGAATGTAAAGACATCGCCCTTCTCCCCACACGACCAGCAGCGATAACCCTGCGTACTCGGGCTGACGCTGAACGAAGGATTCTTGTCGGCATGAAACGGGCAGAGGCCGGTCCAATTCTTGCCCGAGCGCTTCAGTTGCGTATAGCCGCTGATGATCTCGACAATATCCGTCCGAGAGCGTACTTCCTCTTTAATATCCTGTAGATCACGTTCCATGCCGCATTTCCTAACCCGCTTGCAGAATAGGACTCTATTCGCTTTCGCCGCCCCGAATCCTTCCCAAACCTAAGCGCACTAAGCGCACCCATAAAGTCTTGCCGTGCGGTTTTTACGATTTTCGGTTAGACTGTGAAGGAGGAAGCGGCCCATCAGCACCGTCCATCTTGAGGAGAGAAGAGACGCTTGAAATCCCGACGCAAGTGGTTACTCTGGATATTGCCGACAGCAGTGATCCTGTCCGTGCTGTTCTGTATTTTCTGTTTTAGCCGACAGATTAGACAGGAACATCTGGACCAGTCCCTCATACAGGCCGTCAAAAAACAGGATGTGCAGACAGCGACCTCTCTCTTGAACCAGGGGGCGAATGCCAACGCGACGAATCGGCCCTACCGATCCCTCACCTGGAGACTTCTGCTGAGCGATCTCTTGGACCGTCTACGCGGGAGCAAGCCTCCTCCAACCACACAGACCTACTCGCCTGCCTTGACTCTAGTGTACGGGCCAGTCGGCTTCGGGCTTCCGAATACCTCCATCGGTATAATGCTGAACTCCGAAGACTTTGCGCCGGTCGATCTTTCCGTGAAATACAAGAAGGATGTCCTGCCCTTGATCTCCGCACTGGTCGAGCATGGAGGCAGTCTGGAGGCACACGGCGTCGACCTGGATGCCAAAGTTCGCGTGGGAGAGATCCTGCTGAAATATGCCTGTATCCGTCAGGACACGCAAACCGTTCGGTTTCTCTTGGAGCGCCATTTCAATCCCAATGCAACCGTACTCTTCGGACTACCTCTGTTGATGTGTACGACGGACTACGATTGCGCCCGTCTTTTGCTGGAAGCAGGAGCGGATGCCAATGCACGGGATCCTGATGGACGAACGTGCCTGATGGCTCTTCCAAATGCAAAACAGTATCCCCTGTTATTGGCGCACGGGGCAGATCTAAACCTTCAGGATAAGGAAGGTAAGACTGCTTTGATCCACTTGCTCGACAGCGCCTATGAGAGGGATGAAGATATCCATACCGGAATCCATTTTCTGGTGCAACATGGGGCGCGCGTCTCGCTCAAAGATAAAAAAGGCAAAACTGCTCTGGACTATGCGAAAGAGGGCAGAGCCAACGGACTTTTCGGTCATGGGGTGGGCAGATACGACACAGAGAGCATTCGCCTTCTGGAAGAGGCTCTGAAGCGAGAACACGCGTCGCACAGAACGAAGCCGTAGACGAGTTTGATGCATTGGTCTGAACTCGGATTTGTCGGATTTAGGGATTGACTAGGATTGTGGTCGCGACAATTATCCTGCTCTTCTCTTCATCCATCTGTCTAAAACGAGACGGATTGAACCCGGTTTTGGGCCATTCTAGTTGATGTTCAGACAGGCAATCGTGCTAATCGTCTAATCGCGAAAATCGTGGTTCAAGACAAAGGATATGGTCAGATCAGCAATCATAGTTAATCCCCTAATCTGCTTAATCCCGGTTCAGACAAGAGGCAGGAATCGGACAGTGAGGCCCAGATTATCCACCATGGTGAAGCGACGTCGTAAATTCGTGCTTGTAGGCGTAGCCCTGATCGCACTTGTCCTGCCCGTGACGATCGTTCTTCTCTCCAGGGATTCTTATCGACCTCTCGAAACAATCGCCACAAAAACGTCACTACCCGGCGATGTGAGTTGGTGTGAATGGGGCAGCGAAGACGAGATCCTGGTGCAGAGGGAGAATGAACCTGCTGTTAAGAAACGGAATATCAAATCCGGCACATGGCAGAACCTGGATGCGGTCACGCGAGTGTTATCGTCTTTAAAATATAACCGTGTTCTGAGTATGTCTCCGATTGACATATCCCCGTAAATCCGGCCTTTAAACCGCAATAAAAAGCCTTGGAAGCAGGGAATTACACAACGTATGTCGAAACGTGCGATCGGTCAAATTGCTGTTTCGCGGGAAGGAATTTTATGAAATTGACGATTTCGGTGACGGCCAGGGCTGCGAGGGTTCTGACGGGCGGTGTTCTGATCGCTCTAGGTGTGATTGGTGGGACGCCTTCTGTTCAGGCGGCGCAACGCCCGGCCGGGGATGGAACGACCTACAACCTTAAACGACACTATAACCTCGGAGAGGTCGACCGGTATAAAGGCGAGTTTGTGGTGACGACAAACGGCCCGGATACCGGTGGCAAAAACCGAAGCGTGAAATATACGATTGTATCCCGCGAAACCACGAGTTCGGTCAATCCGGATGGCACGCGGGTGGTAGTGATAGAGTATGATCAGGCAATGGTCTCTTTTGAAGGCAAGAGCGAAGACTATACGGTGAAGATGCCCAGGATTATTCACGCGATGGACAGCCAGGGGCGGGGCCGGATCACCCTGGAGGGTGGAAACGACCCGGTCGCACAAGTGATGGTAGGGATGATGGCAACGGCCGAGGAAGCGGCAGGGAATGGGAGGCCGACAAAGCCGAAGAAGGTCGGAGAGACCTGGAAACTCATCTCTCCCGATCCTAACAAGCAACTGTCCGGTATGGCCGGCCTGGATTCTTTGGAGAGTATCAACGGCACACAGACGCTGAAGGTGAACTATAGGACCGATGCTGCCGCGGGAGCGCTCAACGCGCATACCGGCGCAACCATCTGGGTGGACATCGTCACCGGGAAGACCATCAAGGTCGCTTCACGATCGGACGGAATGACCGACCAGGGCAAAACCACGGTGGACTGCCAGTACAATCATATCAACGACCCGGAAGCTCCCATCTCCGTCGCCCGATACGCGTATCGCATGGGAGACGTGGACCACTATCAGTACAACGTCGTCACGACCACGCGGGATCCGCAGGCGGGCGGAAACGATCGCGTCATCAAATATGCCCTGCTCATGAAGGAGACCGTGCAGGAGATCACTGCGGATGGTACGGTGATGCTCGCGGAGGAGGCGGAGAAAGTCATGGTCTCCGCCGATAACACAGAAATCGACGTCACCGCAATGATGCCTGCCATCACGCTGGTTCGCACCGCGCAAGGAGGATTTCTGTTCAAGGTAGAGGGCGGCGACGCCCAACTGATGGGCGTGGTCATGCCGATGCTGGCACAGGTCAATCGGGCGCAGGGCGACGTTATTCCGTCCAGAGCCATCCAGGTCAGCGGGAGATGGAACTTTACGCGCAGCGACAGCCCGGATACTAAAGCGACTGGCGCCGCCGGCCTGGAGGCGATCGAGAGCCTCAATGGCGTCAAGGCGCTGAAGTTGAACTGTACGTCCGATCTGTCCGGAACCGGTGCGCAGACCACCAGACGACGTGACCAGGCGACCGTTTGGGTAGATGCCCAAACCGGGAAGACGCTCAAGCTGAACTCCCTCACCACCTCCGTGATGGGCGCGGTCAAGACCACGGTAGACGTGGCCTATATCTTGTTGGCAGAGAAGGCGAACGCATCCGGAGACAAGGGGAAGTAGACCGCTGACGTCTCTACTCGGCAGGCAACACGTCCCATATATCGCCGCCCCGACGGTCTATCCGTCGGGGCGGCGATACGTTTGTTCCTTTCGCACAGACGTCAGAGGGAGTAGATGTCGGTGTATTTAGCGGTGAGATAGTCCATGTAGGCGCGCGCGGAGAGCGGTTTGCCGGTGGCTTTCAGGACGAGTTCTTTCGGCAGATACTTCGAGCCGTAGGCATGGACGTTGGTGCGCAGCCAGCCGAGCAGGGGATCGAACTCGCCGTGCTCGATCTGGGTGTTGAGAGAGGGCAAGGCTGCCGTGGCGGACTCCCAGAGCTGGGCGGAGAGCAGGTTGCCGATGGAGTAGGTCGGGAAGTAGCCGATCAGCCCGCACGACCAGTGGACATCCTGAAGCACGCCGTCCGCGTTCGTGGGAGGAGTGACGCCGAGATAGGCTTCCATCCTGGCGTTCCAGGCGTCCGGCAGGTCCGTGACGGCGAGTGTGCCGGTCAGCAGGTCGCACTCCAGTTCGAAGCGCAGGAGGGTGTGCAGGTTGTAGGTCACCTCGTCGGCCTCGACGCGAATGAGCGAAGGCGTGACTTTGTTGACGGCCCGATAGAAAGCTTCGGCGTCGGAGTGCGCCAGCGCGTCGGGGAACTGGGATTTCAACTGCGGATAGACCCAGTGGCAGAACGCGCGGCTTCGCCCGACCAGATTCTCCCAAAGACGCGACTGGCTCTCATGGACGCCCAGCGACGCGCCGCCCGACAGCGTGGTGCCTTCGTAGGCGGCGGGAGATCCCTGCTCATACATCGCGTGGCCGGCCTCATGCATCGAAGCGTAGAGCGCCTGATTCAGGAACTTCGGATCGAAGCGGGTGGTGATGCGGACGTCGTCGCGGGAGAAGTTGGCGCAGAACGGATGCTCGGCGATGTCCTGGCGGCCACGGGTCAGATCGTACCCGATCGCAGCGACCACAGAGAGCGTCAGCGCCTTCTGCTGCTCGGTGGGGAAATCGCCGTGGAGCACCCGATCGTCCACCGGGCGCTTGCTCTGCGCGATGGCCTGGGTAAGCGCGACCAGATCCGGCTTCAGCTCCGCGAACATGGTCGCCACATCGGCAGCGGTCGTGCCCGGCTCGAAGTTTTCGATCAGCGCATCGTAGATATGATCTTTATAGCCCAGACACTCCGCCGACTGGCGCACGAGGTCGAACATCTTCTCCAGGACCGGCGCGAACATCGCGAAGTCGTTGGCGTGGCGCGCCCGCGCCCAGACATCCTGCCCGATAGCGGTGTGGCGCGCGATCTCCGTCACCAGCGCGACCGGCAGTTTCGTCGCTTTGTCGAACTCGCGCCGCGCCACACGCACCATCCGCACATCGTCGCTATCCTCCGGCTGGCCTGCAATGGCCGCTTCCGCGGCGGTGAGCAGGTTACCGGTCTCATCCGAGGTACCGATCTCGTGCAACATCTGACCGAGGGCGGCCATCTGTTCGGCGCGCGCCATCGCCGCGCCGGATGGCATATAGGTCTGTTGATCCCAGCCCAGGAGACCGGCGGCCTGGCCGAGCCGCGAGATCATCGCGAACCTGGCCTTGAACTCTTGCAAACTGTCGCTCATGAAAACTCCCCAAAATAAGATAGCCCAATATACCCCACAACGCTCCGATTTGCCCCGATTTCGTGTAGTTGGTGCCTTTATGCCTGACGGCTAAACAATGCGCTCTGTCCTGCGTAGAATCCATCAGCGAAGCCGTATGCACACAGGAGCGAGTGTCGGCTGAGGAGGATTGACGAATGAGCTTGTTGGATACCATTCAGGGCGTGATCGCCCGGCGTGTGCTGCTGAACTACCGAATCGATCCGGACGTGGTCCAGCAGGCGCTGCCCGCGCCGTTTCGGCCCAAACTGTATCGGGGATATGGGATCGGCGGGATCTGTATGATCCGGTTCAAGGAGCTGCGGCCCCGAATGCTGCCCGCGTGGGTGGGAATGGGATCGGAGAACGCCGCGCACCGGATCGCCGTCGAGTGGGACGAAGAGGGCGAGCGGAAAGAGGGCGTCTATATCCCACGCCGCGATACGAACTCCTGGCTCAATCAGACGCTGGGCGGGCACGTCTTCCCCGGCATCTTCACGCAGAGCGCCTTCGAAGTCCACGAGGACACGGGAGCGGTCGCGGTGCGCATCGTCCGGCCCGACGGCGGGGAGGAGATCGCCTTCTCAGGCCGAGTTGCCGAAAAGCTTCCCGATACGAGCCTCTTCGCCTCCATCGAGGACGCCTCTCAGTTTTTCCTGGCGGGTTCGACCGGATACTCCGCGACACAGCAGGAAGGCCACTATCACGGCATGGACCTGAAATGTCTGAACTGGAATATGGCGCCGATGGAGGTCGAAGTTGCACGCTCCTGTTTCTTCGGGGATGCCGCCCGATTTCCCCCCGGCTCCGTCGAACTGGACTGCGCCTTGCTGATGCGGGACATCGACCATGAGTGGCACAGTCGCCCGGATCTACAGGCGTCTCAAGACCAGAAATCCTTCGCACATATCGGCTGATTCTTTCCTCTTTCACTTCCTCCTTTTACCGGTTTTCTGGAGTGAATAGACAGAGAGAAAGAGATTCCCCTCCTCTCCTCCAGACAGGCAAAACAAGTAGACTAAATAGTAGAATAAGTAGACATTAGTATTTGACAACGGGGATTTCACGTGGTAAAATAGAGATGTGTCTACGCAAGGGGAAAGTGAAGTGCGAAAGGAGTTATGGCCGTTATGAAACGCCTAACAAAGAAAGATTTGGCCCTCTCCATGCAGGCGTCCGGGCGGACGGTCGAAGAGATCGCCCAGGCGCTCAAATGTACGCCCAGCTACGTCGCCAACGTCCTCATCGCTTCCGGAAAGCCGAGCGACTACAGCGATCTCTATACCAGCAGTATCGCGCAGAACGCCTACGCGCGCATGTTCAATGGGGTGCTGCGCTTCAAGGATGTGCAGGCCGCGACGGAGTCGGTCGCGCGTATCGACGCCCTGTTTCATCAGTTCGAAGCGGAGCGTGACCGCCGCGGTCAGCATCAGGCGCAGTTGATGGCGCTGATCGGTAAAAACCGCGCCGAGGGCATCGGCAAACTGGCGGAGGCGAAAGTCTTCTCCGAGTGGCTGGTCTCGCACCTCGACACCGCCCATGCCGTCGCCTGCGACCTGGAAGCGCCGCCGCAGAACGAACGCAGCGCCGCAGAGAAAGAGAACGACTATGGTCAGCTCTCCCTCTACGACGCCGTGCTTGCGTTCACCTAATGAAGTTTCCGAAACGGTTACTACCAGCCGCGCGTGGCCATCAGCTCCGTCTCGGGCATCGTGCGAATATCCAGACCGGGCATCGCTTCGCCCAGACCGGTCGAGATCTCGGCCAGGAATGCCGGATCGTTATAGTGGGCGACCGCATCCACCACGGCGCGGGCGCGGCACTTCGGATCAGAGGACTTGAAGATCCCGGATCCGACGAAGACCGCCTCCGCGCCTAACTGCATCATCAGCGCCGCATCCGCCGGCGTCGCCACGCCACCCGCGGAGAAGTTCGGCACGGGCAGCCGCCCCAGAGTATGCACTTCGAGCACCAACTCGTACGGCGCGCGCAGCTCTTTCGCGGCGACCATCAGCTCGTCGTCCCGCAGGGTCTGAATGCGTCGGATCTCCCGCATCAACGTGCGCATGTGGCGCACCGCCTCCACGACATTGCCTGTTCCCGCCTCGCCTTTGGTGCGAATCATCGCCGCGCCCTCCCCGATGCGCCGCAACGCCTCCCCCAGATCGCGGCAGCCGCAGACAAACGGGACCTTGAACGGAAGTTTGTTGATGTGGTTCTCTTCATCCGCCGGAGTCAGCACTTCGCTCTCATCGATGTAATCGACCTCCAGCGCCTCCAAAATCTGCGCCTCGACGATATGGCCGATACGGCACTTCGCCATAACGGGGATCGTCACCGCCGCCTTGATCTCCTTGATCATCTTCGGATCGGACATGCGGGCCACGCCGCCGTCCCGACGAATGTCGGAGGGCACCCGCTCCAGCGCCATCACCGCCGATGCTCCGGCCTCCTCCGCGATCACGGCCTGTTCCACATTGGAAACATCCATAATCACGCCGCCTTTGAGCATCTCCGCCAACCCGACCTTCGTCCTCCACGTGGACTTCTGCGTCTCGTAACTACTCATAATTGCCGCTCTCTCCTCATCCCCTCGCAGGGCTTCGTTTCCATTCCAGATGGCGTTATTATACCTCAAACCCTCGGACCCCATCCGGAACCGTCGCCACTTATGGTACGAACGGGACAGCGGACCAATTCCGGGTATAGTCTCTGCATGAAATTATCGCGCCCCGACAAAGAACCGTCTGAAACCCCGTCCCCTCCCCAACGTCGAGAGTTTATCACCCGATGTGCGCAGTTCGCGATGTTCGGGAACTTTGTCGGACCGGAGAATTCTATGATCTTCACTAACCTTTGGCCCAATCGTAATCGTAAGGGGAAATGTGCAGCGACCGCTACGCTGGTGGATGGTACGCCCGCTCCACCGACGGTAATCATGCCCTGGAGATCTCGTGGCCAGATTAGTCAGTATCAACTTCACAATGCGGGAAAGGAGTCGGTGTGGGTGAAATCGGTTCTGCTGTCCTCGGTGCCGCGAACACCAGCGCGGGCGGCTATGACCCTCTATGGCGAAGGCTTTCAGATGCTCAGTCAGACAGGAGGCACTTTTGGTGTCCCTGTGCAACTTGGCGGTTATACGGATGCGAAGCACTATCGCCTACCGGAACCGGAGGGGGCGACGACCGTCTATGGAATGCTGACTCAGGGAGAACCAGGGAAAGGGACGCGTATCCTTCAGGCGTTTACCTCCTGCCGTCGGTTCATCGGGAAATTCTGCCTCTATCCTGACCGGATCGACGTGATCTTAGATACCGAGGGGCTTGAGCTTGCGCCCGGCGCGACGTGGGATCTTGAAGACTATATGTTGGACATGGACAATGACTCGGCCAAAGTTATGGAGCGACTGGCCACGGAGATCCGCCGCAACCATCCGCCGCTTCATTTCAAAGCCCCACCGACCGGGTGGTGCTCCTGGTACTGTTTTGGGCCGGACGTCACCGAAAAGCAGGTGCTGGACAACCTCGACACCATTGCGACTTCGCTTCCCGAACTGCGCTATGTGCAGATCGACGATGGCTACCAGAGCGCAATGGGGGACTGGCTGGAGACCGGAAGGGCCTTTGGGGGTGGTGTACAGGGGGTATTGAAGAAGATTAAGGAGCTTGGTTTCGAGCCCGCGATCTGGGTGGGGCCGTTTATTGCCGAGGCCGCCTCCCAGGTGTTCCAGAACCATCCTGACTGGTTCATCAAAGATGCGGAAGGCAAGCCGCTGCCTTCCGACAGAGTGACCTTCGGGGGATGGCGGCACGGCCCCTGGTATGCGCTGGACGGCACGCATCCCGAAGTCCAGCAACACCTGGAGAGAGTCTTCCGCACCATGCGGGAAGAGTGGGGCTGCACCTACTTCAAACTGGACGCCAACTTCTGGGGGGCGATACACGGCGGGCATTTTCACGATCCGCACGCGACCCGCATCGAAGCCTACCGACGCGGTATGGCCGCGATCCTGCGTGGCGAGATCGGAAGAGCGTCGT
>Ga0207705_10003961_pt1 | contig 11259 bp, 10 predicted proteins | sample KBSC13metaG_FD_184314 | JGI IMG/M metagenome (GOLD analysis project Ga0207705, IMG submission 184314) | Corn rhizosphere microbial communities from Kellogg Biological Station, Michigan, USA - KBS C1-3 metaG (SPAdes) (version 2) | ecosystem: Host-associated > Plants > Roots > Rhizosphere > Soil ...
CTGGGCGCGGCGGGCATCGTACTGGCCGTGCTCGGCGCGCTGGTACCGGCGGGGTGGGCGGCCCGCGCCCGGATCGCCACCGCCCTTCGCGCGGAGTGAATCGGGATCCGGCCCCGGGACTTCTCGGGGGTGCCTCGGGGCCGGGTCCTCCTCAAGTCGTACGCGCGAAGCGTTCCCGGCGACGACGACGCGACCCGCCCCGTGCCCATAGCGTCACGGCATGAGTTCTACTGCGATCGCGGTGCCTGCCGCCGTGCGGGTGGCCGACCTCGTGAAGGTGTACGGCGCCGGAGAGGCCGCCGTTCAGGCCCTGGACGGCATCAGCGTCGGGTTCGAGTCGGGCCGGTTCACGGCCATCATGGGCCCGTCCGGCTCCGGCAAGTCGACCCTGATGCACTGCGCCGCCGGCCTGGACACCGTCACCTCCGGTACCGTCGTCCTCGGCGACACCACGTTGACCGGCCTGTCCGACAAGGCGCTGACCCGCCTGCGCCGCGACCGGGTCGGCTTCGTGTTCCAGTCCTTCAACCTGCTGCCCACGCTCACCGCCGCGCAGAACATCCGGCTGCCGCTGGAGCTGGCCGGCCGGCGGCCCGACCGGGAGTGGTTCGACCACGTGGTCGGCGTGCTGGGCCTGGCCGACCGGCTGGACCACCTGCCCGCCGAACTGTCCGGCGGGCAGCAGCAGCGGGTCGCCTGCGCCCGGGCGCTGCTGCCCCGGCCGGACGTCATCTTCGCCGACGAGCCGACCGGCAACCTCGACTCGCGCTCCGGCGCGGGCGTGCTGGAGTTCCTGCGCCGCTGCGTGCGGGAACTGGGCCAGACCGTGGTGATGGTGACGCACGACCCGAACGCCGCCGCGTACGCCGACCGGGTCGTGCTGCTCGCCGACGGGCGACTCGTCGACGACCTCACGTCGCCGACCGCCGACCGGGTACTCGACGCGCTGTCAAACGCTGATCGGGGCCGCTCCGACAAGCTGCGCGGCCTGCGAAAGCTTGGGGGCTGAGCGATGCTGCGCACCACCATGGCCGGGCTGCGCGCGCACAAGCTGCGCCTGGTCGCCACCGCCCTGGCCATCGTGCTCGGGGTGGGCTTCGTCGCCGGTACCCTCATCTTCGGCGACACCGCGAAGGCGGCGCTCTACGACCGGTTCGCCCTGTCGGCGCGCGGAGTGGACGTGGCCGCGGGACCCGGCTCGGCACCCGGCTCGGCACCCGAGCTCCCGATGTCCACTGTGGACACCGTGCGCGCGCTGCCCGGAGTGTCCGGTGTGGACGGACGGATGCAGGAGTACGTGCCGCTGCTCGACCGAAACGGCAGGCTCGTCGGCAGCACGAGGTACCCGGGGCTCGCGCTGTCCGCCGGCACGGTACCGGGACTGCGCCCGTTCGACGTGACGGCCGGTCGGGTACCGGCGTCACCCGGTGAGGCGGCGCTGAGCGCGGACACGGTCACCCGTACCCACTACGCGCTCGGCGACACCGTGACCGTGCTCGACCGGCAGCAGGCCCGGCACACCCTGACCCTGGTCGGCATCGTCAGCTTCGGCTCCTCGAAGCAGTACGCGGACCAGGCGGTGGTGATCCTCACCAGCGGTGACATGACGTCCATCGCCGGCTCCCACGGGTACCAGCAGGTGGTAGCGGCGGCCGCGGCCGGCACCACGCAGGCGGACCTGGCCGCCCGGGTGGCCACCGCGCTGGGCTCCGCCGCCCGCGTGCGCACCGGCGACCAGTACCGCGACGACCTGGCCACCAGCGCCATCAACCAGTTCGGCCCGTTCCTCACCGTGCTGCTGGTCTTCGCCGTCATCGCCTGCGTGGTGTCCGCGTTCGTCATCTACAACACGTTCACCATCCTCATCGCGCAGCGCATCCGCGAGGTCGCGCTGCTGCGCTGCGTCGGCGCGTCCCGGCCGCAGGTCTTCGGCTCGGTGGTGCTGGAGTCGGCCGTGGTGGGACTCGTGGGCGCCGTGCTGGGCCTGGGGTTCGGCCTGCTGCTCGGGCTCGGGCTGTTCAGCGGGCTGACCGCGCTGGGCGCGCCGCTGCCCTCGCACGCGCTGGTGCTCACCGCGCGACCGGTGCTCGTCGCCGTGCCGCTCGGCGTACTGGTGACGGTCACCGCCGCGCTGCTGCCGGCGCTGCGGGCCACCCGGGTACCGCCGCTCGCGGCGCTGCGGGTCACGCCGCTGGCGGCGCTGCGCGGTACCCGGCGACGGGTCCTGCTGGTCGTGTTCGCGATACTCGTCGGCGCGCTCGGTACGGCGCTGACCCTGTCCGGGTCGGGCAACCACAGCGACCCGAACGCGGCCGTTCTGCTCGTGATCGCCGGTGGCCTGGTCAACTTCGTGGCGGTGCTGCTGCTGTCCCCGCTGTTCGTCGGCCCGCTGACCGGTCTGGTCGGCTGGCTGCCCGGCCGGCTGTTCGGTACCCCGGCCCGGCTCGCGGTGGCCGGCGCGCGGCGCAACCCTGGCCGCGTCGCGGCGACCACGGCGGCGCTGATGGTCGGGGTCGGCCTCATGGCCTCGGCGAGCGTCTCCCTGGCCACCATCAAGGCGACCGCGACCCGCCAGCTCAACGAGCACTACCCGGTCGACTACATCCTGCAGCCCGCCGACACCGGCAACGGCCCGGCCGGCATCCCGACCGAGGTGGCGAAGCGGCTGCGCGGCCGGCCCGGGCTGCGCGACGTGGCCGAGGTCCGGCAGTACGGCGGCGCGGTGGACGGGACGGACGCCACCCTGGGTACGGTCGACCCGGCCGGGCGGGGCGCGCTGCTGGACGCGGCGCTGCCGCTGACGGCCGGCTCCACCGCGGACTTCCACGCCGGTACGGTCATCCTGTTCACCGGCGCGCAAGCCGCCAGGGGACGGCACGTCGGCGACACGGTCACGGTGTCCACAGTGGATGGTGACACGGCCCGGCTCACGGTGGCCGCGCTCGCCTCGGGGAAGTCCCAGACCGGCGACGTCATCCTGTGGTGGGACGACTTCGCGGCGCTGCATCCGTCCACAAGGGACGACATGGTGATGGTACGGGCGGCCGATGGGGTGACGCCGGCGGACTCGCGTTCGCAGGTCGAGTCGGTGACCGACGACTACCCGCTGGTCGACGTGGGCAGCATCGCCGAGTGGCGTGCCCAGATAACCAGCCAGGTCGACACGCTGATCGGCGTGGTCGCGGCGCTGCTGGCGATCGCCATTCTCATCGCGCTGATCGGCATCATGAACACGCTGTCCCTGTCGGTGGTGGAGCGCACCCGGGAGTCGGCGACGATCCGCGCGGTCGGGCTGACCCGCGGCCAACTACGCGCGATGCTGCTGACCGAGGCGCTGCTGATGGGCCTCGTGGGCGCCCTGGTCGGTGTCGGCTTCGGCCTGCTCTACGGCTGGGCCACCACCCGGGTGCTGTTCTCCGGCTTCGCCGCGATCCTCACGGTACCGGTCGGGCAGCTGCTCGGTTACGTGGCGCTCGCGGCGGTGGCCGCGGTACTGGCGGCGGTCCTCCCGGCCCGCAAGGCCGCCCGCGCCTCGATCGTGGCCGCCATGGGCGAAACGTGACCGGGGTTCCTTTCCGAGCCGGCCCGGGCAACCGGGCCGGCCCGACCGGCTACCCTCGGGCCATGAGGGGCGGGCTGGAGCTGTCGAGCGCTCGTCTGGCGCCGCTGCGACAGGCTTCGCGGCGGAGGTGGCGCTCGGCGCTGTTCGACCTCATGGTCGCCGGGTCCGTCGCCTTCCTGGCAATGCTGCCCATCGACAGGCGCGCGCCGAGCGGGCCGGGGCTCATCGGGCTGGGCATGGCGGCCGCCCTGCTGGTGCGCCGCCGGCGTCCGCTGGCCGTGATGGCCGCCGTGAGCGCGCTCGCGCTGCTGCAGGTCCTGCTGTTCCCGTCGAGCATCGCTCCCCGGCCGTTCGACGTCGCGGTGCTCATCGCGATGTACTCCGTCGTCAAGTACGGCCGGCGACTGTGGCACGGCCTGCTCGCCGCGGTACCGGTCGTGATCGGCGCGGTCATCGAGGTCGCCCGGCAGAGGGACATCAGCAGGCCGGGGGTGTCCTTGCTGCAGGCCTGGGGCGAGGAACTGTTCTTCGTCCTGGGGGTCTGCGCCGCCGTCTGGCTCACCGCCTTCACCCTGCGCACCCGGCGGCTGTACGTGCTGGGCCTGGAGGAGCGGGCGGCCACCGCCGAGCGCGAACGCGAGCACCTGGCCACCATCGCGGTCGCCGAGGAACGGGCGACGATCGCCCGCGAACTGCACGACGTCGTGGCGCACAGCATGGCCGTGATGATCGTCCAGGCGGACGGCGCCACCTACGCCCTGGACCAGGATCCGGAACAGGCGCGCATCGCCATCAAGCAGGTCGCCGCGACCGGGCGCGACGCGCTGGAGGACATGCGCCGCCTGGTCGGCGTGCTGCGGGGCGCCGACTCCGACGCCGACGCCGGTGCGGCCGACCGCCGCCGGGCCGGCCTGGACCAGGTGGCCGCGCTCGCCGACCGGGCCCGTTCGGCCGGCCTCACCGTGACCGTGTCCGAGGACGAACGGCCGCCGTCGCTGCCGGCCGCCGTGGAGCTGACCGCCTTCCGCATCCTGCAGGAGGCGCTGACCAACGTGCTGCGGCACGCCGGCCCGGGCGCGCGGGTCGCGCTCTTTCTGCGGTACCGGCCGGGTGTGGTGGGCGGTGTCGTGGGCATCGAGGTCACCGATGACGGCGGCGGGCGGCTCGCGACCGAGTCGGTACGGGCTTCGGAGACCGGGCATGGGCTGGTGGGCATGCGCGAGCGGGTCGCCGTGCACGCGGGTACCTTCGCGGCCGGCCCGAAGCTGGGCGGTGGCTGGTCGGTGACGGCGGAGATCCCGTGGATGTGATCCGGGTCGTCATCGTCGACGACCAGTCGCTCGTGCGCGCCGGGTTCAAGATGGTGCTCGCGGCCCAGTCGGACATGGCCGTGGTCGGCGAGGCGGGCGACGGCGCCGAGGCGCTGCGGTTGCTCGCGCACACCCCCGCCGACGTGGTGGTGATGGACATCAGGATGCCGGTCATGGACGGCGTGGAGGCGACCCGCCGGCTGTGCTCGACCGAGAGCGGCCCGCGGGTGCTCGTGCTGACCACGTTCGACACCGACGCGGACGCGTTCGCCGCGCTGCAGGCCGGGGCGAGCGGCTTCCTGCTCAAGAACGTGCCGCCGGAGGAGCTGCTGTCCGCGATCCGCGTGGTGGCGCTCGGCGAGGCGGTGGTCGCGCCGCGGATCACCCGCCGGCTGCTGGACCGGTTCGCCGGCCAGCTGACCGTACCGTCCACAGAGGACAATCGGATCGGGCAGCTGACCGACCGGGAGCGCGAGGTGCTGCTGCTGGTGGCGCAGGGCCTGTCCAACGCGGAGATCGCCGAGCGGCTGTTCGTCGCGGAGACTACCGTCAAGACGCACGTCGGCCGGATCCTCACCAAGCTCGACCTGCGCGACCGGGTACAGGCGGTGGTGCTGGCCTACGAGACGGGGCTGATCCGGCCGGGCCCGTGAGCCCGGCCGGAGCGTCACACGGTCCGCTGGTACGCGCGGAACGAGCGGGTGGACAGCCACACCGTCAGCGCGGCGAGGGCGAGCAGCCCGCCGCCGTTGACCAGCGCGGTGTGCCAGTCGACCGAGGCGGTCAGCGTGCCGCGCACCGCCTCAAGCGCCCAGTTGACCGGGTTGGCCGAGGCGATCGCCTGCATCCAGCCGGGCATCAAGGACTTCGCCATGAACGCCGTGGACAGGAACGTCAACGGCAGCAGCAGGAAGATGCTCAGCCCGATGATGCTCTCCCGCTGGCGCAGCGTCATACCGAACACATTGGACAGTGCGCTGAAGACCGTACCGAGCAGCATCGAGGCGACCACGAGCGCGACCGGTCCGGCCACGCCGCCCGGGTAGTGCGCGCCGGCCGCCCAGGCCAGTAGGACGATGAGGACCGACTGGAAGGCCACGCTGAGCGCCTGCACGATGACGTTGGCGTTCATGATGGCCGCCCGGCTGACCGGCGAGACGAGGAACCGGTTGAGTGTGCCGCGCTCGATCTCGTCGATGCTGCCCATGCCCGCCCACATGCTGGAGGACACCGCGTTCATCACGACCACGCCCGGTACCAGATAGTCCAGATAGGACGCCGCGCCGAAACCCGGCAGCTCGACCACCCGGCGGAACAGGTTGCCGAACAGGAACAGCCACACCATCGGCTGTACCAGCGTGATGACCAGCACGGCCGGCTGGCGCAGCAGTGCCTTGAGCTGGCGGTGGGTCATCCACCATGTCGCCCCCACCCAAGGTCCCATCCCCACTGTGTTGGACATCATCGGGTGCCTCCGTTGGCGGTTTCGGCGAAGCGGCGTCCGACGTGGCGCAGGTACACGTCGTCCAGGGAGGGGCGGGCCACGGTGACCGCGGCCACCGCGGTACCGGTGCGGTCCAGCGCGGCGAGCACACCCGGTACCGCCGCGGCGCCGTCGTCCGCGCGGGCGCTCAGTCGCCGCCCGTCGACCGACACCTCGCGTACCCCCGGCACCCCGCCGAGCGCCGTGCGCACCGCGGAGGAGTCCGGCCGCTCCCCCAGCTCGACGTGTACGGCGTCGCCACGCAGCTCCCCCTTGAGCGAGTCGGGCGTTCCCCCGACGACGATCCGTCCACTGTCCACAATGGCCAGACGGTCGGCGAGCCGGTCCGCCTCGTCCAGGTAGTGCGTGGTGAGCAGGACGGTGATTCCGTCCTCAGTGGACAGACGGGTGATCTCCCGCCAGAGCGCGGCGCGCGCCTCCGGGTCCAGCCCGGTGGTCGGCTCGTCGAGGAACAGCACGACCGGCCGCTGCACCAGCCCCAGCGCGATGTCCAGCCGCCGCTGCGTACCGCCGGAGTAGGTGCGTACCGCGCGGTCGGCCACCTCGCCGAGGTCGAAGCGGTCGAGGAGTTCGGCGACCCGCCCCTTCAGCGCGGCGGTGCCCATCCCGTAGAGGTGGCCCTGCAGCATCAGGTTGTCCCGGCCGGTGGCGGTCGGGTCGGTACCCGACTTCTGCCCCACCACGCCGATCGACCGCCGTACCCGCTGCGACGCGCGCAGCACGTCGTGACCGGCGACGCTGGCGGTGCCCGAGTCGGGCCGGGTCAGGGTGGTCAGAATCTTGATGGTCGTGGTCTTGCCTGCGCCGTTGGGCCCGAGCAGACCGAAGACCTCCCCGGGCGCGATGGCCAGGGACAGCCCGTCCAGCGCTCTGGTCGCGGGCGGGTAGGTCTTGACGAGGTCATGCGCCTCGACATGCATGGTGAAACCCTCCTGTCGCGGGTGGTGTCTTTCACGCCCGCGGGAGGGAACCCGGCTATCCTTGCGGTTGCCACCTTGTGCCAGGCTCCCGTACCCACGGGAAAAGGTGCGAGGTTCCGACCCCGGCCGCGGTGTTGGCGCACCGCGCCGGGGTCACTTGCTGTGCGACTCAGTTCTCCGCCGCTCCCCCTTCGGCGACCAGTTGCACCCATTCCGGCGGTATCTCACGGGTCTGGTGGTACTCGCGCCACTGCGCCAGGCCGGGCAGGGTGCCCTCGGCCAGCTCGGCGAGGAGCGACCGTACCCAGGCCGCCTCCGCCTCGTGCATGGCCAGCAGGTACTCCGCCTCGATGAGGAACAGGCGCGCGACGGTCTTGCCGGCCTCGGCGAGCACGGCCCGCTCGGCCTCGATGCCCGACTCCAGGGCGGCGAGGCGCCGCTGGAGTAGAGACTGCGTCTCGTCCGGGCCGACCACTGCGACGACCGACAGGGCGGCCTCGAAGCGGGAAAGCTCCGGCTCGGGCTCGGAGATCAGCTCGCGGATCCAGTCGCACATCTCGTCGCGGCCGGCCTCCGTGATGGCGTAGCTGGTGCGCTCGGGCCGCCGCCCCTCCCGGTCGCTGCCCACGGCCTGGATGAAGCCGTGCTTCTCCAGGTTCTGCACGACCGTGTAGAGCGACCCCCACTTGATCTTCATCTCGGTGTCTTTGCCGGTGCGCCGCAGCACGTTGGCCAGCTGGTAGGGGTGCATCGGCAACCCGGGTGCGAGCTGAGCGAGCAGGGCGAGGGCCAGCAGGTTGCCCACCTTGCGCCGCTTGGCCATGACCGTTCACCTCGCCTCCGGATACTCGTAGACGAGCATACGGCGACGAGTGGTGTCGGGCAAGTGGGTTGGTACACCGGGCGGGTTGGTTGCGAGTTGCTGCGGCGACGGGCGACGGGCGTTGGACACGGCCGAGGAATCTTGGTGCATGATTCCGCCGTGGCGTCCAGCGCCTCGGCGCTTCCCGTCAGGCGGCGTCCAGCGCCTCGCGGACGGCGTCGACGCCGGCCACGGTCGCCGGCTCCACGCGCGGTACCCCGTAGGGCTTGCCGTACGCCGGCGTGTCCACCTGGAACCGCCGTCCCCCGTCGCCGAGCGGACCCGCGTCCACCGCGTCGTACCCGATCGCGTCGAGGAACTCGGTCACCGCCGCCTTCGCGGTCACGTCGTCCCCCGCGATCGGCAGGGCGCTGCGGTCCGGCGCGCCCGACGGCCGGGCCAGCTCGGCCAGGTACGCGTAGTAGATGTTGTTGAACACCTTCACCACCCGCGCCGTACCCAGGTGCGCCTGCAGCAGCTCCGGTCCCGTGGTGCTGCCGTCGTCCAGCTCGGCGATGTTGCCGTCGCGCTGCGGGTAGTAGTTGTTGGTGTCCATGACGATCTTGCCGGCCAGCGGCTCGGCGGGCACCGACCGGTACGCCCGCAGGGGGATGCTCACGACCACCAGGTCGCCGGCCGCGGCGGCCTCCTCGGCGGTGCCGGCCCGGGCGAGCGGGCCCAGTTCGGCGGCGAGGTCCGCGAGCGTCTGCGGCCCGCGCGAGTTGCTCAACACCACCTGGTACCCGGCGGCGATCGCCAGCCGGGCGACCGTGCCACCGATGTTGCCGCTGCCGATGAGGCCCACCGTCGAGGTCGTCATGTAACGAACCTACCCCGGCAGCAGCACGCCGAAGCCGCCGTAGGCCAGGCGGAGCAGCACCGGCCCGGGTCGGGACAGGTCGGCCAGCCGGGCCGCGCACAGCCGCTCCAGCTCGGCGAGCACCTCGCGGTACCGGTCGGGGCCGACGCGCCGCGCCCGGTCCAGCACGATCGCGTTGCGCCACACCTTCGCGCGGGCCTCGGCCAGGAACCGGCGGGTACCGGCGCGGTTCGCCGGCCCCAGCAGCCGGTCCAGCAGCGTGACCCGGGAGACCGCGCCAAGCTCCGCATCCTCGGCCGAGACCCGGGCGCGCAGCACGTCGTCCAGGTGCCGGTGATCGGCCTCGCGCCGGCGTACCAGCGCGGGATCGTCGAAGTCGGCCGGGCTGATGACCGCCAGCAGCGCCTGCGGCAGGTCGTAGTTGATGTGCGCGTTCATGCCGAACAGCACGTGCCGCACCGGCGGCAGGTCGGGCTGTTCACGCGCCGCGTCGAACGCCACCCGCCAGGGCTGCGACACCGGTTCGCCGCGCAGGTCGGCATCGAGGGCGTCGACGTAGAAGTCGGCGAAGGCGAGGTCCCAGCGGCGGAGCCAGTCGTTGTCATCGAATCCGCCGCGGCCGATCTCCGTACCGACCGCCTCGGTGGTCCGCAGGTAGGTTGCGTGGAAGAAGCGCCGCGCGTCGCCGCGCTCGGCCAACCGGGTGAGGTCCGCGCGCATCCGGTCCAGCAGCGCGCCGATGCTGTCAGCCACTCCGCCTGGCTCCATCCGCGGCTCCTGATCGCTTGCTGGCGCCGCTCCGACAAGCTACGCGGCTCTGCCCGAGCGGGCGCGGACCAAACCTAGCCCGCTCCAGGTTCCCAACCGGACTGCCCATCCGCCTCGACACGCGGCGCGGGAAGTGTATCGGTCCGGCGCCGCCTAAAGCTCCGGTCACATGTTTCGTCCCGGCGGATCGGGGAAAGCGGGCCGGCGTGACCGATCAGTACGAGGGCTACGACGAGATGGACGAGGTCAAGCGCCAGGACTGGGGCGACGTGGCCGACGTACCGGTGGACACCGACAAGCTGCGCGACGGCGGCCCGACCCGTACCCCCGGTGCGATGACCACGACCGGTGGCGCCGGCCGCCGCCCCCGCCCCACGCCGCCGCCCGGCCGTACCGGCAAGGTCGCCCCGACCACGACCGGCGACGCGACCAGCGGCGGCATGCATACCTCCTCGGCCGGCCCGGTCAGCGACGCCACCACCGGCGCGGAGTCGACGACCCAGGACAACTACGGCCGGCGCGACCGCTAACCGGTGACACCCGCCGACCCGGCCGTCCACAGTGGACACAGCCGGGCCGTTATCGGCGGCTGCCGCGAAGGTCTCTTCCCAAAGCGCATCGACCGGCGTACCTTCTGATCAATACTCCCATGATCGCTTGGTGCGAGGTCTGTCATGACCGACCAGATCATTCCCCCGACACCGGCCCTGCGGAGAGACGCGATCGGGCTGCGCGAAGTCCTCTTCCAGAGCATCACCGACATGGCACCGGGCGCGGCGATCGCCGCGTCGATCCCGGCCGGCGCGGCCCTGGCCGGCGGCTCCCTGCCGCTGTCCGTCGTGTTCGCGCTCGTGGCCTGCCTGTTCTGCGCCGTGTCAATCGCCGAGCTGGCCAAGCACATGCCGGCCGCCGGCTCGCTGGCCACCTACGCCGCCCGCGGGCTGCACCAGTCCCTGGGCTTCCTGGTCGCCTGGGCGTACGTCCTGGTCGGCGTGCTCATCCCGCCGCTGGTGCTGCTGCAGTTGGGCTTCACCACGGCGTCCACCATCAACTCGGAGTGGTCCAGCTACCCGGCCGACCTCTGGTGGCCCTGGACTGTGCTCGGCGCGCTCATCGTCATGGCCGCCGGGCTCTACGGGGTACGCACGTCAGCCGCGCTGGGCACCATCCTCGGCGTGTTCGAGATCGGCGTCTTCCTGGTTCTCGCGGTGTTCCTGGTGGTGCACGCGGGCAGCGGCAACACGCTGTCGGTGTTCGGCACCGGGCACACGCCGGACAACTACCACGGGCTGACCGGAGTCTTCGCCGGCTCCGTCTTCACCATCCTGGCCTTCGGCGGCTTCGAGGGCGCCGCCCCGCTGGCCGAGGAGGCGCGCGACCCGCGCCGCACCATCCGCCGCGCGGTGCTGGGCGCGACGCTGAGCATCGGCATCCTCTACATCTTCACCACCTACGCCGTGGACGTCGCCTTCGGGCCGGACAAGTTCGCCGGCTTCGGTGGTGAAGATGTAGA
>Ga0207705_10003966_pt1 | contig 11253 bp, 10 predicted proteins | sample KBSC13metaG_FD_184314 | JGI IMG/M metagenome (GOLD analysis project Ga0207705, IMG submission 184314) | Corn rhizosphere microbial communities from Kellogg Biological Station, Michigan, USA - KBS C1-3 metaG (SPAdes) (version 2) | ecosystem: Host-associated > Plants > Roots > Rhizosphere > Soil ...
CCGCGGAAAGCGTCTCGACTGTCTTCGCTTTCAGGGCTTTGAGGTCCGGACCGCTGAGTCCTTCACCCCCTTGGATCGGCACGGCCTCCGTTCCCACGACGACGCGCGTCGCGCCGTTCCCCGAGTTGCGCGTTCCGAAGGAGATGCCCTTTGTAACGAGCGCGCTTTTCGCGATGTCGCAGGCGCTGACGAACTTCGCGGTTCCGACCGGATCGAACTGCACGGAGCAGGTCGCGGGGTCCGTTTCGACGATCACGGGCGTGTCACGCTGCGCCTCGATCAGAGCGGGATTGGCGGCAGCCGCGATCCAGTGGGAAGCGGGGAAATAGAGCGCGAGCGCAAGCAGCATCCCACCGAGCATCACCGGCTTTCGCCCGATGCGGTCGCTGAGCCAGCCGAAGTAGACGTAGAGCGGCGCACTCACGATTGTCATGACGATGAGCAGCAGGTCCTTCGTCTGGCTCGGCAGCCCGACGAGCTTCTCGAGGAAGACCTGCATGTAGAAGAAGGTGAAGTACCAGACGGCGCCCTGCGCGCACATGATTCCGAAGAACGCAATGAGGACCTTCTTGAGATTCTTGGCCGTGCCGAACGCCTCCCGCAGCGGCGCATGCGCAACATCGCCTTCTTCCTTGATGCGCGCGAACTCCGGGCTCTCGGAAAGCTTGAGGCGCATCCACAGCGAGATGGCGAGCAGGACCGCCGACGCGAGGAAAGGGATGCGCCAGCCCCATGCGTTGAACGCATCCTCACCGAGGGCTGTTCGCGTCGCAACGATCACCAGCAGCGCCGCGAGCAATCCGAACGAAGCCGACGACTGGATCCAGCCGGTCGACGCGCCGCGCTTGTCGTTGGGCGCATGCTCGGCGACGTAGATCGCCGCGCCGCCATATTCGCCGCCCAGCGCAACGCCTTGAAGGATACGCAGGATAATCAGCAGGACAGGCGCAAGCGCGCCCGCTGTCGCGTAAGTGGGTAGCAGGCCGATCAGGAACGTCGCGCCGCCCATCAGGCTGACGGTCACCAGGAACGCGCCCTTGCGGCCCAGCTTGTCGCCGACGACGCCGAAGATCAGCGCTCCCAAGGGTCGGAACGCGAACGCTGCAGCGAACAGCGCCAGCGCGGCGATCAGCGCCTGCGTCGGCTCGAGTCCCGCGAAAAAGACCTTCGAGATGACCGAGGCGAGGTTGCCGAAGATGAAGAAGTCGTACCATTCGAACGCTGTGCCTGCGGACGAGGCGATGATGACGCGCGCCATCGACCAGGGCTTGTGGTGCTGTTCTTCCGCTACGCTCGCCATCGGCTCTCCCCTTGGGGCCACGGATAGCAAAGCGGCTGTTTCAGTCCAGCTTGCGGATCGTCTCTTCAAAACGCGCGACGATGATGCCGAACCGCCTCACCCGCATGCTGTTGCGGACCTCGCGCGTGCCGGCGGGGGTGAGCATCTGGTCGAAGTCGAGGTGGTCCTTGCCCTTGTAGCGGATGCGGATGCGCTCGCCGTCGACCTCGACCCGGACGGGACTGGCCGCGTCGGTAAGAGTGCCCTCGAAGCGGTTCGGTCCCGTCTGCCGCATCCGCCAATAGCGCACACGCGGCGGCTTCTCCGGCTCATGGATGGTCTGCTTGAGGAGCAGCGAGCCGTCCTTCTCGGCCATGCCTTCGCTATCGACCGCCATCTTCTTGGGCGACTGGAAGATCACCTTCAGGACCCCGTCCCCGTGCGAGCGGCCATGAAAGAATTCAACTGGGTTGAAGGCGGCGTTTGCGGGTGCGGCGGCGATGAGCAGCGCCGCTGCAAGCGCAGCCTTCACTGACGCCCCGCCAAAAGCGAGTCGACGATAGTCGGGTCGGCGAGCGTCGACGTGTCGCCGAAACCGTCGGTCGCGCCTTCCGCGATCTTGCGGAGGATGCGACGCATGATCTTGCCCGAACGTGTCTTCGGAAGCGCCGGCGTGAAGTGGATCTTCTCGGGTGCGGAGAAGGAGCCGATGTCGTGGCGGACTTCCTGGATCAGCTCCTTGCGCAATGCGTCCGTCCCTTCCTCGCCCGCGTTCAGCGTGACGTACGCATAAATCGCGTTGCCCTTGATGTCGTGGGGGAAGCCGACGACCGCGGCCTCCGCGACCTTGGCGTGGGACACGAGCGAACTCTCGACCTCAGCCGAGCCGACGCGATGGCCCGATACGTTGATCACGTCGTCGACGCGGCCGGTGATCCAGTGATAGCCGTCCTCGTCGCGGCGGCAGCCGTCGCCGGTGAAATATTTGCCCCGATAAGTGCTGAAATAGGTTTCGAAGAAGCGCTTGTGGTCGCCCCACACCGTGCGCATCTGCCCCGGCCATGAGCTGGTCAGGCAGAGATTGCCGCTCGTCGCCCCATCGAGAGTCTTTCCCTCGGCATCCACAAGCTCGGTATGGATTCCAGGAAGGGGCTTGGTCGCCGATCCGGGCTTTGCCTCGATCGCGCCGGGGATGGGCGAGATCATCGCGCCGCCCGTTTCCGTCTGCCACCAGGTATCGACGATCGGGCAACGACCGCTACCGACCACGCGCCAGTACCATTCCCAAGCGTCCGGGTTGATCGGTTCGCCGACGGTGCCGAGCAGTCGGAGCGACTTGCGCGAATGGCGGGTGACCCAATCGTCGCCTTCGCGCTCCAGTGCGCGGATGGCGGTCGGGGCGGTGTAGAAAATCGTCACGCCAAGCCGGTCCACGGTTTCCCAGAATCGGCCGAAATCAGGATAGTTGGGGACGCCGTCGAACATCACGCTCGTCGCGCGCATGGCCAGTGGACCGTACACGACGTAGGTGTGGCCCGTGATCCAGCCGATGTCGGCGGTGCACCAGAAGACGTCGTCAGGCTTGTGATCGAAGATCCAGTCGAAGCTCGTAGCGGCCCAGGTCGCGTATCCCCCCGTTGTGTGGACCACGCCCTTCGGTTTTCCGGTCGAGCCAGACGTGTAGAGGATGAACAGCGGGTCTTCCGCATTCATGATCTCCGGTTCGCACTCGGCTTCGAGGCGGTCGCGGACCTCGGAATAACGGATGTCGCGACCCTCCGTCATCGGCACGTCCGCGCCGGTGCGCGTGACCACGATGACGCTCGGCACGTCGCGTTCGTTCAGGGCCTCGTCGACGTTCCGTTTCAACGGAATGTGCTTGCCACCCCGGACACCCTCATCGGCCGTGATCACCGCGCAGGCGTCGCAGTCCGCAATTCGGCCGGCGAGGCTTTCGGGAGAGAAGCCGCCGAACACAACCGAATGAACCGCGCCGATCCGTGCGCACGCGAGCATGGCAGCTGCCGCTTCCGGGATCATCGGCATGTAGATCATCACGCGATCGCCGCGCGTGACGCCCCGCGACTTTAGCAGGTTCGCAAATCGGCAGGTCTCTTCGTACAGCTCGCGGTAGCTGACGTTGCGGCCCTCCCCTGGCTCGTCCCCCTCGAAGATCAATGCGGTTCGATCACCGTGCTCCGCGAGGTGCCGGTCGAGGCAATTGACGGACAGGTTGAGCTGTCCGTCCGCGAACCATTCGATGTGAAAATCGTCCTCGTCGAACGCCCAGTCACCGGCCTTGGTCGGAAACTTGTTCCAGGTCAGGCGCTTCGCCTGGTCGAGCCAGAAACGGTCGGGATCGGACTCGGCCAGGTCATTGAGCTCGGCAAGCTCGCGCGGCCCGATGCGCGCATCGAATCCTTGGGGAATAGGATAAACGCTCTGCTTCACAGACCCCGGCTCATGTCGATCACGAAGCGGTAGCGGACGTCGTTCTTGAGCAGCCGCTCGTAGGCCTCGTTGACCTGACTCATCTCGATGAACTCGACTTCCGGATAGATATTCTTGGCCGCGCAGAAATCGAGCATCTCCTGCGTCTCGGGGATGCCGCCGATCGCGGATCCGCCTACCGCCCGGTTCCACCAGATGAGGTTCGCGCCGACAAACCCCGGCATCGGCGTCAGGGCGCCGACGATGACCATCCGTCCCGATCGCCCGAGCAGCTGCAGATAGCCGTCGATCTCATGGCTCACCGGGATCGTGTTGAGGATGAAGTCGAAGCGCGTCGCGGCGGCGCGCATCTGCTCGGCATCGGTCGAGATTATCACATCGTGGGCGCCCAGCTCGCGTGCGTCCTGCCCCTTGCTCGGTGTCGTCGTGATCATCGTCACGTGAGCGCCCAGCGCCGCGCCCAGCTTGACGCCCATGTGCCCAAGCCCGCCCAGCCCGACGACGGCCACCTTCGTCTCCGGCCCCACGCGGTACTGCCGAAGCGGCGAGTAGGTCGTGATGCCGGCGCACAGCAATGGCGCGACGCGGGTGACGTCCATGTCTTCAGGGACCTTCAGGCAGAAGTGATCGCGGACGACGATATGGTCCGTATAGCCGCCCTTGGTGACCGTATGGTCGTGATAGTCGACGCTGTTGTAGGTCTGGACGCAGCCCTTGCGGCAGAAGACCTCCCAGCCTTCCAGGCACTGGTCGCACTCCATGCAGCTATCGACCATGCAGCCGACGGCCACGGTGTCACCCACGCGGTAACGGGTGACCTCGTCGCCGACTGCGGTCACGATCCCGACGATCTCGTGGCCGGGAATGACCGGATAGCGCGTCCCGCCCCAGTCGTTGCGGCAGGTATGCAGATCGCTGTGGCAGATGCCTGCGTACGTGATCTTGATCGCCACGTCGTTGGGGCGAAGTGCACGGCGCTCGAAGTCCATCGGGCGCAGCGGCTGGTCGGGCGCATCGGTGCCCCAGCCCCTGGCAGTGGTCGGTCCGGTCTGCGTTTCGCGGGTGGGGTCAGCAATCGTCGCCATGAGATCCTCCTAACGTGCCCGTTCCAGAACGCGCCTGGCCTGCACGAGGTGCGGGCGATCCACCATCTTGCCGTCGACCGACAAGACTCCTGCGTCGGGATGTGCCTCGAAGGCGGCGACAATCGCTTCCGCGTGGCGGATGTCGTCGTCGGAGGGCGAGAATGCGAAGTTGATGATGGGGACCTGCGCCGGGTGAATCGCGAGCTTGCCGGTGAAGCCCTCGCGCCGCGCCGCCTCGGCTTCGGCTCGCAAGCCGTCCGCATCCTTGAAGTCTGCGAAGACGCCATCGACCGGCTGCACGCCCGCCGCAACCGCTCCGGCAAGGCAGAGGGAGCGGGCCAGCTTGTAGGTGAAGCTCAGCTCCCCGCTCGCGTCATATTTGGACGAGGCACCGAGCGCCGCTGAAAGATCCTCGGCACCCCAGCTCATCGCCTTCAGCGGCGAGTTAGGTGCGCGATACGACAACAGCCCGAACAGGCTTGCCGCCGTCTCGGTGACGATCGCGTGGATCGGGATATTGCCCGTGCGGTGCGCCAGCTGCGTCACGTCGGCCCCGCTTTCCGCCTTCGGCAGGACGATCCCGTGGACGTAGGCGCTGCCGATGAGCTTTAGATCATCCTTGTGAAAATCGCTGCCGAGCGGGTTCACGCGCACCCACCATTCCGGCCCGTTGGATCGCTTCGGCAGGTTTTTGAGGATGTCGCGCGCGGCCGCTTTTTGAGCCGGCGCCACGCTGTCCTCGAGGTCGAAGATGATGGCGTCCGCTTCGCTATCGAGCGCCTTGGCAATCTTCCGCTCGCTGTCGGCCGGGACGAACAGCCAGGAGCGGGGCTCGGTCATTCGGGCTTTTTCTGGATGAGCGCGGTGCGCGTGCATTCGCACACCAGCTCGTCGCGCTGGTTGAAGCTGCGGTGCGCCCAGGTGACGATGCCCGCATTGGGTCGCGACTTGCTTTCGCGCAGCGCGACGCATTCGGTCTCGCTCCGCAGCGTGTCGCCGGCAAAGACCGGATTGGGGAAGACCAGCTTGTCATAGCCAAGATTGGCGACGAGCGTTCCGAGCGTCGTGTCGTGCACGCTGACGCCGACCATGAGGCTGAACGTGAAGCAGCTGTTGACGAGCGGCTTGCCGAACTCGGTCTTGGCCGCCGCCTCGTAATCGAGGTGGAGCGGCTGAGGATTGTGGGTGAGCGTCGTGATCAGGACATTGTCGGCTTCGGTCACGGTGCGCGTGATCGCATGCTGCACGCGGTCGCCGACCTGCCACTCGTCGAAATAACGCCCGGCCATGCCGCTCCCTAGGCAGGCAGCAGCAGTTCGGCAACGGCCTCCGTGATTGCCGCACCGTCGAGCCGATAGGCGGCATAGAGATCGGCGAGGCTTCCGGTCTGCCCGAACTTCTCCACGCCGAGCGGCGCAACGCGCTGGCCGAGGACACCGCCGAGCCATGAGAGAGATGCCGGCGCAGCGTCCGCGATGGTGACGAGCCCCGCATTGGGCGAGAGCTGGGAGAGCAATTGCTCGACATGGCTCGGCGAATGCTCACCGCGCCACCGACCGGCTTGGGCGGTCGTCCAACCGCGATGGAGAAGGTCTGGCGAGGTAACGGCCAGCAGCCCAAGGCCAGGCACGTCCGCGCGAAGCTCCTCCCATGCCGCCAGCGCTTCGGGCATCACCGCGCCCATTGCGACGATCGCCGCTTCGGCATTCGGCTCGGGCTCGTGGAGCCAATAGCCGCCCGCAATCGCGCCATCGCGCCAGCGGTCGTTCTCGCGCTCCACCTGCCGGATCGAACGCGTCGAAAGCCGCAGGTAGGTGCTTTCGCCGTTCGGATCGTCGATGAGCCGAAACGCCTCTTCCATCATCGCGGCGAGCTCGTCGGCGAAAGCGGGCTCGTAATGGCGCAGGCCGGGCTGGCCGAGCGCGATCAGGGGCGGGTTGATCGACTGGTGCGCGCCGCCTTCGGGGCCCAGCGTGATGCCGCTCGGCGTCGCCACGAGCAGGAAGCGTGCGTCCTGGTAGCAGGCGTAGTTGAGGCTATCGAGGCCGCGCGCGATGAAGGGGTCGTAGAGCGTTCCGATCGGGAACAGCCTCTGGCCGAACAGGTCGCCCGAGAGGCCCGCGGCTGCGAGCATCAGGAACAGGTTGCTCTCGGCGATGCCCAGCTCGATGTGCTGGCCATTGTTGTTCGCGCCCCACTTTTGCGCGGACGCAATCTTTGCCTTTGCAAAGACGTCGGCGACTTCGGTCCGGCGGAACAGGCCGCGCTGGTTCACCCAGGCGCCGAGGTTGGTCGACACCGTCACGTCGGGCGACGTGGTGACAATGCGGTCGGCGAGCTCGCCGCCCGTCTTCGACAGGTCGAGCAGGATCCGCCCGAACGCCGCCTGGGTCGATTGTTCCTCGCCCGCCGGCGCGGGAAGGGCACGGACCGTAACGCTGCCGAACGCGCGCGTACGCTTCTTGCGAGAGATCCGCGTCCGCTCGACCAGCGCCTCAACGCCGGTCCGGGCATTGTCGCCGACTCCTTCGAGCGGCTCCCATTCCTCGCCTTCGCGAACGCCCATCGTCTGGCGCAGCGCGGCGAGCTGAGTGGGGTTCATCAGCCCCGCGTGATTGTCCTTGTGCCCCGCGAATGGCAGTCCAAAGCCCTTGATCGTCCAGACGATGAAGAAGGTCGGGACATCGTCCTGGGCCGCATCGAACGCCTCGACCAGCGTCTCCATGCAGTGCCCGCCGAGGTCCGTGAAAAGCGATGCCAAGGCGGCATCGTTATAGTCCTTGAGGAACGTCCCCGCGGCCTTCCCGACCTCCTCCTCAATCCGCGCGCGCCACGCCGCGCCCCCCTGATAATGCAGCGCGGAAAGCTCCGCATTGGGAAGCCGCTCGAACCAGCTCTTCAGCTTTGGGTTCGCGTCCAGCGCCGCGCGCAGCCGCTTGCCGTAGCGCACCTCCGCCACCCGCCAGCCGCAGCTTCTGAAAATCTCGTCGAACCGCTCAAACATGCGGTCCGCGCTCGTCGCGTCGAGGCTCTGGCGGTTGTAATCGACGATCCACCACAAGTTGCGGACGTCGTGTTTCGCGCCCTCGATGATGGCTTCGTAGATGTTGCCTTCGTCCAGCTCGGCGTCGCCGATCAAAGCGACGAAACGGCCGCGGTCGACGTCATCCATCCAGCCGTGGGCCGACAGATAATCCTGCACCAGGCTCGCGAACAACGTAATCGCGACCCCAAGCCCGACCGAGCCGGTCGAGAAGTCGACGGGAATCCTGTCCTTGGTGCGGCTTGGATAGCTTTGCGCACCGCCGAAGCCGCGGAAATTCTCCAGTGCCTCGCGCGATTGCGAGCCGAGCAGATAATGGATCGCGTGGAGAAGCGGCCCCGCGTGCGGCTTCACCGCCACCCGATCGTTCGGCCCCAGCGCGTGGAAGTAAAGCGCCGCCATGATCGCGCTCATCGACGCGCAGCTCGCCTGATGCCCGCCGACCTTCAGCCCGTCCGCGCTCTCGCGGATGTGGTTCGCATGATGGATCGTCCACGCCGACAGCCAGCGCAGCCGGTCGTCGAGGATCTTCAGTGCTTCGATGTCGGTCGTCACTGGCTTGAGCATCGCGCTGCTCTAGCCGCTGCTTCAGGCCTCCGGAAGCGTCTGGAAATTGTCGATCGCGTCGAAGATGGCGGAGATCGCCTGCCGCTCTGGCTCGGTGATTTCCGGCCGCCACACATCGAACAGCAGGATGATCCTCAACTCGCCGGTCGGGTTGCGCGCCTCATGCTCGATGCTGTCGTCGAAGATCAGCATCTTGGCTTCTTCCCACTCGCGGGTCTCGTTGCCGACGCGCAGCCAGCAGCCCGCCGGAACGATCAGCGGCAGGTGGCAGATCAACCGGCAGTTGAGCATGCCGTTGTGCGGCGGGATATGCGCGCCCGGCTCCAGGCGGGAGAAGAGCGCCGACGGTGTCCTCCGCCCGATGTTCGACAGCGGCACCTTGCCAAGTGCTTCGATCGTTCGCGGGCAACGCTCGGCGATCTCCGGCACCAGCAGGGAGTCGCGCCAAAGGTAGAGGGCGCTCCAGCTCGGATCGTTGTTGAGATGATGAAACGGGCGCTGCGGGCGGTTGGGCTCGTCCTCGACATAGGGCCGGAAGTCTGCGCCATCTTCGAGCAGCGCCAGCAATTCCTCGCGGATCGCAGGCGTTGCCGCCTCGATTTCCGGAACCCAGTCAAACTCCTCGCGCTCGAAGAACTGCCGCTGGGCCAGGTAGGGGTAGTGAAAGACGAGCGGCTGCTGCGGGTAGATCGTGCGGCTGCCCTCCAACATGTCGAGCGAATGGCTGAGCCGCGTGCGAGCCTGACCATCAGCAGGTGCGGAGCCCGCAACCGCCGCGCCGAGCCCCTGCTGAAACTCGGCTGCTCGCTGCTGGATGAACTGCTGCGCCGCACGCAGCCGGTCCGCAGTCCGCGCATCGAAATGCGCGCTCGACCGCGCAAGCTGCAAGGCGGATTGGTAAAAGGACATCGCCGCCTTTGGATCGCCCGCTCGAGCGAAGCCGTCGGCCCGGTCGAGAAGCGCCGCCAGGTTCACGCCGGCCGGCGCCGTGCTCACGCGGCTTCGGCCTTGTTTGCGTTCGCGTCGAAGCGCGCCTGCGCCTCGTGGATCGCCTCGACATTGTCCGTCGCCCAGGTTGCTAAACCGCAAATGGGCTTCTGAAGGGACTGGCCGAGTTCCGTCAGCTCGTAATCCACGCGCGGCGGAATGCTCGGCGTCACGGTGCGGTTGACCAGGCCGTCCCGCTCCAGGTTGCGGAGCGTCAGAGTCAGCATTCGCTGCGACACGCTCGGGATCTCCCGCCGCAACTCGTTAAAGCGCTTCGGCCCTTCGCCGAGCGTCTGCACGACCAGCACGGTCCATTTGTCGCCGATGCGCGACAAGAGGGTGCTGATGGTCCGGCACACCGGGTTCGTGGGATCCTTCATCGGTCGGTCACCTCCATGTTCCCGGCAGCACAAATTTGTTCGCTCGAAACAAAAAAGTGCGTTCTTGCGGGCGGTTCTTTGGTGGTTATTTAGCGTGCCTCGGTAACAAATCCATACCAAGGAGGCAATAGTGACCATCCTGCATCTCGACGCCAGCATCAACGGCGAAAACAGCGCGAGCCGGACGATATCGCGTTCGCTCGTCGACCAGCTCAAGGCGGCCGATCCTTCAGCGACCGTCGTCTATCGCGATCTTGCCGCCAATCCCTTGCCGCACCTCACCCTCGATGCTTTCGCCGACACGTCGGTGCTCGACGAGTTCTTCGCCGCTGACACGATCGTCGTCGGCGCCCCGATGTACAACTTCACGCTCCCAACCCAGCTCAAGGCGTGGATCGACCGCCTGATGGTCGCGGGGAAAACGTTTCAATACGGCCCGAATGGCCCGGAAGGCTTGGCGCAGGGTCGCCGGGTGATCTTTGCCTTGGCCCGCGGCGGCTTCTACAATGAAGGCTCGCCATCCGCGGCGCTCGAGCATCTCGAGACCTACCTGCGCGGCGTATTCAACTTCATGGGCATCGAGCCCGAATTCGTCGCCGCCGATGGCCTGGCGATCGGTCCCGAGCAGCGTGAGAGCGCGATCAGCCAGGCGCTGGGCGAGACCGTACGGCTCGCGGCCTGACCTCCAAGTAGCGGCGAGGCGGGTCGTTCGCCGACCGGCCAACGCCGCGAGCCCCGGCGCTTCTGCCCCTCCCGGAACGCGCCGGGGCTCCAGCGCAAGGTTACGAAGAAGCGCTCCGGCTCCAACCAGGTTGGGCCCGGGGCGCTTCTTCGGGCGAGTCAGGGGCAACTGTGCTCGCCGCCGACGCCGATAGCGCGGTCCGTTTCGGAAAAAAATGAACTGTTGTTAAGATTACAAAAAAGAACGGGACTGCTGTTCGGGCGTTGAGCGGGGCGAAAGGAGCATCGCCATGTCCGAACTCAACGAGGCCCAGCGCGACAAGCTGGACGAGGACCAGTTTGCCTTCCCGAAAGAGCGCAAGGAGCCGCTCAATAATGCAGGCCACGTCCGCAACGCGATGGCCCGCTTCAACCAGGTCGAAGGCGTCAGCGACAACGAGCGCGACGAAGCCTGGACCCGCATCAAGCGGGCCGCAAAAAAGCACGGCGTCGAAGTGAACGAGAAGAGCTGGCGCGAGCTGGGGAAGAAGTGATCGGTTAGGCGCTGAGAAGCCGGATCGGATTCTCGATATAGCCCTTGAGCGCCTGCATGAAGCTCGCCGCGTCCCATCCGTCGACGACGCGGTGATCGCACGACAGCGACAGGTTCATGCGCTTGCGGACCTCGATCTCGCCGTCGATCACGACGACCTTTTCCTCGACCTTGTTGACGGCGATGATCGCGACCTCGGGCCGATTGATGACCGGCGTCGACGTGATGCCGCCCATCGGGCCTAGCGA
>Ga0207705_10003967_pt1 | contig 11250 bp, 12 predicted proteins | sample KBSC13metaG_FD_184314 | JGI IMG/M metagenome (GOLD analysis project Ga0207705, IMG submission 184314) | Corn rhizosphere microbial communities from Kellogg Biological Station, Michigan, USA - KBS C1-3 metaG (SPAdes) (version 2) | ecosystem: Host-associated > Plants > Roots > Rhizosphere > Soil ...
TCGTCGTGATAAAGCTGCGCGGTTTCGGGATCGAGCGCGAGGGCGAACTGGTCGCGCCAGCGGAATTCGAAACGCGCCTTGCTCATCGCATCGTCCCAGATGCGCGCGGCGGGATGGCCTTTCGCCAGATCGGCGGCGTGTGCCGCGATCTTGTAGGCGATCACGCCCGCTTTCACGTCGTCACGATCCGGCAAGCCGAGATGCTCTTTCGGCGTGACGTAGCAAAGCATCGCCGTGCCGAACCAGCCGATCATCGCCGCCCCGATGGCGGAGGTGATGTGGTCGTAACCCGGCGCGATATCCGTCGTCAGCGGCCCGAGCGTGTAGAACGGGGCTTCGTCGCAAGCTTTCAGCTGGCGATCCATGTTCTCCTTGATCTTGTGCATCGGCACATGGCCGGGGCCTTCGATCATCACCTGGACGTCGTGGCGTTGCGCGATCTTGTTCAGTTCGCCCAGCGTTTCCAGCTCCGCGAATTGCGCGGCGTCGTTCGCATCGGCGGTCGAGCCGGGGCGCAAACCATCGCCCAGCGAGAACGACACGTCATATTGCTTCAGCAACTCGCAGATTTCCTCGAAATGCGTGTAGAGGAAGTTCTCCTTGTGATGCGCGAGGCACCATTTGGCGAGGATCGAGCCACCGCGCGACACGATGCCCGTCACGCGCTCCGCCGTCAGCGGAATATGTGCAAGGCGCACGCCGGCATGGATGGTGAAATAGTCCACGCCCTGCTCGCACTGCTCCACCAGCGTGTCGCGGTAAAGCTCCCATGTCAGGTCTTCCGCCGCGCCGCCGACTTTCTCCAGCGCCTGGTAGATCGGCACAGTGCCGATCGGCACCGGCGAATTGCGGATGATCCATTCGCGGATGGTGTGGATGTGGCGGCCCGTCGAGAGGTCCATCACATTGTCGGCACCCCAGCGGATCGACCACACCATCTTCTCGATCTCTTCAGCAACGGAAGATGTGACGATGGAATTGCCGATATTGGCGTTCACCTTCGTCAGGAAGTTGCGGCCGATGATCATCGGCTCGGTTTCCGGGTGATTGATGTTGGACGGGATGATGGCGCGGCCGCGCGCAATCTCGTCACGCACGAATTCCGGCGTCACTTCGTCGGGAATCGACGCGCCGAAAGAATTGCCGTCGCGCAGCGGCGAGCGCCCGAGATTTTCGCGCGCCGCGATGAAGCGCATCTCCTCTGTGATGATGCCCTGGCGCGCATAGTGAAGCTGGGTGACGTTCCTGCCCGGCTTGGCGCGGAGCGGCTTGCGGCCGGCGCGGTCGAATTGCGGCACGGAGAGAAGCTCGCCGCGCTTGAGGCCATCGTCTTCCGGCTTGCGGTCGCGGCCTTCGTATTCCTCCACATCGCCCCGCGCGAGGATCCAGTCGCGGCGGCGCGGAGCGAGGCCCTTCTCGATGTCGATTTTGACGGAATCGTCCGTGTACGGACCGCTGGTGTCGTAGAGCCGCACCGGCGCTTCGCCGCCATCGAGCGGCACTTCGCGGAACGGAACACCGTCCAGCATCAGCTTGCGCGAGCCGGGCAGCGGCCCCGTCGTGATGGCGACGGACTTCGGAGACAGAATGGGCTTGTTCATTTGGCCTCTCCCTACGCCGGGACTAACCGGATCAGGTTCTAAGGGACTCGCGGGATTGCGATCTCAGCCTTGCGGCACCCCTGGGATGAATCCACCTTAGCGGCCTTCCCCTTCCGTGTCATGGCCCGCGAATGCGGGCCACCCAGTTCGGTTCTGCACATTTATTGCGGATTCCGCTCGATAAGAGTTTCAAACTTTTCCGCGTGAGCTTTTGTCACCTGGGTGGCCCGCATTCGCGGGCCATGACAAGTTTGGGTATGGGGAGAATCTCAATCCGCCGCGCCGTGGCGACCGATGCTGACGAAACCGCCGCGCTGTTCTCCGCGGCGCTGAAAAGCATGCCGTTCTTTCCAAAGTTGCATGACGACGAGGAAGACCGCGAATTCGTCCGCGCCTTCATCTGGGAATCGGAGACGTGGATCGTGCTGATCGACGGACGCATCGTGGGGTTGGCCTCCATCGAAAGTGACCGGCTGGATCATCTTTATGTTCACCCGGCGCGCCGCGGCGACGGCATCGGCGCGATGCTGCTGGATCATGTGAAGAAGCAGCGCCCAAACGGATTCGACCTGTGGACGTTCCAGGCCAACAAAGGCGCGCGGCGGTTCTATGAACGGCATGGGCTGGAAGCGGTGGAGCGCACAAACGGCGAGCGCAACGAAGAGAAACTGCCCGATGTGCGCTATGCTTGGGCGCCGGTGTTGGAAATCTAGTTCCATACCTAACACCAACCGTCATGGCCGCCCGCGTGGCGGCCATCCATTTTCCAGAGACCGAACGATACTTGCACCGCTTCTGGAAAATGGATGGCCGGGACAAGCCCGGCCATGACGGTTATAGTTGAAATATGAGACGCTCCTATCGCGCCAATTCCGTGCTTGCCGCTTTGGTCGTTTCCACGGGAGCGCTCGCACTCGGTGCGTTCGCGGTGGGTGCTTTCGCTATCGGTGCATTGGCGATTGGGCGCGTGGCGGTGGGACGAGCGCGGATCAAGCGGCTGGAGATTGATGAGCTGGTCGTCCGCAAAATAACGCGCGTTGAAGAATAACTTTCCTCCCCCGTTTACGGGGGAGGTGCTGAGCGAGCATCGCGAGCGAAGTGGAGGGGGCCGTCGCACAAAGGCCCCCTCCGGCGCTTCGCGCCTCCTCCCCCGTAAACGGGGGAGGAAAACTACGAAGCCGCGAAATTCTGGAACTCCGTAATCACCGCTTTCACCGCGGCGTTCACGATCTTCTCGCCGGCTTCGACGGAGGCTTGCGAGGGATCGGAGCCGATGCGGCCGTCGGGGAATCTCCGGCGGTAGTCTTCCGCGTCGAGGATCGGGCCGTTGGGCGCGATCTTGGGCGACATGTCCACGCGTTTCATCGCTTCGGGATAGCCGAAATAGGTGACGGAGACTTCGGATGGCGTAGCGTGGCTGCCCTCGCCCACTGGGAAAAGCTGGCGGCAGACATCGTTCACGCCGGACAGCTCCCACCAGTTGCGCAACATGCAGCGCAGCGGCGGCTGGTTGGAGCCGGAGCGGTCAAACGACACGCCGTGATAGATCTCCGAGAACGCGGCGTTGATGGTGTTGATGTTGCCGCCGTGGCCGTTCAGCCAGTAGAGCCGCTCGAAACCGTGGCGGCGCAGGCTCTGCGTCCAGTCGATCATCGCCGCGATCATGGTGGAGGGACGCAAGGTGATCGTGCCGGAGAACGCCATGTGATGTTGCGCCTGCCCGACATTGAAGGTCGGCCCCACAAGAATGCCGCTCTCATCGCCCGCGCGCTTGGCGATGATCTCCGGGCACAGCGCATCGGTGCCGAGCAACCCATTCGGCCCATGCTGCTCCGTCGAGCCGATGGGAATGAGGATCGCCTTCGACGTCTCCAGATATTTGTCGATTTCCGGCCAGGAGGAGAGATGGAGTTGCATGACGGTCTTTCGGCGCTGCTCACCCTTCGACAAGCTCAGGGTGAGGAGTGGGAGATAAGCGCTATCTATAATTCCTCATGCTGAGCTTGTCGAAGCATGAGGCCGCTCAAAGCAGCGCGGCCAACTTCTCCATCGCCTTCTTCCAGGCCGCGCGTTCCTGCTCGACTTCGACGGGAGACGGCAGCTTGCCGATCTCCAGTGCGATCTGCGCTTTGCCGTCGCTCTTCGCGTAGAACCCGAACTCTAGTTTGCGGGTGCCCTTCCATTTGCCGCGCCAGTATTTGTCCTTGGTCTTGCTCGTCTCCTCGAAGGCACCGGCCGGGAACCAGTCTTTGCGCTTTGATGTTGCCGCCGCGAAAAGTTTGGAGAGGCTCGCGGGCATCACCTTGGTGACGTTCACCGCATAGCTGCCGCCGGCGCGTTCGTTCTTCTTGCGCCCGCCGCGCGCCCGCTCATATTCCACCGCGATCATCTGCGCCCACCAGCTTGGGGCGCCATGTTGCTCCTTGAGGCGCTTCGCCACTTCCTTGTGGGGGATCGAGGTCGCTTCCATCAGGTTGAGGATGACGAACCAGCCCATCCAGCCGCGGCCCGTCGCTTCCTTCACCTTCGCCTCGCTGATCGAGGCGGGCGGCCATTCGCCATCGGTTTTGGGCGCGGCCTTGACCTTGGGTCGCGCCTTTTTCGCTTTAGCTTTCGCCGCCATGCCGTAATCTCCCTGCCCGACAGATATTCTAGCCATTCGACGGGTTTTCTCCATGCCTCACGGCCCTCTGCACGGCGTCCGCGTAATCGACCTGACCGAATTCATCTTCGGGCCTTATGCCACGCAGATCCTGGGCGACCTCGGCGCGGATGTGATCAAGGTCGAGAACCCCGGCGGCGACCGCCAGCGCCACGGCAGCAAGTTCGCCAAGAATGAGGACATGGGCGCGACCTTCATGTCCATGAACCGCAACAAGCGCTCCATCACGCTGGACCTGAAGACCGATGAAGCGCGCGAAAAGCTGCGCGAACTGATCCCGACGGCGAATGTCTTCATCCACAACGTCCGCTCCGATGCGATGGCGCGGCTGGGCTTCGGCTATGAGGAAGTGGCGAAGATCAATCCGCACATCGTCTATGTGCATTGCGTGGGATACGGCTCGGACGGGCCTTATGCCGGGCGGCAGGCGTTCGATGACCTGGTGCAGGCGGCCTCCGGCACCGCGGACCTGCTTCCGCGCGTGGACGGCAATGACGACATGCGCCTGCTCCCCAGCTTCGTGGCGGACAAGGTGTCGTCCATGCACGCGCTGTGGGGAACGCTGGCGGCGCTCTATCACCAGAAGGCGACGGGCGAAGGGCAGTTCGTGGAAGTGCCGATGTTCGAAAGCTTCACCAGCTTCATGATGATCGAACATCTCTACGGCCATACCTTCGAGCCGCCCGTGGGTAAGCTGGGCCACACACCCGCGCTGGCGAACGACCGCCGCCCGCTGAAATGCAAGGACGGGCATATCTGCATCCAGCCGGTGAGCCGCGCGGCGTCCGCGAAGTTCATGGAGCTGGGCGGGATTCCCAACGCCTATGAAAGCGACCGCTTTGTGAATGCGCCGAAGGGCAGCCGCGTCGCCGTCTATTACGAAATGCAGCGCGAGGCGGCGATGGCGCACACGGTGGAAGAATGGATGAAGCTCGGTGACGAGCACCGCATCCCCATCATGCGCGCCAACACGCTGGATGAAGTGATGGTCGATCCACATCTGGAGGCGGTGGAATTCTTCCAGGAGCGCGAGCATCCGACGGAAGGCACATGGCGCGCGATGAAGCCGCCGGTGAAATTCTCGAAGACGCCAGCGTCCATCCGTCGCGACCCCCCGCGTCCGGGCCAGAACAACGACGAATTCTGATTGGTCGGCTTGAAGCGTTTGCCGAGCGCCGCCAATATCGCGGCATAACAAGGTTGGGAAACGCTCATGTCCGATACGCTCATCCCCGTCTCTGCCGACGCGAAGAAGCGCACCTTCATCGACCATGCCAAATATGAGGAGATGTATGCGCGCTCGGTGAAGGACCCGGATGGGTTCTGGGGCGCCGAGGCGAAACGGCTGGACTGGGCCAAGCCCTTCACCAAGGTGAAAAACGTTTCGTGGGATGCGAAGAACCTGCACATCAAATGGTTCGAAGATGGCGCGCTGAATGTGTCCGCCAACTGCATCGACCGGCATCTGCCCAAGCGCGCAAAGCAGACGGCGATCATCTGGGAAGGCGACGATCCGAAAGACAGCCGCCACATCACCTATGAAGAGTTGCACCGCGAGGTCTGCAAATTCGCGAATGTGCTGAAGGCGCACAAGGTCAAGAAAGGCGACCGCGTCACCATCTATCTGCCGATGATCCCGGAAGCCGCTTACGCGATGCTGGCCTGCGCGCGCATCGGCGCGGTGCATTCGGTGATCTTTGCCGGTTTCTCGCCAGACTCCATCGCCAACCGTATCCAGGATTGCGCCAGCACCATTGTTCTCACTTCGGATGAAGGGTTGCGCGGCGGCAAGCCGATCCCGCTGAAGAACAATGTCGATGAAGCACTGACGAAATGCCCCGACGTGACGGACGTGATCGTGATCAAGCGCACCGGCGGCAAGATCGACATGAAGGCAGGCCGCGACACCTGGTATCACGACGCGGCAGCGAAAGTGTCCGCCGATTGCCCCGCCGAGCCGATGAATGCGGAAGACCCGCTGTTCATTCTCTATACGAGCGGCTCAACCGGTAAGCCCAAGGGTGTGCTGCACACGTCCGCCGGCTATCTGATGTATTGCGCCTTCACGCATCAATATGTGTTCGATTATCACGAGGGCGACATCTACTGGTGCACCGCCGACGTCGGCTGGGTGACGGGACACAGCTATATCGTCTATGGACCGCTGGCGAACGGAGCGACGACGCTGATGTTCGAAGGCGTTCCGAATTATCCCAGCACCTCGCGTTTCTGGGAGGTGATCGACAAGCACAAGGTCAACATCTTCTACACCGCGCCCACCGCGCTGCGCGCGCTGATGCGCGAAGGCGAAGCGCCGGTGAAGAAGACCTCGCGCGCCTCGCTACGTTTGTTGGGTTCAGTCGGTGAGCCGATCAATCCCGAAGCGTGGCTGTGGTATTACAAGACGGTTGGCGACAGCCGCTGCCCCGTCGTGGACACATGGTGGCAAACGGAAACAGGCGGCATCCTCATCTCGCCCCTGCCCGGCGCGACCGATCTGAAGCCCGGTTCCGCGACCAAGCCGCTGTTTGGCATCCAGCCGCAGTTGGTGGATGCGGAGGGCAAAGTGTTGGAAGGCGCGAACAGCGGCAATCTTGTGCTGCTCGATAGCTGGCCGGGCCAGATGCGCACGGTCTATGGCGATCATCAGCGCTTCATCGACACCTATTTCAAAACCTATCCGGGCAAATATTTCACCGGAGACGGCTGCCGCCGCGACGAGGACGGCTATTACTGGATCACCGGCCGCGTGGACGACGTGATCAACGTCTCCGGCCATCGCCTTGGCACCGCGGAAGTGGAAAGCGCGCTGGTCGCCAACACGCAGGTGGCAGAAGCCGCGGTTGTGGGCTTCCCGCACGACATCAAGGGCCAGGGCATCTACGCCTATGTCACGCTGAAGACCGGCGTGCAGGCGACCGACGCGCTGAACAAGGAGTTGGTGCAATGGGTCGGCAAGGAGATCGGCCCCATCGCCAAACCGGACGTGATCCAGTTCGCGCCTGGCCTGCCGAAAACCCGCTCCGGCAAGATCATGCGCCGCATCCTGCGCAAGATCGCGGAAGGCGACACCAGCAATCTCGGCGACACGACCACGCTGGCCGATCCCAGTGTCGTCACCGATCTGGTGAAGAACGGGCCGAAGAAATGAGCTTTCTCACCTGGCAGATTGGCGACGTGAAAGTCACGCGCGTGGTGGAATCGGAATTGCCGATGCCCCACAAATACTCCTTCCTCAAACAGGCGACGCCCGAAGCCTTGCGCGAGATGCCGTGGCTTTATCCGCATTTCGTTCAGGACGATGGCTCGATGGTGCTGTCGGTTCATGCGCTGCTGGTGGACGCGCCAGGGTTGAAACTCATCGTCGACACCTGCATCGGCAACGACAAGCCCCGTGCGCTCATCCGCAACCAGCCGCTGCACACAAAATTCCTCGAACACATCGCCGAAGCGGGTTTCCCGCGCGAGAAGGTGAACGCCGTCATTTGCACGCATCTGCATGTGGATCACGTGGGCTGGAACACGATGAAGGATGGCGATAAATGGGTGCCCACCTTCCCCAATGCGCGCTATCTCATCGGCAAGGTCGAGTATGAGCACTGGCAGAACACGTCGGAAGGCGAACATCCGCAGATCATGGCCGACAGCGTCGCGCCGATCTTTGAGGCGGGCCTCGCGCAAACGGTGGAGATGGATCACCGCATCTCGCCGGAGATCCGGCTGGTGCCGACGCCGGGGCATACACCCGGCCATGTCAGCGTGATGATCGAGAGCAAGGGCGAAACCGCCGTCATCACCGGCGACATGATCCACCATCCCTGCCAGTTCGGCCGCCCAGATTGGCTTTCCGCCTTCGACGGCGACCAGCAGGCCGCCAATGCGCGCCGCCACACCATGTTCCAGCAATGGGCCGACAAGCCCATCCTCGTCATCGGCACCCATTTCGGCACGCCGACCGCCGGGCATGTGAAGTCCGACGGTGCTGCCTGGCGGTTCGAGGCATAAGCGGAAATTTCTTACAAGACGGGCCGCTCGGCGCATGGTTTGATCCGCGCGGATCGAGGGGGATCAAACCATGTTGCGGAAAATCGGAGCCGTCATCGCGGCGCTCGTCGTGTGGACAATTGTCGTCACGGTGTTGAATCTTGGATTGCGCTACGGCTTTCCGGGCTATGCCGCCGTGGAAAAGGCCATGACCTTTACGTTCGGCATGATGTGGGCGCGGCTGACGATCAGCTTTGCGGCCACGCTATCCGCAGGCGCCGTCACGGCGTGGATCGCGCGCGAGCGGCTGACCTGGCCGATCGTCACCGGCATCGTGCTGCTGGCGATCTTTATCCCGATCCATATGGGAATCTGGACGCATTTTCCGCTCTGGTATCACCTCACCTTCCTGCCCTCGCTGCCGATCCTGAGCGTGTTGGGCGGACGGCTGGTGCGCTCATAGTTTTTGAATTTATGAATTTCGTCATGGCCGGGCTTGTCCCGGCCATCCATTAACGCGGGACATTGGCCTCTGGAAAATGGATGGCCGCCACGAGGGCGGCCATGACGGATTGGGATAAATTCAATTGAAAACAGGGCTAGCTGGAAATTGAAGCGGAAAACGCACGCAGCGCGTCCCTGATCTTCGCGGCATAATCGGGATTGCCGGCAATCGTCGCCGCATCCTTTTCCGTGCCGAGCAGGTTGATGGTGATGCACGCGCTGTCCACGATGCGCGTGCCCATCGTTTCCAACACCAGACGCAGCGCGGCCTGCGAAACGACGCCGCGCTCCGAGGCATGGAAGAACGCGATGGGCTTGCCGGGATGTTCCGGCCCGCTCACCAGCCAGTCGAGCGCGTTTTTCAGGCTGCCCGGAATGCCGCGCGCATATTCGGGGCTGGAAATCAGCAGCCCATCCGCCGCGGCGACCTTTGCGCGCCAATCTGCGACGGCGGGCGGCAATGGTGCGATGTCGTCGTCGGGGTTGAAATGCGGCAGCACCGCGAGGCCATCGTAGAATTCGATCTTCATCCCTGCCGGCTTGAGCAGCAGCGCCGCTTTCAGCAACGCCGTGTTCGTGGACACCGCGCGCAGGCTACCTGAAATCGCGAGCAGACGAATGCTCATTTGCCGAGATCGAACAGCCGAAACTCCTCGGCGAGGCTGTTGACGGCATCCACGCCGCCGCGCGTCGGGTCATACGCCGTCTGCTTCCACGAGATGTGATAGAGCACCTGATGCGCGTCGCTGGTTTCTGCGGGCGCGAAAGGGAGCATCAATTCTTCCGAAAGCTGCTTGGCGCCGGATGCCCGATAGCCGGTGCGCAGCCCACGGCCGATGGCGCCGCGCGCCACATCCGACCAGCGTTGCAGGCGCGGCGCACGATCTTCCTGCCGCGTGAGCGCAATCCAGTCCTTGCCCTTCGGATCTTGCCCCAATCCCTGCGTGAGGCCGGAGCCCATGAGGCGGCAATGCACGCTCCTGTCCGGCACGACGTCGAACATCGCAATGGACGGCAATGCCTTCACCACGGCTTTCGGCTTGAAATCGGCGCGCAGCGGAAGCGCATCGCCGCGCCAGAGCGAAAGCCAATATCCGACCACCGGTTCGGCATCGATGCTCGGCGCGTTTTCCTCGAAACAGCGTATGGCGATCTGCTTGTCGAAACTCATCATGCAAACTCTTTACCAAAACCGCTACGCCCACGCATTCATGGCTTTCGCCATGTCGATATCGTTCTGCGTCACCCCGCCCGCATCATGCGTGGAGAGCGTAACCTCGACCTTATTATACACGTTGAACCATTCCGGATGGTGATCCATCTTGTCGGCCAGCAGCGCGACCCGGGTCATGAAGCCGAATGCTTCGTTGAAGTCCTTGAACTTGAAATTCTTCGCGATGGCCTCGCCGCCCTTGGTTTCCTTCCAGCCCTTCAGCATCTTGAGCGCGGCGGCGCGGGCTTTGGCATCGAGTTTTTTCATGAGTTTCTCCGGTTCTTCGCGTAGTCTATCAATATGGAAGACTGGACGAATGCAAAATCGCCATCCCTCGACGATTTCGAGCGGATTGCGCGGGAGGCCTTTGCGTCACTGCCGGCAGAGTTCCGCCAACGAGTCGATGGTGTCACGCTCGCGGTGCAAGAGTTCCCTGACGGCGATGTCGATCGCGATCTGGGACTAGAGAGCCCGTTCGACCTGTTGGGCCTCTTTCAGGGCGCCCCTTTGGCAGCGCGCGACAGCGGCATGTCCTCGCCGACCATGATCTTCCTCTATCGGCGGCCCATTCTGGATTATTGGGCGGAACACGATGAAACCCTGGGAAACATCGTGCGCCATGTCATCGTGCATGAGATCGGCCATCATTTCGGCTTGTCGGACGCAGACATGCACCGCATCGAAGGCTCGCCCTAGCGCAGCTTGTAAGCGCTCTCCGGCCGATAGACGCTGCCGTTCGGCGTGAGTACGCTCGAATAGAGGGCGAATTCCGCAACGTCGAACGGCGCGCTGGCATAAAGCGCATGGTCCGCGACCCAGTCGATTACCCGCTCGCGCGGTGCCGCCCGCAGCCGCGCCAAGGTCACATGCGGGGTGAACTTGCGCTCGTCGGCTTTCACGCCGATGCGTTGCAGCGCGACTTCGATCTTGCGGTTGAGATGCCCCACCGCCTGTACATCGTTCACACCCGCCCATACCGCATGCGGATTCTTGCCGCCGAATTCGCCCGTGCCTTTCAACGCCAGCGAAAAACGTGGGCTCGAAATGGCGGACAGCGCATCGTCGATATCGTTCGCCTCGCGCCCATCCACCTCGCCGATGAAGCGCAAGGTCAGATGCAATTGTTCGCGCGTCTGCCAGCGTGCGCCAGGAATGCCCGCCTGGATCAGAAATAATCCCGCCGCCACGGAATCCGGGATGGAAAGCGCAACGAACAACCTCATCCCGCGAACCGCCCCAACGGCAGGCGCTTGCGGAAGAGAAGCACAACCGCGCCATAGGCCGCC
>Ga0207705_10003970_pt1 | contig 11246 bp, 8 predicted proteins | sample KBSC13metaG_FD_184314 | JGI IMG/M metagenome (GOLD analysis project Ga0207705, IMG submission 184314) | Corn rhizosphere microbial communities from Kellogg Biological Station, Michigan, USA - KBS C1-3 metaG (SPAdes) (version 2) | ecosystem: Host-associated > Plants > Roots > Rhizosphere > Soil ...
CTGTTGGCAAAGCTGCTGAGTCATTCTAACTAACTAAGGCGATTTCGTTGCGCGCGCTTCGCCGGTAGGGACGGTCTTCACCCCATGCCCTATGATCATCTGTTTACCCGCAAAGGGCCCGGGATCGATGACCGAATCATTCTGAAGATCGACTTCATCTGACTCCGCAATCCACACGATCGCACTCTTCGCAATCTGATAGCTGGCGCCCGTCTCGGGCGGCTTATCGTGCTGCGCGCGGATGAAACGATTGCCCCGAATCGTCAGGCCGTGGACGGAGCTTGCGACGATGTTCGGCCCCGAGCATTCCTCGAACGTGTTTTCTTCGATGAGGATGTTTGCGAACACACCCGCGGGCCGCAGGCTCGGCGGCTTGCCGGATGCCGTGATGGAAAGCGCCCCCGCCGCGGCCGACCACGGCGCGGGACAAAACCAGCCGGCATGGATGATCCGGTTGCGACGAATCAACAGGCCATCGATTCCGGCGGCGGCGTTCCCGGGAATCTCCGGGCATACGGTGAGCGCGTGCGGCGTATCCAGGAGATTTCCCTCGATGCGACCGGCCGCCTTGATCAGGACGCGGCCCGAGCTATGGATGCGGTTGTCGATGAAGGCGAATCCGTTGCCCATGCGATCCGGCGAATACAATGAATCGCCAACCTGAACCGGCAGATCGCTGTCGAGTGTGACCTCGATGCAACGCGGAGAAACTTTCCATTCCGACCACCCGGGGGCGTATTTGAGCTTCGCAGTTACTTCTTCGTCAAGTTGCGCTTCCTCGCGGGAAAGGCCCCGGCGTTTCTGCACGGTTGCTTCGGGGCCGCCGATACGCGCCTTCAACCGGTCGCCGCTGTCCACGCCGATCGTGTATTCGTCCCGGCTTGCCAGGACGAGCACGGGGCCGGATTTCTTCAAGACCATGAAATCCGCCGACTGCACGCTCCACGAGTCGTCGCCCGCGCTGACGATCTCACAGCGTTCGACGCGCGGTCCCGTTCGAACGGCCTTGGTCTGCATCGCATCCCACGAGGTGCTGAGCAGGCGTTCCTCCGTCGCGCCGTCCGGCCGTGGCCCGGGCACGACCCGGCATTCGAGGTATTCGGTTTTCCCATCGCCATCGGATTCGATGATCCCCATCCCCGGCGCGCTGTGGACCGTGACGCCGCGCAATGTGACCGCCGTGCATCGTTCCAACAAGACGGCGTGGGGAATCCCGTCATGCTCCGGGCCTGTGTTTAGCGACGCCAGGTCCCCGACCGTCGCGGCCCGGCCGATGTCCTTGAGGAAAACCCGCACGACATCCGGACCCTGCATCTCCGCTTTCGTTCCCCAGAGAAAGGGCATCCCTTTCTTTCGAAAGCGCGTGGCGCGATCGACGATATCGATGCGGGAGTAAGGCCGGCGTGGGTAACCGGCGTGCAGCTTGACGTCGATCCAGCCCAAGTCGTCCGCGACGGCGGAGACGACACCTTGGGTAAAGGGCGGGGGATCGTAGTCGACGGTCAGGCCTCGGATGGAGACCCGGTCGCAATGATCGAGATGGACGGCGCTGGTCAGCTTCGTGGAGATGAGTGTGACGCCATCCGCGATGATCTCGGTGTCATGCAGGTTTTGCAGGGTCCATACGACCTTTTGCCCGGCTTCCGGAGCGAGACGATAGATGCCACGCGGAATCTCAAACTTCGTCTCGCCGCGTTGGATCGCCGCGGAGACGAGGGGGCGGAAGTCGGCGGGGGTTTCGGCGGGCGCGCTTAAGATTGAAAGCGAAGAGAGGCCAAAACCGAACACCACGGGCGCGAGCGATTTGAAAGTAAGCATGAAAGAATATTGGTCATCGTGTTGTGTCTACCGGCCTCGAAATCCTTCCCGGGCCATTTGGATTTCGTACTCGTTGCGCATAGCGGTGAAGAATTCCGCCAAGTCCGACAACGGTGGTGAATCAGAAAAGAGCGTTTCGTAGCCAGGGTCTGTCGCCGACATCACACAGCGACAGAGATTTTGGAATGCTCTCGCGATTCGTTGCGCTGGATCGGGAATGCCAGATTGTTGAAATGCGTTGTGAAAATCCGCGAGGGAAAAGTCGTGCTGTTTGAACAAAACGTACAGATCAATCCAGTCGCGGGAAACACTTCGATTGGCTGCGGCGAGCGCCTTCGTTCGAAAAAGCTCAGGCACCGAAGCGACATGAACCAGTGGAGCGCTTGAAGGTTCAACCATTCCCGCAAGGTCAGCGTTCGGAGTAAAGATGTTTACCTTCACCCCATCGATGAGAAAGTTCTGCTGGTAATCGTGGAGGCTCATGCCGGCCACGATGAACTCGTCGTAGGCGGCTGGATCGTCGTCACGCACTACGGCAAACCGGCCCAGTTCAAGAACCCGGACCAACACATCCAGGGCCTCTCGCGGAAGCTTGGGTGCGATGATGATGAGGTCCAAATCTTCGCTAACGCGGTGGCCAATTTGCAGGGTGAGCGCGGAGCCGCCAATGAGGATGAAACCGCCCAGAGACGGCTGTGCGGAGAGAAACTCCCAGACACGCCGGGTTTCAGTTGCGAGCTTGCTCGTATCCACGCCGAAGATTCGCGAGAATTCTTGAAACAATGGGCTCGACCCGCCGGGTATCCGTTTCTGAATCGGCACGCAGAACGGACCATTCCAGCTCCAGTCGCTCCAGCCCGAAGCGTACGGCGATATCGAGCAGTATCGGAAACAGTGGGCGCATCAGGGCGGCGCGAATGCGCACTCCATCATCGGCATGGCGATTAGACCAGACTAGACCGGGGTATTTCTCCCATAAACTCTTGTTACCGGATTCCACTTTTTCGCTGGAGCCGGCTGTTTGGGTGACAGCCGCCCCAAACGAGGCGGGCTGTTCTCGAACCTCGCGGGATTTGTCTGTTGCGACTGGCTGCATATTCCAACCTTAGTCTTCCGCATCCACCGACGCAATAATCGTTCCTTGCTGAGCACCTTTGGTGCGGTGAGCTCGTCTCGCAAAAGTGCAGAACACGCTCTATTCCCACCGAATATCATCCAAATAAAACGTCACCGGATGCCCCGGACTCGCCAGGGTCCAAACAAAGCCCGTCTTGATGCGCGAGAGATCCTTTCCGCTCACGTCGATCTCGTGCCGCTGCCATTCTTTGCCCAGTGTCACCTTTTCCAGGTGCCCGCTGCCGGTGTCGGAGAACTTCTTCGTCTTGGCGAGCGTGCCGAACTGAAACGAAACGACCTCGTCGCCCTTCTCGCCACGGGCCCAAAAGGTGAGCTTCTTCGCGCCCGTGAGGTCGTAGCCGCCGCCGCGGTCACCCCAATCGCCGGCCGGGTTCTGCCACGTGACACCGCACCAGCCCGCGCTGGCTTCGAAATCGCAGCGCATGCACGTCTTGCCGGAATGCGGCTGTTCCGTCCAAGCGGGGTTCACTTTGATTGACTTGGTGTCGCCCATCCAGCCTGCCGGGATATAGGTCTGCGGATCGTTCTCCTCGGCGTAGACCGTGAGCGGGAGCGTGGAGTGCTGGCCTTTGGAGATGGATACCGGCGCATCCACGCGCAGGGTCACATTGGCCACGGCGGCGCCGCCGTGGTCATCGCGCACCGTGGCAAAGAGACGATACAGTCCGCCTTCGGCGGGAAACACGATCGTCGCCGTTTGTTTCTCCGTCTTTGTGATGGCCTCGGGGAAACTGGGTGGCGCCGCTTCCTTGTCGCCGCCGCTCCCATATTCGCCGGGATCGCGCTGGAGCAGCCAGGTGATCTTGATCGGATCGCCATCCGGGTCGGAGGCCTCGAGCGTGGCCGTGCCGGTCGCGCCCGGCTTGGCGCTGCGCTCGCCTTGATAGGTGAGCGACTTGATCACGGGCACGTGGTTTGCGGCCGGCTTGCCGGTCCACAGTTCCGACAACGCCTCCGCGGCGCCGAGGCGTGAGCCGTCTCTCAGGAGCATGGAAAACCAGGTGGACGTGACTTCCTGCTTTTGCCCCCACAGAAAAGCGTAAGAGCCTACGCAGAGTCCGTCCGAGCCGAGGACGGTCGTCTTGTACACTTTGCGATAGGTCTCGGCTTTTTCCGTGCTCGTCTGCTCGGGATAGGCGCCGAGCGCATCCTTGCTGATTTCCCAAATGCCATTCGGACCGTATTCCGTAAGCACGAATGGCTTCGTGCCGCCGAGCTTCCGATACCGCTCCGCCACGCTGACTGCGCCGCCATAGGAATTGATCCCGAGCATGTCCACGTCCGGGCAAAGCGCGTTGAAATTCTTCACCTTGTCCCCGCCGATCTCCGCGACCACGGTCATCGTCGGGTGCAGCGGGTCGATCTCCTTGACCATCCGCGCGAGGTTATTGATCTGTGTCCACACCGCGCCGTTCTTGCCCTGAGGATCCTCCATCTCGTTGCCGAGCGCCCAGGTGAGGAGCGCCGGATGGCCCTTGTATTTCTCCACCACCTCGCGCACGTGCTGGCGCTGCTTGATCAGCCCCGCGGCGTCGCTCCAGTCGAACCCCTGCCGCACCTGGCCAAGCCAGATGCCGGCGGTCACGGTCAGTCCGAGCTTCTCGGCCCGGTCGAGCACCTCGCCGAGATGCTCGTCGCCCCACAACCGGATCGAGTTTCCCCCGGCCTTCGCCAGCGACTCCAGCGCGCTCTCATTCCCGCCTCCGCCCTTGATCAGATAAGGCGCGCCGTTGCGCACCAGTTCGTAGCCGCCGCCTTTCTTGACGAGTTGCACGCCGGTGCCGCCGGCGGGAACAGCCGCATTGGCCGCACAGAGAATCGAGAGGAAGGCGCACGAATGGAGGAGGGGCTTGTTCATGGGGACTGGAGATCGATAACTCAGACCCTGCGCCTCAGGGAAGACGCGATGTCGGGATTGGCAGAAAGGATGCCAATCGCGGGACTGACAACCCTTCCATTCTGTGCTCACGCACTCGTGGCATCGCAATGCCACCCATCGAACTTCGGTGGCAGTACTCGCCAAATATGCTTCAATACCAACTTTGCGTTCCCGCATTCCCCTCATGAAAGTCACTCTCCCTCTTCTCCTTGCTGTTCTCGGCATAGCGGTCGCCGGTCTCGCCGCCGACCCCGCTCCCACCCTCGGCCCAGCCCTCACCGCCGCCGGAGCGAAAATCAGCCCAACGTACTTCTCGAAGAACCAGGTTCTTCAAATCCGGGCAGACGCCCCCTTGTCTGAGGACGTCTGGAAGGAAATCGAAGCCCTCGCCCCCCACGAGATCGGCGCTGGCGGAAAAGGTTTCGACGATGCCGCGGTCGCCCGACTGGCGAAACTCCCGGTCGAACTCCTGTATCTCGACGGTTCCAGCCTCACCGACGACGGTTGGGTTGCTCTCAAGCAAATGACCAAACTCAAGAAATTGAGCATGGGCCACAACCTTACCTGGAAGGGCACCGGCGCCGCCGCGCTCGCCAATCATCCCTCGCTCACATCTCTTGCCATCGGCGGTTCGTCCTTCGGCGACCCGGGGGTCCCGGCGATCGCCACGATCAAGCAACTGCAAAGCTTGTCGCTCTTTCACATGGGAGTCACGGACGCCGGCCTCACCGCGCTGGCGAATCACCCGGCGATCGAAAGCCTCAAGCTCTCCCCGCAGGGCACGCCTCGCCTCACCGACGAATGTCTCAAGACGGTCGTCACCCTCAAGGCCCTCAAGCAACTCTCGATCAGCGACACCGTGCTCACTTACGACGGCGGCCTGAAGCTGCTCAAAGGCCTGCCCGCATTGCAAACGCTCACGCTCGAAAATATCGGCCTGAGCGACGCCGACCTGGCCAAACTCAAGGCCGACCTGCCCAAGGTGGATGTGAAATTCAAACCGTGGACTCCGGAGCTCATCGCCAAGTGGGAAGGCCAGCGCGAGAAGATGAAAGCTGCGAAGAAATGAGAGCTGCTGCCATCTTTGCCACATCACTCCTGGCCCTGGCCGCACTGTCCCGCGCCGCCGCGCCCGATCCCGCGCTCTACCTGCGGAGCGTGCGGCCTTACTTCGAGAAATTCTGCTTTGATTGCCACGATTCCACCGAGCAAAAGGGCGGGCTGAATCTCGAGGCGCTCAAGCCAACCTTCGCCACGCGAACGGATCTCAACCAGTGGACGACGATCTTCGACCGGATCGAGCGGGGCGAGATGCCGCCCCCGAAAAAGGTCCGCCCGCCCGAGACGTGGGTGAAGCCGGCGATGTCCTGGATCGGCCTGAGCCTCTACGACGCCGAAACGCGCCGGCAGGCCGCAATCGGCCGCGCCGCCTGGAAGCGGCTCAGCCGGTCGGAATATCAGAACACGATCCGCGATCTCTTCCTCATCGACAAGGATGTGCAATCGATGCTGCCCGAGGACGCGATCTCCAGCGGTTTCGACAATGTGGACGTGGCGCTCGACGTCTCGGCCATCCATATGGAGAAGTATCTCGAAGCCGCGGACGCCGCACTCGATGCCGCGTTGGTGAAAGGCCCGAAGCCGGAGTCGGTGACGAAGCGGGGCTCCTTGCTCACGGAGAAAGGGGCTGTCGCGGACGCCATGGGGAAGAACATCCTGGCCCTGCCCGACGCCGTGGTTCTTCTCAACGAATTCTACCCGCCAAAAGTTTTTGGGGCGATCCGGGTCGGCAAGGCCGGCCTCTACAAGATCCGCATCTCGGCCAGCGCGTATCGCAGCAAGGCCACCTTGCCGCTCATGGTTTACGCCGGGAATTTTTACGGTGGCGGCGGGCGTTCCGAATTGCTGGGTGTCTTCGACGCGCCCCCGGACAAGCCGAAGACCTACGAATTCACCGCGCGTCTTTTGCCGCAGGAGACGATCCGCGTCATCCCGCGAGGGCCGCGCAAGGATCCCTACAAGCAGACGATCGAGGAATACACCGGCCCGGGTCTGGCCGTGCAATGGGCGGAGATCGAAGGACCGCTCGCGCCGGAATGGCCGCCGGCCAGCGTTACCCACCTCCTCGGCAATGTGGATCCCGCGAAGGGCTCCTTCGCCGATGCCGAAAAGATCATCAAGGATTTCATGCCCCGCGCGTTCCGGCGGAAGATCGATCTCGGCGAAGAGAAGCCGTATCTCGATCTCGTCAAAGCGAAGCTCGATGGCGGCGCCAAGTTCGAGGAGGCGTTGCGCGTCGGCCTGAAAGCGGTGCTGGTCTCACCGGACTTCCTCTATTTCCAGGCCGCGCCTGGCCGGCTCGATGACTATGCGCTGGCCTCGCGGCTCTCCTACTTCCTGTGGAGCACGATGCCCGACGACGCCTTGATGGCCGCCGCCAAAGCTGGCAAGCTGCACGAACCCGCCACCCTGCATGCGCAGGTCGAGCGGATGCTCGCCGATGCAAAGGCCGCGGCCTTTACGGAGAACTTCACCGGCTTGTGGCTCAAGCTGCGCGACATCCGCGCCACCATGCCGGACAAGAAATTGTATCCCGAATTCGACGACCTCCTGGAATGGAGCATGGTGCGCGAGACCCGCGGCTTCTTCGACGAACTGCTCACGAACAATCTCTCTCTCCTGAACTTTGTGCAGAGCGACTTCACGATGCTCAACGCCCGGCTCGCCGAGCTCTATGGCATCCCGGACGTGGATGGCTTTGGCTTCCGCAAGGTGGCGCTCAAGCCCGAGTGGCATCGCGGCGGCGTGCTCACCCAGGCGGCGGTCCTGAAGGTGACCGCGAATGGCACCAACACTTCGCCCGTGCCCCGCGGCGTCTTCTTCCTCGATCGGCTCCTGGGCCGTCCCGTGCCGCCGCCGCCGAAGAACACCCCGGCCATCGAACCCGACACCCGCGGCGCCACCACCATCCGCGCCCAGCTTGAGAAGCACCGCTCCGTGGAGATGTGCGCCACCTGCCACAACCGCATCGACCCTCCCGGCGCCGCGCTCGAAAGCTACGACGTGATCGGCGGCTGGCGCGAAACGTATAGGGCTCTAGGCATGCCCGCCAACCAGCACACGATTGACCCCGCCGACGGCAAGACCCGGTTCCAGTACGGCCCGGGGCCGAAATGTGAAACCGACGCCACGACTCCAAACGGGAAGAAATTCACAAACATCGAGGAATTCAAAAAACTCGCGCTGGCCGACCCCGCCGACCGCGACCAATTCGCACGCTGCCTTGCGGAAAAAATGCTCATCTATTCCACCGGCCACAGCCTGGAGTTCGCGGACCGCGCCGTGGTCTCCCAGATCGTCAGTAACATTCGGCCAAAAAACTACGGGCTTCGCACCCTCGTTCATGAGATCGTGCAGAGCCCTACCTTCCTGAACAAATGAAGACCACCGTCACCCGCCGTCACTTTCTCCGCGCTGCCGGCATCACGCTGGCCCTGCCGATGCTCGAGCGTTTTCTGCCGCGCGGATACGCCGCCGCGGGCGCGTCGCCGTCGCCGCGCCGCATGGTCTGCATGAGCACCACCCTCGGCATCTACGCGGACAATCTCTTCCCCAAGACCGCGGGCAAAGACTTTGAGAGCACGCCGTATCTCGACATCGTGAAGGATTTCCGCTCCGACATGACGATCTTCTCCGGGGTGTCGCATCCCGAGGTGGATGGCGGGCACGCGAGCGAAGTCGCTTTCCTGACCGGCGCGCCGCACCCCGGCGGCAGTTCCTTCCGCAATACCATTTCGCTCGATCAATTCGCCGCGGAAAAGATTGGGAGTGAAACGCGCATTGCGTCGCTCATCCTGTCGAGTTCCGGCGGCTCGCTCTCGGTCAACCGCGCCGGCGTCCAGCTTCCGCCCGACAACAAGCCGAGCGTCGTCTTCAAGCGCCTTTTCCTCGAAGGCACCGCGACGGAAGTAAACCAGCAGGTCTCGCGGCTCAAGGACGGCCAGAGCATCATGGACCTCGTGCTCGACCAGACGAAGCGGCTCCAGCGCAAGGTCGGCTCCGATGATCGCGAACGCCTCGACCAGTATTTCACCAGCGTCCGCGAAGTGGAGCAGCGCATGGTCAAGGCCGAGGAGTGGACGAAGAAGCCGAAACCGCACGTCGATGCGAAACCACCCGAGGACATCGCCGACGCCAAGGACATCATCGGCCGCACGCGCCTTCTCTTCGATCTCGTGCACCTGGCACTCCAGACCGATTCCACGCGGCTCGTCACGTGCCTGCTCATGGGCCACAACTCCGTCCCGCCGATCAATGGCGTGACGATCGACTGGCACAATCTCTCCCACCACGGCAAGGACCCGGAAAAGCTCGATCAGCTCAAGATCATCGAGACCGCGCAGATCATGGCCCTGCGCGACCTGATGACGAAGCTCAAGGCCACCGCCGAACCCGGCGGCACCCTGCTCGATCACACCTCCGTGCTCTACGGCTCAAACCTCGGCAACGCCGCCAGCCACGACACGCGCAACATGCCGATCATGCTCTTCGGCGGTGGCTTCAAGCACGCCGGCCATCTCGCCTTCGACAAGCAGAACAACGCCCCCGTCGCGCAGATCTATGTCTCGATGCTCCAGCGCATGGGGATCGAGACGGACCAGTTTTCGAGCGGGAAGGGGCGGATCAAGGGGCTGGAATTGGCATAGGCGGGCGGCCCAGTGTGGTTCGAACAGGAACGGTTGCTGTCGTCCACGAGACCGGCAGCCGCCCGCGCGGCTCCCGTCGTTTTCACCGCGAGCGCCGTCCACCCTTCTTTGTCATCTTCAGCATTCACTTCGCAACTCCGAACCACGTGCTCGATTTTCTCGCGTTCGCCGGCGGCGCGGAATTATCCTCGCCCTCCTTCCCCATGACACGCCTCCTGACACTCGCTGTTTTGCTGCCCATCGCACTGGCCACACTCCTCGTCACCGAAACAAAAGCCGGTCCACCGGCCCTGGCCGAAGGCGTGGATGTCTCCGTCCCGGCGGATTGCAAAAATGTGAAGTTCCGCGGCAGCCTGGAGAACAGCCGGATTGTATTTGAGAAAACCGGCAAGGGTCATGTCGCCTTCATCGGCGGATCGATCACGGAGATGGATGGCTACCGCCCGATGGTGTGCGAGGATTTGAAGAAGCGCTTTCCGAAAACCGAATTCACATTTACGGCCGCGGGCATCGCTTCAACCTGCTCGACCACCGGCGCGTTCCGCTTGAAGGAACAGGTCCTCGATCAGGGACCGGTGGATCTCTTCTTCGTCGAGTTTGCGGTCAACGACGACCAGGATGCGCACCACACTCGGCAGGAATGCATCCGCGGCCTGGAAGGGATCGTCCGCCACACGCGGCAGCACAACCCGGCGGCGGACATCGTGGTGACGTATTTTGTGAATGAAGGCATGCTGGCGACATTCAAGGAAGGCAAGGAGCCACTCTCCAGCAGCAGCCATGACGAAGTGCTGCGGCACTACGATATTCCCGGCATCGAGCTGAACCGTGAGATCTTCGAACGGATCGAGGCCGGCAAGCTGACGTGGAAACAGTTCGGCGGTGTGCACCCAGCGCCGACCGGCAACCGGATTTGCGCGAATATGATCGACCGGCTGCTGGATCAAGCCTGGGCCAAACCACTCGCTACAAGCGCCGTCACGAAGCCGCATGCGATGCCCGTTCCGCTCGACCCGAATAACTACGAAAACGCTCATTTCGTCGACCCGGCCCAAGCGGAGATCGTCAAGGGTTGGACCATCGAGACGCCCGAGTGGTCGAAGCTGCCGGGCGGCCACCGCGCCCGATTCGACAAGGAGAAGATGCTCTGCGCGAGCGAGCCAGGCGCGGAGGTGAAGTTGAAATTTGATGGCAAAGGGATCGGCATCTTCCTGCTCGCCGGGCCGGATGCAGGGATGCTGGAAGCAAGCGTCGACGGCGCGCCCGCCAAGCGGTTCGATCTGTTTCACGGATACAGTTCCGGGCTGCATTACCCGCGCAGCATCATGTTCGACGCCGATCTGGCGCCCGGGGCACACGTGTTGACGCTAAAAGTCTCGGACCAGAAAAACGCCACTTCTAAAGGAACCGCTGCGCGGATCCTGAAGTTCTGCGTCAACTGACCGCACACTTTGGACCTCGCTGGGGACGCCGCCGAGGAATTAGACACGTCAGGTTCAAAGCGAACGTCGATCCAGCGGTTCACTCATTGATTTTCTCGCGCTGACCGCTGCGGGAAGGTCCCGTCCCAAGTCTCGCCCCCATGAAACATCTGCTCGCCTTTGCCTCCTTGTTGATGGGCTCGATCGCCCCCATTTACGCCGGCGAACCGGCGCGGAAGCCAAATGTAGTTCTCATCCTCATCGACGACATGGGATACGGCGACA
>Ga0207705_10003972_pt1 | contig 11244 bp, 9 predicted proteins | sample KBSC13metaG_FD_184314 | JGI IMG/M metagenome (GOLD analysis project Ga0207705, IMG submission 184314) | Corn rhizosphere microbial communities from Kellogg Biological Station, Michigan, USA - KBS C1-3 metaG (SPAdes) (version 2) | ecosystem: Host-associated > Plants > Roots > Rhizosphere > Soil ...
TTTGTCGATGCGCTCCGGCTGGATGCCGACGATCCGGCCCGAACAGAGGCGCACCGATTGCGTCTTGGCAGCCTATTGCAGAGTTCGCCCCATCTGCGGCAGATGTGGTTTGCGTCGGGTCGGATGCTCTGCGCCGACTTCAGTCCGGACAACAGGCACGTCGTTACCGGCGGCGCGGACGGGACGGCCCAGATCTGGGACACGGAGACAGGACAGCCCCTCGGCGCGGCGATGGGCCAGCAGCAGGCGGTGACCTTCGCGCGCTTCAGCCCGGACGGCTCCTGCGTCGCGACGGCAAGCGGTGATTTCGGCGCGAACGCCGTGCGCCTGTGGGATGCCCGGACAGGACTGCCGCTCACAGATCCGCTGAAGAACCCTGCCTTGATCCTCAGCCTCTGCTGGAGTCCGGACAGCAGCCACCTCGTAAGCGCGTATGTCGGCGGAGGGGTGATCCTGTGGGATCGGTCGGGAAAGGCCGTATTTCAGGTCGCTTTTGTCGGAGGAAACGTAAATTCGGTGCGCTTCAGTCCGGATGGAAACCGCTTAGCGGTCGCGAACACCGGCTACATCAGTCAGGTGTTGAACGCGCGCACAGGCAATACGCTATATACCCTCAGCGACTGTTATCATGGGAAGTCCGCGGAGTTCAGTCCGGATGGCAAACGCGTGGTCGTTGCGGGCACGTTCGGCGGTCATAGTCAGGATCGCGGGGTGTGCGTGCTGGATGCGGCGACAGGCGCCCGTCTCGGCCCGGTGCTGGGGGCGAGCAACGGCATGGAGGCGCATTTCAGTCCGGATGGACGCCGGATCGTAGGGGTCTATGAGAACAATACGGTGCGCGTCTGGGATGCGGAGAGCGGGGAGGCCGTCACGCCGCCTTTAAAGCATCTTGCCGCGGTCTCCAGCGCCTGCTTTAGCCGGGATGGGCAGCGCCTTCTGACGGCAGGCACGGACGGGTTGGCGCAGGTCTGGGATGCGGACACAGGGGAGGCGCTGGAGCCGCCTCTGCGGCACTCCGGCCCCCTCTACAGCGCGGCCTTCGACACCACCGGAGAACATGTTCTGACGGCGAGTGCGGATGGCGCTGCCCGTCTCTGGGAGTTTCTGCGCGCCCCGGAAGCCTCCATCGTGAGTCCGCTTCCGATGGCGAATGCACGCCTTCTACTTGGCGGAACGCGACTGATTGCTCTGGCGCCGCTGGTCGACAAAAACGGCGCGGCGACCGGGCCGCTTGTGCCGCAGATGTGGGATGTCGCGACCGGGAAACGCCTGCTTCCTCCTGCCTCAGCAACCGCCTGGTCCGCCTGGAACTGGTTCGAGGTCACCGCGGATGAGCGCCATATCGCTCTGGAGAGTCGGAAGGATTGGCTGCCGGCGAACCATCTCTTCCTGCACTGGAAAACGATGCCGCCCGACGCGCCCCGCCCCTCCGGAGCGATCCAGCTCTGGGATACGCAGACCGCCCTGCCGGCCTCTGCCGTCCACCCCGCCGGGATCAGCCCGACCGGCGGGGCGGTAATCAGTCCGGACGGACGTTACTTTCTGGGCGATTACCAGCCGCGCGAAGGGGTGTACGCCTACACCTTCGCCACCCGCGTCTTCGCAATGCAGACCGGTCGTCCGCTGCCGATTCCGAGCGGAGAGTTCATTCTGGGTTTCAGTCCCGATAGCCGTCGTATGGCGACCGTTGCGCAGCCGAACATTTTGATTCGGGACCTCGAATCCGGGGCGCAGATCGGCCCGTCTCTCTCCGGAGCCGACAGCAAAATCGCCGGAAGCGCCGATTTCTCCGCGGACAATCAGCGGCTCATCACCTTCTCGATCCTGGCCACCCTTGCGAGCAGTTGGGATCTGCGTACCGGCCGCCCACTCTCCACATTGCGCTTTCACGGCTACGAGCAGACTCCGGGTGAAATGCTGGCACGCAGTCCGGATCAGCGTCGCGCCATCACGTATGCGCCTCCGCCCTATGCGGAAGCGCATCTGGACTACAACCTCCTCTGGAACCTGGAGACAGGCGAGGTGATCGCTTCGGAATTGATCGAAGCGCCCCGTTACCACGACTACGTTTTCAGTCCTGACAGCCGACGCGTGGCCTGCGTCGGCTCCGATTTCTGCATACGGGACCGCGACACGGGCCGCCGTCTCCTCGTTCTGCGCCGCGATGGGGCCGAGGTCGGGCATGTCGCGTATAGCCCGGACGGCTCAAAGATCGCCGCCGTGCTGGGAGACAGATCGGCAGCGATCTGGGACACCAGGACGGGCGAGCAGATCGGGCTGCCCCGGCGGAACGGGGGCGGAATCTCCCTGGTGCAGTTCACGCCGGACGGCCGCGCTCTGCTGACGGCAGGCGAGGGAGGCGCCGCCCTCTGGCGCCTTCCCATGGAAGATCACACCGTTGCGGATCTGACGCTGCTGGCGCAGTTGCTTTCCGGCCAGAGTCACAGTGTGGATGGCGCTCCCATCGCGGACAGTCCGGCGCAGATCCATCACGCATGGGACACGCTGCGTTCGCGCTCTGCGGCCTTTTTCAACCTCTCCCCCTCGCAGCGTGAGGCGGCCCGTGTTCTGGAAAAAATAGACGCGCAGGTCCGCAGAGAGGAGCACGAGGCGGCTCATCTGGCCGCGTATCGGCAGGAGGCGGAGAGGGCGCTCCAGAGACGGGATTGGCCACGCGCCATCTCCCTCAACACCGCGCTCCTATCCATGCCTGCGTGCGGCCCTGCGGAGAGAGCCGCGTCTCTGACCGGCAGGGCCTACGCGCGCGCATGCAGCGGAGACTGGAAGCGGGCGCAGGAAGATTACGATCGAGCGCTGCGTCAAGCGCCGGGCAACACGGCGTTGTCCTTTGAGAGAGATATGATCGCCGCGCGTCATGGAGAGGCGGCACGCGCGGAAGCCTCCTTTGCCCATGCCGTAGAGACTTCGCGCGTCCTGGCTCCGGACAGTGTGCGCCCCGCGAACCTGGATATAACAGCCTGGAACACCTCGCAAGCGACGCGGCCCATCGCGGAGCGCATCGTGGCGAATGAGACCGATCGCCTGAATCAGGGACGGAACGCAGGCAACGCCCGACGGTGTCGTGGGCTGGCCTCTATGCTGCTCAACCGCTGGCAGGAGGCGGAAGCCGATCTTGCGCAGGCCGTTCGCCTGCGCCCGGACGACCGATTGGCCCAAGCTCTGTGGGGACGCGCGGCGCTGCAAAACGGACACCTCCCTCAGGCGATAGCCGCCTTCCGCGCTGCCTCCTCCTCCGCTTCTGTCCACAGGAACGTTTTGCAGTTGCTGGCAATCGCACTGTTTCGCGCGTCCCGCTATCAGGAGGCGGCACAGATGGATACGCAGATCCTGCGTGAGATCACCTCGGAGCGCCAGGGAGAGACGTTCGAGGCAATTCTGCTGCGTCGGGCCGCCGCCTCTCGTCTCTCGGGCGCTTGGCTGCAGGCTGCGGAGGACTATGCGGCAGTCGCGAGCCGCCACCGGGGAGACATGGATGCCTTCTTGCAGTTACGATTACTGGAGGTAAGGGCACGCATCCAGGGCCACGACATGCGCGGCGCCCAAGCTCTGTGCGCCGCCCTGCGCCCACTCCTCCGCGAATCGGACTACCGAACCTATATCAGTTTCTGCCTCGCTCTGCCCGCCGCCTCCACAGACTACAGTTCGCTGGCCGCCTGGCTGCAAAGACATCTCTCCAGCCCCCCTTCTCACGAAGACCTGACCCTCCTGGGCGGGGCCTTCTGCCGCGCCGGACGCTATAGGGATGCGATTCAAACGCTCGAAAAAGGGTTGGCGCTGAACACCGTTTCCACTGCGGAAGACGCGCTCTTCCTCGCCCTCTCCTCCGGAAAAATCGGCAAAACCGCGGAAGCGCATCGCTGGCGCAGCGAAGCGATCCGCCTCTGCACAGAAGCCATCGCAGAGTGCCGGCGTGACGGTACAGCCGCTACCAACTGGGACCTGATATGGGACTTAGAACAGAAGCGCGCCGAAGCCCAACGCCTCCCCTGGTGACCGGCGCCGGGGTGGAGCGTGAGAGGGGATCGCCGTTTTGCCGTGCCTCTTCTCTGATCGAAGGAGCCGTTTTTGTCCCTGCGTCGTCTATCCAGGCAGTGCATTCGCGTCGCGTTCTCCTCCTGCTCTCCTTGTGCCGTCGCGGAACTGTCTGTAGGATGTACCCGGTAATTGGAAATAGAGGCATTTGGGAAGGAGTAAGAGATCGTGGCGACGGTGAATGGCAATCGTAGGGCAAGTGTTTTGGGAACAGGGCTGCGGGTGAGGCACGGGCTGACTCTGCTGGCCGCAGTTTTATGGATATTGCGGATTCCGGGTCCTGTTTCGGCGCAGACGACGCCTCTGGGAAGCATCGAGCTCTATGGGCTGCAAAAGGTGTCGGAAGCGTCGGTACGGCAGGCGCTACAGATGACGGAAGGCGACAACTTGCCCAACTCCGGAGAGGCGGCGGACGCGATGGAAAAGCGCCTCAAGGCGCTGCCGGGCGTTCAGGATGCGAAGGTCAGCGCGGTCTGTTGCGTTGCCGGGAAAGCGGCCCTCTTCGTCGGGATCGAAGAGAAGGGAGCGCGGCCCTTACGTTTTCGAGCCGCGCCAAAAGGCAAGGTGCGCCTTGCGGACAAGGTAATCAAGGCGGGACAAGATTTCGACAAAGCACTGGAGGAGGCCGTCAAGTTGGGCGAGACCGCAGAAGACGACTCCCAGGGCTATGCCCTGACGAACAATGTGGCGGTCCGAACGGTTCAGCAGCGCTTCCTGATCTTAGCCTCCCTCGATACCAGCTCCTATCAGGATGTCTTACTGCACTCTTCCGACGAGACCCATCGCGCGTGGGCGGCCATGATCCTGGGATACGCGGACCCGGACGACCAGTCGGTCGTCAACGACCTCGTGACGGCGGTGTCCGATCCGGACGCTACCGTACGCAACAATGCGATGCGGGCGCTGGCGGTACGCGCCCTCTATCTCAAGACCCACCCGCGATACCACGTCACGATCCCCTATGAGCCGTTTGTCCGTATGTTGAACTCTCTGGACTGGACCGATCGCAACAAAGCCTGTTTTGCCCTGCTTCAGCTCTCCGAGACGCACGATCAGGCGCTCTTTAAAAGCCTGCGCAAAGACGCGGTGCCCGCGCTGAAGGAGATGTCGCACTGGCGAAAATCCGGGTATGGGGAGGCGCCGTTTTTCATACTGGGCCGCATGAACGGCCTCTCCGAAGCGTCCATTCTGAAAGCCTGGAATGACGAAGACTACGCCAAGGTGATCGGAGCCACCTCTGGCTCCTGAACCTGCGCGTTATTCCCGCGCGCCTGCTGCGCGCAGTATTCGAATCACGCGGGACTGATTAGCCGGATCTGTCTTCAGATAGGGGTTCTGGCGCGTCATAGAGAGGGCTGTCTCCCGTTCTTTGGTGCGCAAATTTACCCGTGCGCCATGCTGTAACAGGATGCGGACCAGATCCGGTCGCAGATTCTCCGCAGCAATCATCAGAGGTGTTTCGCCTTGATGATCCGGAGTATTCACATGTGCGCCACGCGCCAGGAGGGCATTGAGAACGACCAAAACCATCTTCTTGCTGTGAGCGCTTGGGGTTCCGCCTGGACTCAGTCCCATCCCTGCAACGAGATGCAGAGGGGTAGTTCCCTCCTTATTTTGAGCGTTCACATTCGCACCACGCCGAATCAGCAAGAGAGCAGAGTCCTCCTTCCAGAAATCAAAGTCTGACAGAGCGAACATCAGCGGAGTCGAACCATTCTCCTTCGGCATATCGACATTCCAGCCATGATCAAGGAGCATCTTGACACCCGCAGGGTTGTTCAGCAGCGCTCCCAGGACGAATGCAGAGACATCACGCGCCCCGAGGTCGAGCAGAGCCTCGAACGCTCCGGCCTCTGTGGGGGAATTGAAGGTGGAGCGACAGGCCAACGGGCTCAAATCGTTTCTATCTCTGATATTGATCGTAGCTCCGCAGGCCACCAGAGCCCGCACGGTAGCCCCATCTTCGGCACGAAAGAGCGCCGTCTCCCCATCCAGATCTCGACGATTTACATCCCAACCATACCTGACCAGCGCCTTCACCAAGGCTACGTTCTTGTTGCTTGCCGCCGTCGTCAGGAGATAGGAACATCGCCCAACTCATGAGAGTTGGGATCGGCTTGCGCTCTCAGCGCCGCCATAGCGCCGAGCGTATCATGGGATTTGATGGCGCGGATGAGCTGCCTCCCGGCCTGCTCATGTCGGTAACTAGCGACAAAGGATCCTATCGCAAGACAGACTACTACCAGAAGCCCCACAAAAAAGAGAGGGAGAATACGACGCTTCTGCATACCTACTCCTTCGCGCCTGCCTGCTTGAGGAGATCGGCAACGTTTTGCTTGTTCAGCAGGTTCTCCGCTCTCTGGGAATCGCCGGATGCTAACGGCATCTGCACCCAATCCAGCGCGGTTTTGCCGTCCATGTCTTTTGCATAGACATCCGCTCCATGCGCGAGCAGCAGACGCGCATGGTTCACATCGCCCCGCACCGCAGCCGACATCAGAGGCGTATATCCGTCTTTCCCGGCGTGGTTCGGACTTTCACCTGCTTCCAGAAGCAGTCTCGCAATAGTTATATCGGAATTAGTCGCAGGCAACGGAACGTTTGAGACCGCGTAGAGGAGCGGGGTCGCCGGTTCCGGTCGGGATCGCCTGACGTCATGAACATAAGGGAGCCAGTCGTTGATGTCTTCTATATTTGGATCGGCGCCATGACTCAGGGCGGTGCGAATAGCGGGCATATTCCGCATTACTACCGCCACAGCCAGATCCTGGTTCGCGCTCACGTGCTGTGGGCCTTTCGTTCGGTTGGCCACCAGGTAACCCACTACCAGGACCGACAGCCCCGCTATCCAGCGTATCCGTACTTTGCGTGCATTGGACAAAAGTGATTCTCCTGTACAGAGAATGGAAGGATCGAGACACACGATAGATTCGCATCGTATCTCATTCGAGTGCTGTCTCTACATCAGACGTACTGTCCTGCTCCAGGCTACTACTCCCTACCCTCTACAAGAAATTTCACCTTACTCTGTGAGTTCCACACGATGTCCATCCGGGTCTTCCACCACGGCGCGTCTGCCCCAGGGCGAACTCTTCGGCGCCGAAACGATCTTCGCACCTGCTTCGTCCAATCTCTGCACAATCGCATCGACATCCGCTACCTGAAATCCGATTCGCCCCCCTGCCGTGGAATCGGCTTCATCTTGCCGAGGATAGATCTCGAACACACTTCCCTCCCCTTCCGACGCGAAGTGCTCCGGGCCAGAGCCATGCCGATGTTTTTCCAAGCGCAAGCCGAGAGATGCATAGAACTGCGCCGAACGCTCGATGTCCCTGGAACGAATCACCACCAGATTCAGTCTCGGTCTATTCACAGACACCCTCTTTCACCCTTAGAGTTCGCCCGTTGAAAACGGATCACCGTACCATCATTATACCTGCCGCTACATCGACGGCTGGAAAGGCAGAGGAAGTGGAGTGCGGGCAGGAGGTATCGGTGTGGGAGAGAAAGAACTCTCTTGAAGAGGATTTATGGCGGTTCTGGAGAGGAGACGATTGTGACGAGAGCACAACGATGGAACAGGGGCTGGATGTGTGGAGTTCTCAGCATCGGTTTGATCGGAATAGCGACCGCGCAGGAGACTCCTGCTGCCCCGAAGGAGGCTGTTGTGACCACGCCCATCTCCCCGAATCTGCACTACTATTTTCCACCGGAGAAGGTGGTAAAACGTACGCTCGACACAGACGTCTGCATCTACGGCGGTACTTCCAGCGGCATTATCGCCGCCGTGCAGTTGAGTCGGTTGGGGCGCACGGTGGTGCTGATCGAGCCTTCGGCGCACCTCGGCGGTATGACGACCGGCGGGCTGAGCAACACCGATATCGGCAACAAAGCCGCGATCGGCGGGCTGTCGCGGGAGTTCTATCATCGGGTCGGGCAGAAGTATGGGGAGGACGAGGAGTGGCGGTTCGAGCCGCATATCGCGAGCGAAGTCTATTCCGAGATGCTCAAAGAGGCGGCGGTGCCGGTCTATACGAAGGAGTATCTGCATGGCGTGCACAAGCAGGGCAGCCGGATCACCTCTCTCTCCACCGAGAGCGGCCTCACGGTGCAGGCGCGCTGCTTCATAGACGCCACCTACGAAGGCGATCTGATGGCGCAGGCGAAAGTCCGGTCGTTCGTGGGGCGCGAGAGCAACAAGGTCTATGGAGAGACCTTGAACGGCGTGCAAGTACGCGACAAGCACCAGTTCGATACGGCGGTAGATCCCTATGTGCGCGAAGGGGATTCGACGAGCGGCCTCCTGCCCACCGTGAATGCCGTGCCTGCGGCCCCCAACGGCACGGGCGATAGACGCATTCAAGCCTACAACTTTCGGCTCTGCATGGCGACAGCCGCCGAGAACCGACTCCCTTTCCCCAAACCACCGGGGTACGATCCCGCGCAGTATACGCTTCTGGCGCGCTACCTCGCCACCGGCTGGAATCAGGTGTTCCAGAAGTTCGATCCGATCAAAAATCACAAGACGGATACAAACAACCACGGCGGCCTCTCCACCGACTTCATCGGGCAGAACTACGCCTGGCCGGAAGCCGACTACCGCACCCGTGAAAAGATCTTCCAGGCGCATGTCGTCTATCAGCAGGGCTGGGCCTGGTTTCTCGCCAACGAGCCTGCCGTTCCGGAAGCCATCCGCACCAAGATGAATACGTTCGGCCTCTGCCGCGATGAGTTCATGGAGACGGATGGCTGGTCACCGCAACTCTATGTCCGGGAGGCGCGCCGCATGGTCAGCGACTATGTGATGACCGAAGCCAACTGCCGCGGCACGCGGACCGCCGAGGATTCAATCGGTCTGGCGGCCTATACGATGGACTCCCACAACTGCCAACGCTTCGCGCGTGACGGACGCGTCTGGAATGAAGGAGACGTACAGGTCGGAGGCATGCCGCCCTATCCGATCTCCTACCGCGCGATCGTTCCAAAGAAGGCGGCGTGCGCCAATCTGTTCGTCCCGGTCTGCCTCGCCGCCTCTCACATCGCCTACGGTTCCATCCGCATGGAGCCTGTCTTCATGATCCTGGGCCAGTCCGCCGCCCTCGCCGCCGACATCGCCCTGACCGACAACATCGCCGTCCAGGAGGTAGACTACCGGAAACTGCGTCCCCGCCTGGAAGCCGCCCACCAGATCCTGGAGTGGAAAAAACCTTGATTACCCCCACACAGCGCAACCACGTCCTTTCGGATCCTCCCCTTGAGTAGGAGCCTGCCCTGTGACGATAGAGAAAGAGAGAATGCATCTCGGATCACAATCGGGAGAGGAGGCATGGATTGACACCGGAAGAGATGTTTGTGTTTGATCTGCAAGGCTACGTATTGCTGAAGAACGTGCTGACGGCGACGGAAGTAGCGGAGTTGAATGCGGTCGCGGATCGAGAGTTTCCCTGTCCGCCGGAGTCGTGCGGTGAGCGTACTGCTCCGAGCATTTTGCAATGGGGAGCGCCTTTTGTCGCGCTGCTCGACCATCCGAAGGTCTTGCCCTATCTGCGCGGCATCCTGGGAGCGCGTTTCCGGCTCGATCACGACTACGGCATCTTTATGCGTCAGGGAGACAGCCGCGGCCCTCTGCATGGCGGCGAGGGCAAGATGGACGACTGGTGGTACGCCTGCCGCGACGGCGCGATCCGCAACGGCCTCTGCACCCTGATCTACTTCCTGACTCCGGCGCAGGCCGGAGAGGGAGGCTTCGCCTGCATCCCCGGCTCGCATAAGAGCCAATTCCTTTCTGCGCTCCCCGCGGAAGTACGGGATTTTCAACGCGCCGCGCCGTATGTGGTGCAGCCCGCGGTCGAAGCAGGAGATGTCGTTCTATTCACGGAAGCCCTCATCCATGGCACGATGCCCTGGAGCGGCAGCACCGAAAGACGCATCGCGCTCCTTAAATACGGCCCCGGGCACTGCGCATCGTCGAACAAGTTCTACGATCTGGAGGCGATGCCCGACCTGACGGAGCGGCAGCGTCTGCTGTTATCGCCGCCATCGCTGTATAATCGCCCCGAAGTCCCGCTGTAAACACCCGATCCTAGCAAGTCTGCTCTGTAGGGAAAGGCACATAAAGGATGAGCGAAGAAATCTCTCCCTGGTTAGAGGCACTGCCCTGGCGAAAAGAACGATTGACGTTGCGTCCGCTCTGTAAAGCAGATCGGGCGGAGTTTGTTCGGGTGTACGAGGTGAGTCGGACTCTATTCGAACCCTGGCTGCCGGCAAGCTCTTTTGAAAAGCCTCTGGACCAACTGTTTGAGGCGCAACTGGCACGATGCGTACGCGGCGCGCAAGAGGGAACACAGTGTCGTCTGGTCGGCATCTTGGACGATCAGCGCATCGCCGGATTCTTCAATCTGTCGGAGATAGTGCGGGGAGCCTTTCTGAACGCCTACGCCAGTTGGAGCGTAAGCGCCGATGTCGCGGGAACAGGATTGGGCACGGAAGGCGCGCGGGCGCTACTCGACCTCGCCTTCCTGCCCCAACCGCACGGCCTTGGGCTGCATAGGGTTCAAGCCAACATCATCCCGAGCAATCGTGCCAGCATCCGGATCGCCGAGAAGGCCGGCTTTCGCTATGAGGGTCTGGCGAAAGCCTATCTGAAGATCAACGGCCAGTGGCAGGATCACGCGATGTATGCCAGAATCGCAGAAGAACACAACCAGGGAGAAGTGCCATGAGTGCAGGGGAAGCAGAGAGCAAAACGCACCAGGACTATGTCATCGCCTTGAATACGGCGCAGACGGAAGCAGAGATACAGGCGGTCGCGACCGGGCTCCGCGCCTATAATGTATCGAAAGCAGGCGCGGCCTTTTTATGAAGGTCTGGGCTGTACGGTATTCGGTACCCTCGACGACTATCCTCTCGGCCATCAACGCTTCTACCTTCAGAAGAAGCTCTGATGCATTCCGCGTTTCTCTTGCAGGAGCCTGTTCCATGAGCAACCCCTACATTGCGAAATTGATTGCAAGGCTGGAAGACACGGACAAGGATGTTCGCCGGGAGGTTGCCATCACGCTGGGCAAGGTCGCGAGTGTTTCCGCCGTCCCTGCTCTCATTGTGGCCCTGAAAGATGAGAACTTTACCGTTCGCGAGAGCGCGGCGGAAGCGTTGGGAAGTATCGCTATGGCCTCCGCCGTTCCTGCGCTT
>Ga0207705_10003973_pt1 | contig 11243 bp, 16 predicted proteins | sample KBSC13metaG_FD_184314 | JGI IMG/M metagenome (GOLD analysis project Ga0207705, IMG submission 184314) | Corn rhizosphere microbial communities from Kellogg Biological Station, Michigan, USA - KBS C1-3 metaG (SPAdes) (version 2) | ecosystem: Host-associated > Plants > Roots > Rhizosphere > Soil ...
GTCCGCGTTCACGTGCGCCAGTTACGTCTGAGGCTCCATGAATATTTCGCGTGCGAAGGTCGAGAAGAAACGCTGATTGTGGATATTCCGAAGGGCTCTTATGCGCTAACGTTCCATAACGCTCATATCAGGCCTTCGCTGCCCGAGTTTCCTACTCTAGATTCAGAGGTTGAGCACAAAAGGAGACAATTCGGATTTCGGAATGCCATGCCATGGATTGCTCTGCTCGCTGCTGTAGTCTGCGGCTCTGGTTGGTATTCGGCGGTGAAAGCGAATCGAAATGCAAGCATCCCGTGGCCAATAAGCGCAGTTGTCCAAAGCGGCGAACAGACTACGGTTGTTGTTTCTGACGGCCGTTCAATGCTAAGGCTATTAGCGCAGCGACAGTTCACCCTTGAGGACTATTTGAAGCCCGACTTTCTCGGCAGCATCACTCCTCCCCATATGGATGGGAGTGTTGCCCGCCTGGTAAAGTACATTTCCGATTCGCAGATAACATCCTTTGCAGACACAATGGTGGCATCCACGTTCGTGAAGCTCGCAGGAGCTCGTAGCGATAAGCTTATACTTTGCACGGCACGAGATCTCAACCGGCGGGCACTGGATCAGGGAAATTTTGTATTTGTAGGTGGGCCGACCTCGAATCCATGGGTCTCGCTTTATACGGATAAACTCAACTTTGAAGTTGTCGAAGATGGCATTGGCGGAAGGATGTATTTTCTTAACAAGAAACCCCTGCCCGGCGAACAGGCCACCTATGAAGGTCTACGATATACAGGTTCCGGGGGCGAAGACTACGCCACTCTCTCTCTGCTGCCCAACAGCAGCGGCCAGGGAAATGTGCTGATGCTTCAAGGCCTGAGAGAAGAGGGCACGGAAGCGCTGGGCATACTTCTTGCCGATGAGAAGGATCGCACAGAGTTGAATCGAGCGCTCGAAATACATGGCAACCGGAATAATCCGATGTACTTCGAGGCATTGGTCCGAGCGCGAACCGTAGCAGGAGCACCAGTGTCGATCAGCATTGTTGCCACACGCATTATCCACCCCTAAAATGGTCCGAACCCAGAGTGTTTCGCTTAGGAGGCGTACCAGCGGAGGATTCTCATCAAAGAACTCGGCAATAGGCTGCTTAGCGCCAGCAGTCTCATCCCGACGTTTGGCCCAATGCGCTTCACTGAATAAGTGCTTTCCTTATCGTCGTGGGGCTCGATCACCAGTTCGAGGGTGCTTTCCGACGCGAAGGGTGAACGTGAATGAAGTCCCGTTCTATTTCCAGTGGCTGAGGTCTATCTGATAATCGTGGGAATCGTCGACGGTTCCTGCGTCGTTAAGTTTAAAACGAAATTTCGAGCTTTCAAATAGCGTTTCGGGTCAGTCTGCCGCCAACGGAACGACATCAGGGAGCTTACTTACGACTGTTGAAATCAAGTGGATGGCAGGAATTCATTGGGCGTGACGTTAGGGCCGTCGAGCTTTGCCGCAATCTCATCGCACCACGCTCGCCGTTGCGCTAGGGAACCTGTTGCCATTGGCCATAGCTTAGCCTTCCTTGAGCACCCGACGCTCCGACGGTTGCCGCCCTCGTCGTGAACCTTGATGAGCGCTCTTTGAGCGGAGGCATCTGCCAAGCCGGTCCCTATGGATCAGTACATGGCCGACTACCTGCTCCATTGGCGACGGCTCTGTCCTTATCCGATGGACGACGATTGGGTCTTTGCAAGTCCAAGAATGCACGGCAGGCAGCCGTACTGGCCGGACAACCTCATGAAACGTTCCATCAAGCCAGCGGCACAATAGCTGGCATTCACAAGAACATCGGTTGGCACCCTTCCGCCATTCCTTCGGCACACTGCTGAAGGACAATGGGGAGGATGTGAAAACCGTACAGGAGCCATTGCGTTACGCAAACAGCCGGATCACGCTGGATGTTTACACGCAGGCAGTGAACTCGAACAAGCGGAAAGCACAGGGCAAAGTTGTAAGGATGATCGTGTCAAACGTGGGTCCGAAGGTAGAAGAAAAATACCCGCAAAATCGGCAGTAGCGGGCTCATTGGACCTTTATCAGACCCTGATTTGATGTCACTGTGGTCCATACGTTCCGTAAGTATTTTGGAATGTATGGCGGGGACGACGGGGCTCGAACCCGCGACCTCTGCCGTGACAGCAAGGAAGAATCTCGTAACTAATTGAAATCAGGAGCCCCGGATGGCCACTTTTGGAGCCCTGAGACACCCTTGGCCCCGTCTATTGCACCCTTATCGCACCCACGTCCTCTGTCCACCAGACCTCTGCCCACGGGCCAGCCTAGGGCGCTCCTCGTTACTCGGCTCAAGGGATTGGCGATTATGCGTAAACCGAGAAGAAGGTCGCTAACCCCGGATCGCCGGCAATCCGGAGCATGCAGTCCTTCAATCAATTTGCTGAAGCGGCCTGTATTAACATCCAATACCAACACAGGTCGCTCGATGTTGGACGGTGAGATCCTGAATGGTACTGCACCGACCAATTCGAGCCGTCCCGTCGAAGACAGCTCTGCGCAAAGGAGATCAGCCATGCGAATCGTTGTGATCAACCACCTCTCCCTCGATGGAGTCATGCAGTCTCCGGGGCGACCCGATGAGGACACCCGTGGCGGCTTCAGGCATGGTGGATGGGCGACTGGAGGAAACGACGAGGCAATGTTCAAGGCGATAGGCGAGCGGATGGGCAAGCCGGACGGTGGGATGCTGCTTGGCCGGCGCAGTTACGAGGACATGCTGTCCACGTGGAACGCCAAAGGTGGACCGTTCAAGGACGGGCTCAACAACGCCCGTAAGTACATCGCCTCAAGCAGCTCCGCGACGAAACTTGAGTGGCCCAACTCCACTCTCGTGCATGGCGATGTCCCTGCCGCCGTGGCTGAGCTCAAAAAGAATCCGGGCGGCAACCTTGTGATCATGGGCAGTGGTCAGCTGATCCGCTCGCTACTCCCCCATGGTCTGATCGACGAATACCTGCTGATGATCTACCCGCTCGTGCTCCGGCTCCGGCCAGAGACTGTTCGAGCATGACGAGCACGTCGCCAAGCTTAAGCTGATCGGTAGCACGGCCACCACTACGGGGGTGATCCTCGCGACCTACCAGCCGGTCTAGTGCCCCACACGTCCGGCGGTCAGCGATCGACAACCGGACGAGGGTCACACCTCGATTTCGATCACCAGGCCGCATGCGTAGCTGCAGGATTACGGTCAATCCGGAAGTAATCCCGGGTGCCTGCGAAGTCGGTTTTTCCGCAAGTTCAGTTGGTGATAACAGATGGGATGAGAAGGCCGGTCTCCAGCGGGATGCGTTAAGCTCCCAGTTATCGACGCGCTTGAGGCGCGGGAGACAAGGAGACCGGCGATGAAGAAGCTTACCACGATGATGCAGGAGACACTCAACAAGCATGACGGGCGTCTGACCGTCGGTCTGGATCTGGGCGACAGGTCGAGCTTTTATTGCGTGCTGGATGGGACAGGTGACGTGTTGCTGGAGCAGCAGGTGAGCACGACGCCCAGGGCCATCAAGGAGATTTTCGGAGCGATGCCTCGGAGTCGCATCGCAGTGGAGACCGGAACGCATTCACCGTGGGTGAGCCGACTGCTCAGTGAGCTCGGTCATGAGACCATCGTGGCGCACGCACGCAGCGTGCGACTGATCGGAGAGAGCAGGCGGAAGGATGATCGGCTTGACGCCCTGACGCTCGCGCGACTGGTACGGATCGATCCACAGCTGTTGTGTCCAGTGAAGCATCGCAGCGCTCAAGCACAAGCGGATCTGACGGTGATCAGGGCGCGAGCCGCTCTGGTCCGTACCCGAACGATGCTAGTCAACGCGGCCCGAGGACTGACGAAGTCCTACGGGGAACGGCTCCGCGGATGCAACGCCCGCGGGATGAAGCCGAAGTCAGCTCAGGATCTGAGTCCGGAGTTGAAGTATGCACTGGAACCGATGATGCACGAGATAGAGTCGGCCAGCGAACGGATCTACCAGTACGATCAGATGCTCGACTCTATGGCGCGGAACAGATATTCAGAGGCCGAGCGGCTGAAGCAGATCAAGGGAGTGGGAACACTGATCGCCCTCACCTACATGCTGACGCTGGAAGATCCTCATCGTTTCCGCAAGAGCCGGGATGCAGCCTGCTACGTTGGGCTCCAACCAGGAAGACGCAACTCGGGACAGAGCGAGCCGCAGATGCACATTAGTAAAGAGGGCGATCCGTACCTGCGAGCCCTCCTGGTGCAGGCTGCACATCACGTGCTCGGTCCGTGGGGAGTCGACAGCGACCTGCGCCGCTGGGGCACGAAGCTGGCCGAGCACGGAGGCAAGCGCGGCAAGAAACGCGCTGTGATCGCAGTCGCGCGTAAGCTGGCCGTCCTGCTGCATCGACTCTGGGTTAGCGGAGACAGGTATGTGCCGCTACGACCAGGTGGCCAAGCCGCACTGCCGGCAGTGGCATAGTTCAGTTCAGATTTGCGGAGGTTTACCGTCATACGCCGAGTTCCGGTGACTGCGTCATTGGCCTGGCCCAACACTTCATCTGCAAGATCGAGTGAAAGGTCGCAATAACAGGGTGGCAGCACCGGCTGAATCGAGGACACCCAACTTGCACCGAGCGAGCAAAGGCTCACACCAGAGTGCGGATGGAAGGGTGGCGACAGAACGGCTCGGAAGCGCTGACGGCGTGCTCCACCAGAAAGGAGTTCACAGCGACTATCTTCGCCCGGATGCACTTTGATATCGCCGGCTCGTCCGCAGTCAAGGCTCAAGATGAACTCGCTGCGCTCGGCCTTGACTGTGCTCCTCGCCGGCCAAACACTCTAGCTATCCGGGCGAAGGGGAAAATAGTATGACTTCCCAACTACACAACACTTGACACTGACCGGCCTTCTCATGGAAGGCCAATGCACTCATCGACAAGCCCTATGGGGGCGGTAAACAGAAGCGCGTGTTCCAGGACTAATTGCCACGAGAGAAGAAGGTACCTATTCGGCCCGTTCGACAGAGTTCAGATCTGCGTTGAGCTTTGCAACGCAACTGGCAAACTGTGACCGGGCAATCCAATTTAGTTGATTAGCGCTCCGCATCCGTTCGCTGCGAGATCTGCGCTGCACGAATGAGACTCGGCAGTTTCAGCGAAGCCGAACGCGTGAGGTTCGCTCCGGCCATCCCCTCCAACTGCGCCAGCGCCTGCGTGTGCTCTTCCGCGTTGCGCGCGCACGAGCAGTCCGGCGGGAATATAAATATCGAAGCCGCGCATATTGGCATCATGAGCTGTTACCGTGATGCAACTGTTGGAAGTCAGTCCGGTCAGGATCAACGTCTCCACCTGCAGATGCAGGAGCAGCACCTCCAACGGCGTCATATAGAATGCGGAATGCATGGGCTTCAGCACGAAGTAATCTTCGCTGTCCGGTAGCAGCGGCCGTACAAATTGAGCCCCTTTCGCCTCCAGACAGCGGCCCATCAACACTTCTTTCTCGCTGCGCCAATCGCCGAAGTTATTGTTCACATACAACACCGGGATGCCGAGCTTACGCGCACGCGCCTTCAGCTTCACCAGCGCATCCCGCATCCCGAGAGCGCCTTGCAGAATTGCGTCTCCATCGGGAAACTGAAACGTCGTCAGTACGTCGATCAACATGAGCGCAACGGGTACTGGCGCAGGACGCGTCTGGGCATGCTTCCCAGATCTCATGTCATCTGTGATGCCATCTCCGCGTCCGGAGTATCCGCCCCCTTATCCCAACAATAACCTCCGGCAACGCCAACCCGCCCCATCTTCACGCCGGTCCCTTTTTTGGCAATAATCAAAGATGCCATGTCCAAACAACAATTCCAGACTGAAATAAGCCAGCTCCTCCAGCTGATCGTCCATTCGCTCTACTCCACCCGGAGATCTTCCTCCGCGAACTGATCTCCAACTCCTCCGATGCCCTCGATAAGCTACGTCATCTTACCCTCGTTGACGACAAATACAAAGCGCTCGTCGGCAACGACATCGATTCGCCGCGCATCGACCTCGAACTCGACGAAGAGAAGAAGACCCTCACCATCTCCGACACCGGCATCGGCATGAACGAGGAAGACCTCATTGCTCACCTCGGCACCATCGCCCGCTCCGGAACGAAAAACTTCCTCGCCCAGCTCTCCGGCGACGCCAGGAAAGACTCCAATCTTATCGGCCAGTTCGGCGTCGGCTTCTACTCCGTCTTCATGGTCGCCGGCTGCCGTAGGACGAATGTCAGCAGTCATTGCGCATGAGGTCAATAATCCCCTAGCGGCCGTCATGGATCTTCTGTATTTGGCTGGCGCGGCAGAAAAGGTTCCCGATAAAGTTCGCGAGTACTTGGCGTCGGCAGACGCAGAGTTGGGGAGGATCGCTCACATCACGAGCCAGACTCTCGGCTTTTATCGCAAGATAGCGGCACCGGTTAATTCTCAGTTGGGGCGCTGTTTGATTCCGTGCTCGACCTGCTGCGTAGCAAGATTAAAGCTCGCGAGGCGACCTTGGACGTCCAGTGCGACCGTAACTTGGACATCACAGCGGTTCACGGTGAGTTACGCCAGGTGTTCTCAAACCTGGTAGCGAACAGCCTTGATGCGCTAGGCGAGGACGGCAGAGTATGCTGCGCCCATGCTCACTCAGCCAGTCCCACACTCCCCAACCGTTGACAGTCAACTCTACATCGCCGGCCGCGCCGAAGCAGACGCGCAGTTCGTAAGTCATCGCAGGGCACTTGCACTCCAGGGAAGCATGACCATGTTGGAACAGGTGCGGTAGCCAACTCAGCAAGAGCACGATGCGATTTCTCACTTGTAGGCACTCTCGCCGCGTTTCCATGCCGGCTGGATATGCCGGATCAGCGCTACTCTCGTTAGCACACAGCCAATTAGACGAGTTGGCCAAGCAACGAGGATTCACGTCAGGCAGTGCCGCGATCAATTTCGGATTCCCGCTCCCACCCTAGCGGCTATGCCAACCGTCTGGCTGTCTTTTCCCTTCCACACCAGCTTCTCTAGGTTCCGGTCCGAAATCTAAGGATTCAATGAACAGTTGCTGATTTGCACGGTAATGTTATCTCTATTCTCATCGTTATATTCTTCGAAGCTATGCTCGACGCTCGCTACCTCGCCGCGACCGAGATAGTACCTGACGAACTCCCCTACACGGGGAACCGGAGGACACCCCGATGGATCCCCGCCGTAAATGTCGTAATCGATCCCCTCAGAATCAGTAACCCGAAGATTTACCGTGTGTATCCGGGGGCGTTCAAACGAATCGAAGGAATTTGCTTCTTTTGCTTTGCGTGTCATCAGTTCTCCTGCCAAAGCCTATCACTTCCATCTTTCGGCGGTGCTCTCTTAACTCGCCACCAGGAGTCGCGCGGGAGTATTTCCGATGACTTCACCTTGAAATCTTGCAGCAGTGTCCGTTTGATGGTTGGCCAATGGCAAGCCTTGCGGAGCAAGCTCCTGTGAGTAGCCCTGTAATGATCAGTATGCCTCGAAATCAAGAACGCGATACCAGTATTCCTCCGCGCGTCCTTCAGGGCTGCCCTCTTGTTGCCATAGCACATACGCGCGTTCGCGGAGATGTTGGTCGAGAGCTCGGTGCCAGTATTCCTCTGCCCGCCCCTCTGGGCGGCCGTCCTGTTCCCAAAGAAGGTAGGCGCGTTCGCGGACGGCCTGCCCCAAGCCAACCTTTGTTTGTGAATCACCCGCCAAAGTGTCGCCATAAGGAGCCAACGGCCCGCTGCGACTGAAGTGGATTCTAGCCGTTAAGCTCTTAAGATCGGCGTCGGGGACTAGCTGCCCGTTGGCGGCGGCTTCCAATGCCTTCGCCTCGTATTTAGCATCATCCGCGGCATCTGACTCCGCGAGCCTGATCGGGTAAATGTGAATGACATTTCCATTCTTGTCTAACACGTCAACCAAGCGCTCCGCCATTTCAGTATCCTCCAGCCTATTGCGTAATGGCTGCTGATTGGATGACCATAGAGCACGCTTGGGTGGTTCAGTAACTTGAGGCCGCCAGGGATCCTGCTGGAATCAAACAACGAGATTGAGCAGGGTTCTAACTGCTAAGAAATTGCCAAAGGACTTTATACGAGTATCAATAGCTGAGACATAACAAACTGAGATCATGAGCCATCACGATCTGAACCCGCGGACAAAGGGTAATCACCATGAAAATGATTGTGGTCAGCAGGTAAAACTCTTCGGTCACCCTTATCGCTACTATTAGCTGTTCCTTGGCGACCAGTTTGGAAGTTAAGTGCCTGGAGATCTATTTGTAAGGGGCAATCGTAAGCAGAACGTCCAAATCTCCCGTGGTTGGAAAGCTGAACAGGCGTTGTTTCACGACGAATCTACCTTCCTGAGTTTCCATCTGGTCACCTACGGCCGGAAAGTGTTCAGCGTTGTAGATCGTCATATGAGCCGGTTGACTGCTGCCATCGGGCGCTTGGTTGCAGACGTGAAGAGTCGTTGCCATCTCCAAATCTTACATGGTGTGCGGCGGAGACCCGGCTGCGTACGATGGGCGGCTTATGCTTTCTGATGGCATATTGGCCGTCTTCGAGCGCGTGAATGACGTCGGCCTTAGCGGCCTTTGGTATGCAGGGCCGCCCGCACTTTTTCTACATGCGTTCCGTGACTGCGAAGGGCTTCGTGCAGCTGATCGCCTGTCACTCCGAATTCTTTTGACCAGTAGGCGATATCGGATGCCATCTTTGGATTGATCTCCTTCGGATCATGTGGCCCTTTTACGTCCACTTCATGTATGGCGTGGGGTTCCTGCGCTTTTGGTTCATCGTGATGCTCTGACATTGATTTTCCTCTTTTTGCTTTGTTATGTGGACGATTGAGGAGTCAGCGGCGATACCTGGCGACAAAACACTTTCTTTGCCTCCGCCAACCTCAAAATTGCTGTCGTCGGGTCCGCACCGTTCCAATGCAGGTGTGCAACTCGTCCATACATCAGAAAGTGTCTGGCCCTACAACGTCTCGCGGTGTTTGATCACGGAGACTCTGAAACGCTGTCCTTCGTGAACTGGAGATGTTCCTGCTGGAAGTGGGTGCCAATTTCTCCTTCATCGCTCGCCAGAAGCGAATTCAGCTCGACGGAGAAGACTTCTACATCGAGCTGCTCTTCTATAACTGGAAACCTGGGCATCGTCACCGACAGCCCAGAGGTAAGACCTGCTGAATACAGCCTCTCCGAAAAAGCAGAGAGTGCGGGAATTCTGTGATTCCCGCGCCGGGAGTGCATCGCTTCAGAGAGCCCTTGCTCTTTTTGCCGCCGATCACGATCTCCAACTCTCGAATCCAATACGACGGTCGCGATGAAATCGAGGGTCCCTATTATTCGAGCGTTATGTGTGCATGCAGGACCTGGGAGCCCGCTGGAGCGGTTGCCGTCGCGCTTTGCTCTGCGGTGATGAAGACGTCACAGTCCGTTGAAGTCGTCGCGACCTTCAGTTCGCCATCCAGGTTCTTGTTTACGCGGAGAGCGCCTTGGTTGGCTGGGGCTTGGCCGTTGGGGCGGAGCCAGAGAATGTAAACATTTCCAGGGGAGGGCAGGTTTGCCGGCCTGGCAAGGTTGGCGACCTTGATATCCAGCTCGGTATTTCGGTTGGCACCTCCTCTGTGGACGCTGACGACGCCGCTGGCGGCGGGAACACTGCTGTCGGCGGTCATGTGGTAGGTTTTGGTGCCAGAGAAGGGCCACAGGAAGAGAAACAGAACCAGGACGGAGATGCTATTCATTATTTGCCTTGGATTTCACGTGCTGGAGGCAGGCTGCAGAGAGGAGGAGGGAACTCCTCCCCAACATACTTCTGGATCCAATCATGAACATCTGAGCTCTACGCTTCCTTGTAATCAGCGATAGATTTCGATGCTTCGCTTTTCAGGGCAGACGCCCTAGAACTCGTTTGATGCTCCTGCAGACGGCACGAGTTGCCCGTCATTGATACAAATCGACTGGACCAGCAGTGGCCAAGATGCAACGTGCTTTTCGCTTCGCTTCCGCACCCGGTAGCCTTAAATTCATCGAGAGGTACATGGAAGAGGTCCGGAAGACGTCTCTACAGCCGCTTTTTACGATGTTCATGGCAGATGGCCGGTATCCTCGCGATCGGGTTGAACCCACATCGACTTCTTTTGGCCATTCTGTTGAGATGCGATCAATATCTCTTTTATTGCGTACTGGGCGTTTCCTGGCTGCTCGCCTGAATTCGCTGCATTCTGAGAAAGAGCTGCCGCAATTCTGGCAGTACGGCCGGATCAGCTTTCGCCAAACCAGCGATGATTGGGTCGCGAGTTCCCATGATCTCTTCCAATTGCTGCTTGAGCGGCTCACTCGCGGACTGGTTGATGAACCCGCGTAGATCCGTGAAAAAGCTCGAAGCACTCCCGGACGCGACGGAAAAGTTGTTCTTTTCCGCTTCTGAGTAAACAGCTGCAGAGCGCACGGCCAAGCGGCTGAGCGTCAACTGTCCTCGAGTCGTGGACAGTTCACCTTGCACGTTTCTGTTCTGCTCCATAAGGGAAGAATTTTTCAAATGGCAAGGGATGAAGCCAACGAGAAGCCCGATGAGAAGACTAACGATAGAACTGATGACTGTCGTTTTTGCGGAAAATTTCATAGTAGTAGCCCTTTCGACGACCTTAATCAACCTGAGCACTTGGTTGTTAAAAGCGATATGTTCATCCGACATCGCTCCTTGGGCTGGTACCGGGAATTGAGCGTCGGGAAAGATATCGCATTTCAGAGATTAGATGATCGAAGGTCTTCGGCAAGCTAGCCTCCCAATTCTAATTCGAGTACCGTCTCTTCCGAACTTTTCCGTTTGTCGGTTAGGCCATGCACGACGCCCGTCCAGCGCAAAGACCCGGACATTTGCGCTGGCCGCACTACAACGTAGTTGCGATGAAATTAGATTGCTGGTAACTAAAGAAATACCTGCCCCGTCCTGTCATGTAATCTTGATTGCGTCTCTCTCCCTTACATTTAACGCATACCACAAAAGTGCAGTGTGAATCGCTTAAAGTGGAAGTGCCAATCACCTAAAGTTCCGGCATTCTTATTACAGTAAATGAGGTCTTCCGATCCATGCGCATCGCATCCGTAGGAACAGCATTTCCGCCCCATCGTTATCCCCAGGCAGTCATCACTGAAGCCCTGAAAGAACGGATGAAGGACAAACTGGA
>Ga0207705_10003976_pt1 | contig 11241 bp, 13 predicted proteins | sample KBSC13metaG_FD_184314 | JGI IMG/M metagenome (GOLD analysis project Ga0207705, IMG submission 184314) | Corn rhizosphere microbial communities from Kellogg Biological Station, Michigan, USA - KBS C1-3 metaG (SPAdes) (version 2) | ecosystem: Host-associated > Plants > Roots > Rhizosphere > Soil ...
CGGCGGCGGAGTTGTTCGAGCGGGCTCGGCTGATCCATGCGCGTCAACTGGGCTCGGCAGCGCGCCCGCGCAACCCCCGTTCCGGCAAGCGAACGAGCACCAGCGCTGCGGCGATGCCGAGCGCGCCGACGGCATCGGTCAAGGTTAGTGCTTCGCCATAGGCCAGCCAGCCGATCAGCGCGGCGATGGCCGGCTGGGTGAGGAGCGCGAGACCGACCACCAAGGGCGGAAAATTGCCGATGGAATAGACGAGCAGCCCCTGCCCCAGCACCTGGCTGGACAGCGCGAAGACGATCAGCGGCGTCCAGTCCTGCGGCCAGATCGTCTCGCCGAGGCCGGCGCTGATCGCCAGCAGCATCGGCATGCCGAACAGGGTTGCCAGGAACAGCAGCGGCAAGGGCCTGAGCGAGGCCCGCGCCCGTTCGACGAAGATCAGATAGCCGCCGTAAAGCAGCCCGGCGATCAAGGTCAGGATGTCGCCCGTGAAGTTCTTCGGCGATAGTTCGTAGCTGCCGCCCATCAATAATGCCGCGCCACCGGCGGCGAGCGCCAGCGCGCCGGCCTGACGCCGCGACGGGCGGCGGTGGGCCAGCCACAGGCCGTAAATCGCAAAGACGAAGCTGCCGCTGTTGCCGAACAGGGTGGCGTTGCCGAGCTTGGTCATCAGGATGCCGGCGTTCCAGGCCGCCAGATCGAGCACGTAGAAAATGGCGGCGATGAGGATCACGATCGTCACTGCGCGCCGGGGCAAGTGCGGGCGCTGGCCCGACGCATAAGAGAGGGCGAACAGGAAGGGCAGGGCCAGGGTCAGGCGCCAGAAACCGATCGCGACCGGTCCGACGTCGGCCAGCCGAACCAGCCACGGTCCGAAAGCGAGCGCGATGTTGCCGAGCAGAAGCGCGGGAAAAGCCCAGCGATGCGGCGCGGATGACGTCAGGGTGCGTACTTTTCGCGCAGGGTGAACAAGGCCAGCGCGGCCTTCGCCGCAGCGCCGCCCTTGTCGAGTTGGGCCGCGTCGCAGCGGACGATCGCCTGCGCTTCATTTTCGACGGTCATGACGCCGTTGCCGATGGCGAAACCCTGCAGCGCCAAGTCCATCAGGCCGCGGGCGCTCTCCTGGGAAACAATCTCGAAGTGATAGGTCTCGCCGCGGATGACGACGCCGAGCGCGACAAAGGCGCAGAAGCGGCCGCTACGCGCGGCAAGCGCGATGGCTCCAGGCAGTTCGAGCGCACCAGGGACGGTTAGCGTCTCATGCTTATGACCCGCGGCTTCGATCGCGGCGCGGGCGCCGGCGAGAAGCATGTCGTTGAGATGTCCATAGAAGCGGGCTTCGACGAGCAGGATCGTGGACATCAGGCATCCGCCTCGATGGGACGTTCCTCGACGATGGCGAGGCCGTAGCCGGCGAGGCCGACCGGCGCGTGGTGCGTGTTGGACAGCAGAATCATGTCGTGGACTCCCAGCGCGGCGAGGATTTGCGCGCCGGTGCCATAGCCGCGCACGGCGTCTCCGCCTTCGACCGGCTTACCAGCACGTAGATCGATCGCGCGCGAGAGGGAGCCGGGTGCCGCCGCGTGGAGGGTTACGACCACGCCCGAACCTTCGGCCTCGATCATGCGCATGGCGTTTTGCAAGACGCCCGAACGCTGGCAGGATTCGCCGAGGACATCGGCGAACAAGTCTAGGCTGTGCATGCGAACCATTACCGGCTCGGACGGATCGATGGCGCCGTGGACGAGCGCCAGTTGCTCCTCGCCGCTCGACCTGTCGCGGAAGACCTGGGCCTGCCATTCGGCGCCGCTGCGGGCGGTGAAGGGCGTGCTCGCGACGCGCTCGACCAGATGATCCTTCTTCAGGCGATAGGCGATGAGGTCGCGGATCGTGCCGATCTTGAGACCGTGGGCTCGCGCGAAATCCATTAGACCGTCGAGGCGGGCCATCGTCCCGTCCTCGCTCATGATCTCGCAGATGACGCCGCTGGGATTGAGCCCCGCGAGGCGCGAGACGTCGACCGCCGCTTCGGTATGGCCGGCGCGGACGAGGACCCCGCCGGGTTTGGCGATCAGGGGGAAGACGTGGCCGGGCGAGACGAGGGCGTCGGCGCCGTGGCTGGCGTCGATGGCGACGGCGATGGTGCGCGCGCGGTCGGCCGCGCTGATGCCCGTCGAAATGCCCTCGCGCGCCTCGATCGAGACGGTAAACGCGGTCGCATTGCGGCTCCGATTGGTGCGCGCCATCGGTTCGAGGCCGAGCTGGTCCGCGCGATCCTTGTTCAGTGCGAGGCAGATGAGGCCGCGGCCATGGCGGGCCATGAAATTGATCGCCTCGGGCGTTGCCATTTGCCCGGGGATGATGAGGTCGCCCTCATTCTCGCGGTCCTCGTCGTCGACCAGGATGTACATGCGGCCGTTGCGCGCCTCGTTGATGATCTCTTCGGGGCCGACGAGCACTTCGGTATTCCCCCGCTGGATGAGTTTTTCGAGACGGCCGAGCGTGTCCGCCGTCGGGTTCCAGTCGGGCTGGCCGAGCTTGCGCAGGCTGTTGGGGTGAAGCCCCGCGGCGCGGGCGAGACCGGCGCGGCTGATCTCGCCGGTATGAATGATCGCGCTGAGGCGATCGATGAGAGTCGTGCTCATATCCCGCCAATATCACATTACAATGTGATGAAAAGCAGGAAAATGCTGTTCCTATTGTGATCTAATCGCCATCATCCGGTCGATGTAGCGCGCCAGCACGTCGATTTCCACATTGAGCTGTTGGTCTGAAGCCAGCTTTCCGAGAGTGGTGTGGTGGGCCGTGTGCGGGATGATGTTGACCGAAAAATGGGTCGAACTATCCTCGGCATCGCGGACGTCGTTGACGGTCAATGAGACGCCGTCGAGCGTGACCGATCCCTTTGGGGCAATCATCGAGGCCAGAGCCGCCGGCACAGAAACGCCAATGCGGGTCGAATCGCCCTCCGGACACGTCCCGACGACGGTCGCAACGGCATCGACATGGCCGGTGACGATGTGGCCGCCAAGCTCATCGCCGAGGCGAAGCGCCCGTTCCAGATTGAGCTCAGCGCCCTGTCGCCAATGGTCGGCAGCGGTTTTCGACAGCGTTTCCGCGGAGACGTCGACGGCAAACCAGTCGTCGCCCTTGTCGACGACGGTCAAGCAGACGCCCGAGCAGGAGATGGAGGCCCCAAGGTCTACCGTGGCGAGATCGTAGCTGGTGCCGATCGTCAGTCGCAGGTCGCCGCGCTGATCCGCCTGGCGGACCGTGCCGACGTCGGTGACGATGCCCGTGAACATGGAGCGCGCTTAGTCCGCGCGCACGCGCTCGTAAACTTCGAGGCGGTCGACGCCCAGGCGCTGCTCGTCGACCAGCTTCCACCGGCCGTGAGCGTCGGCGATTGCATCGAGCCCGACATAGCCGAAGCTGGACTTGCCCTCGCCGACGATGATCGGCGCGCGGTAAATCAGGATGCGGTCGACCAGATCTTCGCCGAGGAAGGCGGTCGCGGTGCCCGATCCGCCCTCGACCAGCAGGTCGTTGACGTCATGAAGTCCGAAGATATCCCGTGGATTTCGCAGGGTTTCCCAATCGGTGACCGGCTCGCCGCGGGTCAGCAGCGCGCGCCGGGGCGAGGCCTGTTCAAGTCCTGGCAGCCGCACGTCGAGCTGCGGCCGGTCGGCGAGATAGGTGCCGCGGCCAACGAGGATCATGTCGCTGCGGGCGCGCTCGAGGTGGACATGGCGGCGCGCGTCCTCGCCAGTGATCCACTTCGATTCGCCGGACGGCAGCGCGATCTTGCCGTCGATCGACAACGCCAGCTTGAGCGTGACGCGTGGCCGGCCAGTGGCGCGGCGAGTGAGCCAGCCGCTTACCGCCTGTCTGGCGGCTTCGCGGCCGACGCCGAGCGTTACCTCGATGCCGGCACGGCGCAGGCGACGAATACCCTTCCCCGCCGTCCGTTCATCGCGATCCTTGAGGGCAATGACGACGCGCTCGGGCTTGGACGCGAGCAGGAGATCGGTGCAGGCGGGACCGCGCTCGCTGGGATGCGCGCAGGGCTCAAGCGTGGTGTAGACCGTCGCTCCGCGCGCTCGCTTGCCCGCTTGCTCAAGGGCGATCGCTTCGGCGTGCGGCCGGCCGCCGCGGAAGGTCGCGCCTTTGCCCGCGATTCTGCCGTTCGCGGAGACGACGATGCATCCGACGTTGGGATTGGGGGCGCTCTGCCCGCGCGCCTGCTCGGCGAGACGGAGGGCCTCGTCCATCCACCGCCGATCGTCAGTCCATGCCAAGGCGTTTTTCAAGCTTCTGGAATTCGCGTTTCTTATACTCTTCGAACTTCTGCTTTTCCGCCATGTCCTTTTTCTGCTGGGCGATGATGTCGGCATCGGTCCGCTTGGGCGAATACAGCTCGACATAGGTGATCCGCGGCGGGGGCGCGGTGCCCATTTTGGCGTCTACGATGAACTCGATGACGATGATGGTCGTCACCAGCACCGAGAGGGCTGCGCCGATCACCTGCTCGCGGCTGCGCTGACGCATGAACGCGCCGAGGTCGCGGAATGCCGCCAGCGGGCTGGATGGCCGGGGGAACCAGGACATGGGCTGAAGATAGGGCTGGCGGAGGGGAACCGCCAGCCCGCTTGCCCGACGGGCGGAGGCTAACCGTCGAGCTGGAAGCGAAGAGTGATGTTGAGGGTGGACGCGACCGGCAGGCCGTCGGCGGTCGCCGGAGCGTAGCGCCAGTGCGCGAGCAGATGGCGCCGCGCCGCCGCGACGAAGACTGGATCGGCACGACCGAGTGGCTCAACACTGATCACGCGGCCGCTCTTGTCGATGGTCAGGCGGAGGTTGAGCGTCGCCTCCTCTTCTGCCGCCAGCTTGGACGCGGGGTAAGGCGGCTTCAGCTCGGCCGGTGACGTCAGCAGGCGCGGGTCGTGACGGATCGGCGGAAGCTTGATGGGTTCGATCACGTCGGTCCCCATGCCAGCGCCGCCGGAGCCACTGCCAACGATTGTCGAGCCGGCGTCGGTTGAACCGGGATCAGGCGTCCAATCGGTCGGCTTGGGGGGCAAAGGCAACGGGATCGGGGGCGTGGGAAGCGGCGAGGCGTGAGTGTCGCGCGGCCTCGGCTGAGGATTGGGCGGCGGATCCACCGGCTTGGGGATGAAGATAATGTCCGTGCCGCCGTCCCGGATCACCTTCGGTAAATCCATCTTCATGCTCATGACCACCGCGGCGACGGCGACGTGGGCGCTGATGATGAACAGTAGAGCGTTGGGGCTGGACTGGCGATTGCCCGCAGTGGGGCGATTTGCTGCGTAGGCCAACATCATGAACCTCCTCTCTCCAAAGGCTCGATGAATTGAATGTTACATCATAACATAACTCGCGCAAGCGTAATTTTGTTGCGGAGGACATGAGCGCATTCTTAGCGGCGGCCGGCGGCTTCGAGGCGGGCGATCGCGCGATCGCGGCCGATCCGCTGCAGAAGGCCGGCCATTTCGGGTCCGCTGTCCAAGCCAGTCAGTGCGAGCCGGAGCGGATGGAACAGCTCGCGGCCCTTGCGGCCGGTCGATTCCTTGAGGCTCATCGTCAACGCCTTCCACGGCTCGGCCGACCAGTCGATCGCGCTGGCGACCCCGGCGGCGTCTTTGACGAACAATCGCTCCTCGTGGCTGAGCTCGGGAGGATCGATGTCGCCATCAATCACCGCGTACCACTTCTGAAAATCCGACAGCCGCGTCAGGTTCGGACGCAATAGGAGCCAATCCTGCTCGGTTGCACCCGCAGGGAGCCGATCGGCGACAGCTGCATAGTCGAGCTTGTGCAGCAGGCGCGCGTTGACCAGTTCGACCTCGGGCGAATCGAAGTGCGCGGGAGCGCGACCGAAGGTTGCGAAGTCGAAGCCGGCAGCAAGCTCGTCGAGTGTGGCGGCCGGCTCGACCGGCTGCGACGTGCCGATGCGCGCCAGCACCGACAGCATCGCCATCGGTTCGACGCCTTCGGCGCGCAGATGCTCGGCACCGTATGAGCCGAGCCGCTTGGACAATTTCCCTTCAGCCGCCACCAGCAACGCTTCGTGCGCGAACTGCGGCGGCCGGGCGCCAAGCGCGTCGAACATCTGGATCTGCGCGGCACTGTTGGAGACGTGGTCCTCCCCCCGCACGACGTGGGTGATGCCGAGGTCGACGTCGTCGATGACGCTGGGGAGCAGGTAGAGCCAGCTGCCGTCCTCGCGCCGGACGACGGGGTCGCTGAGCAGCTTGGGATCGAAGCGCTGCTCACCGCGGATCAGGTCGTTCCAGACGATCGGCGCGTCATGGTCGAGCCGGAAGCGCCAGTGCGCCGCCCGTCCCTGGGGCATCGGCGCATCGGCGGGCTTGCGTTCGTAAACCGGCGGCAAACCGCGGCCGAGCAGGATCTTGCGGCGCAGATCGAGTTCGGCCGGCGTTTCGTAACAGGCGTAGACCCTGCCCGCGGCCTTCAGCCGATCGAACTCGCGTTCATAGAGATCGAACCGCTCGGACTGACGCACGATGCGGTCGGGATCGAGCCCCATCCAGGCGAGGTCGTCGCGGATCGCCTGGTCGAACTCGGCGGTCGAGCGCTCACGGTCAGTATCGTCGATCCGCAGCAGGAACGTGCCCCCGTGCTTCCGCGCGAAAAGGAAGTTGTGCAGCGCCGTACGGATGTTGCCGACATGAAGCCGGCCGGTGGGCGAGGGCGCAAAGCGGGTGACGACGGCCATAAGGGTCGGTTAGTCGCTCGAGCCCTGGCCTGCCAGCACGCTATTTGCCGGTGTGGAAGGCGTTGGTGATCGGGTAGCGGCGGTCGCGCCCGAAATTGCGGGTGCCGATCTTCACACCGGGAGGGGCTTGGCGGCGCTTATACTCGGCGCGCAATACCTTGCGCTCGATGTCGGCAACGAGCGTTTCGTCCTCACCGGTCGCTTCCGCCGCCTCCCCGACCGACATTTCCTGCTCGATCAGCGCTTCGAGAATACGATCGAGCACCGAATATGGGGGCAAGCTGTCTTCGTCCTTTTGGTCGGGACGAAGCTCGGCGCTGGGCGGCTTGGTAATCACCCGCTGCGGCATCACCGGCCCGTCGGGGCCCAGCCCGTGATGCGGCCGACTTTCGTTGCGCCAGCGGGACAGCGCGAAGACGGTCGACTTGTAGGCGTCCTTCAGCACCGAATAGCCGCCGGCCATGTCGCCGTAGAGCGTGGCGTAGCCGACGCTCATCTCACTTTTGTTGCCCGTGGTGAGCAGCATCTCGCCGCCCGCGTTGGACAGCGCCATCAGCGCGACCATTCTCAGGCGCGACTGGATATTCTCCGCCGCCAGCCCAGACGGCCCCGCCAGCATCGTGTCGAGCGCTCCCACGCCGGGCTCAATCGATATGACGCCATGGCGGCAGCCAAGCAGTTTTGCGCAGTTTTCCGCGTCGTCGAGACTGTCATTCGACGTATATTTGCTGGGCAGCATCACGCAGCGCACCCGATCGGGCCCGAGCGCATCGACCGCCACGGCGGCGGACAGCGCGCTGTCGATCCCGCCGCTCATGCCGAGGATGACGCCGGGGAAGCCGTTGCGGTCGACATAGTCGCGCAGGCCCAGCATCATGGCCCGGTAGACGTCCTCCGGGAACTGGGCGATGCGCGCCTTGCGGCCCTCGACACAGGCCCAGCCGTCCGCACCGCGCACCCATTCGGTGTGCCACAGCGCTTCCTCGAAGTCGGGGAGGTGGACCGCGAGCGCGCCGTCGCCGTTGATCACGAAGCTCGCGCCTTCAAAGACCAGTTCGTCCTGCCCGCCCACGCGGTTGAGATAGGCGATCGCGAGACCGGTCTCGGTCACCCGCCGCTCTACCAGCGCGACCCGCTTCTCGTCCTTGTTGAGCTCATAAGGGCTGCCGTTGGGGACCAGCAGGAATTCGGCACCCGCTTCCTTCAAATGCGCGCAGACACGTTCCTGCCAAATGTCCTCGCAGATCGGGATGCCGATCTTCACGCCCTTGAACTCGATCGGCTCCGGCAGCGGGCCTGAATCGAACACCCTTTTCTCGTCGAAGGTCCCGTAATTGGGAAGCTCATGTTTCAATCGCCGCGCGAGCAGCCGGCCATCCTGGGCGAGGATGTAGACGTTATAGACCTTGCCTTCCTCGGCGTGGATCGACCCGAACAAAATGGCGGGTCCAGGACCGGCGGTCGCGTCGACCAGCCGCTCCGACGCCTCCATCGCGCGGCGGACGAACTCGGGCTTCAGCACCAGGTCTTCGGGCGGGTAGCCGGTGATCTGCAGCTCGGGGAACATCACCAGGTCGACGTCGCCCGCCTTGCGGCGCCAGGCGATCATCTCTTCCGCATTGCCATGCAGGTCGCCGACGCGCTGGTTCATCTGAGCGAGCGCGATGGTCAGGCGTTCCGTGGCATTGGCCGTCATGGGCGCGATTTAGCGCGCCGCCCCGCTTCCACAACCTTTACGGACCGCGCGGCCGCCCGCTAAAGCGGCGGTGCCGCAGGGGACAGCCGACCATGAAATTGCTCGCCGGGAACAGCAACCTGCCGCTGGCCCGTTCGATTTGCGACTATCTCGAGATGCCGCTGACCGACGCCAGCGTGCGCCGCTTCGCCGACGAGGAAGTGTTCGTCGAGGTCAACGAGAACGTCCGCGGGGAGGACGTGTTCGTCATCCAGTCGACCAGCTACCCGGCCAACGACAATCTGATGGAGCTGCTGATCTGCATCGATGCGCTCCGCCGCGCGTCGGCCAAGCGGATCACGGCGGTGCTTCCTTATTTCGGCTATGCCCGTCAGGACCGGAAGCCCGGTCCGCGCACCCCCATCTCGGCCAAACTGGTCGCCAATTTGATCACCACGGCCGGAGCCAATCGCGTGCTGTCGATCGATCTTCACGCCGGACAGATCCAGGGCTTCTTCGACATCCCGACCGACAATCTGTTCGCCTCACCGGTGATCGCCACCGACATCCGTGCGCGGCTCGGGAATCGTGAGCTGATCGTGGTTTCGCCCGACGTCGGCGGCGTGGTGCGCGCGCGCAGTCTCGCCAAGCGACTCAACAATGCGCCGCTGGCGATCGTCGACAAGCGGCGCGAGCGGGCCGGCGAGTCGGAAGTGATGAACATTATCGGCGACGTCGACGGCCGGACGTGCGTACTCATCGACGACATCGTCGATAGCGCGGGGACCTTGTGCAACGCGGCGGCAGCCTTGAAGCAGCAGGGCGCGACCGAGGTGTTCGCTTACAGCACCCACGGCGTGCTCTCGGGCGGGGCGGCCACCCGGGTCGCTAAATCCGAGCTGAGCGAGCTGGTCGTCACCGATTCGATCTGGTCGGGCGAACCTGACCCGGCCGGGTGCAAGATCCGGCGCCTGACCATCGCGCCGCTGCTGGCCGAAGCGATTCGCCGCATCGCCGACGAAAGTTCAGTGTCGAGCCTGTTCGACTAGGAACTTCGCCGCTCGGCTGCGTTGAAGCGGCATGCCCAAGGTCCTCATCACCGGCGCGAACCGCGGCCTCGGTTTGGAGTTCGCCAAACAATACCAGTCCGACGACTGGGACGTCATTGCCACCGCCCGCGAATCGAGTCCCGAGCTGGATGCCCTCGGCGTCCGCGTCGAGAAGCTCGACATGCGCGATCTCGATGCCGTGGCGGCGTTCGGCGGCCGGCTCGACGCGCTCGACCTGCTGATCGCGAACGCCGGGACCTATGGGCCGAAAGATGCGGACAGTGCCGAAGACGCGGAGGCATGGCTGGAGACGATGCGCGTGAACACGGTCGCCCCCTACCTCCTCGCTCGATCGGTGTTGCCGCTCGTCGAGGCTTCGCGTGGGAAACTGGTCGCGATCAGCACGCGGATGGGATCGATCGAAGACAATAGCTCGGGTGGGTTCCTCGCCTACCGGTCGTCGAAGACCGCGCTCAACATGGCCTGGCGCAACCTCGCGCTCGACGTGAAGCGGCTCGGCGTCATCGCGGTCATGTTCCACCCCGGCTGGGTGAAGACGCGCATGGGCGGTGCGAGTGCGCCGCTGCAACCCGAGGAGAGCATCCGCGGCATGCGGCAGGTGATCGACGAATTGCAGCCAGCTGACAGTGGCGAATTCTTCGGGCACGACGGCGATCACATCCCCTGGTAGGTTGCCAGCGCGCGCGCTCCACTCTATAGGCGCGCGCTTTCCAGATCGTTGGAAAACCAATGGCCCGGCCAACAGGCATGCCGTGGCGATTGGATAACGTCGCGTCCGAGTGACGCTACAAGGAGACGAAAATGCCCAAGCTGAAGACCAAGAGCGGCGTCAAAAAACGCTTCAAGCTCACGGCGACCGGCAAGATCAAGTGCGGCGTGGCCGGCAAGCGCCACCGCCTGATCAGCCATAACGCCAAATATATCCGCCAGAACCGCGGTACCGAACTTCTCGCCGACGCCGATGTGGCGCGCGTGAAGGGCTGGGCCCCGTACGGCCTGAAGTAAGGAGGCCGGATAGATGGCACGCGTCAAACGGGGTGTAACCACCCGCGCCAAGCACAAGCGGATCCTGGATCAGGCCAAGGGCTATTACGGCCGCCGCAAGAACACGATCCGCATCGCCCGCCAGGCGGTCGAGAAGGCCGGGCAGTACGCCTACCGCGACCGCAAGGTGAAGAAGCGGAGCTTCCGCGCCTTGTGGATCCAGCGCATCAACGCCGCGGTCCGCGCCGAAGGCCTGACCTACGGCCAGTTCATCCACGCGCTGAACCTCGCCGGCATCACCCTCGACCGCAAGGTGCTCGCCGACATCGCGATGCACGAGGCGGAGGCATTCTCAGCGATCATCGCGCAAGCGAAGGGTGCGCTGGAGAAGAAGGCGGCCTGATCATTCTCCCCACGATTTCGTGGGGAGGTGGCAATCCAAAGGATTGACGGAGGGGTTCTGAACCTTTCCGCCACCAAGTACCCCTCCACCATCTTCGGTGGTCGCCCTCCCCGAGAAATCTCGGGGAGGATGAAGTACAAGAAGGGGCGCTGCGGGAGATCGCGGCGCCCTTTCGTTTTCTGGCCCCACTGCGCTACCGTTCGCCGGTGAACGCGTCTGACGATCTGGACAGAATCATTGAGACGGTGGCCGGCTCGCCGATTGCGATGGTCCTCAGCAATCCACGCCGCGCCGATAATCCGCTGGAAGTCGTCAACAGGTCCTTTTGCGACCTTACCGGCTATGCCGAAAATGACAT
>Ga0207705_10003978_pt1 | contig 11240 bp, 7 predicted proteins | sample KBSC13metaG_FD_184314 | JGI IMG/M metagenome (GOLD analysis project Ga0207705, IMG submission 184314) | Corn rhizosphere microbial communities from Kellogg Biological Station, Michigan, USA - KBS C1-3 metaG (SPAdes) (version 2) | ecosystem: Host-associated > Plants > Roots > Rhizosphere > Soil ...
CCTCTGCACCTATATCCGCCAGCACACTCTCGCCGATAGCGGCCTTAACCTCGCGCAATATATCTCGCTCGCGCTCTATCTTTCTCCACCGCCCCAACTCACGCCGACCGTGGACCAGAGCCAGCTTCCCCCCGACTCCACTCAGGTTGTCAATATTCTTCCATTGGTCAGAAAGTTCGCCGATGACATTCATCTCCACGCTATCTGGATAGAGCACCGGCCCGAATACGAAGCTCTCCTTAAGCGTGTCCACGATCCGCTTACACGCATGGTTCTCAATACGGACATCTATCTTCACATGCCCGTCAGCAGTTACGATGGCCGCCGTTTTCTCGTTCTGCTTGAGCCGATGCTCGCGCCCTCGGCGACCAACGCACGCATCTACGGAAACGACTACATCGTCGTCGCCTCGCCGGCTGGCGAACCCCTTGGGGCTGTCCACATGGACGAGATCCGCCACACCTATCTCCACTACGAAGTCGAGCCTTTGGTCTATTCTCGCGGAACTGCCATGAAGCGCCTGGTCCCGCTGTTGAAGTCCGTGCAGGACGCGCCTCTCGACTTCACTTACAAATCCGATATTTCCGCTCTCCTGACGGAATGCCTTATCAAAGCGATCGAAATTCAGACGATGGATGTTGGACTGGCCAAGCCGACACGCCCGGAGCCCACGGCAAGCCGCGTCGCATTTGGAAAATACAGCGACGCGATGGGCATCTACGACCGCCGCGCCGAGGCCGTTCGCAGAGAGCATGTCGATCTCGCTATGCGCCAAGGATGGGTGCTGGTCGATTACTTCTACGGAAAATTGGGCGCGATCCAGAAGGAGGGGGTCAGCCTCAAAGAAGATATCGCCGAGATGGTCTATGGGATGGATGTTGAACGCGAGCGCCATAGAGATGAGCAGGTCGCTTTTCTGCCGCAGGGAACTCACGAGGTCGTCCACCATTCTCCCCGCCAGCTCACAGGACTGGAGCTGGCTGAGACAAAACTCCTCAAGGGCGATCTGGACGGTGCATCTGCCCTGGCGAAGAATGCTCTCGCAGACCCGCAGGGCGACCACGCTCAAGCCCACTACGTCTTGGCCCGCATCGATCTGATGCAGAGCCAGCCTAGTGCGGCGATTAGTGATTTCCAGGAGACGTTGAAGACGTCGAAAGACCCGCGAACCCTGGCCTGGTCTCATATCTATTTGGGCCGTCTTTACGATGTCATGCCCGACCGCGAGAAGGCGCTGGCGGAGTACCACGCCGCCCTCACTGTCCGCGACAGCCAGCCCGACACCAAGGCTGCGGCCGAGATGGGCCTGAAGCAGCCCTTCGCCGCCCCGGGGGCAGAGCATCAGACCGCTGAGCCAGACGACAATGCGCCGCTTGATCCCAGCGGAAAAGCAGAGAAAGACGCCTACCGTCCACCAGCGCAAAAATAGGCATTTGGCGGCATGGCGATAGACCAGAAGTCGTCATTCTTAGGGCAGAGAAAGATCCCCGCATTTTGCTTTTATTTTTGCTGTTGCTTGTCTTTGCCGCTTCAGCCCAGCTCCCCGAATTGGTCATACATTTACCCACTCCGGTAAAGTAGAGCTTAGAGGGGTTGCAGGGCACATGACTACCCGCCGCAAAACGTCCGGACAACTGCCTTCCAATCTCGGAATCTCGAATTTGTTTGATCATCGATTTAACGACCCCGCCCTCCTGACCTGGGCGCTCACCCATCGTTCGCTCGCCTACGAGACCAGCCCGGAGACATCGCTGGACCCCCGCTCAGATAACGAGCAGTTGGAGTTCGTAGGTGACGCCGTTCTTGGCCTCGCGGTCGCGGAGGCCCTCTTCCAGCGATTTCCCAGCTCCCGGGAAGGAGAGCTGACCCGGCTCCGAGCCTCGCTCGTCAGCCGCCGTCATCTTGGTGAAGTCGCCGCACGCATCGGCCTTGGTGACCTCCTGAGACTCGGCCGCGGAGAAGAGCAGAGCGGTGGGCGTCAAAAACCCGCGCTTCTGGCAAATGCGATAGAAGCTGTGATCGCTGCCCTCTACCTTGATGGCGGACTGGATGCCGCCCGCGCCTTCATCGAGCGCCATATCATCCAGCCCGCTCTGCCCGATCTCAACCTCGCCATGCAGGCTGGCGACACCTTCAGCGGAGCCATCGGAGATCACAAATCTGCCCTTCAGGAGCACCTCCAGGCCACCGGAGCGGGCCAGCCCCAGTACGTGCTGACCGCACAAAGTGGCCCCGACCATCAGAAGCGCTTCCGCGTCGAAGTACGCATCGAAGATAAAGAAGGAACTTCCATCGCACTCGCAGAATCCGAAGGAACGACCAAAAAACAGGCCCAGCAAGAGGCCGCACGAATCGCCTTCGAGCGTCTTCTCCTGGAAAAGCGCTCAAACGACGGTGATAGGGAAGAGAGAAACCCAGGCAGTCCAGATCGCGTAAATAGGGATGGCTTCGAGGTACAGAAGTGATTCAGCCAACCATTGACTCAAACCCGCCGACGCATCTTCAGGTCGCTCCAACACTTGTCGAAGCGCACCCCCGCGAAGCCGCGCCCGAATCTTTTCCTGTCCCTGCGAAATTCTACGAGATGCACCACGACAAAGCCGGACTTCTCCCCGCCATCCAGTCCCTGCTTTCTATCATTGTGCTCGCAATCTTCATCATTACGTTCTGCGTCCAGCCGTTCCGCATTCCTTCCGGCTCGATGGAGCCTTCGCTCCTCATCGGCGACTTCCTGCTCGTCAATAAACAGGGTTCAGCTCCCGGCCCATCCTGTTGGCTTCTTCCGGCCCAGCATATTCATCGCGGCGAGATCGTCGTCTTCCACTATCCAATTAATCCCGCGATGCACCTCGTCAAGCGCGTGATCGGCGTCCCCGGAGACCGCATCAAGCTGCGTGATGGCCATGTCTTTATCAACGATCGTCCTCTCTCCGAGCCCTATGCAATGTATCTTCCCAGCGCGCCGGACAACTATCGCGACAACTTCCCCCGCCTGCAAAGCGCCGATCCCGATGTCGATTCGCGCTGGTGGATCAGAATGCACAAGCTGATCGAAAACGGCGATCTCATCGTTCCCGCAGACAGCTACTTCGTCCTTGGAGATAACCGCAACGACAGCGAGGACAGCCGCTACTGGGGATTCGTTCCTCGCGACGCTATCGTTGGCGAGCCCTTTCTCATCTATTTCTCCCTGCAACAGCAAGGAGGGAATGAAATCGTTCTGTCGCAGCATGTTATCGCCGCCGCATCCCACCCCCATGACCCAACCGCTCTGGACGCCCTGGCGGCCTTCGCCCGATGGGACCGAACCCTACAGATCGTCAGATAGTCGGAGCAGCAGCCCATTCATAACGTTCGACAAAGGCCTACTTGAGAAACGGGTGTATTTCCTTGTAGCTGCTGGAGTTATGCCAAACTCGCCATCGCCGGACGCCCCGGAAGATATGCCTAGATTTCCTCATAGTTTCAGGTAGGTAGCCGCTGCGAAGATTCCGCCGTATTCCTACTGCGATTCGGCGATACACTGACACTTGCAGCAGTGGAGACAAGCAATAAATGAACACAATGGAATCCGAGCCGGAAGAGACGACCATAGCGCAGACAAATCAGACGGAAACTCCCCTCGAATCACTAGCTTCTATCTGCACCGTGCTCGCCATCGGCCTCTTCGTCATGACGTTCATCTTCCAGAACTTCGAGATACCGTCGGCCTCAATGACCAAGACGCTTCTGATCGGCGACCATGTCCTTGTCGACCGGAGCACCTTCGCCCCGTCCGCCAATTGGGCACCCTTTATTTACCACCGCAACATCCGCCGAGGCGACATCATCGTCTTTTACAAGCCCAATCCAGAGACCCCGGACCTCTTCTTGGTGAAGCGCGCCATCGGTATCCCCGGCGACCATATCCATCTCCGCAACGGAATCGTGTATCTCAACGGGGTAGCCCAGAACGAGCCTGAAGCGGGCAAACCCGCCTTCGATGGCAATCCGGAGCACGCCTATAATCCATATCGCGATGACTTCCCGGCAATCCCACCTGGCCCGATGGATGATGTAACGGCGACCTGGGCACTTGAGCTTCCCAATCACATCCAGAACGGCGATCTTGTCGTTCCTCCCGGCAAAGTATTTGCGATGGGAGATAACCGCACTGAAAGCCTCGATGGACGCTATTGGGGCTTCGTTCCCAGGGAAAACATCGTCGGCCGCCCCATGTTTGTCTATTGGTCCTTCGAGACCCCAGCCGATCAAATCAATAAACAAAGCATTGGCGACCGCCTCGCCTTCATGGGCCATATCATCGTCCATTTCTTCGATGAGACTCGCTGGCATCGTACATTCCACATCACTCGATAAAGGCTGAAGCCGCGTGCTGGGTAGCGTAACGCGGAACAATCGTTCATGCAGGAAACTGGCTCAACTCACGCGCAAAGCGATCACGCGGAATCGCGCCGCCCCGGCGTTTTCCGGCGTTTTCTTTCTCTGTGGATGATTCTTGCCGCTCTGCTTGTGCTGGCAATTGTCCCGCCGCTGATCAGCGTGAATCGCTTCCAGCGCCGCATCGCCACCAGCATCAGCCAAAGCCTCGGCCGCCCTGTCCATCTGGATCAAGTCACCCTGAACCTGCTGCCGCTGCCCGGGTTCACACTGGACAACCTGGTCGTCGATGAAGACCCCGCCTTCGGTTACGAGCCCATCATTCGGGCCAACTCCGTGCGAGCGACTCTGCGGCTGAGCTCTCTCTGGACCAAGCGCGTCGAGTTCTCCACCATCAGCTTCACCGACCCGAGCGTCAACTTGGTGCACCTCCCCAACGGCAAGTGGAACCTTGAAAGCATTCTGCTACAGGCGTCGCACATTGCAGCTGCCCCGACCGCCCAGAAGAATGCTGGCCCCGCACCCCGTTTTCCCTACATTGAAGCGACCGGAGCGCGCCTGAATATCAAACTGAACCGGGAAAAGATCCCTCTTTCGTTTACCGATGCTGAATTCGCGCTCTGGCTTCCGAATCCGCAGCAATGGCGCCTGAGACTTCAGGCCCATCCGGCACGGACCGATACGACAGTCTCAGGCGCTGGCACCATCCAGATTGAAGGCACCCTGGGGCGCGCCGCCTCTCTGCGCGAGGTTCCGATCCACCTGCAAGGGGAATGGACCGATGCGCCGCTCGGTGGAGCGACCCGCGTTCTCCTCGGCCGCGACGCGGGTTGGCGCGGCGATATGGGATTGTCCGCCAATATTCAGGGCACGATGGGTCATAGCGCAGTCGAGGCCAAATTCACCGCGACGAACGCTCGCCGGGCCGACTTCGTTCCAAAGCGTCCCATGAACATTGAGCTGCAGTGTCTCGGCACAGCGACGAACTTATTTCATTCCTTTAATGATGTTCGATGCAGTTGGCCTCCAGCCGGTTCGTCGGAAGCCCAGATGCTGATAGCCTCCGGGTCTGTGCCGGACATCCGAAACCTGGATTCCGCGAAGATCGATATCTCCATTCCCGGAATTCCCGCCGACACGCTTCTGGATTGGTTACATATTGTGAACCAGCGAGTGCCACCTGACCTCTCGATGGCAGGAACGTTGACCGGGGGGCTCTCCTATCATCCGGGTCCAGCACAACCAACGCGCTGGCAGGGAGAAATGCTGATAACCGGGACTAAACTCGTGAGCCCTCACGCGGGGCCCCCGCCGCTCGTCACCGGCAATGTCGCTCTGCGATCAGCACCTGAACCCATGGCAGGGGCGCATCCACGCACAATATCCGCGCCGCCGCTCTCCGGCAGCACCTTCGTTCTGGCACCGACCGCCCTGGCCTTGGGTGGCAAAGACCCTGCAATGCTCGATGGACGTTTCGATGCGACCGGATACACGCTGCATCTGGTCGGCATGGCATCTTCTTCACGCCTGCTTGCACTTAGCTCGGCGTTACCGGACCTTGGGGAGGGACTGGCGAAGGTAGTGCCGCAAAATCATCCAGCCGGACTCTTTCACATTGATCTAACCGCCGTTCGTCCGTGGGCCGGAGCGCAGGTCTGGACGGAGACACCCTCTCATCCCGCAACTCATCATTCGCGAAGCGCAAAGCACCTGTAATTTCAATGCATCACAAGTTGTTTGGTGTGTGTAGATACCCCCATCTCTGGAACGCTGCCGTCGTTCACGATCACTTCCTCAGGCGTTCCTTCAAAGACGATTCGCGTGGATGCACTGGATTTCGCCATGATCCGGAGGCGTTCGGTCGTGGTGAGCGTCCCAGAGCGTATCGTGACCGGCACCTCAGCGGCTGCATCGCCGTTATTGCGTACCTCAATCGCAACCAGCCAGCTTGCCGCCTTCAGCCCCTGTGCCGGTAGCTGACGCGGGGTTACATTGGCAATGGTCAGGTCGGGCAGCCCGCGATCACGATAGACCCAATCATCGAAGAACCAGCGCAGGTCCTTATGAGAGCAGTGCTCAAGTACGCGCTGAAACTCTTTCGGGTCCTGATCCCGTGAACCGCCTTGGCGATAGAGCTGCAATGTCTGCTTGAGCGCATTATTTCCAACGATGGAGCGGAGCATCCACAGCACCGCTGCTGCCTTCCTTCGGTAATAAACCTCGTCACTTGCTCGTATAAGGCTTTGCCCTTCCTGCGCAGGATCGGCGTTCTCAGGCAGTGGAGGTTCGGCCATGGCGAGCACATTTACCTGCTGTTGGAGCTGTTGCAGCGCTGCTTCTCTCCCTTGGCTATGCTCCATCCATAGCAACGACATGAACTGCGGCACGCCCTCATCGAGCCATGCGTGGGAGGAGTTGAACCAAGCGTGAGTGAGCGTATGCGCCAGCATCGCCGCCAGCGCATCTGGATTAGTGGCGCGCATCGGTGCAACCAGAAGCGCGTCATCTTCGAATGGCTGACCAGGATGGTCGATAATATGAAGCGTCGTCAGCGGAGTGGGCCCGAGCCATTCTTTCAGGAGCGGCTCTACCTTGGCGGCTGCGGCGGCATAGATTGGCAACGTGTCGTATCGGTCGGTTACGGCGGAGATCAGGTTCTCGGCAGCGGAGTTTGCGGCCCCGCCGGTGATAAAGAGGCTTGGCGTGCGGAAACCCAGAGGATGGCTGGGGAACTCCGCCGTCGCGACTCCCGGCAGGTTCGCAGCCTGCACATTTGTGTGTTCGCTGATGCCCACCAGTGGTTCGCGATGCCCGCAGAAGAACGCCGCATCGGGAGGATTGCCCGTGTACTCGACCGCAAGCCGCAGATGGATGGTGGCAGTCGATTCCTGGAGCTTGGTCCTGCCGACGAGCTGGAAGAGCTTTGCTCCGTCACCGAGGAAGACCGGAGCGGATGCAGTGGGATACCACAGCACATCCCCAAAACCGCGCAGGGCGGTGCTGTCGGGCGCGATCTTGTCCCAATCGGCAGCAGTGGCCTGAGTTGCGGGCGCTCCGATGCGCTCCAACCGCTTGGCCGACTGCTCCACTTCGCCGGAGTAGAAGGTGGTCAGTTCGATACTCGCGCCGGGCTGTAGAGGCGTGGGCAACGTCACGACCGCTTCCTTCGCCTGCCCTGTGTGATCGGTATCCGTGTCGATGACGTGCTGGGTAAACGAGAGCGGAACGATTCGTTCGCTGCTCTGCATCCCAAAGCTCTCCCAGTCGAGGGAGGAAGATAGCTGGAGCGCGAGCCTCGATAGCGGTTCAGCCCCGGAGTTGCGCACCGTCAGTTTGGCTCGCACTGCCATCCGCGACTTCGCTGGAATGAGATGAACATCGAGATCGTAAGCGGTAAAGGTGAGGGAATTGCGTTCGGCGTCAGCAACAGCATCTACGGATTTCGAGGTTTTCGTTGCAGGTGGCGCGGGCGGCTTGTCACTGTTGAAGAGCACCTTGTCTTGAGGTGCGGTGTTACGAGTTGCGGGCGGATTTACTTGCGCTGCCGACAGCGAACTCAGTGCAACAGACATTCCGAGGAGGCACACGCGATTCCGCGTAAAAACTGACTTCAGATTCAAATTCAAGATCCTAATCCCTTGCGGGCTTTTTCTGGCTTTTTTACTGGCTTCTCTTTTGACTCTCGCCGCTGGCGCATGGCTTCGTACATCACTACCGCGCCGGCTACCGACACGTTCAGGGACGAGACCCGGCCTGCCATGGGGATGCGCAGGAGATGGTCGCAGGTCTTCTTAACCAGGTCGTGCAGCCCCGCTCCTTCCCGCCCCAGGACGAGGACACAATCCGTCTTGAAGTCGAATTCGGTGTAATCAGGGGTTCCGCGCTCATCCAGGCCCAGCACCCAGACGTGCTTCTGCTTCATCTGCTCCAAAGCGCGGACGAGGTTAGTGACCCGGGCGATGCGGACGTGCTCCGAAGCCCCGGCGGAGGTCTTTGCGACTGTCGCTGTCACAGGAGCGGAGCGGCGCTCCGGCAGAATGACTCCATCGACACCTGCGCCATCGGCGGTGCGAAGCAGGGCGCCGAGATTGTGCGGGTCTTCGATACCATCAAGAGCAAGGAAGAAGCGGTGCTGCTCGTCCGCTCTGGGCACGAGCAGATCTTCGATTCCAAGGAACCGCCGCTCCATGACAACGGCCAGCACTCCCTGATGCGCGTCTGTCCGGGCAATCCGGGTGAGCTGGTCGCGTGGTTCCAAAGCAACCCGAACGCCCGCGGTGCGGCAGAGCTGGATAAGCCTTTCAAGGCGCTCGTCGCGGCGCTCACGGGCGACGCTTACATGGTCAAGCTGACGTGCGCCGGAGCGAATGGCCTCCTCGACCGGGTGAAGACCGTAAAGAACTTCCATATCTAAGTTTACCGCCCGATTGGGCGGTTCTAGTGAGAGCTCCCTTGAGGTTCGGTCGATGCAGTCAATATCGCTCAGACCGTGAACAGCAGCGATGATACAGCGGCGATTATAATCGCGACTCCGCCTCGCTCCGCTTCATGAAGGGATTGTCGATTCAGTAGTCAACGCAGCAGCGCATGGCGAGGGCAGAGGGCTTGCTCTTCCTATGCTTTTACTCAGATAGATGAATGGCTTCTCGACAAAGGCATAAAAGCCCCAGGAGATCAGGACCGCAGTGGGGATATAGATTGCCAGAAATGCGGGATGGCTGATTTTATCCCCGAGTGTGGCGGCCATGGCAAAGAGGACGGTGCCGTGGACCAGATAAAGGCTGTACGAGATGCGGCCTAGGAATGAGGGTACGCCTGAGTTCAGGGCGCGGGCGGCTGATATTGAATTGAGGCCGATAATAAGGAACCCGGCGGCGCCGAGTACCACGGGCATATCGCCGAGATGCCACAAGGGCCCTATTGCCGTTATCCGGTGGCCACCCAGGTACAGCACGCAGGATGTAATTGCGAGCAGGATTTTTCTTTTGCTCCCGAGGAGGCGATAACACGGGTTAATTTTGTCGAGATGCTTTGCGATCAGCGCTCCCAGAATGAACACGCCGGCATACTCGAAGGTGATCAGTAATTTGTGAATGCCATTATGGACGCCGACGGCGGTAAAGACGGTGATCAGCAAGAGGGTATAGCGCGCTCGGAGCCACGCTACGGCAAGAAAAAGGATTGGAAAGATTATCGAGATCCTCATTTCATAGACCAGTGACCAGAATGCGGTGTTGTAGCGGCTGTAGTTGTAATCTCCGAGAAAGAGAACGTGCCAAAGCACTGATCTTGCGCTCACGGATGATGACCAAGTGCCCGCTGCCCATCCGGTGGCGCCGAGTTGGTTATGCCATAAAGCGCAACCCGCCAGTGAGAGGATGAGTGCGCCGAGGTACGGACCGTAGATCCGCAGAGTGCGCCGCGCCAGAAACGTAGCGTAGTGCTGACGCTTCCCGCGCACAAGCGGAAGACTGAGCACGAACCCGCTGAGCAGAAAGAAATACATGACCGATTCATGTCCGGCGACGAGCGGGTAAAAAATTATGGAAAGCAGTCCAGTGGCGGTAAGGACGCCGGGATAAAACATATGCGTGAAATGGTGGATCAAGACGACGCCAGCCGCGATCCCCCGCATGGAGTCCAGTTCGTGAAAACGCGGGGAGTTGATTTTGATGTCAGAGCTGAGTGGAGCAACTTCGGCAGGCAAAAGTGTTGCAATGTTCATTTACTGCTCCTTCATGCGGACGTGCAGGCTGGTGAAGGCGGAGGTCTGTTCGGTTTACCTGCGTGAATGATAGTGAAACCATAGGTGTTTCGTGTCGCGCAGACCCGTTGCGATTTGGCATGCACGTGGCCCGATCACGCCTTTCAAAGGGTTTCCGCATTTAGACATGCTGGGTCTCATAGGCCGACCGCCTCCATACCTCACACTTCGGTATGACAACGAGGTGGCGTCGAACGCTGGATTTCTGGGGAACAATGATTAGTACAGCTTAAACGAACAACGGGTTCTGTCAATTCAAATCAACGCTGTTTTATTGGATCCAAAGGTATTTAGAGGTACGTATTTATTTAAACAGAGTGACGCCCCAGCCTGTAAACTCTCCTCTATGCCATTGAGGGCAATCATCATCGATGACGAACCGCTGGCCCGGCAGGAGCTTCAATATCTCCTGGAACGGTCTGGCGGAGTCGAGGTTCTGGCCCATGCCACGAATGGGATCGAGGCAGTGGACCTGATCCGAACGCATCAGCCCGATGTCGTCTTTCTCGATGTCCAGATGCCGGGCCTGGATGGATTTGCCGTATTGAAAAAGCTGCTGGACCGCAAAGTTCCGATGCCGCAAGTGGTGTTTGCTACAGCATTCAATCAATATGCGGTGCGGGCATTTGAAGTGAATGCGGTGGATTACCTGCTGAAGCCCTTCGATCAGAAACGAGTGATGCAGACCATCGAGAAGGCGGCGGCGCGGCTGTCGGCTCCCGCAGAGTCGGCGAGCGATGCGAAGCTGGACGCCTTGCTTCGCTTGATGGAAGAGCAGTCGCAGGGAGGAAAATCCCACTCCGGCAAAGTCATTGTTCGCGCGCAGAACAGATTACTTCTGGCGAACCAGAAAGATATCTGTTTCGCTTCGATTGAGGATGGAACGATCACGGTGGTGACGCCGACGGTAGAAGGCCATTCAAACTGCCGAACGCTGGAAGAGCTGATGGACCAGCTTGATCCAGAGACATTCTGGCGGGCGCATCGCTCGTACGTGGTGAATATTCAGCACATACGCGAGGTCGTGCCATGGTTCAAATCGAGCTACCAACTTCGGATGGACGATCCTAAGAAGACCGAAATCCCAGTAAGCCGG
>Ga0207705_10003981_pt1 | contig 11235 bp, 8 predicted proteins | sample KBSC13metaG_FD_184314 | JGI IMG/M metagenome (GOLD analysis project Ga0207705, IMG submission 184314) | Corn rhizosphere microbial communities from Kellogg Biological Station, Michigan, USA - KBS C1-3 metaG (SPAdes) (version 2) | ecosystem: Host-associated > Plants > Roots > Rhizosphere > Soil ...
GCTTCGATCGACCATCGCGGTGATCCCGTCCAACCTTACGGCGACGGCCACGCTGCGCGGAAGATTGTCGATTGCCTCGAGGCGGGATGATCCGACTTTGGCCTGCAGATGGACTGCACACCATTGCGGAAGGGCGAGGTACCGCGCAGAGCACGCACCCAGTTTTCTGAAGAACGATTGTTTGAAATGCAGGACGAACGGGCGATGAAGAATTTCGGGTTGATCGGTGCCGCAGGCTACATCGCACCGCGGCACATGAAGGCCATCAAGGACACCGGAAACCAGATGGTCGCCGCGCTGGATCCGAGCGATTCGGTGGGCATCATCGATAGTTACTTTCCGCAGGCCGATTTCTTTACCGAGTTCGAGCGATTCGACCGGCACGTCGACAAGCTGAGGCGCGCCGGCGATGAGAAGCGTCTTGACTTCGTCTCGATCTGCTCGCCGAACTATCTGCACGACTCGCACATGCGCTTTGGGTTGCGTTCCGGCTGCGATGTCATTTGCGAAAAGCCCGTCGTGCTGAATCCGTGGAACATCGACGGCATCGAGGAAATCGAGCGCGAAAGCGGCCATCGCGTCAGCACGATCCTGCAGTTGCGCCTGCATCCTTCCATCATTGCGCTGCGCGAGAAGGTGCAGGACGGCGACGCGCAGACCCGCCATGAGGTGGACCTGACGTACATCACCTCGCGCGGCCACTGGTACCTGCGGTCGTGGAAGGGCGATCTGAAGAAGTCGGGTGGCATCGCCACCAACATTGGCGTCCACTTCTTCGACATGCTCCACTTCATCTTCGGCGACCTGCAGCACAACATCGTGCACTTCGCCGCCGAGGACAAGGCCGCAGGTTTTCTCGAATACGAGCATGCCCGGGTGCGCTGGTTTCTGTCCGTGGACGCGGAGGACCTGCCCGCCGAGCAGCGGCTGTCGGGACAGCGCACCTTCCGGTCGATCACCGTGGATGGCGAGGAACTGGAATTCTCCGGCGGCTTCGCCGACTTGCATACCCGCGCTTACGAGGAAATCCTGTCTGGGCGCGGCTATGGCTTGGGGGAGAATCGCACCGCGGTCACGGCGGTATCCAGCATCCGCAATGCGAAGCCCATCGGCCTGAAGGGCGATTATCATCCGTTCCTCCGGAGGGTCGCCGTCTGAGGTTTGGCGAGCCGCCATGGCATACTTTGCGCATCCCACTGCTGTCATCGATGAAGGCGCGACGATTGGCGACGATTGCCGCGTCTGGCATTTCGCTCATGTTTGCGGCGGCGCGCGCGTCGGCAAGGGCGTGTCCCTCGGCCAGAACGTATTCGTAGGCAATCGGGTTTCCATCGGCGATCAATGCAAGGTTCAGAACAACGTGTCGGTGTATGACAACGTCACGCTGGAAGCCGGCGTGTTCTGCGGCCCGAGCATGGTGTTCACCAACGTCTACAATCCGCGCTCATTCGTGGAACGCAAGGACGAATATCGGGATACGCTGATCCGGCGCGGCGCGACGCTGGGAGCCAACTGCACGATTGTGTGTGGCGTCACGGTAGGCGAATTCGCATTTGTCGGTGCCGGTGCGGTAGTCACCCGCAACGTGCCGGCATACGCGCTGGTCGTGGGCGTGCCGGCGCGCCAGATCGGCTGGATGAGTGAATTCGGCGAACAGTTGCCACTGCCGGTCGAAGGTGACGGACAGGCCGTTTGCGAACATACCGGCGCACGCTACATCCTGACGGCCGGCGTATTGAGCAAGGTGGGTGAAGCGCAATGATCGAGTTCGTTGACCTGCAGGCCCAGCGTCGCCGTATCGAAGGCGACCTCAACGCCGCAATCGGACGGGTGCTTGAACACGGCCGGTTCATCATGGGGCCGGAAGTCGCGGAACTGGAACGTGCCCTGGAGGCCTATTCTGGCGCGGCGCATTGCATCGCGGTCGCCAACGGAACAGACGCGTTGCAGGTCGCCCAGATGGCGCTGGGCATTGGCCCGGGCGACGAAGTCATCATGCCCGGGTTCACCTACATCGCCACCGCCGAAACCGCCGCCATACTCGGCGCAAAGCCCGTCTACGTGGACATCGATCCGCGCACCTACAACGTTGATCCCGCATTGCTGGAGGCTGCGATCACGCCGCGCACCAAAGCCATCATCGCGGTGTCGCTCTACGGACAGTGCGCCGATTTCGATGCGATCAACCCTATTGCCGCGCGCCACGGCATTCCGGTGATTGAGGACGCGGCACAAAGTTTTGGCGGAAGCTACAAGGGGCGCAAGAGCTGCAATCTCAGCCTCATCGGCTGCACGAGTTTCTTCCCGAGCAAGCCGCTGGGCTGTTACGGGGACGGCGGCGCCATCTTCACCAGCGACGATGCGCTTGCCAAAGCCATGCAGCAGATCGCGCGGCACGGCCAGGATCGCCGCTATCACCATGTCCGGGTCGGCGTGAACAGCCGCCTGGATACCCTGCAGGCTGCGATCCTGTTGGTGAAGCTAGGCATTCTCGATGACGAGATCGCGGCGCGACAGCGTGTTGCCGCCAGCTACGACGATCTGTTGAAAGCAGCCGGCGTTACGACGACGCCATTCATCGAAGCGCACAATGTCAGCGCGTGGGCGCAGTACACGGTGCAGGTTGATCATCGCGAACACGTGCAGGCCGCGCTCAAGGAGGCTGGCGTCCCCACTGCAGTCCACTATCCCGTACCGCTCAACCGCCAGCCTGCCGTTGCGTCGAACGCAAACCTGCCGGTAGGCGATGCGGTCGCGAAGCGGGTCATGAGCTTGCCGATGCATCCGTACATGACCGCCGCGCACCAGCAACGCGTCGCCGAGAGCCTTCGCGGCATGGCTGTCAAGCAGAGCGTTTAGGGAAACGGGATGGATGCCGCCCACTTTTGGTGGGCAGGAAGTGGCCAGGCGCACCCTCCGTGTCGACGGCGTCGAGGTGCCCGTTGATCGAGAAACGACGCGCCGACTGGGTGATTCGACGCGGAACCCCCGATCGTGAAGCCTGTTCGCTTGCCTTCATGGTGTCCCTCGACCCCGAGCCATCGGCAGGTGACGTGTCTGGCTGCAGTCGATGGCAGTCTGGTATCGTTGCCCATCGTCGTGCGGTGAAGCCCGCAATCATCTGGCGGGCTTGAACGCGAAGCGTCAGCATTGAGGTTCGTCAAAATGAAACCTGGCACCCATGCGAGACTCAAAAGTCTGATTACCGACTTTGCCCCCCCCATCGTGCTTCGCGGCGCCAGCGCGGTGTTTGCCTCAAAGCCCAGAGTCGGTGACACGAACCCGCAGGTAGGTGAAAAAAGTGCCGAGTGGTACGACGCTTCATTCGACGCGTGCGAACACTGGTCCCAGCATTACACCGCCTCTGAATACTATTTCCTGTGGTCGGTAATCGTGGATCGGATCGCGATGTCAGATGCGGGATCCATTCTTGAAATCGGATGCGGAACTGGACAACTCGCATCCTTGATACACGACAAGGTGATGTGCAATTACCACGGTTTTGACTTCAGTGCGAAGCGCGTGGAATACGCGCAGGCAACGAATCCTGACCTCTCCTTCGCGCATCAGGACGCCTTTCAGACAGATCTGTTCACGACGTGCGACTACGACACAGTCGTGTGCACTGAATTTCTGGAGCACGTTGAGGCAGATACCGTTGTGCTGGAGAAGGTCCGCTCTGCAACCAGGTTTTTGGGCACCGTGCCCAATTTCCCGTTCACTTCGCACGTGCGGCACTTCAAGAGCGAGGATGAAGTAGCCACCCGATACAAACCGTACTTCCGCAGTCTGCGGATAGACAGGTTCCTCGCGGACGCCAATGGCAAATGCTTCTATCTGCTGGACGGCCATATGGCCTGATGATTGTCACGGACGTCCGACACACGAGGGTTGATGGCCATGTTCGGACACATGCGGGGCCTGACTTGTGATTGACCCATTCACGGATGTCGGCGACGTGCCGGTGTTCATTGTCGGTGCTCCGCGTTCCGGCACAACGATGCTGCGTCTCATGCTGAATGCGCACCCGCGCATCGCTATCCCGTTCGAATCCGACTTCATCCCGAAGTTTCACGACCGGCTGGGTGATTACGGCAATCTGGATGATCCGGAGAACGCTGCCCGATTGTTGAATGACATAGCTGAGCAGTCATTCGTTAGACGGGGAGGTCTGGTTCGAGACAAGCAGGCAATACTGGCACGGCACCCGGCCAGTTATGCGGATCTGGTTTCGGCGATTTATGCGGTCTATGCGGAGTCGGAAGGAAAACGTCGGTGGGGCGACAAGGATCCGGACCACACCGTCAGGATGGACCTGCTCTGGGGCCTGTTCCCCGGGTGCCGCATCATTCATATCGTGCGCGACGGCCGCGCGGTCGCGACCTCGCTGCGAAAGCTCGACTGGGGTTCGCGAAATCTGCTCAAGCTCGCTTCGGACTGGAGTTGGCGGGTGACGCTGGCGCACAAGATGGGGATGATGATCGGTGCGCGGTTCTACATGGAAGTTCGTTACGAGAAGCTCGTTCGAGAGCCCGAGACGGCACTGCGTGAAATATGCGCGTTCCTTGGCGAGCCCTTCGATCTGGAAATGCTTGATTATCATGTGACGGCAAAAGGCGCGATTCCGGCCGACAGCATCAAATATCACCGCAACTCCGTGCAACCGCCCGATGCAAGCAAGGCGGAGTCTTGGCGGACGCAGATGTCCCGTTCCGACCGCACACTCTTTGATGAAGTGGCGGGGTCTACGCTGGAAGCGTTCGGTTACGAGCGTGACGCGCCGCGTGCTGATTGGCGCAGCTGGCTCACGCGCTTCAAGTACACGGTGGTCAATCGTTGGTAGCAAGGACGCCGGCAGTAGGCCGAGGCACGCGACAAACCACCCGGGGTCGGCCAGCCGCAGTCGGGTATGTCACACTGGAGGCGGAGTCCGGTATGGGTGCATTTCACTGCGCCGCGCGCGGGACGCGACGTTCTGGCAACGAGTGAGGATCAGCGATCGTGTTGGCGGTGCAGATATTCGTACTGCTGGTGTTGGTGCTGGCGTTGGGTGCGTGGATTGCGTGCTTTCCGTACCCTTCGCCACTGGTGCGGCACTGGCTTCCCCCCCGCAAGCGCTGGCCGGAGCGGCAGATTCGTGGATGGCTCAAGACCGGTCGTTTCGACCGAGGGTTTCTCGCCTACTTTTATCGCGATCCGGAGCGGGTGGCGCCGTCCGGCACCGGCGTTCTTGCGCCAGCCGACGGACTTGTCACCAGCGCGGATGTGCGCGACGGTATCCGTTATCTCGTGATCGCGCTGAGTTTCTGGGACATGCACGTACAGAGCAGTCCGCTGGCGGGCCGCGTGGTCAGCGTCACGGCGCACGGTGAGGACTTCATGGACGGAGAGGGCAGGGATTTCGCGTTCCTGCGTGAAAAGTCTTGTCCGGTCCAAAAGCGTATGGTGATCCAGACACATGAGGGAACACTTGCTGTACGCCTCATTACCAGCGTGGCGGCGCGACGCATCGAGACATGGGTGGAGGAAGGCGACCAAGTCGAACGTGGCCAGCGCATCGGACGAATCCTGCTGGGCAGCACGGTTGTCCTCGAACTGCCTGCCGCGACCGTGCTGCGGGTCCAGGTCGGCGAACGAGTGCGTGCAGGAGAAACGGTGGTTGCAGAAGCGAGTCGCGCATCATGAGCGAGTTTTTCTGGGTGTCGCGACACTTGGGTTGGGGAATCTTCTCGCTGCTGGTCTTCACGGCGTTGTGGTTGTTGCTGACCGATCTGGTGTGGCGCCTGAAAGACATCCGGGTCCGACGATTGCTTGCGATGATGGCTGCGGGATGGGCCGTCGGGGCGGTTTTGGTCGTCGCGGGCTTTTGCCTGCTCAAGGGCTGAGTCACCCATAATGGCCGCGCAAGGAAACGGTCTCGCGTAGCGGACCCCGACGACGTCCGTCCTGCCGAGACCGATCAATTCGTCGCACAGGCTGGAGGCGATCAGTTCCGGATCGACCGCGGCAGCACAGCGAAATTGGGGTAATCGTCGTATCCGTGCGGTGGCGTCGGCTTGATGCTGCGCGAGTCGAACAACTGCCACGCCTCAGCCGCCTTGGGGAGATCGCTGTCTGCAGCCGCCGCGATGCCGATCTGGAAGTTTGCCGGAAACCCGGTAGCCGAATCCGGATACCCGTGCATCTCACCCTTTTGCCAGCGCCGCTTCTCCAGCTTGCCCATCGCGGCGACCATTTGAGATGAATTGCAGGCAAGTCCGACAAGACTCGGGAAGGTCGCCGCATAGGCCGCAGTGAACGATGGCAGCCAATTGCCGGAGGCATCTTTGACGACGATTGCATAGGCCGATGCCTCGAGCCAGCAGTACCCTTGGGTCGGGTTTGATTGCCAGTCCGTCATCAGGCTGATTTCGAATGGAGCCAGCCAATTGCGGAACTCGGTTGCGCCGTCGAAACCCAGTTCTGCGGCGTGGTCCACCGACCACGTGAGGAAGTTGTGCTGCCACGACGTAGTGGCGTTGTCCTTGCCGCCATTGACCGAGTAGCCCGCCTGGAAATCCATCGCGTGCAGCGGGTTTGCGTTCGGGTTGTTGGTGTACTTCTGGTTCCAGTCGGCCAGCGAATTGTTCACGTCGGCGTTGAACTCGGCCTTGAGCGGATAGCTGTCCGGCAGCAGCCATGCGGCTTCGGCCATGTTGCGCAGGACCCATGCCTTGCCGCGTACCTGACTGTGCGGCCGATCGATGAGGCCCCTGGCGTACTCGCGATAATCCGCGTTCGACCAGATTTCGTTGTACGACGCGTTGAAGGCCAACTCGCTCATGTAGTAATACGAGCCGGTCACCAAGTAGGGCACGTACGCCCAGGACGGCTGGTGCGCGTTGTCCCACAGCCATGGATTTCCGGTGCCATACCAGCCCCTGCAATCGGTGACGACCGCACTGTCGACACAGCCAGGCAGCAGATCGGCCTTGTAGTGTTGACCTTTCGCGCTTGATTGTCGTGAGGCATTGTTGGCGTATGCCCAGTTGGTGATGGTGACGTACGGATGTTTGCGGATGCTGACGGGATAGCCGGTGGCGGTGTCGCGATAGTGGACGCTGTAGGTGCCGAGTGCATCCGCGTTGGCAAGCATCCAGTTGTAGGCGCGCCCATCCGGATCGACGACGTACAAGGTATCCCAGCGCGCCAATGGTCCGATGGCTGGCTGCGCACCCGCGTTGGCCATGTGGTTGGTTTGATCGCAGTGATCCAGCGGTGCACACGATTGCCGCAGGCTTGCAAGAAACTTTTCGGTCGGTTTCAGCTTCATGTAACGCGACACCGCCATCGAGTTCTGGATGTACTGGGTGTCCTGCTGCAGGTAAACCTGCGGCTCGGTGTTGTTCCACCACAGCACCTTGTGCCAGCGAGTGGCGGTGTACTGGGTGAGCGGCGGACTGGTGTAGCTGGCCGAACCCGAAGTCAGCGTGGCGGTGTACTGCGGTTGCGCCTGCGGGATAAAAGCATTCGTGTTCTCGACGATGATGTCCGTGCGTACTTGACCGACCGTCCCGGGTGTCGCGCCGGCATAGGCGCGCACCGCGAAGTAGATCCGGAGATTGGGGTTCGCCCTGCCGCTGGTGTCCATGACGGGGCCGTTGACGATCCACTCGCTCGCGACGGGGCCGGCCAGCCAGACATTGCACTGCGTGCCCCAGGGCTTGCATGCATTTGTCGTCTTGGCCGTCTGCAGCAGCGCGTGCGCATCCGCCGTGTAAGCGGTGCCGCTGATGTCGAGGGACACCTTGGCGTCATAACCCGTTGCCACCAGTTGCTGCAACGTGATCGGTGCGCCCGGGGGCGTCGAGGGCGTCGAGGAAATCGCGAGCGGCAGCTTGGCTTTGCCCGCGAGCGAGGGGATCAGCATCGTCAACACCGCGTGTCGCAGACTACCGTCGGGGTTGATGGCTTTGGGGTCCACCTGCACGCTCACTGGCTTGCCATCGAGTGTCGCCGTCAGCGTCGAGCCCTTGGGCACATCGCGATCCTTGAAGACCTGGCCGAAGGTCACGGGTACATCGTTTTGCGCGTGCGGTGATTCGCTGATCACGTGATCCGTGACCACCGCCGCCTGCGCCGATGCCACGCCGAGCCACAAAATCGTGCCCGCGCACAGGAGGCCGGCGTTGTAGGGCCATCCACGGCGGCAGGAGGCGGATTCGTGTCGCATGGTGCCCATGTCCACCTGGACCTCCGGTGCCGGTTGAATGAGCCGGAATCGATCCGCGAACGTCGCGCGGGTGTTCGGGCCGAGTCATCGCGTTCGCTGGATCAACGCAGCGGGTACCGATGATACGCGACGCATGCGGGCTGTGCCGGAGGATGGACCTCCGGCACAGCTTGGGCAGATGGGTCTGGGCGAGGCGACGTCGAGGCCGCGCCTGTCGTCAGCGGCGTTTAGTACGCGTGGCAGTGTCGCGTGCGGGCGCATCCACGGCAAAGACATGCGGCGTCAGCCCCGGAGCCACCGGTGAGGCGGCTTGGAATTGCACCGGGACAGCCGCTTCGGCTGCCGGGCGGGGATGTGCGGTTACATGCGCGGGAACGTACAGCCGCTCCGGAAGATAACGCACACACCACGCGTCGAATCGCGTGCACAGCACGCTCACCAGGAATCGAACCGGACTCGTGGGTGCCGGGACGGTACTGGTTACCTTGCTGCCGGTCGTGGCTGTCTTGACGGCGGTCGAACCGTTGCCGCTGGGCTTAGTGTTAGTCGCGGTCACGGTCACGGTGGGCTGCGGTGCGGGAGACGTGGATTCGACCGGGCGACTGGGTGCGCCGCCGGACTGGATAGTGTCGCCGCATATCGAACCGGTACACTTGAACGCGGGGCGCTCCTCCGGTACCGGAGGCGGGTTCCCCGCAGCCAAAGGCGGATTCAGGGTTGGCGGCATCGTGGGAGGCGGAACTGGACCGGCCTGCACGTTACGCGGGATCACGGCAAAGTTCGGATAGTTGTTGTAAGCGTTCGAGCCGCTGGGCTTCACGCTGCGCGAGTCGAAAATGCTCCAAGCGGTTGCGGCATTGGGCAGGCCGCTGTCGGCCGCAGCTGCGATACCGATCTGGAAGTTCGCCGGGAATCCGCTGGCCGCATATGGATAACCGTGCATTTCACCTACTTGCCAAGGTTGTCCTTCGAGGTTGCCCATGGCGGCGACCATCTGAGGTGAATTGCAGGCAAGTCCGACAAGACTCGGGAAGGTCGCCGCATAGGCCGCAGTGAACGATGGCAGCCAATTGCCGGAGGCATCTTTGACGACGATTGCATAGGCCGATGCCTCGAGCCAGCAGTACCCTTGGGTCGGGTTTGATTGCCAGTCCGTCATCAGGCTGATTTCGAATGGAGCCAGCCAATTGCGGAACTCGGTTGCGCCGTCGAAACCCAGTTCTGCGGCGTGGTCCACCGACCACGTGAGGAAGTTGTGCTGCCACGACGTAGTGGCGTTGTCCTTGCCGCCATTGACCGAGTAGCCCGCCTGGAAATCCATCGCGTGCAGCGGGTTTGCGTTCGGGTTGTTGGTGTACTTCTGGTTCCAGTCGGCCAGCGAATTGTTCACGTCGGCGTTGAACTCGGCCTTGAGCGGATAGCTGTCCGGCAGCAGCCATGCGGCTTCGGCCATGTTGCGCAGGACCCATGCCTTGCCGCGTACCTGACTGTGTGCTTGATCGATCAGGCCTTGCGCATAATCACGGTAATACGCATTCGACCAGATCTCGTTGTACGAGGCGTTGAACGCGAGTTCGCTCATGTAAAAGTACGAGCCGGTCACGAGGTAAGGCAGGTACGCCCAGGATGGCTGGTGCGCGTTGTCCCACAGGTAAGGGTTTCCGGTGCCGTACCAGCCAGCCACGCAACTGGTGACGATCGAATTGTTGACGCAATTCGGCAGCAAATCCGCCTTGTAGGCTTGGCCGGTCGCGGTGGACTGGCTTGAGACGTTGTTGGCGTACGCCCAATTGGTGATGGTTACGTACGGATGCTTCTGGATGCTGAGGGGATAGCCCGTGGCGGCATCGCGATAGTGAACGCTGTAGGTGCCGAGTGCATCCGCGTTGGCAAGCATCCAATTGTAGGCGCGCGCATCCGGATCGATGACATACAAGGTATCCCAGCGCGCCAAAGGTCCGATCGCAGGCTGCCCGCCCGTATTGGCCATGTGGCTGGTCTGATCACAGTTGTCCAGAGGTGCGCACGACTGCCGCAGCGAGGCCAGGAACGACTCATCGGGTGTCAGCGGCATGTAGCGCGACACCGCCATCGAGTTCTGGATGTATTGGGTGTCCTGCTGCAGATAGACCTGCGGCTCGGCGTTGTTCCACCACAGCTCCTTGTGCCAGCGGGTGGCGGCGTACTGGGTGAGCGCCGGGCTGGTATAGCTGGCGCTGCCCGAGGTCAGCGTCGCGGTGTATTGCGGCTGTGTCTGGGGTGCGAAGGCGTTGGAATTTTCGACGATGATGTCGGTGCGTACGCTGCCGACCGTGCCAGGCGTGCCGTTCGAGTAGGTGCGCACCGCAAAGTACACGCGCAAGCCGGGCGCGTTGGCACCGGTGCTCGAAACCGCTGGGCCGTTCACCACCCACTCGCTGGCCAGCGGACCCGACAACCAGGTGTTGCATTGCGGATCCCACGCCGCGCACGCGCCCGACAGGTTGGCGGCCTGCAGCAGCGAACGCGCGCTGGCCGTGTACACGGTGCCGCCGATGTTGATCGAAACCTTGGCGTCGTAGGCGGTGGTCAGCAATTGCGACAGACCGATGGTCGGTCCGGTCAACGCCGCGCCTGTGTACAGTGTCAACGGCAGCTTGGCCCCGGCCGGCAACGAGGGCACCATCGCCGTCAGCACGGCATGGCGCAGGCTGCCGTCAGGATTGGTGGCCTTGGGGTCCACCTGCAACGTGATGGGCTGGCCGTTGAGCGTGGCGGCCAGCGTCGCGCCCCGCGGGACGTCACCGTCCTTGAAAACCTGCCCGAAAGTGACGGGTACGTTGTTTTGTGCCTGGGTGGATTGACTGAAGACCGTGTCGGTCACCACAGTCGCCGCCCTGGCATGGGCTGTGCCCAGCAGCAGCAGCGCGCCGGCAGCGCACCCGTACAGGGTGGCCCGGAATTTGTCACGCGAACCACCCCTTGGCGCAAATGCGCCAACAAAAACTTTGATGCCCATGCGTAGTACCCGTATTGCGCGTGGG
>Ga0207705_10003983_pt1 | contig 11234 bp, 4 predicted proteins | sample KBSC13metaG_FD_184314 | JGI IMG/M metagenome (GOLD analysis project Ga0207705, IMG submission 184314) | Corn rhizosphere microbial communities from Kellogg Biological Station, Michigan, USA - KBS C1-3 metaG (SPAdes) (version 2) | ecosystem: Host-associated > Plants > Roots > Rhizosphere > Soil ...
ACTTACCAGCAGGCGCTGGGCAGTCTGTGGGACAAGAGCGTGCGCGTGGCCGAACTGGCGCGGATCGTCGCCAACCGGGCGGGCGTTGATGCCGGCGCGGCCACCCGCGCCGCCTCCCTGAGCAAATGTGACCTGCTGACTCGCATGGTCGGCGAATTCCCCGAATTGCAGGGTGTGATGGGTCGCTATTACGCCAGCCATGACGGCGAGCCGGCGGCAGTGGCCGAGGCGCTGGACAGCTACTACCAGCCGCGTTTCGGCGGCGATGCGATCGCCGCCGACCGGCTCGGCCAGGTGCTGGCCGTGGCCGAACGGCTGGATACGCTGGCCGGCATCTTCGCCGTCGGCATGAAGCCCGGTGGCAACAAGGATCCGTTCGCGCTGCGCCGTGCCGCCCTGGGCCTGGCGCGCACCTTGATCGAGGGCGGCCTCGAACTGGACTTGCGCGGCAGCTTTGTCGAGGCGCTGGAACTGCTGCCGGACGCCGCGCTGGCGGCGGGCTTGAAGCCAGGCAAGGACGGCAAGCCACCCGCCCTCAACGCGGGCCAGCGACGGGCGATCCTGGCCGATGAACTGTACGATTTCGTGCTCGATCGCCTGCGCGGCTACTACGCCGAACAGGGCTTCGACAACGCCCAGTTCGAGGCAGTGCTGGCGGTGCAGCCGGACAGCCTGGCCGATTTCGACCACCGTCTGCGCGCGGTGGCCGAGTTCGGTCGTCGCCCGGAAGCGGCCAGCCTGGCCGCTGCCAACAAGCGCGTCGCGAACATCCTGCGCAAACAGGCCGAGGAGGCCGGTGCACCGCCCATCGGGAAGATCGTCGACCCGGCGCATTTCGAGGCGGATGCGGAGCGCGAACTGGCCGACGCGCTGGCCTCCGCACAGCGGGACAGCGCCACGGCCCTGGCCGCCGGTGACTACACCGCGGTGCTGGCACGCCTGTCGCAGTTGCAGGTGCCGGTGGACGCATTCTTCGAGAGCGTGCTGGTGAACGCCGACGATCCGGCCGTGCGTACCAACCGACTGGCCTTGCTGGGCCAGCTGAAGGCCCAGTTCGGGGCCATTGCCGACATCGCGCTGCTCTGACGGTAGGCCAAAAAAGCGCGGCGACCTTCAAGGCCGCCGCGCTTTTTTTGTGATGTAAGCAGGTTGCGGGTCAGGCCGTGCCGCGCTCCTGGCGGATCCGCTCGGCTAGCTTCTGGTTGAACGTCACCATGGCGAGCGGATCCACATGGGAGCCGCCAGGGCCGAGCATTTCATAGAGCTGGGTCAACAAGTCGGTATTGTCGGACAGGGCTAGCTGGCTGTTGGCCAGACTCAGCTCCGACTGCAGGATGCGCACGGCGGTATCCAGCCGCTGCGCATCGACCCCCGTGGTGGTGGTCGCCATATGGTTATGCGTAGGGCCCATGCGACCGTGGGAGCGGTGTGGTGCGGCTTTTTCCGAACTGTACTGTTCATCCGCGCCGGAATGGGTGGGATCGACTTGCAGCGTTCCTTCGCCGGCCACCAGCCACACCAGCGAGATGCCCAGTGTCTTGGCCAGCGTCACACAACGGGCGCGTGACGGATCGGTGTTGCCATCGCGCCAACTGCGCACCACGCCTTCGGAAAAACCGCACATTCGGGCGATCTCCGTGGCGCTGCCTACTCGCTGGATCAGCAGTTTAATGCGTTCGGCGAAAGTTTCCGTGGTTTGCGGATTCATGTTTTTTTGCGTGTCCATGAGGAGCCGCCGTTCGGGGGAGGGGCAGCCGCAAGTTTATGACAAAAGTCAAGTGAAGGGGAACTGGAAATAATGTTACGAAAGTGTTGACCTACGTAATTTCTTGAATTATGTTCATAAATTCTTGCAGTTAGTTACAGCAAGAAAATGCCCCCTAAACAGGTGGATCGGACGGCCTGCATCTGCTCGGATGCAGGCCTTTGGATGCTTCGTATACATAAAAGTTTCATGTGCCCGGACAGTTCGGGTTAAATCTTGGGGAGTTACCAAAATTATGAGTTCTCATAACAATCTAGCGGCAAGTCAGTTTCGTCGAACGGCTTTGGCCATCAGTCTGGGGCTGAGCTTGGGGCTGATGAGCACTGGCGTGCTGGCCCAGGATGCTCAGGGCAGCCAGGCACCGGATCAGAGTCAGGCCAAGGAGCTGTCGACCGTAACCGTGACCGGTTCGCGCATTCACAGCGTTGACGTGGAAACCGCGCAGCCGGTGTTCACCGTGACCCAAGCCGACATCCAGAAGACCGGCCTAGTCAGCGTGGGCGACATCCTGGCGAACCTCACCGTTGCCGGTGCGCAGACCTTCAGCAAGGCCAGCGTACTCACCTCCAACCCGGAACAGGGCGGCCAGTACGTCAACATCCGCAATCTCGGCGAGCAGCGCACCCTGGTGTTGGTCAATGGCAAGCGCTGGGCGTCCAGCCTGGCCGGCTTCACCGACATGTCCACGATCCCGTCGGCGCTGATCGAGCGCATCGACATCCTGAAGGACGGCGCGTCGTCGATCTACGGTTCCGACGCCATCGCGGGCGTCATCAACATCATCCTGAAGGATCACTACACCGGCGCCGAGGCTTCGGCCTACTACGGTCAGAACCAGGCGGGTGACGGTACCAAGGACGCCTACTCGTTCACGATGGGCACCAGCAACGAGAAGAGCTCGCTGGTGTTCGGTGCCAACTACACCAAGGAAGGCCCGATCTGGGCCAGCAAGCGCAATGACACCAGCTATACCTACGGTCCGAACCACGCCATTGATGGCCTGAGCGGTACGGGTCCATGGGGCCGCTACCGTCATGTTTCGGCCACGGGCGGCGCCACGGGTCCCAATCAGATCATCAATCACACCGGTTCCTACGATGGCGTGGGTGTGGGTGAGGATTCGCGTAACCCGGCCAATTACCACGCATCCGGCACCAACGCTCCCAACGATTACTTCAACCCGACCCAGCAGATGAATCTGGCCGGTTCCAACGAGTTGAAGTCGATCTTCACCAACGGCCGCTACGACTTCAATGAGTTCGTGTCGTTCCGCGCCACCGGCATGTATGCCGAGCGCGACAACCAGCGCCAGGTTGCCGGTTACCCGCTCAACAGCCTGACCCAGGCCACCAATCCGGTCTACATCAACGGTGGCAGCTATTACAACCCGGAGCCGGGCACGGATCTGTTCTTCTATCGTCGTACCATCGAGCTTCCCCGCGTCACCAAGAACAACGTCAAGTCGTATCACTTCGACGCCGGCTTTGAAGGCTCCTTCGATGTGGGCAGCCGGGTATGGAACTGGGACGTCGGCACCAACTACAACAAGTATGACGTGGTCGAGTACGGCTCGGGCAACCTCAACCTGCCGAACCTGAAGCAGGCGCTGGGCCCGTCGTTCCTGAATGCTGCCGGCCAGGTGCAGTGCGGCACGGCTGCCAACCCGATCGCATTCACCCAGTGCGTACCGTTCGACATCCTGGGCGGCCCCTCGGCCTCCACCCCGCAGGCACTGGCCTACATCAATAGTCTGAGCCAGAGCACGCTGCAGAGCGTCTCCAAGGAATACACTGCCAATATCACCGGTGGTCTGTTCGACCTGCCGGCGGGTGAAGTGGCCTTTGCGGCTGGTTACGAGCACCGCAAGATCAGCGGCTTCGACCTTCCGGATCAGCTCTCCGCTTCCGGCAAGACCACCGATCTGGCTGCTGGCGCAACCTACGGCAAGTACACCACCAACGAAGCCTATGTCGAGTTGAACGTGCCGCTGCTGCGGGATCTGCCGGGTGCGAAGCTGCTCTCGATCGACGTTGCCAGCCGCTACGCGCACTACAGCAACTTCGGCAGCACCACCAACAACAAGTACAGCTTCCAGTGGAAGCCGATCGACGACTTGATGATGCGTGGCACGTATGCGGAAGGCTTCCGCGCACCGACGCTGGATGACGTGTCCGGCGGTGGTTCGCAGACGTTCGATTTCTACACCGACCCGTGCGACACCAAGTTCGGTGCAGCCGCGACCAACGCCGGTGTGGCAGCGAAGTGCGCCGCCCAGGGCCTGCCGGCGAACTTCCGCCAGCTCGCCACCACCGGCCTGCCGATCTCGGCACCGAATACGCAGGGCACCACCGCGTTCAACGCCGGCGTGGGCAACGCCGACCTGACCCCGGAAAAGAGCGTCAGCAAGACCGCCGGCATTGTCTACAGCCCGCAGTGGGTGCCGGGTCTGGACGTGAGCGCCGACTGGTACAACATCAAGATCACCAACGTGATCACCGGGATCAGCGCCAACTATGTACTGAACCAGTGCTACCTGGCGAATTCGGCGACCTATTGCGGCCAGTTCGGTCGTGACCCGGGTACGGGTCAAGTGGTTGGACTGAATCGCGGCAACATCAACCAGGGCATGTTGTCCACCGAAGGTTGGGATTTCGGCGCGCATTACCGCCTGCCGGAGTTCGGCTACGGCAAGTTCACGGTCAACCTCGACGCGAACTATCTGTCGGCGTATGACACCCAGAGCACGTCGGATGCCGACGTCGTTGGCTACGCTGGCCAATGGAGCCTGCCGCGCTGGCGCGCCAATGCGGGCGTCGACTGGTCGTTGGGCGACTTCGGCGCAAGCTGGGGCATGCGTTACTACGGTGCGTTCCGTGATGCCTGCTGGGAAGCAGATGTCGAGTGCAACCAGCCGAACTACGAGGGCAAGAACTGGGGCACCGGTGCCAACCGCAAGGGTGCCATCGTGTTCCACGACGTCTCGGCTCGTTACAACACGCCGTGGAATGGCACCATTCAGGCCGGTGTGAACAACGTGTTCGGCAAGAAGCGTCCGATCACCTACACGGTGAGCAACAGCAACGCCGCGTACTACGACCCGGCGCTGGACATCGACCGCTACTTCTTCGTGCGTTACACCCAGAAGTTCTAAGTTTCATCCAGCCTTCTGACGTGTATAGGCCGGGGCCCCGCAAGGGGCTCCGGCTTTTTTGTTCTTCACGAAATTGAGTGTGAACGGCTAGGTGGGCATTGGAGTACATCGGCCGCTGCGCATCTGCCGGCAAAGGTCTCCTCTGCGGGCAACCCGATGAAACTCTTCAGTTTGCGCGCCTAGGCAGAGACAGCCATACGCTGTTGTATGTTGAGAGCAATTTCTTGCGGTTGTAAGTTTTTACCGCAAGAAATTGTTGACAAAATGTTACGGACAAAGGTAGCGTCTGTAAGCGGTAGTCGTAACGCCGCACCCGCAATGATGCTGTGCTTGGGGTTAGGGGAGGTTTTTTCCAGGAGCATGTCTTGAAAGACATCCAAACATCATTTTGGGAAGAGCGTGATTCTTTACGACCACACATCGACGCGTCGTCGGTGGACAGGCCTTTGTCAATGTTGCCGACTTTTTGGCAGTCCGTTCTTGGATAAGTATGGGGAGATCATTCAAATGAAATTAGGTAGTACAAATCGTAGTGTCCCGTTGCGCCGTTCGGCGTTGGCGATTGGTTTGGCAATGAGCCTTGTTGGTGGTTCGGCGTTTGCGCAGTCGCGTTCTGCAGGCTCCATTTTTGGTGACGCGGCTGCTGGCAGCCAGATCAAGATCGTCAGCACCGATACCGGCTTGACCCGCACTCTTACCGCTGATGCCAAGGGTCGTTACCGTGCTGTCGAACTGCCGATTGGCAGTTATTCTGTGACCGCGGTCAGCGGCGGCGAAACTGTCGGTGCTCCTCGCGAGGTTTATGTGACTGCGGGTAGTACTGAGGTGAACTTTATCTCCGGTGCACAGGAACTCGGCGCCGTGACTGTGACAGCGACATCGCTACCGGCGATCGATGTCAGCCGGGTGGACACCTTCACGGAACTGAGTTCGACCATTCTGAACAACGTTCCGGTGGCGCGTGACATCACGCAAGCCGCCGTCCTTGCGCCCAGCGTCAACCCGGCCGACTCGCGCTATGGCAATTCTGTATCGTTCGGTGGCGCAGCCGCTTCCGAAAACGCCTATTACATCAACGGTTATCCGGTCACCAATGCGCTGACCAACATCGGTTCCACCACCCTGCCGTTCGATGCCATTCAGTCGGAGCAGGTACTCACCGGTGGCTACAGCGCCCGTTACGGTCGCTCCACCGGCGGCGTGATCAACGTCGTCACCAAGTCGGGCAGCAACGAGTGGAAGTTCGGTGCCCTGACGACCTGGACGCCGGAAAGCCTGCGCAGCGGTCGTAAAGACATCTATTACGCCGCGGACACCGGCGCAGCAGTTGCTGGTCAGCGGTATTCTGATCGCGGGGCCATCAGCGACAGCAGCCTGACCTATGGCGCCTACGCTGCCGGCCCGCTGGTCAAGGATCGCCTGTTCCTTTACGTCTCTGGCGAGTGGACCCAGCGGAATCTGGATCAGGGTTCGGTCCGCGGTGGCAGCGCCACCCAGGGCTACACCGAGAATGAAACCAAGAGCCCCCGCTGGCTGACCAAGATTGACTGGAACATCAACGACAGCAACATCCTTGAGTTGACCGCGATCTCCGACAAGTCCGGCCAATCGATCGACAACTTCTCATGGAAGTTTGCCGACAGCACCCACGGTACCGACAAGACCGGTGGCTATCGCTATAAGGATGGCGGTGAGACCTATATTGGCAAGTTCACCAGCTACCTGACTGACAACTTGACCTTGTCGGCAATGTACGGCAAGCAGGATACGGTGCATTACTCGTCTCCGTTCGGCTACAACCCCAATGACGTGTACGTCACTGATGTTCGCCCTGCCCACTCCGACAACCCGGTCACGGGCCTGCAGCCGTATGCTTCGATTGACGATCCAGGGGCTTACGACAAGACCGACGGCTACCGTATCGACTTGGATTGGCGCCTGGGCGATCACGATCTGAGCTTCGGTTACGACGTATCGAATTCGGAATCGCAGGCGGGAACGACGACCTCGGGCCCCGGTTACCGGTGGATCTACTACCACACGGATACCGGCGCCACGGATCAGGGCGGCTACACGACCACGCCCAACAGCGACTACGTCGATCAGCTCGTCTTTGGCAATGGAGGCCAGTTCAAGGTCGAGCAGAAGGCGTTCTACCTCGAGGACCGCTGGCAGCTGACCGATCGCTGGCTGCTGTCGCTTGGCGTGCGCAACGATAGCTTCACCAACTACAACTCGGATGGCATTGCCTACGTCGAGCAGAAGAACCAGTGGGCACCGCGCCTGGGCTTCAGCTGGGACGTCAACGGCGATTCGAGCCTGAAGATCTACGGCAACGCCGGCCGCTACTTCCTGGCCATGCCGTTGAACGTGGCCGTTCGCGGCGCCGCCGGCTCCACCTACACCGAGACGTATTACACCTACACCAGCATCGATCCGACGACCGGCGTGCCACAGGGGCTGCAGTTGATCGGCGGGCCGTACTCATCCAACAACGAATTCGGACAGGCACCGGATCCGCGTACCGTTGCGGCCCAGAACCTGAAGTCGCACTATCAGGATGAATACATCTTGGGCATGCAGCAGGCGATCGGGTCGAACTGGAACTGGGGCGCCCGCCTGCAGTACCGCGACCTGAAGTCGGCGATTGATGACCAGTGCGACAACCGGCCCATGCTGAAGTACATGGTCGACAACAATATTGCGATCGATCCGGCCTACAACTTCTCGCCGGACTGCCGCCTGTTCAACCCGGGTGAAGACAATGTCATGCTGCTCGACATTCCGGACGCCGCCGGCAGCACCGACCTGGTTGCCGTCCCGTACAGCGCGAAGGACATGGGGGTCTACCTGAAGCGCCGCTACATCGGCATGGATCTCTTCATCGAGCATCCGTTCGACGGCAAGTGGTTCGGTCGCGTCGACTACACCTTGTCGCATAACTACGGCAACGACGAAGGCCAGCTGGATTCGGATATCGGTCAGGGCGACGTGTCCCAGACCGTGTTGTTCGATCACAAGGAGCTGATGGAATACGGTGGCGGCAACCTGCCCAATGATCGTCGCCACGTCGTGAAGGCCTACGGCTTCTACCAGCTTACTCCGGAATGGCGTGCTGGTGCCGCCCTGGTCGCCCGCACCGGTCGCCCGAAGCAGTGCCTGGGTTACTACCAGGGCGCTGATACGGACGGCTACAACCCGCCGGGTGCGCCGAACGCCGATGGTACCGGCACGACGCAGGACGGTTTCGAGTTCTGGGATACCTACCTGAACTACGGCCCGTACTACCACTATTGCGGTGGAAGCCCGACCGCACGCGGGGCCAAGGGCCGTACGCCCGTGGACTTCCAGCTCAGCCTGAATGCGGCTTACATGCCAACGTGGGCGCCGGGTCTGGCGTTCAAGGTCGACGTGTTCAACGTCCTGAACAAGCAGGTCGCGCAGAACATAACGGAGATCGGTGAGAACGGCGGTCCGAACGTGGTCTATTCTTCACGCGGCCGCGTCATCAGCTACGGTGCCCCGCGTTCCGTACGGTTTACCATCAATTACGATTTCTGATCGTAGCCGACCATCTGCCGGACCAGTAACGGTCCGGCAGCTCAATAGTTTTGCTGGGCCTCGATGGAAGCCCGGCCACCTTAACGGGCGCAAGTTACCTCAGGCAGCACGTTATCGCTGTTTTTTAGAAGCCGCCGGGTATTTTCCTGGCGGCTTTCTTTTGGGCGCTTGATGGGGCTGTATGGGGCGGTCGTTTCAGTGTCTTCAGCCTCCGTTGTGCCGAGCACTTCCTCGGGGCAATAATCCACTTGGGCCATGACGCCCGGTGGATCGACGCGAACACTCCTTCACCAAGGCATCGCATGAGCCAATTCGCATTGCTGGGCAAGCGGCGCTTTGCGCCGTTCTTCTGGACCCAGGCGCTGGGTGCCTTCAACGACAATGCGTTCCGCAATGCGCTGGTGATGCTGGTGGCGTTCCAGATGGGGCTGGACGACCACACCGTGTCGCTGTACACCAACCTGGCGCCGGCGCTGTTCATCATTCCGTTCTTCCTGTTCTCCGCCACTGCCGGCCAGCTGGCCGAGAAGTACGAGAAGAGCCGGATCATCCGCTACGTGAAGCTGTTCGAGATCGGTGCGATGGTGCTGGCCGCGTACGGTTTCTACACGCACCACACCTCCTTGCTGCTGATCGTGCTGTTCATGATGGGCATGCATTCGGCCACGTTCGGGCCGATCAAGTACGCGATCCTGCCGCAGGCGCTGAAGCCGGATGAACTGGTCGGCGGCAACGGGCTGGTCGAGATGGGCACGCAGATGGCGATGCTGGTGGGCATGATCGCCGGCAACTCGCTGATGCTGGTGGCTGGTGTGGGGCCGCTGCTGGCGTCCGGCGCGACCATCACGGTGGCGGTGGCCGGCTACCTGGCCTGCCGCCGGATCCCGCCGGCGCCGGCGACCGCACCGGAACTCAAGTTCAACTGGAACCCGTTCAGCGAAACCGCGCGGGTGCTGGCGATCACCCGCGCCGATCGCGCGGTGTTCAACGCGGTGCTGGGCATCTCGTGGTTCTGGTTCTTCGGCACGGTGCTGATCGCGCAGTTGCCGATCTACACGCGCGAGACGCTGGGTGGCGACGGTTCGGTGAACACGCTGGTGCTCACCCTGTTCTCGATCGGCACCGGCGTCGGCGCGCTGCTGTGCGAGAAGATGTCGGGTCGGCGGGTGGAGATCGGCCTGGTGCCGCTGGGTGCGTTCGGGCTGACCGCGTTCGGCGTGGACCTGTACTTCGCGCGGCATGGCGTGGCGGCCGCGCGCGGGCTGGACTGGCTGGCCTTCCTGCACGGCGCGGGCAGCTGGCGCGTTGCGCTCGACCTCACCCTGATCGGCGTATTCGCCGGCTTCTACGTGGTGCCGCTGTTCGCGTTCGTGCAGGCGCGCGCGCCGCGCGAGAAGCTGTCGCGAATCATCGCCGGTACCAACATCCTGAACGCGCTGCTGATCGTGGCGGCAGCCGGTTTCGGCCTGGGGCTGGGCGCGCTGGGCATGGACGCGTCGCAGATCTTCCTCGCCGCGGCGCTGCTCAACGTACTGGTGGCCTGGTACATCTTCACCCTGGTACCCGAGTTCGTGATGCGTTTCATCACCTGGGTGCTGGTGAATACGCTGTACCGGGTGCGCGCCGACGGCACCGGGCAGATTCCCGAGGAGGGTCCGGCGTTGCTGGTGTGCAACCACGTCAGCTTCATGGACCCGCTGTTGCTGATGGCGAACCTGCGCCGGCCGGTGCGCTTCGTGATGTATTACAGGATCTTCAACATCCCGTTGCTGCGCTTCGTGTTCCGCACCGCCAGGGCGATCCCGATCGCGGGCCTCAAGGAGGATCCCGCGGTGCTGCAACAGGCTTACGACGCGATCGACGAAGCGCTCGCTGCCGGCGAGGTGGTGTGCGTCTTTCCCGAAGGCGGGCTGACCGGCGACGGCGAGATCGCGCCGTTCCGGCCGGGCGTGGAGAAGATCCTGGCGCGGCGGCCGGTGCCGGTGGTCCCGATCGCGCTGCGCGGCCTGTGGGGCAGCGTGTGGAGCCGGCGCGATTCCATGCTGCATCGCGCGCGCCTGCCGCGGCGTTTCCGGGCGCGGGTGGAACTGGTGGTCGATGCACCGCGTGCGCCCGAACAGGTCACCGCGGCAACGCTGGAGGCGCGGGTGCGCGAACTGCGCGGCGACCTGGCCTAGCCAGGACTTCTTTCAGCCGACCCAGCTGCCGATCACGATCAGCGCCACCACGCTCAGCCACGCCAGCAAGGCGCGCAGCAAGGCGCCGCGCAGTCGTCGCAGTTCGGCCAGCGGGTCGCTGTGTTCCTCGGCGTAGCCGTCGCCGGCCTCGATGTCGATCAGCACGTCGGCCTGTGCCGCCGCGCCCAGGAAACCCGGGCCGGCGTCGTACCAGCTGGTCGGCGCGGCCTGGCTGTGCCAGCGGCGCCAGGCGCCGATCACCGCTTCCCAGTGACCGACCACGGCCAGGGTGAAGGTCAGCAGCTGCGCCGGCAGCCAGTCCAGCGCGTTGGCCACGTAGCCGGCGGCGCGGCGGCCGCCCGGATCGAGCTGTAACGTGTCATCGCGGCCCAGCGTCTGCGCCAGCCGATACAGCAGCGCCCCGGCCGGGCCGAGCAGGAAGAACCACAGCAGCACGGCGAAGCGCCGGCGCAACGCGGCGTAGGCGATCGCCTCGCCCAGCGCCGGTGCATTCCAGACGATGGGACGGCCGTCGTCGGCCAACGCCTGCGCCGCGGCCTCGCGGCTGGCACCATCCGGG